>Ga0325414_1000007_pt1 | contig 100657 bp, 54 predicted proteins | sample PopdelMetagenome_8_FD_206183 | JGI IMG/M metagenome (GOLD analysis project Ga0325414, IMG submission 206183) | Populus deltoides microbial communities from Bellville, Georgia, United States - Leaf-PdKOR-R3 | ecosystem: Host-associated > Plants > Phyllosphere > Phylloplane/Leaf | place: USA... | reverse complement strand
ATCTCTTCGACGGGTATAGAGGCTGGTTGCAGTGCTACAAACCTTATATACACCATTTTTGTAGTCGCTTGTCTTATGAGTGAATCTCGATATATATCTATCTATGGCCTATTTGATTGAAGCTGAAGGCCTGTTCAAAAGATCAGATAGGCGGGTGGAAGCAAGAAAACGGCTGGCTAGCTCGTGCAATCTCAAAACACGTCCTTCGCTTTAGTAAAGTAAGCTATCTTTGGTTTCTAAGGTTCTCGGGGCACTACGGTAGGACGTAGATCGATCATGACGAGAATGGACTTCTCCGTAATGTAATAGAAGAGTCACAGCCCCTTCTCGACTAGACGAAGGAGATATGAATTCCATTCAGGCTTGGCTTGACCCTCCTGGAGGCGCAAAGTTCATCATTCAGTGTGGTGGGGAGCCTCGCCTGGCAGATTGGGATGACTTGGATGCTGGGCAGATCCGGATAGAGTCTCGCTCATAGATAGAGGAAGAGTACGCGCGCTACGGGCATCGGATCAGATAGCCCTTCGGGCAACCAACCGCACATCCAATTCCGATCATGGAGGGATGGCTGAGTGGCTTAAGGCATTGGTTTGCTAAATCGACATACAATCTTCTTGTATCATGGGTTCGAATCCCATTTCCTCCGGCAGAACGGGCGGGCGTGAGAGAAAGAACCTCTTGGCGGAGTTCCCAAAATAGCACTACTTAGTGACTAGGAGCGGAGAGCCTGTTTCGCGTTTTTTTTTTTTGTTTGACCGGTCTATCTTCTTTCTATAAGCAAGCTCCCTCCGGCCGTCCAGTCCCTGGACGGCTCTCGGTTCTTGAGCATGGTGGGAGATTAGATTAGGCGGCAGTTGAAAGAGTTGCTCGAAAGCTTGACGAACAAGCGAAAAAAGCCCTATATCTATTTTTTTTTTACTTTTCCCTTACTAGTCAAGTGGTAAGGTAGGGCGCTCTTCGATGAATAAAACACAGACTTTAGGAAAGTGGTTCAGGTAGCTCAGCAGGTTAGAGCAAAGGACTGAAAATCCTTGTGTCAGTGGTTCGAATCCACTTCTAAGCGGGCGAAGGGTCATGAGGACACGTAGCCGGGAGCGAGCCGAATTTGGAAATTCAAGTGAAAGAAAAAGCCAAAAAATCTCGCTCCTGCACTCTACGGCTTTTTGGCGTCGCCATATCTTGCTGGAGGCAGATTTTCTAAAAAAAGCGGTTGATTACTCGGATTGGTTCTCGCCTCCCTGTGTCCAAAAGGATGGGCGAGTTCGGTTCAAGTCTTCATCGATCGGGTGGATCTATATGCTCCGGGGGGGTGAGACGAGGTGTAGCGCAGTCTGGTCAGCGCATCTGTTTTGGGTACAGAGGGCCATAGGTTCGAATCCTGTCACCTTGACCAAGGAAGGGCTATTTTTTTTTATATAGATCTGACACCCTTTCCCGGGAAAAGAAGTTAGGGATCACCATTTTGGGCAACAGAAAAGCTGTTGTTTTGCTTCTCCATTTCCAAGCAACCCTGTGATGTGACTATCTGTAACCATATAAATGATGAGTATGAATAACGAACTGCCGTAGCCCCTTTCTCATCTCTAATGGCCATGGATACATAGTGGCTGGTCGAGGGGTTATCGCTGGCACTACTTCCACTTGATCGCTTCGTACTTCACATTCGATCAGCAACTTTAGGCTAGTTTATTTCCCTTCGTCCTGACCAGGCATACAAATAAAAGCCCATGACCCTCTTTTCGTCTTCAAGGAATGTCTGTAGCGTTCTCATCTCTGTACTGAATGATTGAGCTACCCATGCTATGACGGAACTACTCCACTGTCAACTGATCGAACTAGACTGATCTAGCGACACTAGCATCTATCCATCAAGGAACTGAGCTATGCCACGGATGTCGCTCTGACTGAACTACCGAGACTGACTGACAAACGAACCCAGCTCTCAAAGACCTAGCTATACTACTTAATTACTGACCCATGCTACCTATTCTAGTGCGCTAGGTAGGAAAGGGAGACAAGAACTACATTGCTATACCTGAATCAGTTTGACTCAATGCTTGCACTTAGACCTTTCCCCCAAGCTTCCTTCTATGCTGCCAGAAGCGGAGAGGAGGGTTTTCACTTCTTAGAACACTTAAACCGAAAGAAGAAATGCCCTAGCTCAGCTTCCTAGCATGACACATCAGCTACGCCATCAGAGACTGAATTAGAGCCTGGAATGATCCTCCACTTGCTAGTCAGGAAATATCACCGCTCCGTCTTTCGTTGCTCTCTTAAGCTGCTTTACGAGTGCAACCAAGTTCAAGAAACTGCTAATTAAGATACTATGCTGGTATCTATCTAAAAGTCAATATCTGTGAGAAGCTTCTTTCTCATAAACATCCGAAGCAACGAGAGATGCCCAAAATCCTATTTCCTCTTTCCTCCATAACCTTACCAATACTCCCTCGCCTGGAATTCTCCCAGTAAGCTGATCAGACACAGCCCTGGACTTCCCTTCACTACCAACCCCTCCCCTTAAGATTCCTCACCGCCTGGGTATGAAGATCCCTCACTGCCTGGTTATGTTTGCAAGTTGCAGAAAGCATTGTATGGTCTTAAACAGGCATCACGCGCTTGGTATGATAAGTTTTTTTTAATCAGTAAAGGCTTTCTTATGAGCCGTAGTGATTCCTCGTTATTTATTCAAACTAACAGTTTGCGAACTACAATTCTTGCGGTTTATGTGGATGATATTATTATAACTGGCAGTGATACCTCTTATATCTCCACTCTAATCACTGAATTAAGTGCTCAGTTTGCTATAAAGAACCTCGGGAACTTGAACTATTTTCTTGGCATTGAGGTACTCAAGACAAGAATGATCGTGGACTTTTTTTAACACAGCAAAAATATGCGTTGGATCTCCTCCAGAGAGCTGCTATGCTGAATTGTAAGCCCTGCTCTTCTCCAATTAACTTTAAAATCAGTCCTCTGCTGCAGTCTCTTCTACTCCATTTCATAATCCATCTCTGTACAGAAGCATCGTTGGAGCCCTGCAGTATATTACAAGACCTGATTTGGCCTTTGCTGTTAACTCTGTTTGTCAACACATGCAATCTCCTACAGATGACCACTTTACTGCAGTAAAACGTATCTTGCCTTATCTCAAAGGGACTGTTACAACTTGGTATTCAGTTCACTAGAGGACCTTTCACTCTTACTGCCTATTCAGACGCTGATTGGGCAGGTGATACTTGTGATCGTCGGTCGGTTAGTGGCTATTGTCTTTTTATGGGTAATAATCCCATTGCCTGGTGTGCTAAGAAGCAGGCCACAGTTGCCAGATCTTCAACCGAATCTGAGTATAGATGCTTAGCTCATACTGCCGCTGAATTATCGTGGCTTCGCATGCTCTTCAAAGACTTACAGATTCCTTTGTTTCATGTGCCAACCATTTGGTGTGATAATATATTTCAGCCATCTCCCTCGCCTCTAATCCTGTGTTCCATGCTCGCACGAAACAAATAGAGGTGGACTACCACTTTATTCGGGAGAAAGTTATCCATAAAAATCTTAAAGTGCGGCATACGAAACTTATAGCACAAAGTCGGTACCATTGACTGAACACAAACACAAGATCAATCAAGTCTCACATGTGAACGAAATCGAGAGGGAAGAGCATGGATGCTAGCAGCACCGGAAGTTCTCGTTCAGTATGAAGTTGAATGCAAGCCTATGTCCATCTCGTGTAGTTGAAGAGGCCCGCGACAAACCTCAATTTCTTCTTGCTGCTAGTGCTTCTTGTTAAAGCAGCTTTCAGTTTTCTCTTAATGTTACAAGCTGTTGTTGATCTAAAAAGAGTAAGTATAGTTACGGTTCTTTCCCCGAGCTAGAAGCAGTTAAAAAGATTCTCAAGTTACAGTTTTTAATTCACTCCAGATGGGGTAAATGTTCAGTGGCTATCTTCTCGACTGTCTGCTTTACGGAACGAAATCAAGTGTGATTGAAGTAGCGAGGTTGAGACAGGTCGGCCTTCTTGTCCTGCCTTGAGAGAGGACTTGATTAGATCAACTGCCCATGATAGTGCAATCGAGAGAGTGAAGGGAGAGAGACCTCTGGGGCCAGTCAAGTAGGAGGTTTAGCAGTAAATTACATCTCGAAGAAGACCTCCTAAGGACGCCAGCCAGTAGAAAACAACAATTTAGTTGTAAGGTCTTGTCCACCCTTTCTTGCAAATCGATGCCCCATGAACAACGTTTATGAGAAGTTGATCAAGGACCCATTTTTCCAGCCAAACCTTAATGCTTGATCCCTATAGAGGCTTACTAGTAAAGGGACCGGTTGGAACGACTGACAGAAGAAAGAAAAGCGCGAAGGGAGATGATCTTCACAACCGCAAGGAACGGCTGCTGGGAGTCGGCCTCCATTGCTGCCGGGTTCACACCGCTGCTGCAACTTGTCTGCCGAAGAGGAGGCTGCACACCGTCATCAGCATGACTGTGAAATGATGAGGATGGCCGCTGCTCCTCTTCTCTTGGCTTTCATGAGGTTTCATCCGTGGAGAACACAACTTTTCGTCTGCGCGTTGCTCCTACCTTTCTTTGCTGAGGTTTTCCAAGCGGCTCGTTAAGGCTAATGCTCATGGTGGATTTTCCCATCAGATGCAACCGTAGCAGGGCTTATGGCAGGGACTCTTGCTGTTGTGTGATTGCAGCACCCGAGAAGCACCCACCACGGTCTGACATTTCACCACAAGGACCAATCTTTTGTCACTCATGCGGTCCATTTTCGATCATGATGGAGATGGGAGAGTCATGCTTTGAGTTGAATCTCTACTACTCTGCCATCCACTTCCGAAACATCACCAAGCCTGATACCGAACAAGGCATCCATCACCGTCTTCCTGCAGCAAAGGTTCTTTGCTTGACAGCTTTGAAACGTCGTCCCCGACCCCCTTCCCTCGCGAGGTTTGGCTATGCTCTATAATTGCCTTCTCGGAGAAAGAATGTAGCCGGCTTTGAAGCCGTGACCGCACCCATGGCATGATGTTTTAAGATCGGTCCTAACATGGTTTGCTAAGCATGGTGTTAGCATGGCGTTCCAAGACCAAACCTGATGTGTTCTCTTCATTTTGTTAACAAAAAAAGAAGAAGGAAAAGAAAATGTTGAGAAAATGGGCCTTTGGGCGTGGCCCTCACGAAACGGGCCCGGTGCCAGTGTGCACGACCCGTGTAACATGGGCTTTAGACCTCTACTCCCCTTAACTAAATCTCCAGGCCTGCCAAAGACTGCTCACTTACGAAATAGGCCTAAGCCCATATAGACTCGGCCCGTCCAAATGATGTTCAGCGGTCTAAACCTACCTGGATCTATTGAATCACCACCCGGCAATCATAGAGAACCTATCAGAAAGGGTATGTTTCATTCGATATAAAATCCATTTAATAGGTCCGATCCAAGCGACCTTATTGCTTGCTCCGACCCAGGTAGTGCATCCATAGCTCAATCAATCTCATTTGGTGGTAACTTGGGGTCCATCTCCTTTCTTTCTTCCTTTAGGGGTGAAAACCTTCCGGACTGGCTTATCATAAAGGCCAGTGAAAGGGGTTAGGACATAGGTTCCAAATTCTATGGCAAGGACGTCTCGATGCGAGTATCATATGTATATCGAATGGATAGAGAGAGTATCTATCACACTAACCAACCAACTAAGATGGATTCAACTGGTTGTTTGGGTGCCGTAGATATGCGAGATCGTATGTGGGATTATTCCCCTTGTTGATGCATTGGCACTGTAGGAGTAGTAAAGTAAACCCATTGGGATTGGCATACCACCTCTCCATAGAGAAACTTCTGGAAATAACATTATTATTCACTAATACAATCCCTTTAATGTCCCCGAGAAGGAGAAGCTAGTCATACAACCCCGGTTTCTAAAAAGAAAAACATTTCATGAAGTGAAATCCGATGGATTGGACCTTTGTATAGATCCCAACATAAGGAAGGGTCACGTATTTGAACTCAAACCTCCTGTGAAAGGGTCATGGGTAGTGCCGTTGTGAAGACCTGTTGAGCTAGCAGTCTCTGCTGCTATGGCATGGCTCCAATGATTCAGCATCTTGAGATGGATTTCTCATCTCCGTCCTCTATGTGCCCCGATTAGGAGAGAGAGGGGATTCAGCGAACCCATCCAAATGAGGTTTTGACCATGGAAAAATGTGCAATGAGGAGGTTTTTTAAATCTGTCCCAAACTAACATGGAGGGATTTTCTATTCCAAAGAGAGACGAGTATCGGCTGTATGGCAAGGACCCTCAACCGATGTGGATGAGACACTGGCTGGATGACGGCCGGCTAGCTGCAATGATCTCCTGGGAACTTACTTATGTGTCCTCCCTGTGAATTAGGCTCCTTTGATTAGGGGCCCCTGTAGCACACTATGTGTAGCTCTACGTGTAAGCCTCATCCTCGTTACCTATATGGTGTCTTCAATTAGAACAGCTCTACATTGTACTAACTGCTGAATACTCCTTTCTCCTCTAGGTCTTGTGGATTAGTCCTCTCTCCCGATATGTGTGAAATCAATCAGTCACTAACCAGTACTTCCTGGACCACTCCTTTGTATCGTATGTGGGGAATCAATCGATTACTAACCGGTGCCACTCCACCTCCACTCCCCATCGACTGGCATTCTCTGGCGTGACCGAACTCACTCTGTGTCTGTCCACCTACCTTATCCTAATCACTGGATCGTAAGTAATGCCTTGTTTATGTAATATTATTTCTTTCTTGTTACAATGGACTAGGTCAACGTCTCCATGGCGATATCGTATATCAATGAGAAGTAGTACTTTCTATCTAGTAGTTCTACTCGTAAGCTACTACGGAAGCGGACTGGGACTGTGCGTACTGGGGAAGGGGGTTGCCTTCCTTGCTCTCCCTTCGTTTATTACGGAACTCAACTAAGTAGGATTAACTCAACTCTTTTCTTACGAGTAGTTCGTCAAAAGTCCTACATCCTCGATTGCAGGCGAAGAGGCAGACCGTGCAGCTACGGCCATTTAACAATATGAAATACCTGCCTTAATAGTAACAAACTCCTTGAGTGCACTCACACGCCTAAGAAGGAATTATTAAAGCCCGGCCCCATCCATATTCAAGACAGGAATGGGCTAAGGTCCGACCTATCCAATCCTAAGAAGGTAGCTAGATCTTCTCTCTTGTTTCCTAGCTGCTATTAGTCCTATCCGAGTTGCTAGTAGGAAGCTCTCCGTCTAGCTATTAGTAAGTATTAAGAAAAACGTCAATAGCAGCGTGAAGTTCCCCCGATCCCTCTGCTGGACCTATCCGCTCTTTCTTGACTATCCGCCCTATCCGAGTTAGCCCTCTCAATCTTAAGGGGGCACCTTAGCGCAACTTGAAGGACAGGACAGGAAAGGGGCAGTTTTGGCTAGACTAAGAACCCGAACCACGCCTATTTAGGTATTTATTAACAAGGCCCTTTGCTCGGTCGGAGATAGCATCTGGGGCCAAGGCCCTGTTCTGGTTACTATAATTAGTGTAGCACCTTTCTTTTTAGGGCTTAAAGGCGAAGCGCTTCGTCCGGGTTTTCTCCCCGGGCGGCTTTGAGTGGGCTTTATCCGTATGAGCGGAGCGTTCAGCGGTGTGGGCAAGATCTGGAGAGATTTGTTCATGAAAACATCCCCTTTTCGGTTCGGGGTATTCCTCTTTAGTGATTGGCACCTTTAGTCATTTTTCTGGCAAAGGCCATGAGGTTTTGGTGTTTGCCGGCCTAACTCACTAAGCTTCCAGTCTCATCTGTCTGAGATCCTAACTCGACGAAAGTATAAGCTGAAGCAGAGGCTTCACCAAGAGGGATTTCCCACACTTGGGAGTTGGGTCGCGGGAATACTTTCTCAAAAGGATTTGTCTCTGTATGACCGGTGTCTGACCAGGAAAACTAACGCAGATTGACTTGGATGAACCCGACCGGGTTTGAAACGAGCAATTTATGAATAGGAAGATGCCCACCAAATGGAAGCTTTTCATAGTCTCTCCCGAACCCTCCGGGGTATGGTATAGATAGGGCTCAAGATGTCTTTTTTGACCTGGCCGAGTTCTCTTAAGCAAAAGTTGAGATCTTGACCTAGTTCTCTGACTGCTCTAGATGGGCTTTGAAGCATGCTGCTCTCCTTGAATCAAAAGAGGAATTCACTACAAAGAGATGCAAGCTAGACTCCCTCGGTGCTGTCCTTTTTGATACACCCTCTTGGGCTGTTTCCCCTATCTATTGATAGTTGTATACTCAAATCTTACCTACTAACGTTATTCTAGCTGAACCAGGCTGGCTCTCAGCTATACCCGCCACAGCCGCCCTTGATAGCTTCGATGACCTGCCTTTCCCAGACAAGAATACTTGGGAATTGACTACTATGGATCAACCAATTGGTTGTGACAGAACGGAGAAGGGGAATTTGTCTGAACTTTCTCTTCCTGGGAGCCGTGCCGTGAGACTACCTAACCGGTACCAATTGGGATCTCCTTTTCTAGGGACAAAGAAAGAAACCGTCTCGTGGTCTCACCAACCTCATGCTCAACGCGTTGCTCAGACAAGCTGATAGCGAACGGTTTATGGCAGTTCTGAAGCTCCGAGGAACCGGGCACCAGCTCTCGATTCTTCCTTTAGCCGTGGACCGTAGAAGCGATGTGCTCAAGAGCGGGGGAAGGTTATAAATGTAGTTTCTTCCATGGTATTCAGTAGTTCCCTCATTAATTAGATTCAAATTCCTTTGGTTTCGAGAGCTGATTGAGATGCTCGGAAGAAAGAAGAAAAAACGAGAGACAAAGCAGAAAAAAAAATAAGATAGATGGGAAGTCGAATAGAGCTTAGCGGTTAGAGGGTTACATCCTAATTCCAAGCACTAGAGAAAAAGATGAAGTGATTCTTGGTTCAGTCGAAGACTTTCCACTTTTCATGGAATTAGCAGATACTAGATGACTCGATGGCGATACCCATCCTTTCGATCGTTTCATGCGGAATGAGAAGTTGTTGGAGAGAGACCGGGATAGAGTTGGAGGTTACCCTAAGGAGAAAGGAACGAGACGGATGTGGGCTCTTTGCTCCTTCCCAGATCGGACTAGCTTCGTAGTTCCATGGATTCGAACGAAGTGGTTCCAACGAACCGGACCGGGAGAGAGCAAGAATGATTTGAACAAGGGGTCCGGTGGGGTGGCCCCGAGCTCGGTTTGGAAGGAAGGTTTTTCTTTTTGAGAAAGGGGTTCCTATACAAAATGCAAACGTTTGTTCTAGAAAGAGAATGCCTACTATACATAATCTAAGGGAAAAGACATGAGATCAAGTGAGAACTCAAGAATGTTATTGCTCCTCAAGAAAGAAAAGACGGCAGGGAACTAAGGTGATGGCTTGTAGCTTTTCCACCTACCTATCATACAATCTCTACTTTGAGACCTGATGAATGAAGGGCGGGAGCAGAGTCTTCATCTGCCACCTCTATTCAATCACTGAAGCCCAGCAATAGATGTTGATGGATTCAGCCCAATAGAGTGTAGTGTCACATGGCTGCAAATAGACTGGATTAGGTTTCACAAGATCTCCTCGTCCTCGGTCAAGAAGTGGAACCAATTGCTTAACTTCGCGCAAAGGCAGACATGCGGTGGTTAGTACGCCTTGAGTGAGGAGTGAAGTTCAGGGCGGAGTCGCTGCTGCTGCTTTCTGTCCGTAGTTATAGCTGCTTTATAAAGGATGAAGCTAGGCTTTGAGGAGCATTGCATTTCTTTTGCCAAAGGCCAGTGATTGACTAACTGTGTTCTACGGGTGTGATCGACTAGGCTGAGGAACTACTCTCTATATAATAACTAAGATAATAGAAAACTCGCTTGATCTTGTTCATACAGATGGCACTAGAAAAAATCCCGAATCTTCTTCTGTTATATACCATCACTAAGATACTCGATTCAGACTCTGCCTCAAATAACTTTTTATTAGGGAAAGGGTCAAAAAGAGGTACTTTCGCCCATGGTGAGATAGAACATTCGCTAGATGAGTGAAAACTTTTTCGATCTGATACCCCATAATGAGAACTGGTTCATAAGGTTTGCCACTAGGGGATGGATAGAGCTAGACCTTTATTGATTGGAGACCCAGATTATAGAGGACTTTTTGACAGAGGGCATAGCGTTATTCCTTTTACGGATAGGTGGGACTAAGACCGATATCATGGTCTTCCTCCTTCTCGATGCGCGGTAAAAAGTCTATTTTGGAATTCCTTTAATGGACGAGTTCATACAGCCAGTGATTGTCCAGAGACTTCGACTGCTGCTTAGCGCTTAGCGACTGAATCAGCCCAGGAAAAAAACCGATCGATACATCGATACATAGGGTGGTAGTCTATCTAGCTTTTTCAAGCAAAGGTAAGCTTGTTGACTCAATTAAAATGACCTTCGACCACAAAGAGTTTTTCAATCTTTATAAAGTCAAGCTCAATAGGAATCCCTTTCCTAGTGAATGAATCGTCAAAATCCTTCTCAAACCGAGATCTTATCTTATAGGGGCACAAATCAATGGGTGCCGGCGCTGCTACAAAAGAATTGCATTAGCGGGAGCTGCTGTCTAGGTCTATATACAGTACGTGATTTGTTCTGCAAGGAAGGCACAAGAGACTTCTTAGAAAGAAGAGATTGAGAAGAATGAATTCCTCCGCGGTAAAGTCTTAATTGGATCAATCGTTAGCCTGAATAGCCTACCAATAGCAAGGAACAGAAGAGTCACCCGTGACGTGAAAGGAGAGAAAGTCAATAATTTTTTCAAAGTCATTTAGGGCAACAAATGGTAGAGGAACGAAAGTAGCTCGACCGAGACCTAAAAGGTGGGAAGGGCCAATGCCAATCATTCCCTAAGTGAGAGGAAAAAAGCTCATAGTTAGGAAGTAACTTCAACTTTCTCGAGTTGCAGGAGTGAAAGAAAGAGTCTCGACTAAGAACTCAAAGTAGCGGAGTCTGAGGTTAGAGGCATATGAACAAGGAAAGTGGGAAAGTGACACAAGATCCACTCGACGAAAGGCAGGAAATAACGGTAGCTAAGTCGGCTTCGGGTTACTCATTGCATTCCTGCCTACCTTGCAGCACTCTTACCGCGTAGTGGGAAGAAAGAGGAAGGAGTGGCTGTAATTCGAAAACGGCAAACAGTGCTTACTCATTAAGCAGTCCTCGGTAAAAGAAGGCTGGAAAAAAGAGATCAAGATGGGAGCATCTCACTCAGCTGTGAGGGAATGGTCCGCTGTTGTGACGAATAAGGGCTTCAGAAGGTGCTCTAGGCGATGGGATTGTTTGAAGGCATTACCGGTCTTAGCAAGAAGGACTTGCTTGCAAGAGGGAGCTCTTTTACATCGTTAGTGAAGCTAGTACCCTAAGTTAATCAAATCCTTCTCACTGAACTCCGATTGCCCTAAGGCAAGTAACTGAACTGACTTAATCTTAATGTCCGAGATTGAATTAGAATAGGAAGTTGTTTCAGAAGGAGCTCTTACCGTGAGAGTATCCGCTCTTAGTCTTTTGCCACTAGATCAACTTCTTATCAACATTACCCTCCTCCACATTTCCGGGAAAACAATCATTTTTCTTTCTGCAGAAAAAAAAACTTTTCTATACAGCTTTACCCAATTTCATTTTCATTCCCTGTCTTTCTCTCTTCTCTTGTTCTAATGAGAGAAGAATACAATAATTGCCTTTTTGGTTAATATTGAAAAAAGCAAATAAATAATAGTGTTATATAATCTCACACTCTCCTTCAAGCTTCAGGGGTGAAATCACGCTTGTCTTTCAATTACTGAAAGCGAAGAGAAGATAGCCCTTGTTCTAGTCAGAATAGAGGGCAGTTGGTCAGATGATGGCACAAACTTAAGAATAAGATCGGCGGAGGCCACTCTTTCTCGCAGCTATTGAAATGGCTGCTATCTTCCTAAACAGGAAAGGGGGAAAGAGGGGTCGGGAAGCCCAAAGCACGCCTTAGTTCGTTCCGCTGGGACGAACAGGTCGAGACGTGGTGTATGTAAAATCACTTTGGTGAGAGATCGCTATGCCACGTGTCCTTAAATAGACTGGACATATTGCTTAAAAATAAAAAAACTCACACACAACAGGTTGGAAAGGCCTGAAGGGTGGCCTAAAAGCTTTGGAACGGCTTTCGCGCGACTCACCATTATTATTATTCTTTGTCTTCGCATTACCCCAGTTCCTTAATCCAAATAGCCATAGGAGAAGCTGAGCTAGCTAACCTAAGTCCGTAGCTAAAGTTCTCAAACAAGAGTTCCATTCCCCTTACTCGTATTGCAGGCAAATCCCGTTACTAGTAGTTCTGGTTAGCCCATTTGCCCGAGCACACTCTCAACTTGTAGATGCGCCAATCCCGCCTTCCCCGACGAGAACAGAAAAAGCAAGAGACTACGAACACCAGCACGCATGAAAACAGCCCTTTTTAAAGCATACCCAAGGAGAGCGGGCATCCATCCAATCTTCACTTATAGACATGGCCTTATTTCCGTTTTCCGTTCGTTAACTACTTCTAACGAGCAAGTTTTCAGCCTACCTCGGCTGCGAGAAGGAAATAGAATAGTGGACAAACAGCAATAACCGTGCTTATCCTTCTAATAAAGAAACTAAACCTTACCTAAGAAACCGATTTCACCCACTACTGCTACTACTAGTATAGAAGAAGATCTATTAAGACGCACGACTACCTATATAACAAGTTGCCTCTGACCTCTCCGTCTCACGACCGCAAATAAAACCTGTAGCTTCATGCCCTGACCTGAACTGAACTACTACTGGCTTAGCTGTCTAGCTACTAAAAACTTGGCACCCGTCCTGCCAATATAATATAGTAGAAAGAGTATAAATAGGATTCCCCTCAGGGCACACTTGTTAGCTACAGTTCCCATCTGTCTTGTAAAGAACTCGAACTGCCCGCAGTTACGAGACTAGCTCCCCTGGCCGTAGCAACTACAGTTACTCTTGCTCCTGCCAAATCCTTACTTCAGGGGATTAAGGTAGTTTACTTGCTGGCTGATAAGTCAAGTAACGAAGCCTAAGATTAGATGACTGATTAGATTACTAGTTTGTTTAACTGAGGTTCTCCGCCTCGCCTAAGTCTCATATCTTAAAGTAAAGAAAAGACTATAACTCAACAGCAAGCTGCCTTTACTTGGCTTCAAGTCCCAAAACCCAAAAGGTGTTATAAGTTGGAAGCTAAGAAGCTACTCGTTTATGAGTAGGAGTTCCCATCGGTCCAGAACTAGAAGTAAACTCAAAACCTGGATTTGGCGAAAAGGACCTATTATTTGCATTCTCCTACTCCTAATAGTACCCATTATTCTTATTCTAAAGTACCATTAGAGCTCCTTTTCCCGACAACAGAGGGGGGATCTTACTTTCTCAAGTCATACGTCTTTTGTTCAGCCACCGATAGTCAACCACATGTTTCATAAAGTCCAGATTCTATTCCCAAACAAATCTCATTCCTCTTTGAAAAAGTCCTCGTTCTAAAGAAAGTAAACTTAGGCTCTGTTAATTCCGAATTGAGAGATGAAAGGAGAATAGAGGAGAAAGAGAGAGAGAGAAAAGGAAAAAGAAGATGGTAGAAGAGAAAGGATGATAAAATTAGGGCTCAAGAATGAAGCCCTCCTTCATTCTATTAGGTAAAAAATGACATTCAAAAAAAAAAGGATTATACAAGTTTCAAAAGTATACTAGTATATCCCTACTAAACACTACCGTTGGAGCATAGATGTTAATCATGCCCAACTTGCACATTACTAGCTCGATCAGTCTATCCCTTGAGAGTGCTTTAGTAAATACATTGGCTAATTGGTTACGGAAAGCAACATGTGGTGTGATATGGGACTCAATCTTTTCTCTTAATGAAGTGGCAATCCACCTCAATGTGTTTAGTCCTATTATGAGAAAGTGGATTGTTGGCAATATGTATAGCGGCTTGGTTATCACAGTATAGCCTCATGGGTACTTCTACCACCTCGCCAACCTCTTCCAAGAGAGACTTGATCCATAATCCTTCGCACATACCTTGTGCCCTGGCCCTATACTCAGCTTCTGCACCCACTATAGTTGCCACCACTGATTGCTTTTTACTTTTCCAGGACACCCCCTAACAAATGCACACCATCCTGAGGTTGATCTCCTGTCCTCTACTGAACCAGCCCAATCAACAATGCCAGTGAATGAGGAGATCGACACGCGGGGGCGTCGACGGAAAAAACATCCCAACTTCGAAACCCCCACTGATGAAAGGTCAACCCCCGCGGCTGCGGAAGTCAAAGAAAGAGCTACAACTATCATACTAACCAAAAATGCAGCGCTATGAGGAGATTTGTAGGAAGGAAGGCTTACTGCTTTTTGGTTGTTACAAGCGAATAGCTTTCCGGTTGTCTGCTAGCCTGTGTAATAGTAAGAGCCCCCGATGGCTTCTTCCCTTCTAGCATCTCCCGTAGCGGAAAAGGGACCTCTTGCTTCGAATCAATCCTATCATTATCATCAGTAGGGGCCTAATGCCAGTCTTCGAGGCAAGCGAATCAATCGTATCAACCTTTCCGGTACTAATCCTTGTGCTAATTCTTGTAGTGCTTGACTCAGTCTATCCGTCAGTCCGTCAGTCCTAAATCCTAAATCCGTCTCGATGGAATAGGCTTGGATGACCTCTCCTTCCTTTCATCTTTGGCATCTCTCTTACCTTACCACTTTAGGGACTACCGGAATAGAATAAGACTGGTAGGAAGACTTCCAGGGCTTGGAATGATTACTCACGCCGGTAAAGCAGTTACAACCACACTTCCATTCACTCACAGAACAATAAAAAGACTTGACATCGCTCCTCACTCAACGAAGACGGAAAAGGAAGGAATTGCTTAAGTAAGGGGAGCAGCTTCACTCGCTGAGGCAAGAAAGAGAAAGAAGGAATGAATTGCTTCGAAAAGCAGTTTTTAAGGATAAAGGAATAGTGTTCCAGCGGCCTGAAACAAAAAGCGAGATGCCAGTGGGGATAGACCCGGCATTAATAGAAAGTGAACGAGCAAGACCGGGAGAAACTTCAATAACAAAACCAAGAGAAGGAATTGATGCGGCTTTCGTAATAGAAAAACGTGAGGTAAACCCTAAGACAAGGTACCTTAAGCGATAGCGCAATGGGCATCCAAAAGGAAAAGCAATAAGCGTACGGGGCCCTCCAAGACCCGTGCTTTACTTAAAAGTGGATAGGAATGAAGGCTTACATAGACTTGTTGAGCTGAAAGCGAGCCCAAACTGATTTATGATATGGGACAGCTTAGGCCTTATCCGATACGGCAAGGGTGCTTACACATGGAACCCCATTTCCTCCTTCTTTCTTATCTGATTCTGATGGCTTGACAGAGTCAGGGACTAATGGGACTGGGACTGAGAATGGTAATCTAGAAAGTTTACCTCGGGGACTTGATTCTAAAAAGCGGGCGACCTCAAGCATTCGGCTTGAAATAAGCCTTAAACCATTTAGAGACTAGCGGCGATTGAGCTTTGGTGGAACATGATTCCCGAGCTCCTTTAATGGTCATTGCTAACAAGCTATTCTGTCAAACAAAAGAGTGACTTCTGTCGGGGATGGAATTTCATTCCTGACAATCAGTCTGATTCCAACAAGAAGGCAAGCAACTTCAAGCTCTCACCTATCAAAGTAAAAGGAGATGGGATAGATGTTCTAGAAGAAGCTCTTTGCCGGATAACCTTGGACAAATCCTATGCAAGAAGAAGCTCTTTGGCACAAAGAGAAAGAGTTGGGATTGAGCTTTTTCATTTCGTTATGCCAAGAAAGGGCTATTTACGTAGCAAGTAAGTCTAGGCTTTCCCAACTTCAACTCCAGGTAAGGCGTAAGCACTTTTCTTTTAGGGCTTAAGGACGAGAAGATTTTACACTAGCTTTAGACCTAGAACCAGCTGACTTAACATGCCTCCTAGACCAGCTCTCTTCTTTGAGTAGCTTTCTTCCTTCGGTAACGGAGTCTTAGCCTCGGGATACTACTTTTCCAGGAAATGAGCTTAGTGATGGGCTGTATCGCTAGGTAAACGGGGATCAAACCCTAAAGAAGCACTCGATCTATCGCTCACTTGTTGAGTAAAGTCAGCAGTGTAGAGAAGTGATCGAAGCATGGGTTCAAAAAATCTACTCTACATACTTAAGATATTTTGGATTGGGGCCGCAAAGAAAAGAACTTCCAAATCAAATAGATCTTTGCTAGCACCGGTGAAGTCTTAGCTGTCGAACAAGCAATGAGGGGTGAAGCCCAGGCTCTAACGAATATTGAAAGAAGGATTCAAAAAGTCTATAAGAACTTCTTTTTCCTCCCTAGCTGTAGAGGCTTCTTTCTTCGCTAACGCTTGGGAATTCCTAGAGAAAGTCAGTTGAGTTCTATTTCTAGCTTTTTCCTAACTCGAAAAGATATTTCTCTATCTAGCTTTCACCCTCTAGGTTACCTTAACTGAACCCAATCCCATCCTTCTCGTTCGATCCGTGCTTTTAACGAATTACCACTTATTCTGTGGCCTCTAGCCTTCTACCCCTCTCCTGACGTCGAGCCGCTTCGCCCCTTAGTCCAGAGCAGGAGCAGCGGATTCGCCTACTTCAAAGTCTAAAGTCAATAATCCGGATTTCCCCTCTTTCCTTCAAGCAAGGCTGACTTCATTAGCTATAGGTAGACTTCACACAAATCCAATCGTACAAGCAAGTAGATCAACATCAACGTTGAATAGTTTCATTCCATCTAGGGTTCCCTGCAAACTTCTTATATCTACCGGGGCAACAACCTCTTCCTTGAAGACCCTGTATTGCTTGTCTTTCTTCTCCTAGTTACTTCTTGGATTCGCCGCAAACAGATGACTAAAAGCGCTTACTAAGCATAGTCCCGGAAATTCCAATGCAATTAGCAGCGAATCTTGCACTTGAGGAGCAGATCTCTATCTGTAAGAGCGGATTAGGCGCATGCCATGGATGCGAAATTCTTTACTTTAACAAAGAACTTAGTTAATTATAATTAAAAGGCTCTGCGCAGCAATTTTCCTCGTAGGCAGAGGTTGGACAGAGACTCAAACATATAAGGCAAAGGTGTGCAGGAAAGGCACCCGGACTTATTTCCAATCGCATATAGAGTGAGCGAAGCACGGGTAGATCCCATTACAGATTGAGTAGGGGGAACCCCAACTAAAGTAGCAAAGAGAAAGTCAGCAGCAATTGCTAATCTCTTGATCTATGCACTTTCAATAGCACGCAGAGGTGAGGATCGACTAAGCATTTCCCTCGACATAAAATAAAGTAGGAGAACTCGCCCAAAGGGAACATTTAGAGTTGTTCCAGAAAGGTCCGCAGGTGAAAGAAAAGAGACTGGCTCTCTCTATCTATTATACGCAATATCTTGAAAGGCGAAGAGTGACTACTTCTTTCTGCTCGTACTTCCTGTTCCTGTAGTGATACAGGACTCGTGCAAGAGCGCTTACGGCAGGAGATGAGGCTTAGAATCCAGATCAGATATGGAATCTGATCTTTCCCAAACCAAAGCCGAATGCTTACTTCGAAAGTGCTCTTAATCACTTCTTTACTTGGCCTTCTCTCTCTCTCCAATCCAATAGCAAGAGAAGGTAGAGGAAGAAAAAACCTTATGAAAAAGCTTAATGCTTACTTAAATACTCTTTTCCGAATCATGCCTTACCCTACTTCCTTCATGCCTGATCTGAATGCCATTGATTACCTCCTTCATGCCCGTGGTCTGCTTTGCTCGTGGCTAGGGGAGCTTTCTTCTCTTCAGACCAAGAATATCGTATGTGATGTTAGAGAGCATGCTCAGGCTAGTTGGCTGAGGATTCTCCGATAACGAATTCTGCTTCTTTACCTGGAGCGGAAAAATGGTAAAGGAATATCTCAGAGCCGATGCGCGATCTCCGTGCTTTCCCACTCCGGGGGAGCGGGGAAGAATCCGCATGGGGGGTGGACCGGTACAACTCAGAAAGAATAAAAAGAGGAAGCCCTATCGCCCGAGAAAAGGGGGTTTAACAAATGTTGGGCCACTGACTTCGAAGCAAGAAGGATTTTGAGTCCCTTGCTCCAGAACCAGGATTTTAAGTCCTGTTGCATCTTCTCTCGGCGAAAAGAAGGTCCTACTTGCATGTGTTAAGCATATAGCTCAACCATAGTGGATGATGAAGAAAGTACTGAACGATGGAAAAGGAAGCATGGGAGGAGCTTGCTTCAATCGATGGCGTATATTATATAAGAACATAAACATAGAGTAGAGTGAAAGGGTCCACCCCGAAAGCCGGGTAAGGACAGTTTTCACATGCCACAGTTAGGACTTGCAAGTACGATACTGACTCTTCACTTTATCAAAATTGACTAAGTATAAAGTGAAGTGTGTACCGGCTTTGTTGACCGTTAACTTTAAGCGGGCGAGCTTACTAAGCTAAGTGAAGGCCCTCTCGTGCAGGCAGGGGTTAGCTTTAACACTATACAAAGACCACTACGAAAGAAGGACCAACGACGATGAAGGAGATGTGAGCTCGGTTTGGAATAATGGACTTCCTCTTTCGATGAAAAAAAGGACCTTTTTTCCGGAACTTAAGGTGCGCCCCGCCCGGAGATAGCGAAATCTCCCCAACCTAAAAAGGGGGGACGTGCTATATCCGAAACGTACAAAATATAGTAAAAATCGTAAAGGCAGATGTAGTAGGGGTTGCAAACCAGACGGTACACAACTTGGTTTTGGAAGATATGGCACTAAAAGTTGTAAAGCTGGTCGTCTTTCATATCGAGCCATTGAAGCAGCGCGTCGGGCTATAATCGGACAATTCCGAAGAAATGGTAAGATATGGGTAAGAGTTCTCGCAGATCTCCCTATTACCGGGAAACCTACAGAAATAAGAATGGGAAGAGGAAAAGGAAATCCTACGGGTTGGATTGCTCGTGTTTCTACGGGACAAATTCTATTTGAAATGGATGGTGTGAGTTTGTCAAATGCTCGGCAAGCCGCTACATTAGCGGCGCATAAACCATGTTCGTCAACCAAGTTTGTTCAGTGGTCGTAACGTAATTGCTTAGTGGGGGGGCCGGGATTATGAGAATTAGGCGAAGTCGTTCTTCCTGAACGACGGAAGTCAAAAAACAGAGAGGGAGAGGAACTCCTTTTGTAATCGCCGAAATTGTACGATGAACTCTTTCAGACGTACGACCTATAAACTCAAAATTCTCCAGTCTGGCCAACAAGTGAAAAAAAAAAAGAAAGAGAAGAGCTTTCTGTCTGGTAGCAAAGTCCAGTCTGGCCCGGCCCTCTCACGAGAGTCGAAAGCAAGGGTCAATGGACGGATCTTTTAGATAAAGATTTTGATCCGAGGTAGGAAACAAAGATGGGCCGGCCCTCCAAGCAACTTCTTTTGAGAGATAAGCGGAGTAAGGGTCTAAAGACTGTTACCAATAGCAAGGGGCAGTCTTAGTCTTAGAGAAAGAAGTTCCTTAACAACTCACTAGCATCCTCCTATCGGCATATATGTGTCAAAGATCGTATTCTCTCCATCTTATACTTATATTTCCTGGTATGAAAGAAGTAGCTAGCTCCCTCACAGTGGGATTCCCTCTTGCATTTGATGCCATCTTATTATACGATGCATGCCTCCTCTTCCAACTGAAACTCATTCAAAAGGATGCAGCTTCTTATATTCCCTTTCTACCCGGTCTGAGCTCCTAACTCGTTGACTCACGGATGTCACTGGGGATCCTCCATTGCTTTCGCCTGCTCTTCTCATTTTGCTTGGATTGCACCTTGAGCTGAGCCGGGTGCGGATATGCCGACAATTCTTCTTCTTTTTGCTCCTCTTGTGAAGAGCTTTTTTTGTTTAACTTCCCCGAGGATCACTCGCTTCCTTAACCCATATGCCCGTACCACCAAAAGCAGTTATTCCGACAACAGATGCGGATGAAATGGCTGCTTTTTCTCTTCTTGTATCTACGTCAACTTATGATTCAAAGTGTGCTTTTGCTTGAACTGAATCCTGAAATAGGTAAAAACCCGGTGAGACCGTCTTCCCAAACTCCACTTCTGAAACGTCGAGCAAGAACTGCTTCGTCCTTTGCTACTGATGCCATAACTTCTTCAGTCGAATGCTCCTACTCCTTTTGGTTGAAAATTCCTGTTGTCCCCTCGGGTTCCTTCACTCACTTTTCGAAAAAAGGCATTTTCGGGGCTTCGACGATTTCGAATCATCGAAGTGGGCTAGTCCTAATTACTATTGCAGCTCTCGGGTCTACTCTTGGTAAGAATGAAGCCAATCTCTCCTGTTGATGGTTCATAAGCACTGCTAGCCCCGTAGAAGCTATTAATGGCATAGCCGCTCTTGGGAAAGTATCAGCTCTTCTAACCACTGCTGGTGATCTCTTTGCAATATCCGCCGATAGCCCCGTTGGAGCTCTTGGTCTATGAGTTCTCGTATCAGCTGTGATTGAATCCGCTCTGCCACTTTCTTTTTTTGAACTAGTGGCACATCTTCCTTAATAGGAGCTGAACTCAGACCTTGTCTGGTATAACTGCTTGGAGTTTAGGTCAATAGACAGAAGATCGCTTTTAATATGATGATACTTCACACTAAGCCAATCAATGGGATGAGATGGGAGTCGTCATCCACATAGACGATTGGATTCGGACAAAGAGCAAAAGAAGAAAGCCAGAGCTCATGCGAAGAGCTAACAGGAGCCGTTCAAGTTGGTAAGGAAAGAGAGGAGGTGATTGGAGAGATCACAAGCCTATTTCACTTACCGACGAGACTCTTCTAATAAAGAAATGGGTCTGGAATAGTCACGGAAGGTCAGAGGACACTGTCTGGCTTGACGAGTGCCTGTACAGGCAGTAGCTAGAAAACTTGCATGTCGAACAGATCTAATCACAAGGAGATTGGGGGCGACATGACCTAGAAGCTATGGCTCAGTTCATACTATAGTAGAGGCTAAGAACTGCAAGGGTAGACCATAGTTGGTGGGGTGGCTAGATCATTGGCGACTCACCCCCTCCCCGCTTCAAAAAGAAGGTCCAGCATTTTTTTTGTTATCCGATAGCTAGACTGAATCAAGCTGATAATTGGCAAGGTCCCACATAGTTGACATAATAGCTTTTCTCTTGCTTACGAAGCGTTTGGCGGTATCGTATATAAGATCACTCGCTACCTTGAGAACAGTGAAAGCTCAATCCCAACTCTCTTATCTGGGGCAGAACCTACCCTAGAGCTATTGCCAGATTTCATCTCAAATCGAGCTGCAGTTCTTCTTTCAAACCTAGCTAGGGCGCTCTTCCGTAACTCTTATCTACGATAGCAGCAAACTCCACTTCTTCAACAAGAGAAAAGATCACATCGGCAAGAGCAAGTAAAGTCTGAAATGCCTCAGAAGCAAGTCTCGGCTTAGCTGCATTACCTTCCTACCGATGTCATACGTCACTCTATTATGACCTGAGGTGAACTATCTTAAGCCTCGAAGTCACTTCTCCACCCTCTCGCCTGGTGAGCAAAAAGGCCTTTAGCTGGCCCAAAATCCATTTTCTTTACCCCCTACTTCTACTTCTTATATACGTGATAGCACGCCAGCAAGAAAGCTATTGATATTCCATTGCCCACATTTACACTTTCAAAGAGTGTTCAAAGCTGAGTCAACCTATCCTGCTCCTGGGGTCACTTCACTTTCACTTCCTTTTGTCACTGAGCCTTGAGAGAGAACAGCAAGTGTAAGCTAAAGCTTCCCTTATAATTCATGTTGATTGATACCCTACCTAAAGTTCCTTCACTCGCTTAAGCCGAATCCTCTGATACGGCTACGCTCCTTCAAGCCTTTGAAACTCTTGAAAAGAGCACCCTTCTTTCTTTGCTAAAGAGTAGGAGTAAAAGAACCCCAGATTCTCGGACTAAACACGAAACTCCTAAATAAAGAAAAATACCCCGTATTAATTGACATGGATTACTAGATCTGTGTAAGACCGGTTTGCGCTTGGTGGAATTTATGTCATTCTTTACATTGAGTCCTAACCAGACTCCGTGTACGGATAGAGAAGGAAACTCGATTTATCCGTTAGTCTAACTAACTCTAACCCAGGATCAATCATGAAGAGGTTTTTCTTCTTCAGTAGCAGATTCGGATAGTGATCAGTAGCCCTCTCGCCCGTCGTATGCTATGGATGTTCACACTAGCCCCTCGATGGCATGGCGGGATTTCCCATTGACTGTTCCTGAGGTTTTTGGGAGATCCTTAATCCCGGAAAGAAGAAAAGGCTTGCATTCACCCGTTCGATCAGTTCTACCTCGACTCGAAGCAGACAGTTCAATTGAAGCGCGAACTTAATTCACCAAGGGTTCGCCTAAAGGCAGAAAAAGAGTACTTCGTTACCGGAAAGGCGGGAGCAGGCGCCTAAGAAAGAGAGCCATGTTTCAGATGCCGTGACCTACCAGCCTTCGTATTTAAAGGTAGACGGATGCGTAAAGAAAGAAAAAAGACAGACGACGTAGTAAGCCGAAGGAGCCCAAAGAAAAGAGGTAGCCAAAAGAGTGATTCACTTTATAGAATCATGCCTTTTTACCCCGCTCTGTTCACGAAATCGAATACTAATCAGCCTTGTTGAACCAGGCCAACCTAAGATAGAGCCCAGAGAGAGACTTTTAGGTAATGCAATTGGTGATGAGAGATGCTACTATATATTCGATTTTATATAAGATGGAATAAAATGCTAGTCCACACCTATCGAATCAGAATTCCACGGCGAATCTGGAATGGTTTTCGTGAGTGTAATGATCACCATGGCTTAACGCTCATGAGACTCCCATTGGATCTGGTCTACTCCAATTGGAATCAAAGCTAGCAGCTCACCTGGGAATCAATTCACATTGACCCTTCTCTACTACCTACCCAAAGTCTGCCTTTATTCGCTAGGCGTGGTCTCATATGTAACGATAGCTGGCTGACATCTAGGAAAGGAATCGCTTTCACACTGGTTCGTCTACCTTACATCGGATTGAATTCTCAAGATCCCTTTAAAAAAAATATGTCTTGATAGCTTAAGACATTGAAATAGGTACTATAGTAATGGCAGTAAAGGATGCACCTCCCACACTAGTCCATGAAGAAAGACCTAAAAGCTTCTTCTTCCCGCTCTTTCTGCCAATAGGCTTGAAGTAAGTAAATAAAAGAGCTGAGTGAGTCATAGCCCGAGTCCAATTGAACATTACCTTTTTACTGATTAATAGAATCACCCCTGAAAACAGTAGACCAGGATTAAAGATTTTCTCCATTGAGAATCGATCTTAACCTAGCCAATTGCAAATAAAATGACTTATCTATTCCCATGGCTTCGCTTAACGCTCTTAACGTCCACGCTCCGCTTTCACAGCTTATAAAGACTTCCACCTATCGGCTCTAAACTTCGTTACCTTGTTTCAGAAGGAGAGTGAAAGCCTTCTTTAAAGATTCTTTATCATAGAAGATGATTCCCAATTGCAGCCTGTTTGTTCTGTTTGTTGATTTCGGATTCTGCCCCCACGGACCTCACGTGTGTGACTCTTTCCCCCTAAGTTTGCTAGTCCGTCCATCCGGAAGAGTTTCCCCCATCTGGAAAGGGCTTTTCTGCCTCCTGTTACTCGTGTATCGTCTTTTGATGCCTAAGTTCTCCTTGACCTATAGCTAGTGAGAGTTTTGTCATAGAGTGTGAATGGGGCTCAGCTCTGTATCGATAGGCGTTCTCATTCTCATATAACTTCCTTCTTGATCTGAGTGAGATCTCCCGGTAGGCCTTTCAGTCTTGAAAATGAAGAGCCGATAGGCGAACCCGTAGTCGGTAATCGTTCGATTTGGTCTCTTTCTGTCCTGTATCGCCTCTCTACGAGTTGACCGCACTGGACACTCGTTTAAAGCGGATTTTGAGCAATATCACAGTCAAAGGCCCCAAACGAAGCCTATTGGCTTTCCGCCCAGATGTTTTCGAATCGAGTAAATGTTAATTGGTAGTGGTCAGTCTGATAGTCAAAAGTCAGTAACAAAGGGCCCCTATTCTGGTTCTATTCCACAGGCAGGATAGAATCCATCCATTTAGAATAAGAAATAGAAAGCTCACGTAGATGCCACTCTTAACGGCTAGGCTAAAAGGTCTGTCTCCCTTAGAGATGCTTACTCTCGAGGTCTTTACATTGACAGCTCACTAATGCGTACACGTTAACATAGTAGGGGCGGGAAGGTCAGGTCACGACATCTTATCCTCTGCCAACTTCGGCTCTCTATAGAACCGTCGGTTAGAAAGACAAGTCTTTGTCATTCAGACCCACTCCTCGGTCTCGTTTCAAACATCTCATATTCGTGTGAGGAAGAATCTTTCGAGTCACCTTAACTTAGAAAGAAAGGCTTCTTTGATGGACATCTTTATACAAGATTCTAAGCTCCAGATGCTGCTACCGGGTTTGGAATAGACCACCTATCCGATCTTGATTTCCTTCTCCCTTCCATACGTAATTTATTGATGACTAGCCGCATTGAATCGAATAGGGCTTCCCAGGTTGCATTCGAACCTACGCTATGACCGGTCACGTCACTTAAAGTGCACAGCCGATCGCTCCACCACTGAGCAACTGGGACGAGAGGTAGTTGCCTACGACGTTTTCATCACTACTATTTAGCCTAGCATAGGTGACGGGAGGAGTTATGGAATCCGGGACTTGACATGGATACGAGCTCACGAGGGCACATCTCCTGTTTCAAACATTATGTCTGACGAGAACAAACCGCTGGCTCTCTATTCAGCTTCTTGGCTTAGTCAGCTCTTCTTTCAGGCGCTCCATCAGCAAAGGAGGCGAGGAATGAGTCCGATCGATCTTATTAGCTTATTCCAAAGTCATTGACAAGTCTCCCTCCCTAGCTACTAGAACTATAGGACTAAAGATCATGGTCGTAGGTCAACCTGTATGGAGTTTTACCTGTGCCATCACTAAGGGTGGCCTTCCAACATCAATTGAACCCACCCGAGTTTACTGAAGCTATCTTAGTTGAATTGGACGGTCTAGAGGAGGAAAGGCTGAAGGCCCTAAACACTTGGCTTTCCGAAAAGAGTCATATCATAAAGGATCGTAGGCAAACGGTGACCGGCCACGAAGGCTCTTTGGGCGCTGCTCCTTCTCCTTGTCTCTAGAATAGCTACCTCCCGGACGAGAATACCGGGATTTTCGGAGGATGGCTGCGTGAATGGGGAGAGCTGGAAAGAAGTGGAAGTCCTTACCAGATAGAGGAAAGTCAACTGACGTCAGAGGGAGGCTTACGCACTATATCCACCTTGTCGAAAAAGGAAAAAAGAATGAATGTATAGCTGTAAATACCAAATCCTTAATCAGTAGTGGACTACTAGTTAACACACTACTAAAGCAGAGTAGCCAGCATGCGCACATCATGATTTGCCAGAGGAGCTCAGAGCTCAGCGAATGAAAGAAGGCCGAAAATAAAAGGCTTTGTCATAACAAAACGGAAGGTGCGGAGCAAGGGGATTCCGAAGAACAAAGAGTTTTCGCCGCTGAGAGATCACTTTTCCCCTCCTCGTGGATGAAAGGAAGCAATGCCAAGTGCCCATGGAGTCTCTTCCCAGACCGGTGAGCGTGAAAGCCATGCTATCAAGAAAGAAAACCAGCCCCTCTTCGACCTTGAAAGCAGCGCTGGAAAGGACGCTTTGCTCCCTGGATCAGTCAGTCCTTAAGTAAGTCAGTAAATAGTCTTCCCGGTAGTGGAAGAGTTCGATTCCCCTTTTTTAAGCAAATAAGCAATTTACTTTTTTCAAGACTGAAAGGAACGAGCTCTATACTTTGACTATCGGTTTCGAGGATCGATGTAATAATTGACGGACCAACGGGAGAAGAGCTGAAAGCCACTCTTTAGTAGGGTTCGAGTTATTCCATAATAGAAAGAAGTTTTTTTTCTTTAGCACAAGGGTAGAAGGAAGCCTAGAGGCAAGGGCGTTAGCCTCTTCCTGAAATTGTGCTTAGTCTCGCTACCTCTTTAGTTGCCGCCCCCTAAAAGTCAGTGCTTGCTGCAGACCGATGAGCATGGATTATCCAGTATTGAGCAGCGGTCTAGCATCCCTACGCCTTCTACTAGTCTAAGCCACGCTGGGACTGAGAGTGGAGTCATTCCCGTGTGAATTAAAAAGGAATAGAATTACCTCGGTGTCGGCTCTGCTTGTTGTCGGAGGATGAAGGGATCTTCGCCTTTCTCCCCCCTGTGATTAGGGCTCGCCCGCCCAGTCTAGTACCAAAGCATCCCGGTTCAATACCCGGGAGTAGAAGAGAGAACTCCTCTTTCTCATAAGTAGTGCTTCTCCTTCTCTACTACCGTAGCTGTCGGAAATAGCTAATTTGACTTCTTTTCCCCTTTCCCTCATCTTCCTAATGGTGTTGGCAAGAATCTCTTCGCGAATAGAACTATTATCCTTCTAAGACTTTTAAGGACGCTACAGGTGATCGTAGAAAGAGAGACTTTTTTTAGTTTTTTCCTCAGTTCGGATTCTTATCTGCTTCTCGGGAAGATGAAGAGGAGAGTCGTCAAAGGGATCAATAGTTTTCTTTGAGTCTTCTTGTCTGCGGTGGGGAAAGCATTCCGGTGCGATGTCTCCGGTTTAGACACCTGGCGCCAACCTTCCTAAAACGCTCTGTCTTTAGGTGAAGGCGAGTAGGTCAGCGCCAAAGACTGGAAGTCTATTTAACAATGAAAGACAGATTCTTGATCTTCTAGCGCTTTGGTGCGCAGGCTTGGCTCCGGATCTTTGAAAAAGTCCTCGTTCTAAAGAAAGTAAACTTAGGCATCTTCAAGAGCTATATGCTTAACACATGCAAGTCGTATTAGAAGTGGAATAAAAAAAGACTTTTATAGTACCGAAAAGTATTTGCAAGCAAACCAGTAATGCCACGGGGTTGAGAGTTCTTAGATGAAGCCTATGTTAAACCCACTGGGAAAAAGAAGAGACCTGCCATACTAGAATCTCCCATACCTTAATGCCTACCTTCCGCCTTTTACTATAAGCGAAGATGATTAAGAATATGCGGGCATAGGAAGTTCTAAAAATAATGCATGACTTTCAGGGTGAAAATCACATTATTTAATCGCTTTCGGTATTTACTTACTATTGACTTTCAGGATTGGAAAAGTGTTCGTACTACTAATAAGCATTCGGCTTTCGAATCCTCGCTGCGCAATGAAATTCTTGCGTGCTCCTTCGGGTGTGGTTGCAAGATCTCGCTTTCAGTTTGAAAATGTGTATGTAGCTTCCTTGTACAATAGCTCTCTCTCTGAGAGAGTGATCGGGAAGCATTCTCTCTTTCCCTCCGTATCTGACCCACCACCCTTGCTTAGCTTGCTTCGTGGTCTGGCTTGGTCTAAACCTACCTTTAATGGCTTGTTTACGTACTAAACTAATGGTTAAATTTCTTACTTTTCTTCTCTAGCTTGAAAAGCCCTGTGTTATCACTCTTAACCTTCCGATCGATGGTCAAGAACCTCTTTCTCTTTAGAAAAAACAACAGTTGGAACTTCTCGTATCGTATAAGGGCTGAGCTCGTTGGCTACTTTTCCTCTTCTGGTTCTTTTCTCCTCTGGGAAGAGAACGTTCCTCTGCTTCGATTCGATTCTGGGAATCAGGCCAAAGGCCTTCTCCTTCATCTGCTTTATCTGAGGCGGATGTTGAAAGAACAGCTTCCGATTCGGATGCTTTTTAAAGAGCTGCTTCAGCAGATTATTCTAAAACAGTTGATTAAGCGGATTCGTATGCTTCGGGTGCTTCTGTTCCAGCTTCCTTACCCTAGGAATTGAATTTTACCTATTCTCTCTTGTTTAATGAAATTCCTGTTTTAGAGAGAGTGGGAAAGTCAGAAAAGCTGGTGTCTTCCGCCCGAAGAATAGAGAGAAAATCCTTTTTCTTTTCCTTACTCATACGATTTTTCATACCTGTCTCGAATTTCCTATTTCCCCTAAAGAGAGGCATCCAATTTAGAAAAATGTTTGTATATCATATAGCGCCAGTCAACATGAATTTCCCTTATAGCGACATGTCAAAAATGGAAATCTTTGATCTCGCCATGGCCCACTACTTTTGGGTTGGGCATCTTTCAGGGGTCGTTCCTTAAGTTAAGGGAAATCGAGTTTAGGCCAGAGATTTTCTCAATGATGTCAGTTTCGCGCATAGGTGGGAAAAGCCCTATTCTGACTGACCGGACCAATGCATGGATCTTATGCTCTGATCATGCCACGAACTAATCTACTCCGAATAATTGACCTAAGCTGCTCTTTCTTCCTGCCAAACCACTCCGGGGACTAGACCTTGGGTTGTGGGCTAGGCTGAAGACGGAGTAGCATCAGTCAACTTCCTTTCTTTTACCATTTTTAAAAAGTATGCCGCACCATGAGCATCTACGCTGCCTGAAAGAAGGAAAGATCCTAGCCCACATCTCTTTATCCAGAACGGTGTCACTAACGGGCCTGTTTAACTCATTCATCACGGTTGACGGGGAAATCCTTCATAGGAGAGTGTGCTACTCCTTACTAAGCCTTTTTGGAGTGAACTGTAGTGGGTTGCAAATTTTCTCGCTTCGTGTGATTTGAATCAAACCTTTCCAGGATGCTCGCTTCCAAGCATTTAGTGTGAGTGCCATCTTTTATTACCTGACTACTTTCTATGACCTATAACGAAAAAGAAGCATATGGAAAGGGCCCCTTAGGACTACTACGGACACCATTTATCACTGGTTCCATATCGGCTTTCATCACAATGAAGAATCTGGCTTATCCTATTCTCTTTATCCTAACTGTATGTAAATCAATAATCATCACATTATGGTTACACCACACCATTCGAAAGACGAACCTTATCCTAAGCAGGGCAAGGAAGGTCTCTAATCGACAACAAAGAGATATGCCAATTAGCTAACACTTACTATAAACCTCTTTTCGTTAAATCATATAGTAAAACAGAACTCTTATCTTAGTTACTATTCTCCAATCTCTTTAGGGAGTGAATGACTCATGGGTATGGCGGAAGAAGAATAAGTAATAAATACGACTAGACTTTTAGCTTGAAGGTGGGCAATTGCCTGTTTAAATGAAAGGAAGAGATGAGCGTGATAGGGCTTTACCGGGCTTCTCTCTTTAAGGCTAAGGGTAAGACCTTGGTCAATCAGTTCCTAAGGATATGCCTCTGGAATTGCAATTAGATGGTTCCTGCTTTCAGTAGACAGGGAATTGGATGAAGTAGACATGGGATTGGACAGCGGCAAAGATAGGCCTGATCCAGGAATGGTGATGTCTCGTCCTGACATGGCTTACCCTCCCTAAACCTACTTTAATGGAACATGCCTAGGGCAGAGAAAGGTAAGTTTATCTAGCCCGATAGGCAAAGTTTTTAAGAGAGGGCACTTCGTGGCTTAAACGGCTCTATTTTCACCGTTAGAGAAGAAAGAAAATACATGCATATAGGCAAACCCCACGAACAACTAAACCATCCGGTTCGGGAGCTCCAAGGAGGAAGAAAAGAAATAGGATTCGGATGAAGAATAAGAAAGAGAGAACGATGCCGAGGCTGAAGTCGAAACCTAAGTCGAAGTTCAAGCTAAAGAAGGTGCCTAAGTTTAATTTAAGTCGATACCAAAGCCGGTCTTTATGTCTTAAATAGGGAAAGACCAAGTGAAAGAAGCTCCCCGAAGAGCTGAAAATAGAGGGCAAGCCACTGTCGATGAACTAGTAGAAGTGAACCTGAGTATAGATCAAGAATCCAGGCTAACTTACTCCTCACCGTCACCTCCTTGTGAAGCGTGCGTCATCTCTTGTCTGAATTGAAGGCATCTCAATTACTACCTAAGGCCTCTCCGACCTTGGTTTAGTCTGATTTCACCCGAACTGCTAATGTAGGGTTTTTGGGGGCACCGGCACACTATTCGTCTGAATAAGTTCTCTTTCGTCTTCTGATAGTTCTGACCTGCAAAGTGAGCTCCGAAAACTGGAAACCTATGACCACGCTCAAAATGAAAAAACTAGTCTTAGCACCCGCACAGTAGAGGGGAAGAAGCAGGACATTCTTCGGAAGATAGTTTCAGCATGAAGCTTGCTTGGCATGAACTACGGTTGAAATAGGAGATTCTAATACGAAAACAAAGGTAGAAAGCGAACCAGGAAACGCGAAACTGCGTGAGTGAGCTTAACTCGGGCAAGAAGGAAAGAAAGGCACCTTCGGGCACACAACCGCTGAAGTGAAGGTTTCAAGTCTCCAAACCGGCCAGGAGAGAATAGATGCGCGAAGCAGCCGGTTTGCATTTTAGATCTGGGAATCAACGAGTGAAGAAGCCAGTTGTTCTGAGCGATCCTGAAACAGGGAAGAAAGAGCTCGGTATAGAGTTGGGTGAAGTGAACTTTCAGCATTTCGAAAAGGGAGATCTTCTATAGGGGAAAAGGCTTGCAAAGAATCTCCTGATTCGACGTCTTGTAGAAGGGTGCCACGGCTTTTTGGCGCTTCAGAAGATTCTTCCCTGAAGTCTGACCCATGCAAGCAAGTCAGTAAATTCAGTAGCAATCTGCTTTCAAGCGGCTTTCCTCACAGCACGGGTTTGTTGGAAAAAAAGATTCTTATTCCCTAGTCGCCCAAGTGTGGGTCACTTATATCTTCTATTCAAGCAAGATATAGATCTTTCCTAGTGAAGAAAGAAGAACCTCGGGAATGATTCATCTAGAAAACTTCGGTAAGTAAGCTCTTTCATTCCATGCTGTCTGCCGGTCACTGAGCTTGCGAGAAAGAAACAACTCTTTCTCTAAAGTAAAGCAAATAACGCTCTCGAGAGAAAGCAGCAAGACGCTGACTGGCTCACGATCTCAGCAATCTGAACCTGTGAATACAGATCTCCTTACGTTAGATAATGCTCTTATCAATGTGAGCGAAGATGACGGGGATACGGCAAAGAAATCGTGGGGCAGTGCCCAAACTCTTCGAGGAGAGATTTTCTTCCTTCCTAACATATTCCCACAAGATAGTTAAAGCCAGCTGAGTCATCCCTGACGTTCACCTTCCGCCGTAGAGGAAGATTTCTATTCATAGAAAGAGTTGCACTAGCGGTAGGCACCTTTGGTTTTGGCATAGCTCTCTTCTGATGAGGGCGAGGGGAGGGAATTTATATAAATATAAAGAAAGAGAATGGAAAGTCTGAGGCTGTTCTCAATGAGCTTCAAAGAGAGTCTGCTCACTAGGATGCGAAAACCACTGCTCGGTCTATGGCTATGTCGGATTTCGATGCCCACCTTGCAGGAATGAAATCCTTTGACAAGAGCTTCCGAGAATATGAATGATTTGGCAGCTTTCCCAGTAAAGACATGCTTCCGGTCGTCCTCCTTCACCGCTATGATCCCTTTCTTCCAGCCTTCTCTAAGTCTAAGGATTCGGCTTGCTTCCGTGATTGGTTATTGGCTGGACATTGAATGGCATTGACCGGCTCTTGTCAATAGCAATAGGTTGTTTGGCAGCAAGCGACGAAAGATATGGCTTCTGGTTGTTGTGTCCGAGAATATTAATAGTTTCCGCGAATGTAAGTTGTTTGACAGCTTTACGCGAATCCACACTAGCTAACTTTACACAGAAGGACTCCTTAGTTTATTAGAGGAATTGGATTCAGGAACCTCCTATAACCATATTTTCCCCATCCCTGATGATGAAATGGATAGTTTAGCTAATTGATGTGCCACCCTCTTACCATTCTTATGAGTATCCGCATTCAATTAGAAACTTCAAAATCAAAAGAAGAAATTAGAGCTTTAATATCATCCACAATGTGTCCAATGCTAGGCTCGGGTCTTGTTGGAGCACGGCTCCCACACTGTCTGTCTCCACATCTATTCGGTAAAAGAAAGCTTCCAATGCTAGCTTCATTCCATAGTAGACAGCCCAGGCTTCGACAACTCCAGCATCAGTGGCGTGGAAATGAAACCCACCAACTTGGTGTTTTTCGGTAGCCACGACAATGGAACTACAACTGAAAAGACCTGTTATCCGAGATATAACGTTTTGAGGAGTTAATGCCCTTTTTTCGGCATGACTCAAGGTTATCATAATAAAGGGTCGTATCCAGCTTTTTTTCCTTTCCATTTCAGACTCACTAAAAGTCGGAAGTTTTAATTCCAAACTCTATAGGTAACCGCATAAAAATGTCTGCTCTTATTTCTCGCCAAAGAACAAAAAGGCGTTGCACTATTTAGTGCGATGTTCATCTCAAGAATAAACATTTTTTGTATTTCTTTTATCGACCGGGGGATTCATTTGATTTTCTTTTTTATTTCTTTTTTCCTCTTGACCTTGTCCTCTCCCCTTATGCCCTATCACGAGTGATTACTCCCCGACGCAGCCTGTTTTTCCCAATCTATTATATCCATATATAATTGGGCGGCCGCATTTTGACCGGAATTTGGTCTTCTTCTGCTGTCATTGGACAATTCTTCCATAATCGACAGCAGTTTTTGAAGCTTCTCGGGCGTGGCCCGTTCCAGGTCGAGGTCCCGCGCGGCATTGTTCAAGAAAGAATCATTGACTTTTCTCTTCCTAAACTGATTCAGGAAGGCTCTCAATGATTCTTTCACTTGGTCTGATGTTGGTGGGGCAGCGTTTGCTGAACCCCCATCCTCGCCAGCAGGACGAGCTTCCTGTGCGCCGAGGCTCGTGTTGGCGGGTTCGGGTTCTTGCGCTGGAACGGGTTGTTCCGCGACGGGATGGGCAGCCGGTTGCCCTACGGGTAGAGTCGCAGCCGGTTGCTGCCCCGGCGTATTTGCGACTCCATGTCTTTCCCCTGCGGAAGAGACTTCCCCGAAGGACGAGTCCGCCCAGCCTACGGAACTGAAGCTCCCTAGGGAGGACAGAGGGGAAGAGTCCGTTTCCGGCAGGGGAAGCCTTGTGCCCGAATCCGACCCAGAGGGCATCATGAGGACCCACTATATCGGATGCTACCCCGGAAATGGTAATGAGGGCCCTTAGCGCCAATCCAGCTAGACCCCCCGAGAGGCCTAGTTTTGAAAGGAGAGAGCGGGCCCCGCTGGAGAGAAGAAGGGCTTTCAGCCTTTCAAGGAAGGCTTCTATCTCCAGGTTAAAGACCAGGCTCCCAAAAAAAAGAAGCACCAATCCTCCGATTACGAGGAGGATTCGAATGAAAATAGGAATGAGGAGGGGCCTCAATCGTAGAAAGGTATCTAGTTCTCTTTTTTTTTCTTGGCCCCTTTAATCAAATGAAATTACCTCGGAATGCCATTCATTGGAAAGTGAGAAGGTAACCTTTGGGAGAAATCGTTCGAACTTTCTTTTCCTGCCTAAACCAAGATTGCTATGAGAAAAATCCCGTTTCACATAGGTGTAAAAAAGTGAATTTCACTCATAACCAGGGGGAAGTTTGCTCTATATGGTATGGCATATTTTGTCCAAGCGCAGGGTACCCCTCAATCAAATGACCTTGGGTGGGAAGGGTTTTTTTTTCTCTAGCACAGTCTGGTCAGCGCATCACAGACGCGGCGGACCTAGCACCCGAAATCGCTAGCTTTAAAGGCCATTCCAACCCTGCCAAGATAAGCACCGCAGAAAAGGAGGCAAAGTAATGTGATCCGACGACATCTTGATGAGCCTTCTTCTCACGAAAGACATAGGAAAGACAGAGGGGTTGACGTTCCAGCAATTTCCTAATATCTATCGATGGCTAAATCAAAAGCGGACGAAAGCCTCTCTCTATGGGTGGATTGGTCATAGGCCCTTTCCCTTTCTAAGGTTTGGATTCTCCTTTCTCGGGTTACTTTTCCTTCAAGAGAGAATTCCCTTCTTACTATATTAATCTTACTGACCAGGGTGAGGGTGGAAATCAATCCCAAAACTGGGCCTGGGAACTTCACAATCTTATAAGACGAATCTGTCCTAAGTTGAGAACCTTTCCATAGACTTAAGTGGGTCCTTCAATCCACTGCTTGTGGACTTTGCAACTTGGCCTATGAAGAGGTTGGGAGCGCGCTGTACACTTGCTATATCCAGCCATGGGCATGGTCAAACCAACTTTACTTGGACTTGGAACCGATAGAAAGCTATCCACCAATTCATTCTATTCTTATTATAACAACAAAACAAGAAAGACTGATTCCCATTTCAGCTAGGCTGACCATATGCAATGATGAAGTGGCGAGGTCTTGCTATCTGCTGGTGCCATTGGTCCTAGGCCTTATCTATTATTTTGGGAGATTCCTGTGGCATATCATCAAAAATATGTGGGGCCTATTTCTTATGTTATGATCGAGTTAGTACGTGAGTTGACCAAACGGAAAGCAGAGGGAAAAGCGCCGATGGCATCGTAAATAAGAATAAAAGCCCCATCACGGACGGCCGGGTTCGAATAAAGGCAAAGAGCACCCGGGCCGTTCCCCCACGCAGGCACAGGTAAACCGAACGTCGATATCAGTCGAACGCCGCAAGTTATTCAGGATTACCGCCTTATTGCATTGCATGAGACGGGTTTCCGAATATCCAGGCCCCCCCACAAACAAAGGAGGGATCTCTTATGTTGTACCAATGGATTTTAGCTCTCGCATTGATCTTTCCCGATCTCCTTGAATAAAGTCTTGTACGCCCTTTCTCGGTCCGGTCGAAGGGGCGAGTAGACTGATCGACCCACCATTTAAGAACCAAACAAAGCAATCGCGAAAGCATGCCCAGGCCCAGTTATAGAATAATGTTTCTTTGTTCGGAAAATAAGCCTCTGATTTCAGCTTTTGTTTCCTCATCTTGTAATTGAGAGATTCGAATCATAGAATACATAACGTGGGGAAGGTCAAGTATGAAAGCTTAGCTCTTCAAACCTTTCCAATTCGGTCTCACCTCTTTCATTGACCCGGAGATCACTCCAACTCTGAGCCTTAACGACGACGTCAACCCTGACTGCCTTTACTCCAAGCCGCCTACCGTGCAACGACCTGGCCTGGGATCAACGAACTCAACTCTTACCGGGGTCGAGAAGCTTACTAACCCCTTTCCCCCCCGAATTAACTCAGTAATGGCTTATATGAGAGACTAATTTACCCTTTTAGTTTTCAGCCAAATAGCTCCCCTATCGTCCATTCCGGTTTCTATCTCTACATACTATCTAACCCGAAGACCATTCGGGAAGTCTGATAACCCGGAGGTCTTTTCTGCGCTTCCTTTTTCAATCTTTGGTAAGGTAAAGGTAGGGTACAATATACCTTTTTTACCAAGCCCCTATTGAGTAAGGCGGAACCAGTACGCTCTTCTGATGACTCAAAGGCATAAAAAACCCTTGAATACCATAGAGCGCCCCCTTTTGGGTATGCAGATGTAAGATGCACAAATAGCTCTTCATCCATATGGATAAAAAAAAGCGAGTCATTTCCGGTGAGAATGTTGTCGTCAACATATAAAAGAAGAATGAGGCAACGACCATGACGTCGACGAACAAACATGGAAGAATCCGCACGGCTACAGTGGAACCCTTTATCAAAAATAAAGCAAAACGAGCTAAATTTCTGAAAGAAGGCACCCTTCGTCAGCTCTTGGTGCCTGCTTTAGTTGTCGGAGGCCGTAACGTAAATCGCTTTCTTGAGCTTGCATACCAGAGAAGAGAAGCCTGTAGTTGGAGGAGGCTGAATAGAAACTTATTCTTGCGAATCCCCCCTCCTTATGTTGTTGAAAGGCATTCTTCACGTCAAGTTGAAATAAGGGCCACTTCTTGATTGCAGCCAAAGAAAGAATGCCACGAATGGTGGTAATTTTTTCAACCTGGGGAAAATGTTTTCCCTATCTTTAAAGGGGTTCGACGTGATATTCTTGAAGGAATCCTTGTTCTAATAATCTAGCTTTGTATCTCTCTATCGAGCCATCTGCTTTATGCTTGATCTTGGTAAATCCACTTGCAGCCAATGGCTTGTTTCCCTGCAGGCAATGAGACTGACGTCTTATTCTTTTTTTCCTGGGCATCTTCCTGCATAGCATTTCTCCAGCAAGAATGATTGAAGGCTTCAGCAAATGATTCAGGTTCATGAGAAGATTGAACTGACATGAGGTAAGCTCGATGTTTTGGGGACATAAGATAAGACAAAAAGACTTAAACAAGATAAGAAACTCACGAGGATCGACGAACCTGAGAGAGGGATCCTGAATCTGAGGAAGCGACTGGAAGGGAAGCAACTGGGCTGCTGATCTTCTGGAGTAGTCTTACCTGGGGAAAGAGACTGTAATCGCCGCCGAGAATAAACATGCTGCGCCGGGTGATTGGAATCCTCTTAGGTCAGCTGAACAGGCTGACAATCGGCAGATGGCCTGAAGAGCACGGCTGATCGTAACATCAACTGCAGAAGAATGAGGTTCGAGTTGATGAACAGGAGAAGGCCGCAATAAATCTCCATCACCACCCGGTGCTGATTAATTAGATTAAGGAAAATATGAGGCGACCCGAGAACATTCGGGACATCCAAGCCGATGCGATGGTAATCTCGTCCTTAGTTTCCGAATCTAATGGAGGTTTCAATCCGACGGATCGTAATTGGAAGGTAAAACGAGGCCTCGACGGAGATGATGGATGGCCTACTCTGACTATAGTTTCGATCTCTAAGCGGGATTTTAAGTCCCTTTTCTTTCCGTGAAGAAGGAGTGGATGTTTTGAACGAGTGTTGAGCGAGTGAAGTGCCCCAATAAGGGCGAGCTATATGTATAAGTGAGCAGCGATTGAACTGAACGTTCAAAGTGCATCCAGCAGGAATCGAACCCACTCTATTATCCATCGCTTTAACCATTCAGCCATGGATGCAAAGAGAGTCAGCGAGTGAACTAGGTTTTGGTATGGATTCTCGAGCTTCTATTTCTTCCGTTAAAGGAGATTCGAGAAAAGATGGAATAGGAAGACGTGTTTCCAGAACAAAGAAGATACGGGTTGAGAGGGGGGAGTTAGCAAAGTTAGACAAGATTGGAATGGGCATAGGAACATGTATTGATGTACCAGATCGGCTAATGCTCCCAGGTTGATGCGATGTATTCCACCAGTTGACTGAAGACTTTATTATTGGTATATCGATCGGTCCAGCACAGATTGAAATAGAAGCCGGTTCGACAGGAAGCTTTTGAAAACGCAGTGCACCCAGGTAAATAAAGAACGAGATGAATACAGAGGTTAAACGAGCATCCCACACCCAAAAGGTGCCCCACATAGGTCTTCCCCGAAACCCTCCAGTAACTAAGGTAAACAACGTAAAAAAAGCACCCATTTCTGTACCGGTTCCGGAAGAGCGAAGAAAAAGGGGGTGTTTTGTTAATAGGAACAAGAAAGTGTTTATAGCCGTAGCGATATAAACAAGAATACTCATCCGAGCCGCAGGAACATGTACATACGGAATACGAGAATTTCCACCTTGTTGAAGATCTAGTGGTGCTACCCGAAGACTTAAATGAATAGCCATCGCTGTTAAGAACAACCGAGATCCAATAAGAATTTGCGAATAGCTTCTGGTCTTTGACATCAAAAAAGAAGGTTGTAATAACGAAATGGACATGTGAGAATTTGGTCCTAGCTAGTGGAACAAGAAAGACATTGATCTATATTCAATACGCAATCAAAGGATTTTCCCCCAACGAAGAATTCCCACTGCTTTGTTTTCGCTCCGCTCGTGCGCGGCACTCCTTGCTCGCGGAGCAGCATACCGAAAAAAGAAAATGGAAAGGTCCTTATACACTCAATTCCAATAGTGATCTTACTTGTTTGAAGGAACAAAGTCTTCATTCTTGTAAAATGAAATCGAGAAGATTGCGTTGAATATCGCGCTTTACTTGAGAGTTTACGGAGCTCTCCTCCTTCTTTAAGTCGGTTAAGAGCCGGGAAAACGATCGATGTTTTGAGCTCAAGCTACATGGATCAAAGATATAGGCGTGCCGTTGGATAGCCACATAATTGTCCAAGTTGCGGAAATCGAAATCCGAGCGGGAAAAATTCCTTTTTTTGATGCCGACCTCGAGTATAGGGTAGACTATGCTGTCGATGAGCTTTTCAATGATATAGCCATCTAAGTTATCCGCTAAGAACTGTTCAAAGAACTCCCCCTTTTTTTCATAGGCAGCCTCAAAAAAACTGCACAGGACTTGGTGGATGGCTTGGCAGAAGAAGTAGTTTGCCAAGTTTGCGAACCCCTAAAACAACTGACGCAGAATTTGAAGGAACGAGAAGCCAGCAATTAGAAGAAGAGGTAGTCGATTACGAACCTTCTTCTAATGAGGCTGCAGCTGAGCCAGAAAGCGCTCCATCAATTCCAACAGAAACATGTCTAACATGCCCCCTCAAGCTGAACGTGGGGTTCCAATGTGAAGCTTGCCACGCAAAACAAAAAGGCAAAGCGAGATGTTGACAGAGATTTGGTGAAGACATCTGCTACCTGGTGCTCAGTAGGAATGTAGCGCACTTTGAGTGAACCCCGAGCGACTTTCTACATTGGAAGCACATCGGGAATCGTTTAGTTGAGTGCTTCGAAACGCGCATGTGCCTGAACAAACTTCCCCCGAAACAATGAGTCAAATGATACCTGGCGCCAAAAATCATCACATTTTCGGATGACGAACTATCCGTCGAAGGGCTAGATCATGGCCGACCTCTCCCCTGTTTGATGCAAGAAATAGTTGGCTGTAAGTCATCCAAACCAATTTCTGGCAGAGTGGCAGAATCTTCTTCATCTCCTTCGAATACTGTCCAGTTTTTGCCATTATCCATGGCTGAAGAAGGCTGGAAACTGGCACTTACACTAGAGGAGATTACCTTTTTTCTAAAACTATATGGCTGGCAATTCTCACTGCAACTGGATGGCTAGAAGAAGGGGGATTAAGTAAGACTTTTTTGAGGCGAAACTAGCAGCTGTAATTAGATCTCATACTAGATCAAACTCGAACTCTTTCGAGGAAGGAAATAACTGTAACCTGATGGTGTTATTGGAAGGGCTTTCAATAGCGAGCAGGGATGAAAGAACGAGAATTGAATGGCAAGAGAGTCTCTCTGGGCTGGCTGGAGATAAACGAACTTGACAAATCTCCGAGCTTAAGAGCTTATTGGCTTGTCCTAGAACTGGCTATCCAAGACAACAACTGCAACTTTCGCGCCAACTGGATTACTTGAAACTCCTTCTACAATGGCTTACGAGGCTTACCCTATGATTTCAACTGGATATGACTTCAATCGAAGGGACCTTATTCATTCGCCTTCTACTAATCGCTCCTATCCGAATCTCTTTTACCCTGCTCGCTTTTTGGCTGACTTTAAAGAAATTAAGCAAGAAATAGCACTTCCTGTATTGGGAACTCACGATTTTTGAACAGTAGACTACGGAAGGTATGATATTACTCCTACTTCGAAAAGTTAAGCTCGATGGCTAGAGGTTAACCTGGCTGGCAGAGAACTTCCCTTGGCTTGACTTATCTAGTTTACTTTTTCTTGTTGAACTAGCTTAGTAGGCCCTTACCTTTTACAGGTAGTACTGCTAGCCCTTAACTCCCAGACCTGAGAGCTCACCCGCTTCCTTACTCACTGGCACTGAAATCTTATCCCTTTCTTACCTTGCTGTTCTAGAAATTGAAGCTACTGGTTTGATAAGGAAACTTATACTATAACATATCTATATTTATTCTGTTTTGATTCCCCTTATAGAGCCTTCTTGGTTGGAAGGAAGGTCCTTCTACGCCCGTCAGAAACGACAATGTATGTGGCACGAAACCCAGAAACACGACGGCAAGGGAATGCCGCTACACTAACAGGAGGTAGCCAGGACTCGCAGACGAATCTCTTAAGCTATAAGCTCTGAAAGTGCAACATCTAGAGTGGGCAGAGGAGATTTGTGCGGGAGCTGGCCTTTGATGGACTCTAGGCGAAGGTGCATGAGGAACTGCAGGTTTTTTAGATAAAAGCTTTTGGGATAGTATGTGGCGGTGAGTCGGTCTCGGCTGCCTCGTTCCTCTATCGACTTCTGCTCACGATGCCAGATCACCACTTGAATGATTGGCACGCACCAGGAAGTCCTCCATTGAATTCTTATTCCATCGGCGCAATGAAAGCAATACAGTCCCATTTACTAGGGTCGGCGTAAATACTGGCAGCATTATTTGTGTCCTAGATCGTCGGTGGAATACCTTCGACGATGCTCGCAAGAGTACAGCCATCTCTGGCAAACGGAGCCGTCTCTTTTGTTGCTTATCCTAATTTCGCTGTGTCCATCATTGATCCTTACATCAGCGAGATTTTGCAACTTAACGTCCGAACGTCAGGGCTTTGAGATTCCCTGTGATGGTGAGCCATTATCTTCGTTAAACAAACCCTGGAGCTCTTCCTTTCTGTATTGCTTGTCTTTCTTCTCCTCCACTTAACTCCGCTATCAGACTAGGGCTATTCTTCGCATCTCGAAAGAGGTTCCCTTAGCAAGTCCAACGAGCTTAGGCTTAGATCCCGTGTTCAGGAAAACCTTCTATGGGTGCCTGAGTTCATAGCAGTTCTTTCTCTGATCCTAATCGTATCGTACGTACAGCTTTCTTTGTCTTGAGGGTGAGGAACGTCTTTCTTTTCGATTTTGGATTCAAATTGATGTGTCAGGGGCGCTGTAAAACCCTTTTCTTATTCTTTTAGTTCTTGTAGCTGCTTTACCTGTGTGGGACCATCGCCTAGTGTCTTATGGTTGATTGGTCTGACGGTTGGGAGTACGAGTATAAGGTCTGTCCCCATGCGCCTATCATCTTAGTCAGCGGCAGTGCCTTTCCTCACGTTCTTTGTTAGAGTTCCCCGGTTCGCTCCTGCCCACGGAGCAAGGAATGAGTTTTGTGTTCGAATCAGAGTCAGGTAAGGGCATCGGATCGAGTTTATCTTCTTGCCGGCCTAGCGCCATTGGCTTTTGCTTGACTTCTTGTAATTGTAAGAGCTGACCCAGCAACAAGTCATTTTGTTCCTTCCTTTCTTAGTGAAGTGACTGACCTTTCTTTGAGGATCGGAACGGAAATCCTTCCGTAAACATTCAAAGTCTTCGATTCGGCTCTTTCCTTGTTGACTTTTTCTAACTCCTCACCCGCATCATCGCCTGATAGTGTTCGAAATGTTGTAAGTAAGCAGTCCCGAAGCGGCAAAGGCCTATTTTCTTATTGCTTGAAATTTGAAACTCCTCCCTTGAAAGCTCCAGGTGCTGCGACTATCACCGGTAAGTTGCGTCGGATCAACATCGGGATTAGAATCCACTGCAAAAAAAAGCAACTAAGTCAACGCCTATTTGCTCTGGATCTACTGGCCCGGACGCTTGAATCTATTCCACCGCAAACAACCTAATATACTACTGCAGGATCTTTCGCTGCTTCTGTTGTTATTGCTCTCGCCTGTCACTACGCCACCTCAGCAGCTGGGACTGGAACTGCTTCCGCATCTGGCACTCCCCAACCTTTTCTATCTATCCTTAGAAGTAGGGCGAGTGTCTAAAGACCAGGTTATCTCTCTGAATCATGTTATTCTTTGTTCTTGTGATTTCGTAAAGCTTTAAGCTAGAAAATCCAGGGGTTTTAGCAAAAAACCCTCCCCTCGCTCTTCTTATCAGCCCGCGGCCTTTAGGAACATAACTGCATCCGCCTGGGCTAACCAAACCTCAGGACAACTACCATACTAGGCGGCTAACCGAATCGTTAAGCGACCATAGGTTCCCGAATATCTGACGAAGCGATTTCGAATACTACTTACGAAATTTCGTAATAGGATAGCCTCAAGACTGTGGAATTCTTAAACCTTTCTTTGCATATTCCCGCCGTCTTACAGCTTATTAGAGTCCTCAAGTCAGCAACCTACCTTTTTTGCAAAATGGCCGCTCCTCTAAGAGCTGTCCTACTAGCAACTGGCGGGTGGTACCCAGGTTTTGATTTCCCTACTTCATAATAGATAGGCAGACGCGAAGCGAAGGAAGAGGAAAAGGGCAGGCATAAGCAGGAGATGCCACCACTGACTTCCTATATTAGATATGAAATAGGATAGCGGACCCTTTTACAATAAGAAAGAACTGCGAATCTTGGTCGAAAGATGGGAAGCTACTCCGATAGCTTCCTACTCGCAGCTAGGAGAGTAATGATAACTACAAGCTAAGGAGCTCAGAGGAAATAGGCAGCAGGTTTTAGTCCTCTATTGTTGAAAGAATGAAAGAATGGGAGGCTAAGCTTTTCCCCCTTGAGTAATGGGGGGAAGCAGGCTATTCGAATACAATATTGATATTTATCTTTTTCGGCCGTTACCCTTTATATTTAATATTTACCTCTGGCCTCGGAGAAAGAGCCATTGACGGACCGAATACGGACCTTTATGTGCCAAAAGTCACATTTATTTCGTGCACTAACTAAGCCGCTACTCCTACCTTGGGACCAGTATCCAGGGAAGGCAAGGTTTATCTTACTCCCAGACAGGAGAGGGAAGAAGCCTTCCTTTTTGCCTTTGCTTGGCCCAGACCTTCAATCAACTTGAAGGACTTCGTAAACCCCTCTTCTTTCATTCATTTCTTTCTCATATCCGGTGAATTAAGACTATTTTAGCGGATCAGACTATAATAAAGAAAATTCATCTGCACCGGCATCAAATCGTCTGATTGTAGCGTGATTGAACTCTCACAAGCCTGAACAGAATAAGTCAGGCCTCGACCACCTCTTTTAGTGGTTACATAACCAAGGTGAATCAATCAAGTCAGGTTATGAGGCAAATTCCACTAAGAGTTGAGTCCAAAGGTAGCCCCCCCCGTTGTCAAAGTTGAAAGACTCGTCGCCTTGAATCGGGAGTCGGCGTCGAACGAAGGAAGGTCACATTCCGGTGTCAGAGGTTAAAAAGTCGTCTGCTTCATCATTCCACCTGTCTCCAACCTGAGGCCAGACCTAAGTCGAGAGTCGTGCTTTCTTGGAACGGGAAAGAGAATTCCGAGCCACCTATCCTAGTCAATAAAAGATTCTTTCATCGAAAAGCTAACTGCTAACAGAGTTGGTTGCTTTCTTAGAAGGAGACCCGGACCGAAGGATCTGATTTAGCTGGTTTCCGCATAATAATCATCGGGATTGATTGCAAGTCTGGGATCTCCCAGAAAGTTTGATTATCTGTACCGCGGCTTCGAATCCTGTCTTTCGCGCTGGGGCTAAGGTTGTCCATTCGATTGAGCTTTCTCCCTTTCTATTAGTTCGTGTGTTGAACGGTCTTCGAGTACCCCATAATAGGGGAGTAGTCGCAATAGATAGATGGGTAGGTGTATTGGCTTGGTATGAACGCCTTTCTTTGGGGGGCAATCATAGTCATAAGGAGTATCCGAACGAATGTTGAAGAAGGTTGAGTGGGATTTTCCTTCCCTCTTTCCTTTTTTGCTTGTTCGGCCTCTTCTTCATTTTGTCTTGTTCGGGGGCAGAGCTCGTACCTTCGTTCCAGCTAGAGTATAATCTGTCTGTCCTCCGGCAGCGAGTGGAGTAGATGAACGTAGCTAGTATAGTCTATTAGATGATATGAAAGTCTTATAGATTTGACTCGGGGGGAAACTAGTATAGTGGGGGCTCTTCTCTTAGGGTTTCGAGTTAGAACCTCTAGTCTCGGTCTCGCCACAACACAGTGGTATAATCTAATCTGTCTATACCTCACTCGGTTCAGGAAGTATCTCCCACTGCCTTCCTTCAGATTCAAAGCGGCACTCAACTAAGGGACTTCGGGCCAGAAGAAAGTAATGTTTACTGACGGGACGAGACGAAAGAGATCTTTGGCTTTCGAGTATTCACCTCCTTCCCTTGTCAGGCCTTTTCGTCGAGAGAGTCCGGTCTTATTCGAGTTCCTGCTGTAAGCCTAATAAGGTTCTTTATTCCTCTTCATTTTCCCTCAAATCTCGTGATCCTAACCCCCCCGGGAATCCATTTCCAGTCATTCTTCATTAGATCAAAAGCCTGTTCAGGAAGACCATCTAATTCTCCGGTCCTCGCATTAGTTGGGTTCAGTTCCAACTATACCATCTTCACTATCTTAATTCATCCATCCTCCCCGGTTCAGAAACTCCTCTCAACCCAATTCGATTCTTTTTCGACCCAACCCCGGAGAGGAGGGGCTATATGGGACATCTATCTACGGGGGCCTGCACTTTATTATAGGGAAAGGGGGGAAGGACGAACTTCATTCGGTAGCAGCGGAGTATCGAGTCATTGGTAACACCGCCTCATTTCGGAGCCGGATCGAAACCCGACTCACTTAAATGTCCTAGCGAGGGGTATCGATAAGGGTTGGATGCGAACCCCTCCTATGAGAAAGAAAGGAGCCTAGCAGCCTTTTTTTCTGTCTATTTCTGATCGAACTCCCTTCCTGTCATCGTATCTTGTGTCAGAATCGCTTTCAGGCTTCTTATCGCCTTCCCATCAGTGGCAGTCTCCCGTCCCTACCGAAAGTAACTGATCAACCTACTGTTGGAGAGCATATCTTTTTCCATTATTGGTATCTTTCTATCTCGGAGTGGACTAAGGCATCAATATGAATTCCAAGCCCTATCGCTTGGGAATAAATGCTTCCCTAGCTGCTTGCCGGAGAAAAACGAAGCCTTAAAAATTTGAAATTCATCCCTCCAAGCGGATAAAGGCTTAAACCTATTCATCTATCCTATCTCTCGCTTTACTCTTTTCGGAAAAGGTTATCGTTCCCATGAATCTTGATCTGCCTCCTGGCATTGATAGCAATTGATCGAATTCCTACTCTGGTTTGAGAAGCTTTTCAGTTTTCCTTATCTTTCGTGCGAACTGCCATGAAAAGAATTCGAAATACGTATATCTGGTACTAAAGAAACCGCCTTCGCTGGCCAACCCCTATGTCTTGGTACTCTACTCTCCCATTCATAAGAGAGTGGTAGTTGTCACCGGAAGCAGGTGAAAGCAGTGAGTTGAGTAAGTCTTGTCAACAATGCTTCGCACAACTAAATACTAACACACTGTTCACTTCTGTACTTCTCCACCGCCAAAACACAATGACTTATGCAATTCAATTCATACAGGCACGCATGAAACACGAGCGAAAAACGATGAATTTGCCTTAAAAGCTCGCGGGCCCCGACGGTCGTTCCTAGGCCCAGTCAACCACTTATGATGACTTCACCCTTACAAACCAGTGCTGGAGCCTCTCCTGCCGATGTCACCTTCAGGTACTTTCACCAGTACTTGAGCCAGCACCTGAACCGAGACCTAAAGCTGAACCGCTGCCCTCACTCAATTCTAATCTCGAAATCTTTACCCGATCTGGAAATGCTTATCTTATATGGCACCATAGGTCTTAGTTTCGTTTCCTATATGAGCTTCCGTCGACTACACTGAACTCCTCCTAAAAAAGCGCGTAAGGGGCCACCCACCCATTCCCCTTAGCCCTCTCACTCCCTAAGCTAAGGAATGAAAGGCCACATCTACCTCTAAAAACTAGAATAGAATACGAATAAGTCCAATACCATTGATGTCCAATAGCTTTCTATTTCTGACCATCTTCCCCTCTCTCCTCCCCCTGCCTAGATCCCCGGCCCATTTGGCGGATAATGGAAATCTTCCCATTGTTTTAAAAAGGCCGCAAAGAGGTCGGAGTTTGGGTTAACAATATGATGCAGATAAAACCTAAACTCAGGGGATTCGACATTAACGAGGAAAATCGATACAACCCGATCAATATCAGGGTCATGGGGGCTCTCCACCGCGTAACCCAAGGGTTTCAGCATCAGAAAGACCTTTTTTCGCATCTGGCGCTCAAAGACCTCTAGGGCTTTGACGGCCATCTGCTCCTCCCGACTTAAATTAAAGGGGGTCCTATATTTTGTAGGACCCGAGGAGGCTCTTCCTCAATGGAAGGAGAAGAAGGTCCCGCGGGAAGATTTAGATCGGGTAAGACTGCAAAGAGAGTCTGCTTAAAGACAAGCCCCCTAACTATCCCGCTATTCCTGCCCTAAAGCAAAGGAATCTGCTTGGTAGGAATTTCCAGATTGAAAGTTAATGAATCCGTGTAGTGTAATACAGGTTCTTTCCTCGAACGATGGCTACGAACTACGCGAACTGAATTGACTTGGAACTGAATGTACTGAAACAACCAAGGACCGACTCCTGTTGGTGCGCAAACACGACATCCAGCAAAAAAGAAGATATCCCCGGCTGCGACTGCTTTCTTTGCAGTTAGGTTAGCTAGTCCGCTCTTTCCTGTTCTTCAAGCCCAATGAGCTTAGGGTGCCGTTGCACCCCTTCAATTAGAATAGATCTTGATTTAGTGTCCTTTCTTCCTGGGGTTTTGGAATTTCCTGGAAAGTGTGAAATAAGAGTAGTTAGAAGTAGGAATCGTTGGAACTAGATGAAAGCCAGTGCCAGTTCATGAATGAATGGCAAACGGTGCCGCTATGGGGTGCGGTTCCAGCATTGGCGGTTCGTGTTTAACGTCTTTCCGCTTAAAAGCACCTCTTCTTCTTTATTTATTCTTTCATCCGCCTTTCTTTCAACTAGTAGTGAGCCTTTTCCTTGACGAGGACACTCTCAGTGGATTTTCACTCCTTGCTAGGTAGTTTTTTCGGGCTGAACGGAAGCCTTTTGATTTGAACTGAGTTAACCTTGGGCTTCGAAGCAGTTCCCATCTTAGGTCGATCTGTCATCCCGTTGCTTTGACCAGACTGGTTTGGGAAGAAAAGATATCTTAGGCATGGCAGTTAGAAGATCCCCTTTTTTGCCACTCCATGATATTCCCTTATTCCAAGAACTGGATGCGCGTAAACCACCACTTTCTAAAAAATGATTTTTGGGGCCGGTTGATCGGTATGCAGACTGACTGACTCACCTATTAAATTCAGAAGGGGTCCCTAGGTCTACTCTAAAGCTTAGGGGTTTCCTAAGACTGGCTAACAGGCTACTAAGAGATCAAATAAGAGTAAGATGCTAAGATAAAGTAACAAGAGCCCAATGGGTGAGACTATCCCACGCCTTGTAGTTAGATCACGAAAGGTTGGGAAGTTCAACGATAGCTAGAGTAAGGCTTTATTCCAAGGCTCAAGAAGAAGGCTAAGGAGCAGGCTAATCAGGTTCAGAAAATCCGCGGAGAAATTCCCTTCTACCAGTATGTTGAATAGTAGGGCCCATAGCCAATTACAATTAAAAGACAGGTACCAATGACAAACGCATTTCTATGTCTATAAGTCAGGGCAGAAACTACCACTATTCAAAATTCTTCTTTCAACGAGTGGAACTATCTTTCAAGTAACCTTGTTCATTCGTGTGGGAAGGAAGGACTGCGACCGCGGCAGGTAGAAACTACTAATTGTACTAGTAGTACTGTAGTAGTGAAGATAGGACCGTCTTTCCTTTCGGGAGCTTCTGTCTACGGACCCTGATCTTTCTATATGCAATTATCATATCTGTCCGTGAGGCCGGGTGAAGGAAAGGAAGAGTTCCTGCTATGAAGAACAGAGGCGCTATCCCAAGGGAAGGAAAGAAAGCATGATAGTAGTGATCGCCTTCGATTGATAATTATCACCTTCTCTCCTGTCTGAGCTTAGGTCAGCAATCCAAAAAGTCATCTCCGACAAAGGAAAGAAAAGAGGGGTCGGACAGCTAAAGATAAGAGTGAATGCCCGAGGCCGAGGAATGGCTACCCGGCGAACATGAGGTCCCACTCACTATTCATGGCCAGACAAAAAGGGACCACTAGCCTAGAGAATCAAATAGGGAATAGGCCATGAGTTCACCCGCTTGCCCGAAGATGAAGGGGAAGAAAGAGATGCCAGGGACAGAGTAACCTCAGGGTTCATTTCATGCCCCCGGAAGGTAAGCCACAGGAGCAGGAGTGGGGAGAAAGCGGGAAAAGAAAGAGGAAAGGAGTTTTCCCATTCGATTGATCGATTCAGAGTCCCGAACCGAAGCCCATACTCTGACTAAGAAAAGTGGAAGTTCCTACCCTGGGAACATTGACATACGATCTTTCCGGATTAGGGAGCAGAGTATGAACCTGAAACCAATATGAAAGAAAGCCATCAAGCAAGATAGCAAGTGTCAAGTGTAGGTCTCCCATTCTATTACTGGGAGTTAGAACATGAAATGAAGAAGGAATAAAGAACGTTACAGCCCTACATCTCATTGATTAGGTCTTCTGGATCACCTGATAATCGTCTAATCAAAGAAATGTCATGACCTAATGGACTTTTGGACTAAAGCAGAGAAAGAGATGTCCTTGTCAGAGGACCAAGCCACTCGAACCAAGTTAGATTAGCGGAATGCAACTTCTTGACCTGACCGACGAGCTTCAATATGAGCTTCGAGAAAAGCATGCCATGCAAAGCACACTAACCTAACTCAATATAAGGCAAATAGAAAAAGAGCTGCAAGCCACAAGGCGAGATGAGCTCAATACGAAATTCTCAGATATTGATGTTCGCCCAGAGCTGATAGATGAGTCACGTCGGAATTGAAAATTCACACTGGCAACAACACAAGAGATCAAAGCGGCAGAAGAGAAAGGAAGGTGTGATTCTCCAAGGGACGGGGAGCTAGCCGTGCCTCCGAACCCGTTGGGAGCAAAATCCTGGCCCTTATGAGCAATTGGATCGTGTACCGTGAGTGAGTGAGCTTAAGGCCTCAGCCCTTCCTGTAGAGGATTCCCTTTTCGGACAGGAAATCGTACAGGCCCAGAAGCTCATAGTCGCACCAACAAAAGCCTATTCTGATTAACTTCCTGAGCCACCAGCATTGGCTTCATTCTTACCTGTTCCCTCTCGTTGGGCTCTCCTGTCTGAGTGTGTGCTGGCTTTTGTCCTCTCCGCTTTGCTTTCCTTTCTTTTTTGGCATCTCTGGTCTTCTCCGCTCCCAGTTGGGTATCTCTTAGGACTTGAGCTGACGGTTTTTTCCATACTTTACCTATCTCCTTGACCTATCGCTCCATTCGGTGAAGTGCCCCCTTCCATTTAGAGAGGTAACAGGAATCCACCCGTAATGCGTGAACCAGTTCCCTTTTCTTTTGTTTATATATGAAATATATTACAGGATTCAATCTTCACACTTATCACTTATGAGGGTCAGCTTTTAGTGGTTTATTGGATCCAACTTCAATACCCATTTTTGAGAGAGATAGAAGATAAGGTAGGATTCTAAGTCAGAGTTCGAACTGGTGCTTACACCGAAGCTCTTGTCCTTGCCTTAAAGTGACGAACTTAAATAGAGAGTCCCCCACCCTCGAGGAAGATGATATTCGCTTTAGCTGGATCTTTCAGACGGGCAGCCAGCATGCGGTGTTCTTTCTCCTTGCATAACGTAAGGAAGACAGACTGTCACACGGCCAAAAAAGTCAGTGACGGCAGAGCTTGAAGTTACTAGAGGCATTCTACTTCCCGGTTCTTTTACCAGCCAGCCTACGGCACCGCTCCGTGGGCATCTGCACGACGTTCTCATTGTTTCAAAAATAGAAAGAATGGCCCACACGCAAGAGATGCTTAAATAGCATGCATTTGGTCAACCATTTTGTTTTCTTATATAGAGAGAAAAGGCCCTGTGCGTCCCATGCTGTTAGTTGGTAAAGAACCAACAAAAGTCAAAGTTCTCTATACTAAAGTCTTGAATTCTTTCGTTACTAGATCTAAAGTCTTGAAATCAACCTAATATCATGCATATCCTTCGCCCATTATCTCCTCATCTTCCTATTTATAAGCCACAGCTCACTTCGGCGTTTCCAATTTTCCGTAGATGCTTCTTTTTTTTTATGAGAAAAGGAGGGATTGTCAGTCTAATCCTAGTTTATATGACTCCCTTGCTTTTCAACTGGGGCTTGACTTGGGGCGCCCCTTTCTTTATTTTCTTTGCCGAGTGGATCGATTTTCTTCTGTCTTCAATGGAAGGATTCCCTCTTTCCATTGGAGGCGGGGGAAGCGATGCCGGCCCTTCGAGACGCCCGGTTCTCGATCTAAACAGCACCCCCCAACCGGAGCTAGATCTCAACCAACCTGCTGCTCATGAGCAGGAGCCGGAGCCCGCCCCCCCACTCGACGACCAAGACCTGCTAACGAAGAGGAAACGGGTGAGCGAAGAGCTTCGTTTGCTTCTTCAAATCGGAGCCGTCAAAAGGAAAAACAAAATAGCTGACCAGCTCCTCGATTGGATGGGACTGGATAATGAAACGGATCGTACCCTCTTGGACGATTTATATAATCACTTATATGATCTGTCTGAGGAGCAGGGGAGAAGGGTGGGTCAGCCCCAAATGTTCTCTAGTAAAGGGATCAAGAGTCTCAAACTATGGTTCTTAAATAGGAAGGAAAGATAGCACGGGGAATCCACAGACCCCACTATCTCGTTGGCGGGATGCGAGACCAGCTCGCGTTCTACGGGGAACTTTTTTAACTCTAAAGGTGGATAATATAGAATAGTACTTTTTTTTCCACGTCAGGCAAGCCTTGGTGGCGTGCTTCCTCCAGTTCTTATTCTTGGTCAATGCAACTTTGTTGGTTCCGGCTTATTAAAGAATCTAGCAGCTCTTTCTGTTGTCCCAGTTGTTGGCTAATCGATATTTGCTGTTGCGAACTACTTCTGCTCTGCTTGCCTTCTCTTTTTCTGATTGCGGTAGTCCTTCCGCTTTTCCTAGATTGACAAGTCAAAATAGGAAGTCTCTCCGGTTGTATCGGAAGTCGGGTCATCACCGGGTTCCACTTTCTTAATGGTGTCTCTGGATTTGGATCCGTATGCAAATCATTACGTGACCGGCTCATATGATGAAAGAAATGGGACATTTCCCTGGACTTGGCTTGTGAAGGGGAGAGAGTTTGACAAGCTGATGCAGCTAAGAAGCAAAAAGTGACGACTATTTTCTTCTAATCTAAATAGAAGTAGAAAAGGCATTAAAGGAACAAGCACTTCAAATCAAAGCAAAGAATCGACACAAGAATTCTCCGGATGAACAATCAAACATTCCAGCAACGGTTACAACTTAGAATTCAAATTAGAGAAGAAGGAAATTGAGTGTCTCCCTGGCAATGGACCTCTTCCCTTAGTGAACTGCTCTGTCATAGATTCTTACCTGAAGTTCAACAGCTTTCCGGACAAGATTGGGAGAGCTTACCAATACAAGTAGTGTAACCAATTCCTTCCCGGAGAAGACAATCTGACCAGAGTGGAAGCCAATCCATTCTAGTTGTTAGCAGTTCCGACAGTCAAGTAATAAAGAGTGGATTCAACTGCCCTGGGAAAGATTCCCTTCCTAATCAGGATAGGATAGTGGATCTCCATATAGGGGCAAAAGTGCTACCTTATTAGTGCCATTCGGTCGGATATCCCAATCTTTGAGTTTGAGTCACTAGTGCCAGTCTTTGATCAAGAAAGGTAGGCAGATCGACTGTATCCATTCAATTCAAGATTAGCCAGTACTCTTTCCCTTATCAAGAGCTTACCGGACTGATTGTCTTCAATGTCCGGAGTAGGAGTCTATGTCTGATCACTTACTTTCAGGAATAGAGTTCAGATTCTAGTCTTAGTAATCTTATGTTGTGAGATAGGAGATAGAGTTCACTTCCTGTCACTGTCCGGGAAGAGAGTTTGACTTCAGGGAATGTCTTGAGAGTGAGTTCCGGAGTACTTTCCGGGACATGTGATCTTCTATTCTGTTTTGAGATAGGTTGTGAGAATAGCTTCTCTTAGGAGAGTCTAGTCTATCTTTATTCAATTTCCTGGCTTTCTTCCGCTGTTACATCATCGAATCATTCTTTAGAAATGACTTATGAATTATAAGAATCATTTTTTTAAACTACTGGCATATAAGTCTTAACTTCACTGAGATACTGCCTAAGGTAAGGCATCTTGCTATACCTGTTGTTGCCTTGCCCTTGCAATGAATATCCTTTGCTTTCGTAACCGGTGTTCTTCTTTGGCGAACTCTTTCATGTCAGCCTATCCGCTTCTCCCTGCCGCTGCAACAGGAGGGATTTTTAAAAATCTTCGTAACCGGTGTTACTGGATTGACTTTTGCTGGAATAACCGATGGTATTGAATGCGTAACCGGTCTTTTATCTACGAATCCCATATCTCCCGCCCGATCCAGCAGCCAAGGAGATAGCCAAGCCCACTCAAGAGATCCTACTATGGATATGGATCGGGGAGGTTTCCCAACCAGGATGAGGACAGGGCTCATTGAATCAGCAGGGAGTGCATAAACCCCGGTGATAGATGTGATATTGGTTTGAAAGCCCTTCCCCCTTCTCTTTATTTTATGTAGGAGTGAAACCCGGCAAGATCCAACTTGAAACTTGAAAGCGAGTTTGATCCTAACAATGCTTTTGATATTTTCAGTAAATAAAAAACTTGAGATGAATATAGACCCAATCCTTCTCTCTCCAGGTGATGAACCAGTTCCATGCATTGGTGGCAAGATTACGGAGGCAAATACTATTCTGTATACTCATGAATAATTCACTTTCTTCTATCTTCAGGTATTTCGATTAGGTGCAGTCTATAAGGCCTGTTAGTCAGTGTGGTCTCTCTCGTCTCGTCCCTTGACCGCTACACCTTCTTTCTTATTTCTTCCTATGTTGGTAAAGATCCAACCAATAAGAATTGTTATCTCTAAAAGAGAATAAATCCATCTTCTCCCGGGGAAGTGTAGTTAAGGTCGGCAAGACCAACTCAGTTCTGTGAAAGCGGAATCTAGCTCCGCAAGGCAGACACTTGACGAAATGTTCATAGTTTCGCCTGTCAGGACAAACTAAACCAAAGCGGGTCAAGCGGATCAAAATGGAAAGAAAATGGAGGTTGAAATGGGGTTGGGGTATTGTATTTCCCTCTTCACCGTAAGCTGTCTTGTCCCCCCTCAACTATATATAGATGTACATACCATGGACGCTGACGCTGACCTAAGGGCCTTCGTACCCACGCAATTAAGCTCTTCTGTAGCGGTAAGGAACCACAACTAGATTCTGTCTACTGGACAATCTTCCTCAGATTGAAATGAAAATGAAGAAAAAAGAGTTGAGTCTTAAATGTCAGGCTGTTTAAGTCTCAACGCCGTAATATTCCAATAATAGCAATAATTTCGTATATTAGTGGAAGAAAGCAAGCAGTGAGTGCAACGAACGAGTAAGAAGGCTAGTAGCTAGGAAGTGACCAAGCGCCAAGTACGGTTCAAAGCCATTCGGTTTACGTGGAGTCAAGGCTGTGATCCGAGGGCGTAAAGCGAGAAGAAGTTTACTGAGGGTTGATAAATAGTATTATTTTAGTATTAGAAGACAAGATAGTCGTTGAGGTGTTTACTTACCTAGGAAGGTAGTCATCAGCTAGTAAGAGAGCTGCTAGGAAGCAATGGTTGCGTAGCTAGTGGTTTACAGGTTAGAAACCTTCTTGCCCCAGGAATATTCCATAAATAGGAGGTTATTTCGAATAGAAGAAAGAGAGCGTTAAGCGATGGGTTGGAGTCCAGGCTTCTAGATAAGAAGGCGAATGAGCTGACTTGTCAAAGTAACGGAGAGCGACAAAGACCAAGGTCTGTTATGGAATTAAGAGCTCGCTCCGCACCTGTTAGAGCTTTTAGTGGAGCTAGTACATTTGCTGTTACCAGTGAAAAGAAATGGATCGAGTCAGATTCAATAGCCAAACCAGAAGGAAGGGTTGGTGGGGAAGGCTGTTTAAGACTTTCGGTTTCGGCTACGTACCTGACTTTTCGGAAAGTCGAAGCAAGACTATGAGTTTAGGGTGTTAAGCTCCTAGTAGATGAGCAAGTACATTTTATGTTCCCACGTACTAGTCCTGTACAGAGCCGATGTTCTTAGGCCCACAGAGCAGTCTCTTGCAGCCATTTCTAGACCAATAGCCGAAGCAGATGGGCAGGGACGAAAAAAAAGGGGTAGGCAAGGAGTTGAACGACAGAGCAAGCCATTCCTGGTAGAGCTGGGAAGGTAGGAACCTCTGATGGTGGTTGTTAACCTTCTATTTCCCGGTATAGTTGAGTTCAGTGATTCGAAGGAAGGGAAAGGAGCCGCTTAAAAGCACCTGCCCTGCTGTTGGAAGGTTTGCGGAAATTGATAGAGGCCGCTAAGGGCAATGGATCCAGTAAGCTCGGATTCCAGGGCGCAAAGGAATGGGTTTTTCATATCTTTCTTTGGTAGCCAGGTAATAGAGGCCGCTAAGGGCGAGGCCGTTAAGGGTTCCTTTAAATGGCAACGGGAGAGCAGACCTTTTTTTTTGATTGAACCAAAAGTGCAAGCGCGAAGTACGGTTAATGAAAAAATCTCTCTGAAGCTAGTAATCCCAGGTCGCAAAGAGAAAGCAAAAACGAGGGGTAGTGGGAAAGAAAAGAAATGGGAATGGAATCCCAAGATATTTAATTAATTAAAAAGAAATAAGATTGCGGGATAATAGCCCGAGAATGACAGTAAGGGCGCAAGGGCAAGTAGGGTTATTGAATTAATCTACTCCAACAGTTCGCTTTCAGCTCACCAACCATACTTTTAAGTTTTAGATTCGAATCATAGCCATGCCATGGCAGGAAGGTCTCAAAGGAATAAATCAGTAACGGTTAGTGAATCCTTAGCGCCGGCTAGTACGATAGCGACATTGGGTACAGCAGTAAGGGATGTGTTTTATCAACCGGGATATAAATAAAAGAAGAAGGTGCGTCGCGTCCAATCCCATCGGTCGTAGTAAGCTGAAATGATGGTCTACGATCACCTCAAAGAGGTAGTCAGCCCGGAAGCTAGGAAGAAAAGAAGCTATGAAAGCAGGAAGGAAGTTCGAAAAGAGGTAAGTACGGTTATTTCATTGAATGAAGGGGAAAACATCAAGATAAGGCCGCCAAGGAATGTTGATCGAGGTTCGAAGAAGCTCACTTCAGGTGAGGTTTAGAGATCGGATTGATGGAAAGGAGTTTACAAAAAAGTCAAAGGGAAAAAGAGAAGTTTTTTAATCGCGGAAAGACAGATCGCTTCGCTTAAGCTCTGAAGCATCTTTCCTTTCTGTGAAGCTAGTAGCCGAAGTAAGGGCATCAGATCCTGTGCCAATTGCCTATGGGTTTTAACCAGTGAAAGTAGCAGTGGGAGGGGCAAGAATTTTCTTCTTTGTGGAGTCAACTCATCTTCCCCTAAGCGGAACACATGGTCTACAGGGTCCCAAAATCTTGAAGCAACTCTTTCAGAGTTAATTTCTGAGGAGACCCGAACACTATGCAGCCCAAGACTAAAGATATGGTCATGGCCACTCCAGCATCAGGCCAGTATGAAGATCAGTCAGCATCACAGTCTCGACCTTCTTCTTCCCCTATCGAGTGGCCTGACTTCCGCTCTTCTCACTTTGCTTTGTTCGAGTTGCTTTATCAGACAGAACAGTTAGGCAGGTCAGGGAAAGCGGGCTAGTCCCAGAAAATTCTCCTCTCCTAGGTTCTGTTGGGGCTAAAAATCTTATTATTATATACACATTCCAGGGTGGCCTCGAGAAAGGTGCTTATGCGGGACCGGCAGTGTGGGTCTAGATCTAGATGGAGCTTGCTGTGTCCGAGAACTTCGTCTGTTATAGTATTCCCTCCCGCTGCCTCCCTATCTGATGCTAGATCAAGAAAGGAGCTCTTCAACAATGAAGGGCATATGGCCCATAACTAATTTCACTAGTCTCGTCTCTAAGTCTGCTCAAATCTCTTTTTTCTTCATAAGAATGCCGAGTCGAGAGTGAGCGTCCTATACTTCTGCAGTAATTCCGCTCTTTAAAAGACTATCAAGTTACACCGCTTCGGGTGACCGCCCCTTCCCAAACCAAAGAAAGTCAATTTCTATTGATTGCAAGATTGAAACCTTCCCTCTCGGATCGGTAGACGAGTCTTTATCTGCTTGACCCTTCAAGTCACATACTAAATGTGATGAAGGAGCGACTCGAGTCAAAGCGTTCCAAGAGGATCCTTGAATTGACTTGATCATTTCAAAGCAATCTTTGTTACTTCCTGAGCTGTCGTCAAAAGGCATTGAAGCGAAAAAAAAGGAAGGGCTTTGATCCAACCTTGACCATAAAGCATATCTTTTACACCAATTACTGGAACATGCCTTCGACACAGGATGCTGCCTTCCATTCGTTGTTCGTTCTTTTGCGCAGGCCTTCTTGCCGGGTTAGAACACTCGGTAACCGGCTTTCATGAGCTAGCAAGGAGGTTATGACCAGTGATGCTTCCCTTCAAATTCAAGACTAATTAAGTAAGTGAGGTTGGATGAACTAGCTCAAATCTTTCGATTGATGCCCTTACCTTAGCCCTTAAGGAAAGAAAAGCAAAAGATTTTCAAGTAATTTTAATTCCCTTCTATCGATCTACGATCAAGGATTTTCCTATTTCCTTTTCTGTTGAAGAGAGTGAAATAAGCGAGCTTCACTTGTTCTAAGGGAAGAAGCCTTCTTTGTATTTTGTATAGCCAAGTACAGTCATGCTAAGCGTTAAACGAACCTATCTATATATGAAAGAAAACGAGCCTATACTCTATACTATAGGCGGGGACCTATAAAGGTACCAAACCAAGCCTATCCTATAAAGGCTCGTTGAGACCTCTCATCTCTCTGGAAGGCGCAAGGTCTTAATAGTCTTGCCCGAGTAGTCCCTATTCCAGTAATAGGTCTTCGGCCAAACCCAAGGTCAACAACCAAGGAGTATGCCTAACCCAGCACGGGTCTTTCCTCACTCAGGAATGCAGGTAGCGAAGCTAGACCGCTAAGAAGCCTTGAGCTCTTTCGTCTGTGGAAGGGCTATCTACTTTTTTCTTATGTCCCAAGGGACTTCCTCGATCAATAAAGGGTCTTAGTATGGTTCTTGAGCGGTTGATGCTGCAAGAGTAAGTGCCCAAAGATGCGACCTATTTATGTATGGGTCGGAAGATCATTACTGTGGAGGGAGGCTCGCACCAACCTTGCTAGGCGGGGAAGTTCGCAATGTTCTAACCGAGCTAAGAGCTAATACAGGTCCGAAGAGGCGGTGCCGTGCCATAGGCCCGAAATGGTCCTAAAGCCGCTAAGTAAAGCAGCTAAGACAGGGGCGAAGTCCTTTGTTCCAATACGGGTATATCAGGCACAGGAGACAAGGTCCCTCAGACACGGGGGCGTAAGAAAAGATCCCATTCGGTGGATTCAAAGTGGCATAAACTCGCCTATATCGGTCATAGACCAAGGTCTGCAAGCCTGCTTATTATTGAGTTAGGAAGCCAAGCCTTAGCGAGTCTATGCCAATGTCAAGAAGCCGGTTGATCGTGATTCTGTCTCCTTCTTAAAAATAACAAAAAAGGGGCGCCCCCAATGTGTTGACCTGGTCGGAAAAACGCGATCAAAGTAAGGAAAGAAACTTTCTTGTTAAGATTCTGATTCATCTCAGTCCTTAGATGCTGAATCTGTTCCTGCTTCTTCTATGTTAGTAAGCAAGGACCCCAAAAAAAAAGTCTTTCTTGCCTTTAATTTAAGGTAGCTCCTTTCCTAGCCAATAGGCGCTTCCAACCCGTTGGAGAACGAGCTTTTTCTTTTCATTTTCAGTCCCAAAACTCTGTAAGGGAATTATGTAGCCCGTCGCCCCCCGGATTCTTATCTTATCTTAGCTTAGTCAGTCATTTCTCAGGGAAAAGCGGAGGAGTTCGTCCCTTCTTCCTGAAAAGGAGTAAGAGGGGGTGTGTCGGCAAAGGAAGAGCGGGTAGCCCGACCCGAAGGGATGGCGCGGCCGGGTTCTGTTGATAGTAAGCGCCGCATGGTAGTAAGTAAGCTAGACAGTGTAGCCTCTTAGGCAGTAGTCGTCTTAGTCAGCGGGCAATGCCCTGAAAGCTAAGAGCTCAGTCAGGGGTTAAGCTTAAGAAAAAGAGAGAAAAGGAGGTAGTTTTTCTATGCCAATGCCACCAAAGAGGCCAGTTTCTCGTTCTTCCCCGAGGCAATTTCTTTTGTGGAGGAGTCAAGTGTCGCTGTCGAGTCAGTTTTCGTTGTTGAGAGTCCCTCTCTTTATTTATTCTAAAATTCATATATCAGTATATAAAATATAAAGAAAAGAAGGCTGTCCCTTGGCGAATAGATTGTCGATCTTTAATCAATAGCAGTAGGAGTAGCTGGCACTGGCTTTCGATTCGGGGATATCATATCTTCTTTGCTGTCTTATGCTTATGTTGGTATAATAAGTAAGGATTGATTGCATTATTCCGGATTCAATAGCTGCAGCAGGGGAAGAGGGGCTACAGGGTATCTGACCCCGATGACATAGGGACGGTTAGGCTTGTTGGCTGGCTTATGAGAGTTTCCTGTCCCAATTCAACACTCCCTTTCTGTTGATTAGAAGAAAGAGTGAATTTTCTTTGTGTCCAATAATGTTGATTCGCTGGCTTTCCCTCTCGACAGAATAGAAACTAAGTTGAAATTGCATGGAATGCCGTACAATCAATAAGTAAGAAAGAGCGTTCCTTTTTGTATCTACTTTCAGGAAGAGAAGTGGGATACCGCTAAATCACGTATACCTCTAGAAATATCCATTCCGATTGAATGGACAGATGTCTGCTAGGAAGTGACGGCACTAGGAGAAAGGGCATGCCACTAATCGGATCACGGGACAGACTTCACATTCAGGCACGGAATCAACTGTGATCGAATAAGCTGTTTTGAGGTCTAGAAGCAAGGGAGCCAGAGGCGTCGGGAAAGGCAGGGAAGTAACTGACTTAATCTAATCCCTTTTGTATTCGAAGAGCTGAAGGCTTACTAAGGCAAGCAAATGACATAGAATAAGAGTAGGCAGAGAATGCCATGGTTCTTGTTCAAGAATAAGCCGTTGTCAGACTAGCAATTGAATCAACTGCTATTGAATTCCTAACCGCTGCAAAAGACAAGAAGAACGTAACCGGTGTTAAAGTTATAAGGCTGACTGCTCTCGTAGTCGTAGCCGCTTTTGGCACTGATTCCTTTCCTGGCCTTAATGCCAGAGGAGCAGGGTCGATGGTCGAAGAGAAGGGATAATAGTAGTAGGCGGACTAAGAGGAGTTGGAGAAGAAAGATTTGAAAGGTTTTTTGTCACTTCTGTAAAGGTGATAAAGGACAAAAGGGGGGAGACGGCCTGAGGCCAAAGCTATGGCAATATGGCCATATTCCTTAGACATCATACTTTTTGGATTACAAAGAAGATGATGACTAAGAAAGTGAAGAAGAAAGGCACAATGCTCCTGACCTCTTATCTCACCTTTCCCCATCTCGCTACGAGCGCAGGAGCCGAAAGAGATATGTGTATTATCTGCATTAAATTTCACATCACTCCAAGTAGTCAACATATCCACAGTCACATCCAGTCCGTAGAATGGCAAGCTAGTTAACAAGGACACGTCCATGACCGAAGGAATGGAATCAACCCAAAGCCGAAGTCAAAGGGTAGATGTGCTCAAGAAGCAAAGGGCTACAGCGATCATCGAGCGGGGATATTTTGCTTGGAAAATGGAATGCATTCGTAGATGCCAACATTCTTCAAAATCTCGACAATCTTGTCATCACTCTCTATACGCTCTGCCCAGTTAAGCCATTCCTTTTGAGGTTTTTGCCATGTTCTCACAGAATTATACTGGAACCATTTGGTCCGAGCCTGAAGGTTGAAAAAGAAAGATATCCGTTGTCCGATATGGTAAATAGACTCTTGCCCTGCGTGTACCTTGGATATTCCCTTTGGTGGTCTTCTCAGCCGGAACTATTGAATTTGTCTCAGATTATAAGTGAAACATCGTCTGCCGCGGATGCTGTAGATAAGAGAGATGAGTCTGATTGTGCAGCATTCCTCAGATACCTTCACGGCGGTCCGAGATACTTGAACGGGAAGTGCAGATGGTGCATAGCTCGGAGCAGAGAGCTATGATCGAGGCGGAACTTACTGAAGCGAGTGACTGGAACAGTAGATACAGTAGACTTTGTCCCATGCCTCCAAGACTTTATGGCCGCTTCCCTATGGTATCGGAGGCAACTCAAGTGCTACCTTCTTTCGCCTGACGCTAACGAAACCGAAACCCTAGCTATTAGGTAGGGCTTTCCTCGGGGCGGGGATAGAAATGAACTGATGATAGAACTTTCAATAGGGCGGGTTCGGGCAGTTTAATACTTAACTTAGTAGCCCAGTATGAAAATCTAGTTTTCGGCTTCAGGGAGTGGGAAAGCGGGTTTGATGGCATTTCTAGGAACTGGGGAAGAAGGGTCAGATGAGCTTTTAAGACTGGATTCCCCTTCATGTCTGATTTTATATTACTATTAAAAAAAGGGGGGCTTTGCTGACAGATAGATGGCGCTAGCTTTCTAAAAGAGTGTGGAGGGTAAGGCTTTCACCTTTCACATCCCATTTCAGTACGTTGCCTGATTCTCTCTTCATTGGCTTAGTCAGCCGGGGCTTCTTCCACTTCAAGGCCCTAAGAATGAATATCCCATCCAGTTGACGAGACACTAATGACCTAAAGTAAGTAGCCAAAGCTCATGGAAAAAGGAGTTCTTGCCGCCCTCTTTGGTACTGTTTTTTACTAATTCATTCCCAGATGAGACTCTTTCCCAAGAGCCCACAGAGAAGCGACTGGCCAGACAAATAGCTTAGTCGCAGGAAGATTCCCCAACTGAGAATAGGTCGTGGGATCATCCGATCTATGAGAATCTCTCGGAAAGCTCTCGTCGACTCAACCGATCAATAGAAGGAAGGACCACCTCTTAGAGGAGCCTCTTCTAGTTCTTGCATGACGATCCCTTCCCCTTTCTTCACATCAAGGGATAGAAAGGAAGAAGATTCTAGCCTGATTAGATTATTATATCGAAAGACTTATATTCTAGGAAGGTTAGCACTATCCCGAAAACAGCCTACTTGAATTGAATAAGGTAGAGTCAGATTCATATGTAAAGGCTAGGCACCTTCCCGCATTCGCACCTTAAATAAAGTATTAAAGAACTAATGCTACATCTGATCTGCTAATTGAATTAGATATTCTATCTCTTCCTTGGAACAGGTGAATCAGAAATTGGATCTCCATGCCCAGAATCTGCTGCTTGAGAATCAGCTGTGGGACGTCGAGGTAGTGCTAATGCTAGCAATAGCAATAGGGTAAAGCAAGCAAGACTGATTGCACACGCCTAAAGGAAGCAAGGTGAGGATAGAAGAAGCCAACCTGCCAACAAGTAAGCCCCTCTTTCGAGTTCTAGAGCTAAAGTGACGGTATGTATGCGTAGTTAGTAATCCCACCAGCGCTGTAGGTTCTAGAGTAGGGGGTAGACCTGGTACTAGAGCTAGATCTATTTCATTATCAGTATGGGAAGGTTCTAAACCAGCTAGAGGAAGCGGGATAGCATAAGCAAACCAGCCAACCCCGCGTTCTGTTCTATAATTCCCTCTAACCTGGTGCTGTAGTATACCCGGTAATCCCAGGTGCTGGAGTTATCAAAAATGAAAGGAGATATGCGCCTTTTCAAGGGATTGTCTTGCTCAACCGGAAACAGAGATAAGCTCGAGTGACGTAAGTAGGTCTATCAAGAGGGATCGGTTTACGGTTCACACATGTTTCAGTCGAGAACTTCCTTTCCTGTGGGAAATAGCTTCGACGATTGGTCTTCTCAGATAATTCGATCGGCGAGTAAGACTCCCTATGTTATGTGGGTGCAATTTATAGAGGAGTGCTTCCTCGCTAGAAGCACGACTCGCAGTGCTTGAACGTCTTGTGGCAGCTAAGGCAGCGTTAAGGCTAGGGAATAGAAGTCAGTCAAGTCAAAAAGCCAGAATGTCTTTCCTATGGCATCTGTCTTATAAGCGCTCTTTTTTAACCTTTCAGGGAAAGGCGGTCTGGTCGACCTTCATCCAAGTTCAGCACACCCGAGAACACAGCGCTCGCTTACACTTGAGTCCTATGCTTGTTGGCCAGACTTGTTCCATCTTTACATGGTCCTGCGGTCGTTTGGTTCAGGTACCGTCAGACCGGCCTCTGTAGCCTCTTTTCAGCAGCTGACAGAAAATATAATATCTTGAATGAACCATTACGCCTTTCATGTGCAGAAGCCTACCAGACTTAGTGATTTCATAGATGCTAGAAATCAGACCCTCTTTGACCTTGCGACTGAGGATCATCAACCGGCACAGACTCTAAAGCGCGATCAGAAGCAAGCGGTCCTGGAAAAAATACATTAGATATAGCAGGACTTTCTTTTCTCAGGGGATATAGAAAAAAGTATAAGCCCATTAGAAATAGAAAGAATTGAATTAGCTAAGTCAGAATGAAGGGGGCCCAGGAAAAGGCACAAGACGTTCTTAGATTGGACATTACCGGTCAAAGCATGGATTCTAAGCCTTTCCTCGATCGGTAGGAGACAATCCTGTTAAGGGTAAGGAGAAAGTAAGTAGTCGGCCTAACCTTCGGTTCCCGTAACCAAGTTTTTTTTTCTTACTTAATTAATCCATACTTTTTTAGAAGTGTGGGGCAAAGAGCGACTTCTACTTCTAACTAAAGGCGAACAGCCGGCAGTGCAAGCAAATAGAGAGCCTCCGCCCGTTTGAGTCGTTGCGAGCCGGAAAGCGTACCGGCAGTTTGAGTCGCAAAAGGGCCGCTTGCTTAATTATATTATTAATTCTAATAATAGATATAGAATATTATATATATAATAATATAATCCATTTTTTTTTATCTAATTCTTCATTCCTGAGAAGAGGAAGAAGCAGATAGAGCAAAGGCCTCCCCGTCGCCTTCCGTCCGCTCTTCCCGAAGTGAGCGAATTGCATGTAGAGATCCGTAGGGGCTTATAGTTTAATTGGTTGAAACGTACCGCTCATAACGGTTAGATTGTAGGTTCGAGCCCTACTAAGCCTACCACATCATGATTGGATAACCACGCACAGAAGATGATTTCGGGGGAACGGGAGTGCCTTCTTTTATCGTCTTTATGGTTGGTGATATTCATTCTTTCTCTCTCGACTCATAGCATTCAGTATTCAAGTGCGTCTTTCTAGTTGTCGAGTATCTCGTTCAATCGCTTGAATAGGTCCAACCGGGAATCGTCGAATCTCTAACGATCGCATCTTTCTGTCTGATCGGAGGTGGCTAAGGTGGGTTCATCATGGAAGTCTACGGTTTCTGCGGTCAGCTCGCCCTGAAAAGACTGAACTTGCTGCTTGATTACTTGATGGCCCGGACTTCCTTTACCGGAAGGCGTGCACTTAACTGAAGTAATGGATGGCAGTGGAACTCATTGCCTCTGTCCCTGTTTTCCCGTTCTGCTTGCTCCTCTAGCTCATCAATGCCGGAAGTCGAGCTGCTATCGATCCTGGAATCAAAGACAGGTTGGGACAACTCCATTCCCATCTCGTATATCACAGACTTTCGTTCTTGCTTTCTTTCGATCCTCCTCTTTCTCACCTGTCTGCTGCTCTGCTATAAGCCGAAACAGGGCCAGCGCTGGAAGATGCCCGAGGAGATAGTGGAGTGGCTCTCGTTCCTTCACCTATGCCCCAGTTTCCTCTGGTCGACTAAAGCTCACTGCTAATGGAAGGGCGCGGCTGGCCGATTCCCTCTAGTCTAGCGGGTTAACTCATTCACCACCAAGAGAAGAGAAAGTCAAGGGATTGGAGAATCTATAGTTTATGCTTCCCCTGTTCATGAATCGGGTCCGTTCCCGAATCGACTTTTAGACCTCAATTGAATCTAGAAAGCGAAGGCCTCTAAGAGATCAAAAAAAATCTCTTCAAATATCATAGATCAAGAAAGGGCTTTTTCTCAGGCTGACTTTCTGACTTGAAGTCTTTCCGTTCCCGATTCAATTACAGCTGTTCTCGCTAAAGCCGGATCTGATCCCGCTTGAGAAAAAAATCCTGATCTTCCAATTGCGTCAATAAGAGAGATGCCTGAATCGGACATATGAGATGAGCCCGTAACCCGTCGCTTTTTTCGTGAAGACCAGATGCGCTCTTAGCTTCATTTCAAGATGAAAAATCTTTCTCAACTTTCATTGGTTTGGCGGGGCTCTTCATCTATCAATCGAAGGTGAGAGTTGGCTTCATTGCTTGGTTTTTGAAGACGGGAGAGATCTCAGATCAGGTTCAACCTAAAGTGAGTCATCATAGGTAGGGTTCCGCTCCTTGCTTTGAGGAACGGACAGACCAGACAGTCGTGATTGTCTTTCTTTCTTTCTCTTTCTTGCCTGAGACCGGGCTTCAGAGCCTATCCTCCTTCACCTCTTTCATGAATTGGAGGGCCTAGTCCGTCCAACCAACGGGATCAGATTCGAAAGTGATTCCAGAAGCATTCATATTAAAACTGCTCACCTCAAAGTCCTAAGTGGTGACTCGCTCAACGATTCTAACCTAACTAGGCACAGAGTCTCGGCTGCTTTTCCGAAACCGACCCCGTCACTTGCTTCAAAGCCGGAAGAGGGGCAGCAGTTGACTGAAACCTCTCCTCTGGCCGGGAAGTCACGGGACCCACTCTCGCCGTTACTTCTATTTCTTCTTTTTAGAATCAATCTGTAGGTGGCTTTTTAAGTCCGCCGTCAAATCCCAGGGCTCAACCCTGGACAGGCGGTGGAAACTGCCAAGCTGGAGTACGGTAGGGGCAGAGGGAATTTCCGGTGGAGCGGTGAAATGCGAAGAGATCGGTGATTCTGGCGCCCACAGAATGGAATCGCCGCGAGCTCTCCTTCACTTCACATCAGATGTGGGGCTCCCATTTCCTTCCGTAGTTTCGGTCTCGTTGTACCCAGGATCCCGCAACTTCGACTTATTCCACCGGGACGCTACTTCTGGCGAACAGAACTCTAACCAACTTAGCCCCGCCGAAACGCTTTCATTGAGAGAGCTCATACTAAAAAAAAGGTAAACGGTAGTTGAGAATTTACTTTTGAAGCATGGGGGACTGAACGCTTTCTTAAGGTTGCTTGCAATACGGGAAGAGTCCCTCTATTTCCCGAAACCTTCCCTCTTTGCTGTACTCGTTCTATGGTTACATACGCTAATTAAGTTGAAGGGACTCAGTCTTTAGGAGCTATTTCCTTTCAGTTTGATTTAAAGTACCTTTTAGTGGCCTCGAAAGAAGCACGAGCGTCTGAAAGCAGGCATGCTTTGGGATACGCCTATGATCCTATGAAGACTTTCTGGGCGTGACCTTGATTGGTTCGAAAGGTGCGTGGGAAGGTATTTACCGGCTTCCCTTCCGGAATTGACTATTCATTTCAGTAGGATTGGAATAGTGGAAGAGGGTGGGGGGAAGAGAAGGATCTTTGCCATAGGCCATTTTTTTTAAATCAGAGGGCCCGTACCATGATTGAAATTCTCCGTCGTTTACCGACCGATGGTTTAATCAAGAGAGAGGGACCTTTGTCCCGGTTAAAAGGTTCAGTGATGTTTATTATTGCTATGATGAACGCTACGGATCGGTGGCCGTTAACGTTGTTAATGGCAATCATGTCAATTTCTTTGGACCTACCTTGGCAAGTTCCGTGTCCAGACTACATCATGGGGGTATAAAACTTTATCAGTGCTACCCAAGCCGGCAGCTGTCTGCTTTGTAACTGGGCAACCTCTCGGATCCCCCTCTTCTTGTTTTGGCCTTTGTTCACACTATCACATCATATGGTAGTGTGGTTGGCAGCGGAGCGGCTTTATCCCGGTCGCCGGTTTCAGGCCTATGCTGTATTAGGTGATGACATTGTTATCGCGGGTTGCTTCTGAGTATGCGAGTGTGTTAGCGGATTTGGGACGTGCTATTTCTCACCAAAAGTCCTTGATCTCTAACACAGGGGTCTTTGAGTTCGCTAAGAGATTCTTTGTGCGAGCGAGGGGGTACTTTAGATTTATCTCCAGTATCAGTTCGAGCATAGAGAATGTCCAGATGGACTCTGGGATTAGCTCTCCTTCGTGACAAGTACTCAATTAAGAAAGTGTACTTGCTCGTTTAGGTGGAGCTGGTTATCGGACTCTTAGTTCGCTTCCGCATCGGCGTTCTCGAACGCTTGTTTGTGGTCTTGGGAAAACCTGGCCGTTCTTCTCCACTTCCACTCCCATTAGACTTTTGGTTGGGGCGGGGCCTTGCAAGCAACCTCAATCCGTCACGTCGAAGGGTCTGATAGTGGACTGACTACGTCCGACGAGAGTGAAAGCCAAAGGAAAAACCTGAGGATCTCACCGGGAAGTGGAAATCCTTGAGCGTACCGTCAATTGGGTTAAGATGTGGCTCGAGCAGCTCTACTGGTACCACACGGTAGCTTGCTTTAAAGCCTGATGCGCAAGTCCAGGAGCTCTTCGATGGGCCGGTTGTCGAAACTTCCGTCATTTTCATCGACGATTTCTAATTTTTATAAGTAAAGTACGGCATTCTATGGAAATGTGTGTTTTGACATCGTGTCTTCTTCGAGGGTTGTTTTATCGGCCACCCATATTGACAGATAATCCAATAGCTTTTCCAAGCTGGATCCTGGGAGGTCTCACAGGTCTGATTTTATTATGGCTCCGGTGACTACCCAGAAAACCAAAAAACCATGACGTATTTTAGCGCACCTGAGTGCATAAGCCCAACAGCTACAGGGGCGAGCCATGAGCGAATGAGCAAGTAGGGGGCGTTTTGTCTCAGCCGTGGGAAAAAAAAAGAGTTCTTTTTCCGAACGAACGGATTCAGTGGGGAAGGACGTCGCATGTGCTGTGCCGGACAAGCTCTATTAACTTTCCCTTATCGCTGATGACCGGCCAGCTGATCTTATCAAATCAATTCCCTAGGACTTATATATAATATAGGATGGATATGCCCTTCGGTAAGCATTCCTTTAGCTCAGAAGGAAGACTAGCTATATGCTTAACTCGGACTATCACCCCCACATCGATTTTCGAAAAGAAGGAGATGGAGCAAGGAGAGCTTTAGAAGTAGCGTATTCGAGGTGGGCTCCTTCAAGAGCTCCTTCGGCCCCTTAGTTTTTCCACAAACCAATCAGAGGAAGTTCGGTTTGCTTGCTTGGGACGCGGGGACTCTTCTTTTATTGCCTTTAGTTGTTTTTCCACAAGTTGATCAGGAACGGAACAAGAAAAAGTTTCAGAAGATTTTGTAGTCATCCCGCTGTTCAGTACCAGGGATATTGGCCACTCTCGGGCCTCTCGTCTACTCCCTCTTTTCCACTCTGTCTTTTCCCTTCGTCGTTGGCTTTTCGATCCTCTCTATACTACTATCAGCCTCCTATTATAGGTATCTTCAAGAAAAGAAAGACGGAAAGGCAGTGCTTGAAGTACTGAGCTACGGAGATTCGTTCCTCAGAAACAGTCTCCGCCTACCCCCCGCCCTTACCTTAGGGGCGCTCCTTACTTATTGTTATACCGCCTTAGGGAAGGTAAAACAGTAACTAAGGAAGAAGCTAATAGGGAAAGATTATTGGGTGGGGATGGCAGTCAATTCGCTCCTTTTCGAGTTGCCTAAGAGTTCTTGCTTCCTCAAGTTCTCCCATTTTCATCGAAAAAAGTATGTTGAAATATCTCCTTACACAAGTTAACACTTGCCTTTCTAAGCTTTTAGAATTCGAGACAGCTATAGGTGTCACCATAGTAGTAATGGCCCATGTCTTCCTATTAGGTCAATCGCCGCTCCGCACCTTCCCCGTTACCATTTCTCTTTCGAGATGCGAAGAGTAGCGGAGATAAAGACTCTCTTGGTCCTTTCGAAGCGGATATTCGTACGCCCATTGGGTTATTTGAGGATGGCACTGGTTTCGGCTTTTCTAAAACATTTCTGAGCAGTTCCCCTCACCCCCCTATCACAACAAGGCAGAGCTAACCCTTAATTCTACTGCTCTCTAAAAGGCCTGCCTATTCTATTAGTCAAGCTTGGAGAACATAGTACTAGGACTTACTAGATGAAAGACCGTGATTGGTGAAGGGCTTAAAAGCGCCTTAGGTAGCTGCTATCTATCGGATCTTTTCTAAGAGGTTAGGTGGTTGAGTCGAAGCGGAGAAGGAGACTAAGTCATCGGTCGTGCCGGGATTGATTTCCTACTTCCAGCTGAATGAGGGCCACACTGCCGTCAACCCTGCGTGAAGTGCTTTCTAGATCCAATCTCCTGGTCTTTCGTTCGCTATTCGAATGTCTGGACCAGTATAAATGTACGAAAGGTGGAAGCAGCAGTGCGCGTAAGCGAATAAGTTTATCAAATTTTTCTCACTTGAAGCACGCTTGAGTGCCTTATGCGCTCCGCTCTAGTCTTTACTTGTATTTAGAATACGCGAATGAGAGCGCGCGGATGCAGATGCTTAGAGCGGACGCGCACTACGCTTTCTCTCAAACAACAGGAAAAGACCTTCGGAGGAAAAGAGAAAGAAAGCAAGGCCCGCGGATGGATTCTCAAAGCAAGTGAGCTCACGCGTTTATAGAGCAAATCAATAGCGAGTGAAGGGGGGGTAAAGATGAATTGTCGAGCTCTGATTTTAAAATATCCTTTCGCAAGCTTGATGGCAGATTCAGTGCGAGCGAACAGCCCGCGAGCGGTATCCGAATCTAGACAGAAAGCCTGCGAGTGTTTAGTCTTCAAGTCCACGTAACGAGCCAACCGCAATTGAACGCGTAGTCTACGGTAGCGAGCTCACCATACTAGTCCTAAGTAAGTCTACACTAAGACGCCTAGCAACGCAAAGATAAAAGACTGACCTTTCTGGCCTATGATCTGTCTTGGCTGTTAATAATTCAATCTCTCTCTGTCTCTGTCTAGCCGGTAAGTACCGTAACCGGATGTCAGGGGCTCGAATGAGTTCTAAATAAGTCCTTCCTTCGTACAAGCTCGAGGGAGCCTTACGTGATAGGGGCTTCAGCTCGTGCTTGACTTCTCGATTCAGGCGTACTTGCTCGATGTTGGCAAGGACGAGCGATGGACTCGAGTACAGCGAGCACTGGACGAACTCATCCCTTGAATCGAGCAAGTCCGACTTAATCAATCGAGCAGGTCTCGAGCGAGGTAACCACACACGGGAGTCAAAGTTAGGAAATGAGAGCGTAACGAAGGACCGATCGGGGAGAGGTTTGGGGAGGGGGCGGACCTTTTCTGGTACTATCCTAGGCTAAGCTCCAAAAAAGCCAGCTTATGGCCATCCTTTAGCAAGCCTAAGCCACTTGAAAGCGCTAGTAAGCTGCTTTGTAAGCCACTGTACGAGACCCGAAGTCTCGAGCTAAGTGCCTACAGGATGAGCAGCTAAGCCAGAAGGGTCTTTTTCCTAAGCGATAAGTACTGAATCCTAAGCCCCCCCCAGGACGAAGATAGCCAGAAAGGTCGTTTTCCTGCCTAATCGGTAAGGCCTGAGGGGCTCAGTCCTGAATCGATCAATGTCCGATCACTCGATGAGGGACGTATTCTTTTTTGGTCCTATTCGTTCGAAGGTAAGTCGACTATGTGCCTTTAAGATTCTCCCCCGACTTGGCATCTTAGGCAGGTAATGGATTTCGGAATAGGCAGAGTTGTAAGGTAATTAGTCTCTCTTTCTTTGTTAGTAGTAGTAGTTCGAGGTTCATCGACTCTGGTTCCGTTAGGCTTATCTCGACTTTTCCTGGATATGAGTAGTCTTTTCTCTGTTGAAGGTGTATCTTTCCCCGTAGTCAAAGTGTGATTTGTCAATCTCCGTTAGTGAAACTGGCAAAAGGGAGGAAGTCAAGGCCGAAGCGTGACTCGATCAGTAAAAAAAGTACGAGCGTATGGCCGAGGGTACGAGCGGCTTCTCGAGCGTCACGGATACGAGCGGCAGTACTTAATCGATCAAGTAGGACGAGCGCCTGAATGAGCTTCTTAGTCGAGCATAAAGGCCGGCGCTTGACAGAATTGAGCATGAAGTAGGAGCTCCTTAATCGCTCGAGTAAAGGGTAGGAGGGCTTCTTCCCTCGAGAAGGGTACGAGCGTAGTACTTGATCCTTGGATCGTGAAAAGTGTACGAGCCCGGAGTAAAGCGAGCCCAGAACGAGGGCATCCGATCACTCGAGCACTGGACGATACGAACACGAGATTGAAAGCGAGCGTATGGACTTTTTTATTTCGAGTGCATAGGCAGAAGCGAGCGTATGGACAGGTCATCGAGAGCATAGGCAAGAGCGAGCATATAGGCTTTGAACCCATAATAAAGGAGATCCGGTTGGGAGAGGGATAAGTGAGGAGACCCATGCTTATTGGAGACTGGAACTACTATGCGATACTAAGGTCGAGTGGCTTGCCAACAAGAAGTAGAACCCCCTCATTCCGATCATCCATGAGGCCAACTAAGCGCTTGGGAATCAAGATCCTTCTTTATCTCTTTCATCATCCCCTCTGAAACAACCATGAAATGGCGGGTAGGAAGGCGGAGCTCAAACTTTTCCTACGCATGCTTAAAAAGAAGTGTACCCAAGTTCCTGTTTTTCATTTACCAATCATCTAATCTAGGGCGGATAAGACGGCCAGCATGAGGTTCTCAGTCTCACTCCCTCATGCCCTCCGCAGGAAAGATCCCCTCACGTGGGTGCTAAGACTAGGTCGGGATCGGGGATACTAACTTTGGCTGAACCATCCGAATCCGATGCTTCCGCTAAGGCAGCTAAGTCTTTATCATCCTCTGATCTTGGAATGTAGGGGTAATCTTAAGAGGATAAGGATTTGAACTCGATGCTTAGGCAGCCAATAGCTAGGCCGGGCAGTCAAGCTTTCGTGGAAGTAATGGCATTCCCATTAGCTCTATCCATAGGAGCAAAAAGGGTCTAACGTGCGAAAGAAGGATTAGGAAGATAATAGTAATCCCCGGCTCACCCTTTGATTGAACATTCTAAGCTAAGTTCCGGGCCCTCTCCCGCCTGCTACAGCTACAGTTGCTGTCCTAAGGTAAGGGCAGTTCCTGTTGGAATACCGGTTGTTGCAGGCCCAGGGTAAGCCCATACAGTCATTTGAGTTGCAGTGCCTACTTCTAGGAATACAGTGACAGTCTTTTAACCTTCGCCTTCCATTTCTAATGCTTTCGAGCGAGTGGAAGTTACTGCATTCCTAAGGGTTTCAATGATTGGAGAAAAAAGGTAAGACTCCCCAGGAGAAATGGGAGTTTGCTGGGGTTTCACTTGTACTTACATCCAGTCTATCTAGCTCTATTCTTTCTTTCTTTTCCAGTGCAAGTTCCTTCTCCCGGGCATGCGAATAAGTATAAACTATCTGTGGATACGTCAAGAAGGCTATCTGTAGCTACGCGCGTAGGGGGGAGGGGCTAGCATTTTCAATCTTGACTTTCTAGAGCTATCTAACAGTTATCTTACAGCCCAGCCATTGTCCCCATATTCTAACTATACAACATATGCAACATCTGCATAGAGAGCAGGTTCTTATTATAGCTTGCTTATAGTAGGCTATCTGGGCCAGTTAGTTTTCAGACCTTTTATAAGTAGTTAATTTAATAAGGGTGGGAGCAGCAGTTTTTAGTGACATTCCTCCTATTCCTAGTGTACAGTAGTTGGATAGGTCGACGTCCCTCTCTCTTGTTATATTTCTCTGCAACCAGAGTGGAAGTGTCGAGTTTATGCCTTTCGCCAGTTGCATCTAGTTTCATTCCTGCTATTTCCTTTCTTTCAAGCAAGTCAAATGATCAAAGCAGTTAAATCAGTTAAATGCTTGTTTCCTCTTATGACGCTATAGATACAAGATCTATTTTGGTTTACAGAGCTATCACTTGTATTCTTAGTCTAGCAGGAGTAACATTCTTGACTTCAGAAGACATTGATAGTCCCTCACCTGAGGATATATATATAATAATAATGAATAAGTATAAAAATTCTGGTTATAGTTGGAATATTCATTATCTCATATTCGATTCTATGAAAATACGAACTTATATAGTATTAATATAAAGTAAAAAAAAATATATATGAAATAGTCCCGTCGTCCTAAGGTAAACCCTTGATCGTCGATTCTCTCTTCGATCGAGTTGGGGAAAAAGGTCTAAAGCTAGTTAAGTTCCAGAAAGTGATTGGGAATCTTATGATTGAATAGAATATTACTTCTTATTCCTTTCGCTAGATCTCTGTTCGGTCGGTACAGTCGAGCCAGAAAATAATACAATTGAAGTTGGAGTAGCTTGCCCAGCCAATAGCAAGTGACATCCGAAAGAAAGTCTTCTTAGTCTTCCCGATTCCTGTTGATTTCATGTCTTGGAGTAAGGGCCTCCGGGTTAGGCGGGAAAGGAAGCCGGGATTAGCTCTTTTCAGCTTTTCAGGAATACGAGAAGACGGTGCTTGAGGCCGCTCTTGCCGCTGCACAAGTTGTCGCCTTGTCCGCCGTTCTCTTATCCACTTGAATAAGCTCACTCTTGGTTAGCGGAGTGAAGAATCGCTAAGGCCAATTTCCTTCTTTCTTGAGTAGTTTTACCTCACCAAAGAGTCAAAGCCTATCAGCCTTGGCTTTCATCCTATCAGTTCAGTCAGTGCCTCATCCCTTCCTTTTGTAGCTGCTTTCCTGAGTTTCCTTTTGGTTAGAAGGGTCTTAACTTAGGCTAGCAAGGTAAATGGATTTTTGAAGGAAAGATCCCACGTCCCATACGAAAGAAAGACCAGACGATAAAGAATAAAGAAAAGGCGGCTATGGGGAAAGATCCCATACCTGGCTCGCTCCAGGCGGATTCCTCCTCACCCGAGAGGGGCGCTCACTCTCTTTCTTTCAGGCGATTAAACAAGACCTAAGTAGACGAGAAATCAATAACCGGAAGCAAGGCCCACCACGCACTCATCCCAAGCAAAAGACACATCAGCAGCACGAAGCGAAGATCACGCATATAAGATTGAAGCAAAGCTTCTTTCATTCAAAACGTCCGGATTCGACCGCTTGCCCTCGAAGCATCGCGTAGACCTATTATTCTCTCCGGAGATCGGAGTAGTTGTAGTTGTGCTTGAAAGCTCCGGTTGGGATCGATCGTTGAAGAGAGAAAAAATGGAAGCGGCTGGCGGTTTCCAAAAAAAAAACCGCAGACTGGCCTTTTTTTTTTTTATTTAATTAAAAAGTGAAAAGATCTCTGCTTCGTAAGTAAGGGGGAATTCTTGTACAAGTCGCCAAGAAGCGAAATTGGAATGGACTTTTGTCTTAGACATAGACTGATCTTCTTAAATGAGTTGACGCCACTCTATCTACGCTGAAAATGAGGATAATGCATTGGCAAGAATGTTAGACCATAAAGAAGCTATCATATCCCATTTAAGTTGGGCCAGTCTCTTTCTGGGATTCCATACTTTGGGACTTTATGTTCATAATGATGTCATGTTTCCTTTTCTTTTCTATTCCGTAGAAAGAAAGATTGATCGAAGCCATATTCAGTCTTACCAGGAGCAGATTCTACCCATTGGGCTGAAGCAGCACTCACTGCCCTCTATCTAATCAACAGAATGCCCACGCCCTCTCTTCAAGCTTTCTCTCTGTGTCAGCCACTCACTGGACCGGACTATAGAAAGAATGGAGTCTTCGGCTCTAGCTTCTTCGTCCTTCTACCACCTCAGGAAGGAGATAACGCGCCGTCAGGTATCTCTTTTTTTTTGGGAAAGATTTATTCTCGCGAAAGGATAGAGATCTTAAGATCCAGACGCTAGTCGTCTTCGGGTGTCTCGGGACTTTCTGTATAGCATTCATTTTACTCGACGATTTCATTCATAGGAATCTCTCTCTCCTGCTTGGTCTAGCGTGCGGCTTACGCTTTTCTTCCAAAAGAATCTCTTCTATCTTCCTCGGAGGCTGTCCAGTCTATTCTGTCTGACTAACTGCCAGCCACTAAAGTAGCACCAGACTCCTATACAGATGTGACACCAGTCCTTTACTAACGCTCATTTCGAGTTGTAATTATTGCATCGTTTGCCTTAATGACCAGGCATTAAACCTTAGAAAACAACGGCAAGAAAGACCGTATAGCGAACCTAGCTCTCTTGCTTTCTTCGCAACTAGCATTCTAGCTCTCCTCGCCCCTATCTAACCAGCTCTCTCTTTATCTCTTTCCATTTATCTTGCTTTCCCCCAAGACCCTCTTTCTTTCCAACTACCGGCCAAGTTTGCCTTGGCCAGTCTTCAGCTTACCTGCTTGCCTTTCCCTTGGATCATGTTGATCATGCTTGTAACTTTTGTTAATGCTAGTAATTAAAGTTATGCTTATAACTCAATTGCATTACCAATCCCGTCTGTCACTGCTTACCGTGTCCTTGTCTGTTGGCGAATCAGCTAGCCCCGAAGAAGGGCTTACTTAGATTAATTAAGAGCACCTTCACGGCATCGAAGGAGAAGGGAGGGCAAAATGGTATGCTTATTAGTCTGTTTTTTTTTTTTACCTAGGAATGAGCCTAATTGAACTAGTAAACCCGTGTTAGGTTAGGCGGAAAGCCTAGAATGGAAGTTCTGATGCCACGGAATAAGGGGAATTTCGCTAGTGAACTAGAGTCGTGATCAGTAGATCGCAGTAGTAGCCCCCTGTCTCCGCATCTTTGGAAGCCGTGATATGATAAGCATCTCCGTCCATGTGAGGTCGGCGATATGGATGAAATGTATCTCCGTCCGTGGTAAGAATCGAACCAAGCGCTACTTTCAGGCTCTACTAACAGAATTCCCCGCTCTTAGTCATCGCTCTGTGAAGGAGTGGGCGAATAAACATCCGGCAAAGGCACAGCTAGCGCACGGGAGGTGACACCAACCACACTCCTGGCTAGGCTCGTCGATCCACCACAAAGGGACGTATTCGACCCTGTTTTGAAGCAAAGCAAGGAAAGGTCGGTGACGGTAAGGCAAAGTAGAAAGTCAGGCTAGAACGTATTGGGGGAGATAGAAAAGAAGTAGTGTCGACTCTCTCTCCGTCGTTATCATCAATTAGTAGCAGCATGCATCTACTAAAGCCAAACAGAACCGAATTAGCACTATTGACAGTAAGGCCTGATAAGAGAAGGCCTGAGAAGGGCTGGCTTGACAACGGAAAGTCGAAAGCTAAGTAGAACGCACAGTCGGGAAGGAAAGGCACGTCAGGGTTTGATTTTCGGTTCGATAGCAGCTTATGGTATAGATTCCTGCTTTCAGGAAAGTCCCAAGTAAATAATGCATTTTTCCTCAGGATTCCTATGAAAGATATCCAATGGAAGAATCCTTTTTGTTGGAACTAGCTAGATTGTTTCAAGTTAAAGTGCTAGTCGTCGGTTAGTCCCCCTTTCCCCCCAATTTCCTTAAGAGAGGTTGGGAATATAGAAACTTCCTTCCTTTCCCTCACCTGAGAGTCAATAACTCGCCCCAAGTGTCTATATACCAAAGAAAGGTCCTAAAACTATATCAAATAGGGGATTTCCCGGAAACTCTTGTTTTAATGCCCGGCCTTATAGAGCCCTTGGGGGCGGAAGAGGATGATTCTTCACGAAGGCAAAGAAATGGTCTGCGGTATTTGAATTGCTTAGCTGATGGGCTGAGGATAGAAAGGAGGTAACAGGGGCCTCCAAGGAAGAAGGTCCCAAGTTGGCTACACCAATGGCTGCCAAGGCTTCTGACTACCTTAGCCAAAGATAGATTCCGAAAGAAAGGGTAATCCTCGAAAGGCTTCGCAGATCCGGGGATTCATAGGGGGAATACTGCTTATGGCGTTGCAAAGGAAAGAAGCAAAGTCTTACAAAAGGCTTGAGGGAACGGAATCACGGCTTTTCAAGAGGCGCTTTATTCTTTCTTATGGGGATTGGCAATCAATGATTCTTCCTTTTTAGTGCAATCTCAGATCAGGCTGATCTTTCCCTGCTTGGTTATTCCGTTCCTTAGGCCTAACTTGCTTGCTTGACTACAAGCTATGGAGACAGTACTCCGTTAGGTCAAAAACCCTGCCTGCCTGAAGATTCATTGATTAGATTGAACCTAGCGGGAAAAAGTCATTTTGCAAAGTCCTTGCTCCGATCCGGGAACAGAACTTTCTTCTTTTTTATAGTTTTTAAATGTAATGTATATACATTATTATTATAACTTAAGGAAAAGAGAGACTGACTTCCCGGAAGGAAGTTACCCCAGCACTGACCGAACCATAAAAGCTCTTGCATTCATGCCTGCTTTGCTCTTTCATGCCAGCGTCTACCTTTAGGCCTGGTTCCCCCTCTCTATCCTTCACTGACTAGATCGGTATCTATTTTCCTTGCGGGACGGAAACCCGGAGGGAAGCTCTCCTTTCCGTATAGAGCGGAGAGGGAGTTCTAGTTGGTTTCGCGTAAGGGAATGCAGTGGGAACATTAGGAATAAATGGCCTGTAAGGTATTAAACTAAAGTAACTAGGTAAAGTGGAAATGAAACCTGATGAGGGGAGCAGTGAAGAACTCCGCGAAGTTCACTGCCCAAGATCTGTGATAGTAGATTCAGTTGAAGATGCTTTGCTTGCCATTTGAGAAGAGATGGTGGAAGCCATGAACTGCCTTGATGAGGATGTATGGTTAGCTGCAGTTATGCCGTTGCGGCTATGATACCATCAAAATGATTGCATAGCACTCTCTTTGTTGGACTCGTTCCCCTCTACTTTCTTTGCATCTTTATAGATCAACTTGCATAGAGAATCGACTCGCTTGAGCAAGTCGGAGATGTAGCCAGGCCAGATACAAAGACCGATGGGATGTTGAAAGGCAGACTCTCTCTCATCGTCATACAAGTCGGATGTGGCACAAAGACAGATATCTCATCTATTCTTAAGGCTAGGGGTAGGGGTCCTTCCAAAAAAGATGATTACATCGTCATCTAATCTATGTTCTCTTTCCTCAAAGACAGATGATTATCTTATCCTAAGCCAATGATGGATTTTTTCAGTTCTTTCTATGAGAAGCTCTCTCTACGCCACCCGCGATTCCCATTAGAAAGTCTCTTTCGGTTCTTTCTATTTTTTTGATCGTACCCTTTTATTCAAAGGTATGCTCATACACCGGATTCTTTCTTTGCTCAAGCTTATGCTTGTACCCGAAAGAATTAGTCCTTACTGCTCTTTCAACGTCTGATAGTTCAAAGACTGAGAAGTTAAATCACACGCCCTTGGCTTCATGTCTTGGAGATCTTTGTCATGGAAAACTGCTGAAGAAAGGACGTCGCGTAACTGCGTAGTTGCCTGGCCCTCGTGGGCGGGAGAAGCAACAATGGAACGAAGTTCAGTTCGCCTAGCTCTTTCCCTAAATGAAGAACATCACCACTGGCCTAGCCTAGGAAGCAGATGCCTATTGCAAGCAACCCTTGCAAGGCGACATTGCTGCGCCTTGTCTGAACGACAACCTAGCTGAACCTCGCAGCACATCCGGGCAAATTCCAAGTTGCAAGAAGGTCTTCAAAAAGCTTAGAAATGGCACTAGAAGAGCCGACCTGGTCTATTCTTAAGTTAAGGCAGGCAGATTTCGAGTCCAGAATGAACGAGTATGGCAAAGAAGTCTCAGGGGTCGGAATCGTGCTGAATTCCCCCGACAACCACATGATTCCAAACGCCTACGCCCGAACCATGCTCCAACAACGTAGCAGAATACAGGTTGCTTGCAATAATGGGATGCAAGTCGCGCAGGGAGCGAAGTCTTTGGATTGGAAGTATGCCGTGACTCGCAATTAGTGGTCAATCAAATGAAAGACATACTCGAAGTTCGTAAACCGAACCTCATTCCACATGCTGCCAAGAAATTGGTTAACGGGTTCACACAATTTTTTTGATTTGACATACAGCAAATGTTCAGAATGCCAAAGCATTGCCTATTGCTAGCCTTGCAAGCTAGTCTGAATTGCTACGCAACCTCTTTCTAGCGCTACTTTACCAAATTGCCTTCACTAAGCTTACTATGCAACCTTCGTCGGCTTTGCTTACGCAACCTTGATTTTAGTCAGGTCAGGAAATTATTCCAAATTACAAATTCAAAGTTTTTTTCATCCAAAGCAGCATTTCCCGAGCAAAGTATATCCATAAGAAGAGAAAAGGTCTGTGTATGGGGGGGCTATTCCTGCTTCACTTAATCTTTCAATCATTGCCTATAGAAAAACCCGATTCGGGATCGATAGCACTGTGAACAGTGAAAATTGTCTTCGCGGACGGAGACTGCCTTACTTGACTGGCTCACTACTTACTATCTAAAAAAAAAACCATAAAGAGAAAGCATTGGTACCGTCTTTTAAAGTAAAGCTTGCCCGGAATGCAAGGACTGATTGGAATGACTCACTGATTGGCTTGCTTGCTTTCCCGCACCGACCGAATTGCTTTCCTTGGACTGCTACTGCTTCGCTTGGAATGAACCCTTACTGCATTGCTAGCGTTGGAGAGCTTGAAAGCGGCTTGGCTTCATACTCACACGGATTGGACTTCAACCGTGCTACTAGGCCTAAAAGCTTTCCCTCTTCCTTCGGGTGTACTAAGACTATCTCTTTCATAGACTATTCCTTCTCCCCGGAGCTAGCTTTCAATCTCTAAAAGCCGATTCGATGGCATCTTCTCTTATGATCTTTCTAGTTAGCGCGTAGTGGCTTAATTCGTATTCAATAAATTCCCATCTCGGGTTGAATAAGAGTGAAAACAAACTTCCTCTTACTAAAGGCAAGGAAGCGGGTTTTCTTTTCGAAGACTTAGGGGGCGATCTGGCACGCCCGTTGAGATGTGTTTGAAGGAAGAAAACGAGCATAGCCAAACCGCACCAAATGCCCAGATACGGAGTGGGCTTTTAGTCATGAAGATTTGAGGAATGAGTAGTGGTTCTGTAGTCCTTTAAGAGATCAGATGCGGAGCAGGCCAGAGATGAAGATACCGGAGATGAGGAAAGAGACTTAAACTGAGGCAAGGTGCGTTCTGAAATAACTGAGTTAAGTACCGATCAAAAGAAGCATTATCCATAAGCAGCTGCTGGGAAGAGATTTATATGAGCACCGATTGAAACGAAAATATCAACGATCGCCTCAAAACGAACCACCAAACTAGAATGGTGGAACCACCAAGGCCTGAATATGCGTTTTACTTGCGAAAGGCCTCGGCTACTACAATGACAGGGCCAAGAAATCGGGCCGGAATAGCAGCTCTTTCGAAGGAAGACGCTCCTGTTTCAGTGACAAGATCATGATTAGACTCTTGCGGAGGAGTGGAGGAAGGTTCAAACAACAGATCGGAAACTCTACTCGCAAGAGAAAGGCCTTAGCTACGACAATTCAAGAGAGTATACCAGATTGGAAGCTTTTTACGAATGGGATGCCTCACTTAAACCTGGCTTTTCGATTGGTGAACATCGTATAAGAGATGCCTTGCCTTCCTTTGACCAAGGGGCCCTCGAACCACCCTCGCCTATGAAATGGATAACCCGTCCTGCCATAGCAGCAGGATTTTCAGGGCTTCTGTCATTATCTCATTAGATGGGCCCTTTTCCATTAATATGAAATAGGCGTTGGCGAGAATGTCGATATCGGTCAAATCCGGACTGATCGTCCTTGAAATGACAGTCCTCGCAAGCTCCACCCAGGACCCTGGAAGTGATTCAATGCCTTGCTGGTCAAAAAATCGAAATTTCGTCGATATATCGATCGGCATTCCAGGAGTAGACATTCTCATTTGGAAGATGAATGCCCAGTTCTTCGCCATATTCCCTGACGCGAAGGGGAACGGGCCCCTGAGCCTGCTAACGTGACTCTTCTTTCTTAGCAATGATCTGTTATCAATGAATTTCTTCCTTACCGGAATTCGGAGATAGGCTCTTAGGCCCTTTGACAACAAGGGGAACTCCAGGGGATTGAAAGAGCACCCCCCGTACCCCTCTCCTCGAAAGCTGGAGCACTTGGGCATCGAAATCCGACATAGCCATACCCCGAGCTATCGGACAAGAAAACTAGTTTTCGCACCTGCTTGCTAGTGAGCAGAGTCTCTTTGAAGCTCATTGAGAGCAAGAAAAGGCTTGCTTCAGAGTTCGATTTGTTTATCTAAATTCCCTAAGAGTCCCCTCGCCATCATCAGAAGAGAGCTATGCCAAAACCAAAGGCGCCTCGCTAGTGCAACTCTTTCTATGAATAGAAAATTCTCCTCTCCGGCGGAAGTTGAACTTAGGCGTGTGCGTAGATTTCAAGAACGTCCGGAAAGGCCTTTTCCTCCGCGGGCTAGAAGGCCGGTTCCCCATCTCTCATGTGTGTGTGATTGATTCGGCCACTGATCGAAGCAGATGTACCACCTTCGAACAAATACGAAATTGTTCTATTAGCGATGAAAGGAAGATAGGACGAATTGACCCACGCAACTGATCAACCGGGTAGAGCTCACGATCATTCAAACACGTAGGTCCGGAAGAAGAATGGCTGACTCGCATTGTACCTACCTTGAAGGCTTCACCAGCGAAGTGGATCCCAACTCTCTATCCGAAAAGAAAAGGGCTTCTACAGATCTTGCCTTTACTAATAGGGGCTGATCCATGGCCGGACACTCTTTCTCATCTGGGATCACATTACGTGCGGGAATTTGCAGGGGAGATCCCCTTAAGCACAAATCAAGGCCCACCTACGTATGTATTCATGAACCAGACAACGTAGCTTAATCCATGGAACAAACCCCACACGCTGCCACCATGTGAGAGTCGGTGCGTAATGGATGTACGCCTGCCTTCGAAAGCTCCATTCCTGTTTCCCAGGATCCTGGAACCATTCCTTGATTTCAAATCACGAGTCGAATTTCTCTCTACCTATTCGACTATCAAGCTCTTGACACACTGTCTAGTCTACCGCCCACCTCCTCTTTCTTTTGGTCGCTTCGCTCTCCTCCTTCGACTAACGCCCGGAAAGACAAAGATTTCAGTCTGAACCTAAAGCCCTACTATGGGCTTGAAAGAGCTCACTAGATTGATCGCAAGCAAAAAAAACCTTCAAACTCGCATTCACATGTTGGTTGTTCCTCACTAAACATCGAGGGTTCGGGTGAAAGTGAAGGTTCGGATCGGACTCTAGTCTCGGCCTACGTCCAGGTTGTCCGGCTTTCATTAAGGGGGCTTCCCTTTCATTTTAGGATACCGCTTGAATAACGAGAATCGGATTGTATTTTTGTAGCTTCACTTTCGATAGGCCTACATCTCGCCTTCCACTACCGGAATAAAAATGGATCTGTGACTCCCGGAACTTAGACGTACCGCTCACCGCAAAGAAGAGTTTCTTTACTACCATTTTATCCATAAAGGCTTGAGCGCATCGCTTTCCAACTGCGCCTACTTATTGCTTAAAAGTCATCCTCGACTTCCAGCTGCTCCGCTAACCGAAACTTACTTTCACTAGCGCTTGACGGTGCGAACTGAACTAAAACTCTCTCTACGGTCTGCGGCACCTGCCGTGGGCTCTAGTTACTACTCACCGCTTTCCTCAACTCTTAAGTTCCAGAGGACAGTGATCGAGTGTTTGTTTAACAAGGTAGTTGCTTGGGTTGAGTCCGGATCACAAGTCAAATAGATTTCGTGCTCCTACTCAGCATACTTTAAGTTTATCCGTTTTACAACGGGTCAACCCCTTCTCTTCCTCTTTGGCATCACCGCTAGCGATAGTCGTAACTCCACCTGCTTCCATTATAAAGTAAAGGGCTAAATAGGAAAGGGTAGCCTAAAAAATCTCTCCTGAAAGGCACCTGTATTCTGTAGTACCAATGGTATGTGGTTAGCCATCATTATAATCGGCACATTTGCCTTCTTCGTGAAGATTCGGCCATACTTAGAGTCCAGTCGACACTCTGGGCCCTCCACTACTTTTTAAGAATGTATTCGCATAGGCCCTCCGCGGTATAACTTTAACCTTTTTACTTTACCCCCAGATGGATGAAAATCATCAAAGACCCAAACCAAAGGTGAAAATCATTGTCCGCCCCTGCTCCTATTGGTTTTGGGAAAGAAAGTCCTTCTGCTCCTCTCTTTCCTTCGGAACCTCCGATCTTGGAAATTTGCATTCATTGAAAGAGTCCTCCTCCGCCCACTCCATCTCCCTTGCCAAGCTTATAGCTTCGATCAAAGGAATTGAATGAAAGGGGGGAGGCGTGGGGAGTATCGATCTGGCAGAAGCAGTAGCCATAAGGAGCGAAATCTCGACGTTCGTAAGCGTGATTCTGACCTCCAGTGCATGGTTGCCCCGTAACACCCCTTCCGATTCGAGAACAAATAGCGTTCAAAGGCAGGATTCGAGGTTGATCTTTCCCCCGGCAGCAGACCCAGCTCTCAGATGTATCTATTGAAGCAGCACAAGCAGTTAGAGATGCAGTTCCATCAGTTCCGTAAAGATCGGAGGGCCTTTCCCCTTGCGCCTGGTCGTTATTGCCTTGGCCTGGAGCCGGGTCAGCTAAAAGCAGCGGCTTCTTTCCCTCAAAAAGAAAGAGAACGGCACTTGGGATCGGATCTTTCCTTAGGTTCGGATTGCATCTCCCTTTCGCGTGGGTACGGACTTTGCTGGGCATTTAGGAGTCAATTAAAAAAGGCATCAACCGACATTGAATCTGGCCATCGGTCACGAGGAGCCTCTGGAAGTTAACGCTATTTCTCATCTCTATGTACGATTCTTGATCTTTAATAGGAATCCTACAGCGATAGATAGTTTTCCAACTTCTTGCAGGAAAGAGACTTCTTTTTTATTCCCAGATGCTTCGTATTCAATTCGCATCGAGAAAATCTTTTGTTAATCGTTATCTCCGAGCAGCAAGGTTCAAAGCACGCTTGGTAGCAAAGGGCTATAGTCAGAGAGAGGGTGTGGACTTCGGATAGAAGGTCTTCCCTCACGTGATCTACCAAAAAGACTATTTTCATAACTGTATAGCTTAAGCGAGACATAGCCCAGAAGCTCATAGACTTAGGCTTAGGCGCCTATTGGTAGGTGCAAAAGAGACCTCGTAAGGACTAAAACCTCGTTACGCCGAAAATGGTAGAGGTGCGACAGCGCTTTGGTCGTGAGTGGAAACTTACTTTCTGTCTGGGGCTGTGAACCATTGGCTGTTGTATACTCAGCTCCTGTTGCAGCTGCTACTGCTCTTTTCTTCTTAGCGCGGTTTTCCTTCTGTCTTTTTCTTCTAAGGAGAACTAAGAATCTGCCTTATGACTAAGCTTACCTTATAAGAGAAGTGGGAGAAGTCGTATAAGGGCGATTTCCTTCTTTCGTTAAATGTCTAACTCCTCACCCCAAGTAAGGAATTCTTTCTCGCTTCGCACCTTTTTTGATAATCGGAGAAAGGTAAGGAGAGAGAGATTGGGGTGTCTGCCCATTCGCGATCCTTTCTTCTTTGTGTGTTCGATCGTTGCAAGCTTTCCATTCGCTTTCTTCCGTAGTCAGCCTCTATCCTATCAGTAAGTGCATACTCCCTTGCCAGCCAAAAAGTCTTCGCTCTATTCCCTATCGTAGGAAATTCCGTCTGTGCCTATGTCTGTTTAGCGGTCAGTTGGTTCGGAGAAAGAGGGCATGCGGCTTGGGGTTCCTTTTGTCTTCCCATTGCGGAGTGGAGTGTCTGAGTAGTGTAAGGGGAAATTTACTTCATTGACATTGAAATCGTGTAGGCGAATCTATCTAATATAAGTCCAGCCCAGGGCCCTATGCTTTCCAGTCTATCTAGTGGTATCTTACTTATGTCAAAAATCGCTCAAAGAATCTGTTGACTAGTAAAAAAGAAGGCATCCATCAGAGTGCTTGGGGTGAGGTAGTCCAAAGCGAGTCTTGCAAGGCTAGGACCATTCATTGCCGACGCTTTCTTTTTTGAGGTCAGTCTTAGCCGTCTTGCAGGGAATTGGTTGCAGGTGTGTAATCCGTGCCCCTACCTTTCACCTTTAGTGAGGGGCAATGTGATCTATGCTAAGTGTCGATTTCCTTCTTCACTGCTTTCCCGCCGAAAAGGATTCATTTTTCTTTCCATGCATTCCATTAGCGTTCTAAGCTTTCAACTCATTCTCAATCCGAATTTCGTATTCAAAGTATAAAGAAGAAGGTTTTTAACTATCGCTAGCGGTGAGAGCTTTTGAAATAAATCTTCTTTTATGATGAATAAGTTTCATTTTTTCGGGAAAATTGGAAGCAATCACTTTTCCCTCCCAAGTGAGAGTTCAATCCTGCCAGTTGAGCATTTTCTCGGGATTTTTGGTATCAAGTAAATTTCCCTCCTAAGCTCAACTTCAATGTTGACATCTTCGCATTTTCCCCGTGATTTTGGAAGCTAAGATTCAAAGGTGGAGTTACGACTATCGCTAGCGGTCAGGTTTATCGCTAGCTCGACTAGAGGAATTAAAAATATTCAATTTGTTATTACCATACGTAATTTTAATTTCCCAATCGTTGCCGGTATTCGACCCTCTTGATAGCTCGATTTCCTTAATTAAGAAACAAAGCGCTCTCCTAGCGTCGTCCGCGTATCTCGAAGGACCATGAGATCGCCGTAGAGCTTTTTCACAAGCTTTCATAGAAATGTACGGCTAGACCCCGTAAGATGGGATCGTCATAGATTTCGTACCAATCCCCACATCGTTTGAGCTTTTGTATGATGATGTCAGGCGGAGTCGTCTCCATGAGTTGCTCGGCAGGGGCGCTCGTCCTTACCTTAGTAGCGCTCTTCGGACTAGCACGGCTAGGATTTCATCCAATGAAAACTCGCCCCACACAAGGGGTTGTCCGTCCTGCTTGAGAAGAACAAATGGACGCCCTGTTTCTATGAAATTGAACATCCAGCGTGCGTCCTTTTTTTAAGGAAGACCTGCCTTATTCTCTTCGTTGCTGTGTTTTTTTGAGGTCCCGCGTGAAGGTTGTAGCCGCTTTCGGAATGGCTTTCCTTCGCAACAAGAATGGCGCGGCAGTCGATCTTTAAGCCGCTTCCTCGCCTCAAAACCTGTGTGGTAGCATTACCGGTGCAAGTTTCTCCTCTTTGGTTTCGGGCCGGGTGGAATCGAAGTGTAAATAGGAGTGTTCTACTCCGAATCAGGTGGCCTTGGGAGCTCTTTAGTTAGGTAACACAAGGAAAAAGCCTTGTTTGTAGGTTCAATTCCTGCAGGGGCTAATCCAATTCAGTGTTTATCGTAAGAGATGAAACTTTTTTGCTTTCTCAAGCTGTTGGTCACTGATTCCCTAACTTGGTTTCGAAAAGCCAGCGCCCAAAGGTGCTCTATTGAGCCGGTCACCGTCTGGTAGAGTAGGAGCCAACAAAGGAAGTCATGGACTGATCGCTTGGAGCATTCAATTGCATGAGAAAGGTCGATATCAATTGCTTAACACCATGTAATCGATCAATGTGAGGAAGCAGGGACCAGACCCGCAATAGGCATCTTCCATTCATCTCGATTTGGCTTTTTCCGTCCTCCAACGAAATAGTCTCCTCGCCGAGGTGTTCTAAATGCGAGTTTACAAATGCCGCTCAGTCCTTCCTGCAGCAGTTAAGTGTGCTTTTATCAGTCAGTCCCGCTTGGTCGAGTCGAGTCCAGTAAAGTCCCTCCACTTATTATCCGTAGGGATATAGGGCCAGCGGTTTACAACTAACTTAAGGAACTAAGACCTTCGCCTACTACTTTTCTAGCCGATCTCATCCCCTCTCCCGCATCATAGGTTGGTACAGAGGCGCATTCCCTTATGGCCCATTCGCTGGCAACTACTAGCTGACTCTTACATCCGACTCCGGGTCGAGCTGCTTCCCGCTTTACTCTCCCACCTGGTAGAGCTAGCCAAGTCCCCTTCCTCTTCCACAGCAACATCTCGTTCCATATATTCCTGGTCTCGTGAGCTTACTCTTCGAAATCTCAAGAAGAAGAGCGCTTTCCTTTATCTTGCTAGTCTATCATTCCATCCAGTGATCGAAAAAACCAAGGCAAAAAGAGCCTATTTTCAAGCCGGTGAAAGAGTATGAACCGACCCCTTCATCACTACGGATCAGATACAAGAGGGAAAGGGGGATCCATTATCTCACAGAACAAAGAGAGTCAGATCACCGAGTGAAAGCAGTCACTTCCGGAGTTCGCTCTGCAGATGAAGCAGGCGAAGGCAAGAATAACGACTAGGCTCAAGGCGCATCGGTTTGTTTACTTTAATAGCAGGCTGATTATCGTATCAAAGAGTTACGGAATTTCTAGAGATTCAGCCCCTAGAGACTAGCTAGCCTTCCTTGGCTTGGGTGGATTGCTTTGAATTTGAATAGAGATGCTTTCTCTGGTTCACTGAGGTAGTTCGACTAGCTGGAACGTAGCGAAGGTTCAGTTGCTCTTCCAGGGAAGGAAGCTGAATTTTGATTAGTCGTCCTATCGTAATAAAATGAATTTAATAAGTAGTAGATCCCGAGTGCCACCGATATAGCTCTTGGAGGGCTAGTAGAAGTTGTTCACTCGGTTCGAAGAACAGGACCGACTGTGATCTTCTCCGCTTTTGTCGACTCGGAACGAGCTTCAAATACCGTTCTTGTGAAAATGCTTTCCCCGCTTCGTACCTTTATGGTAGCATGGTCTTTTCTCAACCCCCTCTAGGAAAGAAGTTATGCCTAAAATCCCGACTTTCCTCGTTCAAGTTCAACCCCGGTAGCAGTAGCAAATGTCGGAGTGGTAGCTGTTGGTGCTCATGTCGACGGTTCACTCTCTTTGTGGTAGCGGTAGGTGGTAAGAAGACTAGCTTTGCTTCTTCCTCTCTAGGCGCTTGAACGTGGGCAATTGCTTTATTAAAGTAAGAGCTGGGCCTGGGCGGCAACGGAGATCTTGTAAGTTTCACTAATTAAGATAATTAACAATGAATCCCGGGCAATCACTAAATAAGAAGCTTTTCTTCCTAATGTCACATATCGAATGGTTAACTACCAGCTTCGGTAGCTAGGAACTTTCGCCGATGACAGAAGAAGTCGAGTTCCGCTGGGGATCCGATGTCCGTTTCGTACGAGCAGCTTGGGCCCGAACTTCAGGCCATGCTCTCACAATTACCGAACGAAACTCATTTTCCCGGGTATCAATATCAAAGTGGAGAGCAAGAGACTAGAGCTGCTCTTAGACAAGGTATTAATCATAAATTAAAAAATCTGTTATTTGAAAAAGACGTCAAAATACCTGTAAACTGGACTTTTGACGAAATTTCGTCGGAAGTGATTGGGGACAACTCAGACTCCCCCTCCTCCGATTTCTTCATCATTTACAAGGACCTTGTTGAAGCGAAAGACCGAAGTTTCTGGTTTGAAGCAGCCTACGACTTTATTCAACTTTTATGTTATAGCGAATAATTTCATTATTTTGTTGGCTTTTGCTAACTATATCAATAACGACACTGGGGGTGGTGGCTCGTCGGTGTCAGGAATGAATTGGTTCCAAGGAGTACCTCCCGGCATTAGGGATCCGCCCTTGAAAGAGAGAGTGCCATTGAATTCGTTTTGATCTTTTCTTGTATTATTTATGTTCCTTGAAATCTGATGTGAGTCAAGTTTCACGTACCTGCTCATTCGTACTAGATTTTTTTGAATGCGTCTGTAGCCGTGCAGCTAAATCACGGAGGATGGGTTGGGTGGTGGACTGGACATCAAAAGGATTCGAGTTTTTCACTGAACTGGAAGAGGTTCGATTCCTCTTTGATGTTGTTAAGCCAAGAGCGCAAAGCGCATGGAGCAAATAAAGCTCATTAAACATCTAATTTTCTTATTTTTATTTTATCTTTTTCAATGGTTCAGTTCAACCCGCCGGTCAAGGATAGCTGTTGGAGTCAAGGTAGAGCTATTGGAATTCTATCCGGATTTCTTCTTTTATTGCAAATAGTTGCACTAACTTAGTCCATGTTCAATTAGCTTCTGTTGAATCATCAAAGAGCTTCTAGAATTTATATGTTTTCGTATGCCCATTGCATATTCATATTACAAAGGAAAAGTGAAACGTATTCGATATGCGATTATCATAGTTGACATCGGAAGCACCTTACATTGTGAGTAGTGCATATCAACAACACACTTGGAACTTGGAACAACACCTGCGAAACCTTGCTGGCTATGAACTCAAGAGCAGTCCTTTCATTCAATGATTTATGGGTTTTAAGATGATGCTTGTCACATTCATGCGAAAGAACTTCACTCTGGCACGGGCTAGTCATATTCATTCTCGTTCTCAATCTGAAATCAGAGACTCTCTCTGGGAAAGACAAAAAGCAGTTCTTTCTGGAAGCTCTGCAGCCGAACCATCAGCGTTCATTGCCTGCAGGTCATTTCACCAATGTGTCACAGGTCAAAGGTGAACCCACCAGCTTCAATTGGTGTAGCCAACCACGTGTCAAAGGTAGCCGATTCGTTGAAAAGGTCAAACCAAAAAGGTAAAAATGTAAACACCTGTGAGTTCTTTCACTCTTTGGTAAAGTGTTCGATCTCTAGGAGCAAAGAATCAAAACCTTGCCCAATGGAGTTGCTTTCTTCCAGTGAATAAGCGGGATCCATCCCTGTCCCCGGATTCTTCCCTATGGATCTGGTTTGTTGAATAGGTTGCTCTTTCTCGATCCGATCTAATAGAGGAATTGAGTGGTTCATCTCCTTGTTATGACTGGGCATTCCCCCTTCCTGATAGTCTGCCTCTCTATTATTAAGTAGTTTCTTTCCTAGCCTCCCGGTAGGTACCCCCCTACATTTGCTAGTAGGTCTCTCTCTTCCCTATTAGGGGCTCCAGATGATAGAACTCGAGTCTGGCGTTTCTTGTTCTTCTCGATATGGGTATAGTCTCGATCTGGGTATGGTAGCTTTCCCATCGACTTTCTGTGTAGGATTTCAATCAATCATAGGCATCAGACCCTAGCTTTGCCTATCCGACTATGCAGACTGTAGTTGTTGAGTCTGATCAGTCTGACTTTGATGATAAAATCAATTTATGGAGCTTCCCCTGGAAGGGTCTCTCCCGCTAGCTTCGATATAGCTATGCGATTCGATCCTACTTATTTTACTGCAAGTGTGCTAAGTTTAGTTAATCTGGTTTTCTTATGTTAGGCCAAGCAGCCGGGTAGCTCGCTAACTTCATAAAGGATGAAGTTCATGTTTAAGTATCCTCCGGCTAGTTTCTCGTGAGCCAAAGTCTAAGTTAAGCTAGGCGACTCGACTCTTTCTTATGGCAAAGCTCTTGCTTGCAGCTGTGTAGTAGATTACCCTATCTCCGGTACGAGCAAAGCAAGGGGTGAGCTAAAGCTGGTAACAAATAACCAAATAGGTGGGGCTCGTGGGCTAGACCTAAATCAAGATCAACCTTTCCCGTATGGCCTTCAAGTTGAGATAGGGGGGAACTAACCAACCTGCTATGAGATTCGATGAGTATTCCCTTCTATGGACTCCCTCCTGCAGAGCTCTTCTCCTATATAGTCGGGGTTCGGCCGTAGTGAGTTCATCGATCGTCAATCTCAAGTCTGTAAGCGCCTTTTCCCGTCTCGATAGCTTTTCCAATGATAGCACGGATTCATTGAATAAGGATTTAGGCGGATGACTTTTATCAAAAGGCAGGGTCAACATTTGGATAATTTTCAATTTGCGGACAAGAGCAACGTTTTTATTCCTGAGATACCTTCGAAACCTCGGAAGCAATGGGTTAAGTTAAAATACCTCCCAAAAAAGGTATACAATTAGAATAATCATGCCAATCCTATACAAGGTGGTATTAATCCAGAGGATAATCATGCAGTAGCTGGAATAAATGTAGATGAAGTTGCTGTTATAGCAGAAAAACATCTTGGTGCTACAAATGTTTTGAATGCTTAAAATATAGCCGAAGATAAGACTGCCGTAAATAAGGTGTTATATGAGTTTGATGTCAGCAGGCACACGGGAATTGCAGCTACAGTTGTTGATGGAAACGGATTGGAAGCACCTTCATGTGGTCTTTCTCCGATTGAATTGAGGGCCGAGTTAATGTAGAAGTGGGTGATATTCCGGATGGTGAGTGCAACCAACATGGAAGGAATGCAACCCATATTAGTGATCTACGACCACCCTTGTTTTTTAGTACAAGTAGCTACGGGGTTTGCTTCAGCAAGTCGGATACTCAAAATCTTTTTTTTGTTAGAGGACGGAACGATCAGGCTGATGCGTAGCGTCAGGGTGGGCGTAGAGAGGTGTAATTTCAAGGGCATAAGAATATGAAGTATTCAAACGGCTGGCCGGTCAAATACTATCTATGTTGGTCGACTCGCTTCTCTACTTGAACCTCGTTAGCATGTCCGCTAAGTTCTCCTTGGTTCCCACCTTCAACAACCGCACCTTCTTCATTCACGGATGTAATGAAATTGAACCGCAATATGCTTTGTCCTCTTGTGAGAAACCGTGTTCTTGGCCAAACAACACTCATGCTATCACAAGATAAATCCATGGGTTTAGAGTCCGATCTCACGCATTGGAAGCCAAACCGCTTCCTTGCAAGCTTCCGTCAACGCCATATACTCGGCCTCGGTAGTCGACAACGCCCCTATTCATGATGGTCCGAAGGAGGCTTTGACATCCAACTAATTGGACCATTCCCAAACCGAAATACATAACCCGTAGTTGACCTCCTTTTGTCGAGCAAAATTTTCATCAAAAAAAGCATGCATGGGTTCCGAACTTTTGCTATATATTGAATAACCACTTGTGCCTCTCAAATAACGAAGGACCCACTTGGCGGCCTCCCAATGAGCTTTACCCGGATTCGCCATAAACCGACTTAGAACACCAACCGAATAAGCAATATCCGGTCTAGTACATACCATGGCAAAGATCAAGCTTCCCACAAGGCTCGCATAAGGAACTCGATCCATCATCTAATTTTCCTCTTCCTACTTTGGGATTGTTCGGAAGACAACAACAAGTGAGGTGCGAATGGTGTTTTCACCGGCTTTGCCTTGCTCATGCCAAACAACTCAAGCAACTTCTCCACAAACCTCCTTTGTGAAAGTCCCACTTTTCCTATCCCTTTGAATCTTCATTCCAAGGATTTGACTTGCCGGTCCAAATCTTGTACATAATCTCTCTCTCTTGAGTGGAATTTCCATTTCTTCCTGAATATCAGAAAAGTCCATTTTCTTAAAGTCTCTTTGCTTCATTCCTAGCAAGCACCGTTCCAAGTTCTTCTTTTATTTATTTTGCTACCAGTTCACTAGGGATAGTTATCTATTCAATCTGTTTGTCTTTCAAGGAGGTTTCTTTTTCTTTTTCTTGGTGACTTAGTTGACTGCCTTACTTGCTTGGCTATCAGCTTCCATACCTGCTAACGAAGGAGCTATCTCACTACGTTGACTATTACAGGCCTTCCACAGTTCGCTAGGTCTAGTTCAGCTTTAAGTTAAGTGTCTAGCCCAGTCGAATATCAATAGGTGCAATAACTAGCATCGTAGATAAAGGAAGAGTCTCTCTCTTGGTTTTGGGGCAGAGGTATGGCTCTTAGCAAGCACTTTTAGCCCTGCTGCTCTAGCAATATGCTCCAGCTGCTGCTGATACTATTGGTGGTGCGTATGGTACTTCAATTCAAAAGGATCTGGTACTGGATACACTACTTGATGTGGGTATGAATAAGCAAGAACTTGAAAATAAAAGTTCTACAACCCTAGTTTATGCCGCCTATGCTACTGTCTCTGCCTTTGCTTATAGGTATGATTATAGGCACTTAATATGCTACAGTACTGGTTATGCTTAACTTAAAAAGTACCCGTCTTAGCTACTAATGCTACTGGTCTTTCGACTGGATCTACCCTTGCTTCCTATGCTGCTACTGATACTGATAGTTATGCTGGTGGGTTGACTGGTCTTGTTACTGGTGCTGGCTATGCCACTACTGTAACCTCTGTCTATGGTGGCTGTGCCCCTGCCCTTAATGCCTTTGCTTCAGCTGATGGTACTGGTGGGGGATTCAATAGTTTGTTTGGCAAGGCACAAGCTTGATTTATGTATATAGATGCGCGGCGCAGCAGGCAATGACGAAACCCCCTTTAATAGGGACTGAAAAAACTCCAACTCGGTCTTGAACTGACACAGGAATTGGATTGACTACGGGATCTGCTTACTCCCCAGCACCCAGATTCGCTGTATTGACTAGGTCAACCAGATATGGAACTTCGAGCAAGTACTAGGTAAACTCTGGCACGAGAAGAAGTTTTTCTGGGCGAGAGAGGGCAGTTCGGACGTGATCGAGCTGTCCCTGCCTCCTGCTTTGGCAGAGATGAGTGGGAGGAGTGTGGAGTCAGAATCGATGATCGAAAGAGTTGTGTTAAGCAAATGGCCCGCGGTTGACTAGTCTGATTTACAGATCCTTCTATTCTAAACCTCACCTCAACCTGCTTTTTTTTTTTTTTTTAGACTTGGATCTAGGGGCCCAACCCCATATTCCTGCTCGAAGAGATGGTCATCTGTGCTCCACAGCTACTGGTGTCATCACCCTCATGAGAGGGGGAACCAACCAAGATGTATGTCGTCCAACCCAACCTCAGACTCTTTCTTCCCGACCTCCTCTCTGGCCGCAGTTATTTAGGTGGTATCCCGAGATTGAAGAGATCGACTCCCTCCCCGGAACACACGAAAGAAAGATATGAACTAGGTAAATAGAAATGGAAAAGAGATGTTTCCAATTCATCAAAATCAGAAGCTTTTTCTACATCCATATGATGTACTAAAGTAGATCGATATTGCCCATATAATAAAAGCAGATCTTGGTCCATGGAGTCCCAAGAAGGTAAGAACTCCAACCTATCCGATGCTTCTTCGGCCAAATACAATATACAAGTGGGACCTGCACTATGAGCAAGCTGTGCGAAAAACCGTTTCTTTTTTCCGGTTCCGAAACAACTTGGGCGAAATGGGGTTCTACCGGGAAACCATAGATTTTTGAGTTTTCGCCATTGGTTACTGGTCAAGCCACTGGAATGGAATAAGATAAGAATCTCTGGAGATCTTTCCTCTCCACTTACTCGATACAGGCTTTCTCTCTGTAGAAGACTTCTTCCGAATGGCATAATTGTCCGATCTTCCTCGATCTTCAAAGAAGACTGACTCCTCCTACTCCTCCTCCTTCATCGTCCTTGGTCCTTGTACAACCGATTTCCCGATTGTTGTTCTCTGCTCTTACCTGATTTAGTTCTTCTTCCATTCTTACTAATACTAAGAAGAAGATGCAAAAGGTAACTGCATTTCCCACATAGAAATGCCTTGTAGACTGAAAGGTTCTTCCTTCTCCTTCCCTAACGGAGCACTTTACCTAATTTCCTGGAAAAAAAAAAAGCGTCGAGAGCGCGCTCGCCCGCTCTCCTTTCTCTACCCCATTTCTTATTCAATATACGCCTTGTGGGGTGGCCCCGCCTTTGTTTGAAGGCTACATTCGATTCTGAATAGAGAACTATATCAAGAATCGACCAACTAACAGGACACAATCAGACAAAAATTCAGAGAAGGTTTTCCAAAAAACTCCTAAGACTGAAGTCAAACGGAGGTAGCTTCAGCTCAAGAACAAGCACTCAAACGAGGCGGGGGACCCATGTGAAGCAGACCGGCAGCCAGAGATTCCAATAGGCAAGAACGGTCCACACCAGTATGGGCGCACGGTAGTACTCTCCCCGTGAAGTACGCCACCGGTTAGGTCAAACGTAAGATGGCTTTGTGCGAGAGTGGCAAGAATCAGGTCTGATTTCGCCGGGACGCAGCTCCATTGCCTTTCATGCAGAGGAACCTTCGACGAGGGTTCGTACGATGCCCAAAACCTTACAGTCCACAAGAGCGATTTCGAACATCACTATACGATAATTCTTGGAGAATTGGATGTAGGAGGACTATAATGAGGAGGACGACAGACCAATCACGATCCACTAGACAGGAAAGTGGCTAGTGTGGTTCGAATCCACGTCGTGAGAGGGAGAAAAGGAGGCAACCCTATTTGCTTTCTTTGCTTGCCTTTGGCTTGCAGCATAGAGCTGCGGTAGGGGAGCTTGCTAAATGGAGATCTCTTTTTAGTGCTATCGTGATACCTTGGTAGATCTCGTCTTTAGTCCGTCCCAGGTGGCTTTGGAAAGTCTCGTATTTCTTTAGGTAGAATGATTCTATGTAAAACTACTAGAGTCCGGACTTGCTCTCTCCTCCACTCTTCGCTAGAAGCCATCAATGCCAATAGAAGAGAAGATGGAATGACTTATCCTGGCTACCTATTACAACCCTTACTACATGAGGGATCAATCTCAAAGGCCTACTATTCATGCTATAAAGCTAAAGGGCTCACCCTAAACCTTACTAAAGGCAGGAGATGGAATCTATCCTACATGCGCCTAGCTACAGGAACAGAGCTAGCTCGATAGAATTGGCATGATCTACGACCAACCTGAGCTCTATGCCTTTGCCTTTGGGCGCTAAGGCTTTCTTGGCTAACTAACCCGAGCAACCCACCCTGATGAGCGGCTCGGTTAGCATTAAGTGAGAAGGCACTGAAGAAGATCCATGAGACCTCCGATCAAAGAACAGAATTAGTGCTTTAATTTGACTTCTTTCCATCCATCACCGGACTCGGTCCCGCCGATCGGGAAGATCCAAAGAACCCATCCATTTCAAAAGCAGAATAAATAAAAGAAACGAAAGCCAAAGAGAGAATAAAAGCTTACCGAACCGAGGAGATAAGGAATGAGGCTCCGATCGACGGCATTCCAGAGGTAAGACGACGAGATTCCTCTGAGAATCGGGTACAAGAACGTATTGTCGCCGCAGTTAACGGAAGAGTCCCCGAGGCGAGGACGAAGAGAGCAGAGATTACAAAGAGCGCGAAGAGAGAGCGGTTAGCGAAGAAGCAAATTTCCTCCCATCCATCCCCCTGCTCTAGAAGAGAGATGAAAGGAAAGGGAAAAGATAGTGAGACTAATGGTGCTCAGGATGCACCGTGGACTGAGATTTTCACTAAACCGACTCAAAGAACGAATACAAATGACTGAACTGGTCACTTGACTGCTAAACCGAGGATGTTGACTGTGTTGAAAGACTAGGTCATCGCCCATACTTATCTTATTGGTTGGTTTTAACACTACTCTGTCTGCTATCTGTTTTTTCGATCCGCGACGGCCATCTTGTTATAGATAAGCACGGCACCTGAGAGCGAGCAATGTCATAGCATCTAAAGAGAACGCCATACCGCAATAAACGGCACAGCGACTTCCTCAGTTGAGGTCTAAAGACGTAGGCTGGCGGGTCTAACAGTTCATCCACACGAGTACTTCCATAGTTGTACAGAACTTTATTGTATCAACATTGGTCTTTATTACAAGCATCCACCCAGTGGGATAGCGATAGCTTTTCCACCACAAGACGAAAATCTGTATCACCAAAGAGCCGGTCAAGACCGACGGCAGTCTTCTCGACTGAGTTCCAATCGGGCTTGCAAGCTTCCACGAGCATCCAATAAACCATACAATACACAGGTGTATCAGCTTTAATTCTGGAAAACCTAACCATAGGTCTAACGGTAAAGGCTGGACCCCGCGGGGACTATAATAGATGACAACATGACAAAACCCGTGACGGTTCAACAGAGGATTTAGAGAGTGCGGCGCAGAGTGATATCTTCGATAATAAGCGTAAACGCATGGAGACCCTGCAAGAGGGCGAACCTAAAGATGTGATCGCTGCTACTGAAGAAGTAAAAAACAGTGCATTGATCCTCTTAGCCGAGACCGGACTTAGGTTTGAGTCAAAGCGCACAAAGCGTTTGGCGAACTCAGCGCATCCGATAGTCGAACAAAGAGACTTCGGTTCCGAAATTTAGACTCCAAGCATCTCTGCCATAACCTTACGATACAGATCAGCGATCCCTTAATGCCGCTTGCTGTTCCGCTGATAAAATCTCTCTCGGAAAGGTACTCAAAAGTTGTAAGGGATTTCGGTCTCCAGGAAAGATATTAAAAAGTTGGACCGAGTTGAGGTCAACAACTTCTTTGACTTCTTCCCAAGTAAGGCGATCGATTATATTAGAAACTCCTCCCTTTCGGGATCGGGAAAATATTCAGCAACTATAGGAAATTGCTGTATTTCCACTACTGGAGCGGCCGGCTCGGGGGAAGGAGGCAAGGCCGGCAGATTCAAATCTGGCAGCACTGCACACCCCACCTTGGCGATATGAAAACAGTTGATAAGAAAAAAAATGCACCACTCTAACGAAAACCACAAAGAACAGCGTAAAATTGTATAAATATAGGCAGACTTTGGTTGTACGCTTTGACCTTAGCAGGAAGGGAATATAGAAAGTAAAGAGGAAAAGGCATGACCAGAAGAATTGTGTGAAATAAGTGAATTTATCCAGTTGAGGCATTTGAGAAAAAAGAAATTCTTCCAGAAAGAGACTCCTTCCTGTACGAGGAGTGAACAACTAAACGAGAATTGTGGTTGGTTGTTGACCAACTAACAGCATGGGAAAGATGCACAAACGAAACTGGAAACAACGATTTTCTCAGGAGAAACAGAAACTACCTAGACCAACCTGCTATAAAAATTCCATAAACACCTTTCAATAAGAATGAGATCAAAAAGGCTATCATTAGAGCGAATCTCCCCCCCGATTTCTTCTTCCAAGCCAAAAGAAAGCGTTCACCGACCTACTTACGTAATTTCAAAAAGATTTCTTTGTGTCAAGCATATAGCATTCGTTTGTTTAGAATGTCCTTTGAAAAGCTTATGAGATGGATGATTTCTGATTCTTTCTTACTAACAGTCAAATTCAAGTGTATCATCTTTCTATAAGATAAATAAAAAGAGCGAGCGAGAGAATGAAGTTGATCGGATCATAGCTTCATTCATTCCTTTAACCGGAAGGTGGTATCAAACTTACGATAGATGCTTTCCCAGGACTATCCTATCTCAATTCGTATTTGACTAGACTAAAGCCTAAGGCCCTTTCTTGTTAGAAGAGATAGATAGAGTAATCTGCCCTAGGTTTCTTGAAGGTTTAATTCTAGAACCAGCTCTACTACCAACAAAGGAAGTTATCCCTCTCTCTTGCTTATAGTATCTCCAGAGGATGGACTTCTTCTTTCCCTAAGGCTATTGATATTGAAGGGAAAGCTTTTGTACTTTCCCAATACCAATCTTATGGTACAAAGAACACCTACCCAATCTTGAAAGTCTAGTCGAATCATGAAAGTGGCATACCTTTTAGGTTACTACCTTTCCCTTCATCTACCCTACAATCTAATTGTACTTATATTATGAAATTTCGACTTTTTCTTTTTTGTTTGAATTTCCAAAATGAAGTCGTAATCTTAATATACGATACCGCCAAAGGAAAGCAGTCTAGCAGTCAAGTCAAGAATCACACCGCTACCGCTACTCTATGCTTACCATGCCTAGCTCCACGCTAATGAAGTCACTTGGTCCTTACCAGAGTAGAGACTTCGCCTAGGGAGTTGCCTACCCTATCTCTATTCTATCTCTTTCACGTAAACTGAAAGCCAGACATAGAACTCCGTTAACGGGATCAACTACTTCTTTATCTTATCTATGATACCAGCAAATTCAACTGAAACGGATTCCATTTGAGAGCGGCATTCATCCCCGTGGTTATTTCAACAAGAAGGTATTCTATATAGCACCGTCTTCTTCCCTCAAACCTGAAAGGGATTGTGAACAAGAAAGGAAGTTAGGCCTTTTCCCTATGCCCAAACCACCAAGACGAGATAATCTGTATCTGATCCTTCCTGGGAGGAGACAGGGTCCAATCAATTGACAACAAAAGGAGTCACTCGTGGCACACTTACTATTTTCCAACTTCTCTGCATCAATGCACTCACTACCTTCTGGGCGTATTCTCTGTATTCTCTCCCTCACAGCTGAGTCAATAGCTGCAGATTCTGATTGCGATAAGAGCGTATTCTTCCTTTTCTGATTCACTTGTTCGAGGAGCAGGTAAGACCCCCAGTTGTTGAGACTCGTCTGCATCCTATCTGCTCTTGTGCTAATGTTGAAAATCGGATTCTCGCCAAAGACAGACATGCACACCATCCCCACGCGAAAGCACTACCTGCTTACTTGCTCTCATGTAGCGAATAAAGTTAGCACTACCTTCCTTATTCGCTTAACGAGAGCTAACCTCTAAGAGATATTTTTTAAAATAAAGCACGGCAATGCACTTCCTTCCCCGGGACACAAACTGAATGAGTCAAGTCTAAGATCCCTCCTAAATGCAGCCGTGATCAACTATACGATGCCACTTGTTTGTCTAAAACCCATTTTCTAATTATAAATAGGCGCGGCTTGGAGCCTTTGATAAGAAGAAAACCCCCTTCAAGCTACCTCTCCTTGAATGCGTAAATTCGATTCTTCCCCCCAAAGCGCAGCCGAATTCCCTGTGTGAAGCATATAGTTTCTGAAGCCCAGTGAGCACTTTCAGACGACTGCCTGAATCAAATAGGATAGGCGGGGGGTCAAGAGACGCATGTACCCAAGCTAGCATCCCTCCGCCTGACGGCCCCTTCCTCGGCCGTAGTGAAGAAGGATTTAGAAGGCTTTTTGTTAAGCTTAAGCATAGTGTTTTTTTCTCTTAAAAGTCTCGAATTCCTCACCTTAGGTCAATCAGCTTAATTCCGAACAGCTGACGAGAGCTCTAATGTCAAACCTGAAAGCGGATGGGAATAAGATGTCAAAAGCATCTGCTTAGGGTCAGATTGGACTTTCTCTTTTGGCCCTGCTTGCCCCGAAAGCCTGATTCGGAGCTCTCTAAATCATTACGAAGTAGGGGTCTAGCTCAGCTCTAAGCCTAGGATAGGACCTTGTCCAGGAACCAACTTCTTTCTATTTTTTTATAATGAGAACGGAGTCTCAGTAAACCGCGCTAAAGCCCACCCTCTAGCCCTAAAGTCAAGGGTTTTCCCAGATTCATCTAATTTTTTTCTCTGTCCTACCTCCCCCTAAAAAAAAAAGGAAAGGATAAGCTTGCATTCTAGAAGCGGTAGCTTCCCGCCTCCTTCATTCCTACTGCCCCCTTCGGTGAGAAGTTCCCTTCCCTTTTCTAAAATGCCAAATAGGTCTGCCTCAGAAAATGTAAAAAATGGACCGCTCTTTCCCTCCCTCTTCTTCCCATTCGGGTTGGGTTTACCCAGAAGTAAAGTAAGAAGGAATGGAACCACTGGAGAGTCGTCTGCAGTTCACACTTGGGCAAAGACGACTGACTTTTGAAGCGGAAAGAGGAAATCGGTTCGTGTTCTTGATGATCTTCACTCCCATTTCTTTGGCCAGAGCACAGTCTCAACAAAGTAATCATTCGATAACCTTCTTATTCTTTATCTTCTTCTTATGTATATTTTGTATTTCTTGAAACCCTTTAACTGCTTTTGATTCATTTTTCTTTATTACCGGCAGCTCGGATATTTTTATTACTATATAAAGTCCACGTCGAACCATTTGTCGACCTCAACGCAGACCTGATCTTCAAGTTCTTGGCGCATTTTCCTAGGTAGCTCTTTGTATGTCTCTTGGTCTGAGGACAACCCTAGCCCGTGTATTGCAATCTTAGGGTCCAATCCCGGCATCTGCTTGTAGTTCCAGGCAATAAAAAGGATTTTCCGTATCAATAGTGCAATGTACTGTTCCATTTTCTCATAAGTGAGTTCCTTGCTGAGGTATGTGAGCTTTTTCTTTTTTTCAATGTCAAGTTCTTCTAGCTCAAAAATCGTGGACTTGGTTTGGTAGTACCGTCATCCAACTTTTCTGGTGTAGGCATAACTTCAATGTAGTCTTATGGGATTTCATCGTCCTTCGTGCCTGAAGTAGAGGCTTCATTCGAATTGTCGAGCACATTTGTCATATATATGGTCAGAATCTCTATTCCAGCTTCTAGGTCGATCGTGGAATTTCTTTCTTTGTATATGTAGTTTCCTTCTTGTGCTCGTAGTTGCAAAACCGCTTTTTTGATTGCCTTAACTTAACTCCTTAGCTCTCTCTCTCCGTGTTGAAAGTATAAGGATATAAAAAAAAATATATAAATCTCTCCGATCTAGCCATATGGTTCTTAAAGGAATCAAGATGGCAGCTTCCAATTAAGCCGTGCATTTCTCTTATAGGGTCCACCTTATCCCACGCAAATCGTTTACCTGTAACTATTCAAAACTCATTCTTTTTTTCCTTAGTAGTTAGCACTTTGCCTCTTTTACTCTGAACAGAGAAGGAGCTGCTCTAGAATGCCCTCTTTTGAGGTGCAGATGAGGTGGAGGAATCGGTTGTGCACAGTTCCCATTGGGAGGTATAATAAAGAAGAGGACGCAAGCACATTCATTGATGCTCTCGAATCAGCTCTTGTCGCAATTGAATCAGCAGTTGAGTAAATAGAAGCTCTGGCTCTTGCCCTTCTTAGTCTTGCCGCTGCTTAACTATGAGTACGAGTTGGAGCTCCTGGGTTCATGACTGGTGCTACTGCTATTGAATCATCTCTTTGAAGGAAAAATGCCACATCAGTAAGAGAAGTGGGCAAAAAAGCTGCTCTCCTAACCGGTACCGGTGGTGGTGTCATAGAAGTAAGCGCTGTTGTCGGAAGGATTAGAAGAAGGAGGACAACTACTTCTATTGTATTGGCTCTAAATCTAAACTGAACACCAGATTTAAGAAGAAAGAACAAGGGGTTTTTTTTTTCTACCAATTGGGGGCCTCCCCTCACCACCCCCATGGGGATGGTCTACAGGGTTCATAACTACTCCTCTTACTACAGGACGTTTACCTAGCCAACATTTAGATCCGGCTCTACCCAAACTTTTCTGGTTCACCCCAGCATT
>Ga0325414_1000006_pt1 | contig 103992 bp, 82 predicted proteins | sample PopdelMetagenome_8_FD_206183 | JGI IMG/M metagenome (GOLD analysis project Ga0325414, IMG submission 206183) | Populus deltoides microbial communities from Bellville, Georgia, United States - Leaf-PdKOR-R3 | ecosystem: Host-associated > Plants > Phyllosphere > Phylloplane/Leaf | place: USA... | reverse complement strand
AAAAAAATAAATAAAATGTTGATTAGATATGATGTTGTTAAAATATGTTCCATTATATTAGATTAATGAATAAAAATATTTAATTTATTATAATAAAAATATAAAAGTAAAAATATATTTTTGTTTGAAATTGTAATTATGTAAAAGTATAATTAATGACAAACATGTTTTTAATACAAAAATAATAATAGAATTTTAGCATACATATTTAGTATATAGTGTTCTAGCAAGCATGCTAATAATAAAAAAAATATATGTTTAAATTAAAAATAAAAAAAATATTTACTTGTTTAAACATTTTAAAGTAATTAAACTTTTATTATTCTTAAAATAAATCCTTTATACGCTTTTTATTTATACAACTAAGATGTTTGCATTATATTTCTTACAATTTCAACATCTTTTTAATTTAAATACATTTTTATACTAAGTTTTTAAACCAAAATAAAAAAACTTAAATGTCTCTTAATAAAATATGAACCTAAATTTTAGATTTGAGATAGGAAAATCAAAGTATAAAAAAAAACATTGAAAATAAAATGATAAAAAATATTAAAAAAATAAAGTCAAAAACTTTTTCTTCGCCTCTCTTTTTGTAATAAATTTTAGAAGCTAAAAATTTAAAGAATTAATTCTCACTCTTATAAATTTTTGATTAACCATCATAAATTAAAAATTAAATTTATAAAAACATTAAAGATTTTTTAAAATTAATGTTTTATTCATCAATAATATATTTACACCGTGTTAATAAAACAAAATTCTAACATTAGTTTCTATTTAACTGAGAGGCCGTGTTTAACAACTCTGTTAAAATGTTTAAATATGTGAATTAAATGTAAAATATTAACAAAAAAAGAAATTTGACAAAAGAACTCAATTGAAAAATATATGAAATATTTAGGACCCAATTGGTAAAAAAAAAAACTTTATTTTGATACTCAATGAAGAATCTGTATATATTATAAGGACTAGATTAGGTTTCCCCAATTAAAAAGCCGTGGTTCGTTCTGTTCCACTGTAGACTCCCTAGCTAGCTATTGTAAGGACTAGCCAGTTTCTCTCCCCTTCCCTCCCTCTACTAGACTGGTGGCTTACAGGGTGCCTTGAAATGGTTTGTCTTGCATTTGAACCTTCGATAATACACAAAAAGCAATGAATTTGCTTCGTATATTATCAATTAAAATATGCAAAATTCGAAGCTTGTGCTAAGAAGTTTCCTTCTGGGATGCAGCACCACCGCCAAGAAGAAGTCGTTTTCCTATACGATCTTCAGCAATAAAAACAACCACCCTTTATTTAGTTTGCTTTTGTTTCTACATAATTCTAATGAAACCAGCTTTTTAGTGACCAAAAGGCGTGGTTTTTGTGGGTATGCAGTAGAGCAGTTCTCTGATGACGAGTACGAGTGTGATTTTGAAAACCACAAGGTCTGTTTTTTCTTTTTCTATCATTCATTTTATTAGGTTATGAATGTAAGGTTTTGATTTTTGGTGTAAAATATTGGGATTTGAATGCATAAATGGTGATTAATCAACTAGAAATGAAAAGGGTTGTGAGTATTATTGTTGATTGTGGGATGAATGTGATAGTTTTTATGTTTTCTGGGGGAATTAGTGCAATTGATTTGTTGTGTATATGAACTGACTGATTATACTGTCAAGAGATTGGGAAATTTGGTGGTCTAAGATGGTGTTTTGTTATTAATTTTAGGCTTCTTCGTCTGTGGCCAATGTTGATGAGTGGAAATGGAAGCTCAGCTTGCTATTGCGTAGTGAAACAGACCAAGAGATTGTTTCTAGAGATAGAAAAGACAGGAGAGACTATGAGCAGATTTCAAATCTTGCTGGAAGGATGGGACTTTATAGGTAATGGAGGCAGTAGTTACTTTTTGTTAACAAGTATATTTGTTTTGTGTGCCCGTAGTGGACTGAGACTTTGAAGTGATATATTGAGATCTTGTTTGTGTTTCGTTGTTTATCAGCGAACTATATGGAAAAGTGGTTGTTGCAAGCAAGGTTCCTCTACCTAACTACAGGCCTGATTTGGATGATAAGCGGCCACAAAGGGAGGTGATGATTTGTGAAGCTCTTCGAATGAGTTTGTATGAATGTTATTTCTAGATATTTTGTCAGGCTGGATGGTTGGAATTTTAATTTTCCATTTGCGCAGGTCGTTATCCCACTAAGTTTGCAAAGGAGGGTTGAGGGTTTACTTCAGGAGCATCTTGATAGAACTCAACTAAGTGCTGGAAAAGTTGGTGGTAATGCAGAGGATGCGTCCATCAATCAGATTGAAGATACGAGTCCAGATGAGAATCCAGATTCATTTCTAGACCGCTCTGTGATGGAAAGGGTTCTTCAGAGGAGGAGTTTGCGAATGCGTAACATGCAAAGAGCTTGGCGGGTATGATTGTTGTTTTCTCATATTGTGATCTTTGTTATTAATTTGTTGAGTGTCATCAGCAAGACATCCTTAGCATTGTTAACTGATCAGTAGCACATGTTTGAAGGGGTGGGGATGATAAAAACCATGTGTCTCGTTCTGATTTTGTTCTGTACTTATTGTCTTTGGTTCATAGGAATCACTTGAGGGCAGAAAAATGATGGACTTTAGGAAATCTCTACCTGCTTTCCAGGAAAAGGAAAAGTTACTCCAAGCAATAGCAAGGAATCAGGTCTGAATATACAGCTCATTGGCTTGTTTTCAGCTATGATCTTAAAGATTGTGCAATGTTCGTTGAAAGAATTTTTTTTTGTTTTGCTTTTGTTTTGAGAGCTTTCTAATCTGTCCTTTCTTGATGTCCATATGTTTGATACTTCATTCAATTTGTCAAGATTTGTTTTCATTTAACTTTTATTCAGTTTCTCTTTTATTTTGACACTTTTGGCCATCAAACCAGAAGAGAAACATTTTGATGGTGATGACATATGAGTAATAAATGTCTACTTTTCCCAAATGTATTCTTAATTAGTTGTCTTATTGGTAGGTCATTGTAATATCTGGAGAGACTGGATGTGGGAAAACCACTCAACTTCCTCAATATATTCTGGAGTCAGAAATAGAATCTGGGCGTGGAGCATTCTGTAGCATAATTTGCACTCAGCCTCGAAGAATATCTGCTATGGCTGTTGCAGATAGAGTGTCTGCGGAGAGAGGAGAGCCTCTTGGTGAAGCAGTGGGCGTTCTTTCTCTCAATACATTAACATATTGCACACACAAAGACTAGATTTGTTAACTCTCAATACATTAACATATTGCACACACAAAGACTAGATTTGTTAACGTGATAGTCTTTTTTGTTTTTTCATTTGAAAACTTTTTTCTCTCGCTGCTATACCACAACATATTTTTTTGTTAGGTTGGTTATAAAGTCCGACTAGAGGGTGTGAAAGGAAGAAACACACATCTGCTTTTTTGTACCAGTGGAATTTTACTTCGACGCCTGTTAAGTGACCGCAACTTGAATGGCATAACCCATGTTTTCGTCGATGAAATTCATGAGCGAGGCATGAATGAAGGTAACTTCCTTATAAGTTTAGTTTGTCATCTATTCTTCACAAGAGGTTGTTCTACCTTCTTCCTTTCTGTCTTACATTTTATCTGTAACAGACTTCCTATTGATTGTGCTCAAGGATCTTCTTTCACGTCGTCGGGACTTGAGATTGATTTTAATGAGTGCCACTTTGAATGCGGAACTCTTTTCCAATTATTTTGGAGGAGCACCAACTATTCATATTCCAGTAAGCTATAAGCAGGAATTGTTATTAATATACACTTATTTGTTGGTATTTAAAGCATTCTGGTGTTGGTGTGATGAGATGTGAGCATCAACTGTTTTAATAATCAGTTTTCATTTTTTTTTCAAGTATCCTTGGGCTTTGATTTGGAAATTGTATTTTAAGCTGGCTGTGCACTTTGTTTTGAAGTGATTTTGACCATGTTGGCTTTGGAGTTTAGTTTTTAACAACAAAAATTGCCTGAGAGAAATACTCAGGGTTTGTAACTGCATACTATGAAATATGGCTTGTGCATGCAAGCAGAAGAGTGTGAAAACCATACTGCAGTTTCTAATGCTGGTAAACATAAGAAAATATATGCTTGCACCTTCAAAATGTTTCTATTTTGATGAAGCCCATTCAAAAGCATGCATCCTCTTTTGTGGCTACATGGATTCAAAATTGTTACATCTGGTTATTGGGAACAGAAATGTCTCAGTTATAGAGATATAGCTTGCACCATGAGGTCCTCAAAATGTTCATGTATTTTACCAGGGCTTTACATATCCAGTGAGGGCACATTTTTTAGAAGATGTACTGGAAATGACCGGATATAAGTTGACTTCTTTCAATCAAATTGATGATTATGGCCAAGAGAAAATGTGGAAAACACAGAGGCAACTGGCACCACGAAAAAGGAAAAACCAGATCACTACTCTCGTTGAGGTATGACAGTCTCTTGAAGACCTGTTGTTGATTATTACTATTATACTACTTTCATTTTACTTTTCTGACTAGAGACTTGAAACGCAAAGTTGTAAATTTTCCAAAATTTCTCAGTCTTGTGTGCATTAGCCTACTTTTGGAGTAAAATGGTATTTTTAGTTCTATTTGCTAGAGCACTATCTACTGCACTTGCAAAAACTAATTTGTTTGGGAACTGTTGTTCTTGTTGTTTGTGGACAGGATGCTCTTACTAATTCAAGTTTTGACAATTATAGTTCCAGAGCACGTGACTCTCTGGCACGCTGGATGCCTGATTGCATAGGATTTAACCTTATTGAAGCAGTTTTGTGCCATATTTGTCGGAAGGAACGACCAGGTGCTGTCTTAGTTTTCATGACTGGCTGGGAGGATATTAGCTGTTTGAGGGATCAACTTAAAGCACATCCTCTCCTGGGTGATCCTAACAGAATTCTGCTTCTAACTTGCCATGGTTCTATGGCAACCTCGGAACAGGTAGTCTTTTAAGTTTTATGTTAATACTTATCTTGTTAGGTTTTTTGAATGGAAATAAAATCCTAAAAGCTCCCTTGTTCTGGTCAAGGTTAGACTTATCTGGATGCTAGAATGCGTGTTAATTTCCACTTTGAAGGGAGCATTTATCTTTCCACAGTCTATCTCGTCGGGCAAGTTACTCAATGAAGATCTGACCCTTTGAGGCACCTTTACTAGTTAAACAAAAAAACAATACTGGTGCAGCGGACCATGTAAGGGACCAGGAGTGATTATAATTCGTGATGTTGTAGGATATCTCACACTGAAAAATGGGTGTTCCAGAAACTTGCCCAATTCATAATTATTGTCTACATAATACATATGCAATTATCATGTTTATTAACCTTCCAGGTTAGAAAAGAGTATAACAGTAGATTATTAAAATAACTACAGTGAAATGAAGATGCTACAGTGTTCATGCTCAGCATATCATTTGGAGTGTTTGATTTCATGTCATATTACTTATCATCTTTTTACTCTATGCAGAAACTGATTTTTGAGAAACCTCCTCCTAATGTACACAAAATAGTTCTTGCAACCAATATGGCTGAGGCAAGCATTACAATCAATGATGTAGTTTTTGTCATTGATTGTGGGAAGGCAAAAGAAACCACTTATGATGCTTTAAACAACACACCTTGTCTGCTACCTTCTTGGATATCAAAAGCATCTGCTCGACAAGTAAGCTTGCCTTGACATCATTTGGATTTGTTCGTTCAGGTTTATTACCAAATTGCATGTTTCTAACTGTAAAACGGAATAGACTTGATCTCTATTCTCACTTGAGTGTGTATGGAATGCCTGTTTATATAATGTATGGGGTATTTTCTTCACTGGAAACATAGTTGGTTAAGCTTGAGGGTTCATGCAGCCTGGGATGGTTATATGAATGTTTAAGATGCACTGTTGCCACGTGGTAGCATGCATTATTGGATTGATTATGATTTTATTTGAATCTGTTATCATCTTCTGTGCTTCACCTTGATCTATGCCATTTTCCTGGTCTCTTTTCATAAATGACATATTCTTCTTTGGCTATTCATGGGTTGCAGAGAAGGGGTAGGGCTGGCCGAGTGCAGCCAGGCGAATGTTACCACCTATACCCAAGATGTGTATATGAAGCCTTTGCTGAATATCAACTTCCTGAACTTTTGAGGACTCCCCTGAACTCTCTTTGCTTGCAAATAAAGAGTTTGCAGGTTGGAAGCATAGGAGAATTCTTGTCAGCTGCTCTCCAGCCACCAAAACCATTGGCTGTAAGTGTTGTCAACACAATTTTTTTATTTCCATATTACCCCCTGGATGCTGGCCTATTTTCTTCTTTGAAACTTTATTGAGCCGGCCTTTAAGACTTAGAATAAACTTCAAGTGAAGGGGGCCTACCAAGGGAGACCTCATACAACTGATGACAACATCTCTCTATAGAGGATGTCATACTTTCTACAACAATCATAGACATTCTAGAGTTATTGTGACCACCTGGTTTTTTTCACCATAAAAATTTGTTGTAAATTGTATACCACCTGGTTTCTGATCCTACAATCATTGTAGAAGTTGTTTAATGGTTCATGTCTATGATTGTTGTAGAAAGTAATCCATTAACTAGAACATTTGTAAATCATTAATGAAAATGTACAAGGGGAAAATGGATGAACATTACTTCCTTCTATATTTTTATCGCCCATGACCTTTCATGCACTAATTACTGAATACACACTGCAAAAGATAATGCAAGCTGCATGCATAACTTAAGGGCTTCCACTTTTCCATTTTGCAATTTGACAAGTATTAATAATGCAAATAATTTGCAACCGCATTTCTTAGTCTATTGCACAATTTGACAAGTTCCATGGATGACAGGTCCAAAATGCGATTGATTTTCTGAAGATGATTGGTGCATTAGATGAGAAGGAGAATCTGACAAATCTTGGTCAGTTTGCTGATTCTTGCAGATGAGAAGAACTCTCCTATTTATATTCTAGTTCTTAATTATAATTATTAAACTCCTCTGTTTTATTTTTCAATCAGGGAAGTATTTGACAATGCTTCCAGTAGATCCCAAGCTGGGTAAAATGTTAATAATGGGTGCCATCTTTGGGTGCTTTGGTCCTATATTAACAATAGTGTCCGGGCTCAGTGTCAGGGATCCTTTCCTTCTGCCACAGGACAAAAAGGATGTAAGTACGGTGCAATCAAGTATTAACAATAGTGTCCTGTGCATTGGTCCTGTATTAACAATCTTGTTATTGATCAATGCACCTTTGAAACTTATAAATCAGCATTTGGAGCTTTTTCCTGTATGTTTGAACGTTATGCTTCCAGGTTCTAGATTTCCTGCTGAACTATTCTATCTTTGGTTTAGTTAGCTGGGGCAGCAAAGTCTAGATTTTCTGCAAAAGACTACAGTGATCATATGGCTCTTGTCCGTGCATATGAAGGATGGAAAGAAGCTGAAAGAGAAGGATCGGCATATGAGTATTGCTGGAGAAATTTCCTGTCTGCACAAACTTTGCAGGCCATTCATTCTCTAAGGAAGCAATTTAACTTCATTTTAAAAGATGCTGGCTTAATAGAAGAAGATACAAACAACCACAACAAATTAAGTCACAACCAATCATTGGTTCGTGCAATTATATGCTCTGGCCTCTATCCTGGAATCGCGTCAGTAGTGGTAATGCTTCTCTGCTTCAAATGCACATCCTGTGTTTCATCATGAAATTCGATAGCTGATACATTTTGCTCTTTCTTCTTTGTGTGCAGCACAGAGAAACATCCATGTCTTTCAAAACAATGGATGATGGCCAAGTTTCTCTATATGCTGTAAGTGTGAAACTTAAACTAGTGTGCCGGACTAGACTTTTTTAACTAATGGTTGTTATGCATGCTTTGATGCATAAATTCTGAGTTTGAGTCATCTAGCTCGTATGATCACTTTGCTGTTTGTGTGTGTGTGTGTGTGTTTCCCTGTTAACTGAGTAGTTCTTGAAATGTGAAGGGTATGTAACTAGAAAAATTTTAGACCCTTGCCAAGTGTATATGTGCGTGCTATTTCTTGACTTCTTGTCATCATGTTGTAAAAGTTTCTTATATTGTCCACGAGAGTATTTGATAATGATGACGGTTCTGCTTCAGAATTCTGTGAATGCACGCTATGAGACAATTCCCTATCCATGGCTGGTCTTTGGTGAAAAAGTAAAGGTCAACTCAGTTTTCATACGTGATTCCACTGGTGTATCTGATTCCGTACTGATCCTTTTTGGTGGTGCACTTGCTTGTGGAGCACATGTAATTTTAGCTCTTTTCTATGGATAGTTATGATATTCCTTTCCTATTGAACTTGCAGAGTTTTATAATCAGTAATTTTCTTGTGCTCAGGCTGGGCATCTGAAAATGTTGAACGGATACATTGATTTCTTCATGGATCATAATTTGGCAGAGTGCTTTTTAAAGCTTAATGAAGAACTTGATAAGCTTATTCAGAAGAAGGTGAGTTGGGAAAGATGATTAGTATAGAGAAAATAATTTTATGTTCCATCTTTCAACTAGCCATATACATAATCCTAGTTTTTCATCTTCTGAGGTTCCGCCTTCCATTACTAAAATAAAACACCCCTCTTAGTTCTGTGCTTGTTAAATGATTCATATTATCAAGCTGTTAGAGGTTATGCTCCTGCAGAAGGTAAACTACTGAACATGCATCATCTATATGTTTTCTAAAATCCTTTGACCACTTTTTTCCCCTTTCAGATTTTACCAATTGAAGACATAGTTGTAAGACCTGAACCGGGGTCAACCTGGCCCAGGGCTCGGGTCACAGGTTGGGTGTTGATGTGGTCAACCCAAGCATTAATTTTTTAAAAAAACATCATGAAATGTTGTTTTGGTAAAAAAAAAAAAAAGACAGGTTTTTTCACAGGTCACCAGTTTGACTTGCCTGGCCAGGCAGATCTTATAACACTGATCCAAGATGCGGTAATGTTGATGGTGTTTAGAACTATGTTTTTTTATTAAAAAAAAAAAAAGTTTATTCCATTCTGCAACTATTTGCATTGAAAGCTCCCAAAAATGTACTTGTCAAGAGCTTTTTGTTGAATGGTTGTTTGCCCGAGGATGCAATATTCTTTTCATTGTTACTGTGCTCATGAGCACATCTCTTTTGGTGTGATGATATTATTTACGTGTAGAGTATCTCTGAGTTTTTGTATTGTGGCTGTGATTGACATATCCAATACATGAACATTGTTGTGGGTTTAACCTATCTACCTCAAACCTGGAAAGATTTTTTTATTAATAATATCTGTTGCATTGAGCGATAAAGAGCTTCTTGTGATGATGCAGCTTCAAGATCCTAAACTTGACATTCTCAAGGAAGGAAAATACCTCATGCTTGCTGTTGAAGACCTGGTATCAGGAGATCAATGTGAAGGAAAATTTGTGTTTGGTCGTGAAAGCAGGAAGCCTAAGGTAACTAATGATAATGACAGATTTACAAAAGACGGAGCAAATCCAAAAAGTTTGCTACAAACCCTACTGATGAGAGCTGGACACTCCCCTCCAAAATACAAGACAAAGCACCTTAAGACGAATGAGTTTAGGGCACTGGTTGAATTCAAGGGAATGCAGTTTGTGGGGAAGCCCAAGAGAAACAAGCAACAAGCAGAGAGGGATGCTGCTATTGAAGCACTGGCCTGGTTAACCCATACATCCGACAATAATCAAAATGAGCATGACGACTCCCAACCTGATGTCACTGATAACATGCTCAAACTTCTTGGGAAACGTCGTAGATCAAAGCAGCGTCGGCCTGGTTGATCTGGCTGTCCACTGTCCATTGTTATTCTTGGAATTGCTGAATTGGCTTAAACAAGACATTCGGACAAGGACATGGGCAAGACTTGATCGTTGACCTTTTGACAGTCCGGGGGCCAGCAGCTTAACTGGGGCTGAAACAATGAAAGGAAGGTATGCTTACAGGCTATATGGACATGCTGATTAGGAGAGTCAACCATGAGCCTCTCGATGCCTGGCTTGACAGCAGACGAAACCTGATAATCCGTACAGACCATCGAAGTCTCAAATTCCTATGGGAGCAGAGGATCACGACCCCAAGCCAATGCACATGGTTAGTAAAGTTGATGCGGGTATGGACTGTGAAATTGTATACAAGAAAGAAAGGGAAAGAAAATGTAGCCTAGCAACCAAGACAATGAGAAACATTTGAACAGTCATTCTTGAATTTGAACGTATTGAGCTTGAAGAGAAATTTTTTTCCCATGTACCAGTAACATTGAAGCATGTTGTAGGTGGGGCCAAGGAGGTTGTGGGGTGATTTTTCTCATTAGATTTTTATTTTTAGAACCTGTAGCGGGTTAGAGGAATGAACAGACTTCGATGAGATTATGTAGTTTCTAGCCAGGCCAAGATATCGATCATACATGCAAGGCGAGAGTAGTTTCTACCGTAGTTATTAAATATGGCCTGGCCTGGCCTGACGAGTTGCGTCGATTAATTTGTGATCTGAGGATGAATTTTAAAATTGAACCTCGTGATTTGATTAAGCCGACGATCAAGCTAGGTTTTTGTTCAACGAGTAAAGCCCTGTTTTTGTTCAGTTCTTGGATTTTCATGCACGTTACGGTATAGAGTTGCAAGAAAGGCCCTCCTTATCAATATCTCCACGTAGAAGTATTTTCAGCAGCCCACCACACATCTATTATTTTATTAGTGAACTTTGCTTTATTATTATTATTATTATTATTATTATTATTGAACTAAATAGAAAAGGAACAAATTAATTAGAACTATTTTTTTCTTTTTAAATGCCAAATTTCGCAGAATATAGTCTATTATCAAAGATATTACTACAACCATTTTGATATAAAAATATATGCAAAGGAATTATGTATAAACATTGGCGTGAATATAAAGTTATTTCTTTTTTTTAGTAGTTTTTTACATGGTTATAAAACATGGTTACATGTACATCATGTTTCATGATTAGAGATTCTATTTTTTAAGTTTAAAAACACTATAAAAAAATATTTTATATATATATTTTTTAGATCAGCTGAAGTAAAAAATAATTTTTTAAAAAATAAAAAAAAATTATATTAATACATTTTTAAATAAAAAATACTTAAAAATAAATATGATAAAAAACTTTGATTGATCCTCTCTGCATGTTAAAGACCATTGACTTTTTTTATATAAAAAAGAATTCGTTGTTTTTATTTTATTTATTATTTATTATCCACTATAAAAGGCTTAAAACCTTCCTCTTGCAAAGTACTTCCACCAATGGCTATTCCTTGTGCTTCCCTTCCCTTCCCTTCTTCTTCTCTTCTTCTCAAGGCCTCTTCTTTTTCCTCTCAGTTCCCTCCACTTCTTTCTCCTTCACACCTTTTCTTGACCGTTTGTTCCCGCCATACCCCAGCAAAAAGCACTAATGCAAGAAACAGCTATTACACCAACAATACGGGCATTGCATATTTGAATTATCCAGTAGTTGTGAAGGCACAAACTTCCTCTTCTTCTGCACTGAGTAGAGAGCCCATGTTGCCTCCTTTCAATGTCTTAATCACTGGTTCAACAAAAGGTTCTTTCTTTTCTTGGTTCTCTAATTACTGTCTGATCAGTTTGTGGTGTTTGCTTTGCTGTGTGTATTGCTGTGGTTTTTGGTTTGGTTTTGCTGGTTAATTCTATGCCCTTTGATGGATTTATGGAATATGATTTCTGGGTTTCTTTTTTGTGGGTTTGCTGCGAATTAAGGCCCCAATTAGTCCAAGAGTTAAGGGTGTTGTGTCTGTACCGGATGGTTTGATTTTTGGTCAACGAGAAATAGAAGGGAGGTGGTCAAGTAGGTACATTGCTACTACTGAGTTTATTTTGGTTTGGTTTTGAGTGCTACTTTGTTGGGGTCATTTTCTTTGTTTTCTTTGCGAGAAATTGCATTCTTCAGTCCAAGAATGGCTTTGTTCCGTGTGTGAAATGAGAATCATTGGATTTTTTTATCAGTTTTCGCATGAATTGTTTTTTACAGTGTGCAATGGCTCGAGAGTTTCTAAAGATGATATCTTTAATTTCTCAGTTTCTTAAGTTGGCTGGTTCTTTATGTGAATAGAGCTTGTTGATGCTTTTAATCCAGGAATAGGGTATGCTTTGGCTAAGGAGTTTCTAAAGGCAGGTGACAATGTGATAATTTGCTCAAGGTCAGGTAAGGATCTTCTTTGGTAGATATGTTGAAATGTCTCAAGCATATAAGTTAGTTGCTTTTGACAAACCCTAACTATGGTTCTCTCACAATCAGTTTGGTTGAATCTGAGTAAATACCCCTGGAGAATTTTTTAATGTGGACTTTTGATGTTCAGTTTATTTGATTCACGGTCTTTTATGCCAAAGAACCCTCTTGACCCAAAGGCTTGAAATAGTGGAACTTGACATTTTGAGTTGATATCTTGAAAGAATACGAAGCTTGCAGTTTATATACCCAGTTGCTTGTATTTACTGCTGTTGACAGCAATCTTTGACAGCTGAACGGGTGGAGTCTGCTGTTCAGAGCTTGAGAGAAGAATTTGGAGAGCAACGTGTGTGGGTACCTCCTTCACAACTCTTTTCTCCAATTTATTTTTTGTGTCCTTATTTTCCCTCACGATAGTTTTCCATTATCAGTTGTCTATACTTCATACTTCTGGCTATGAGTCAGTTCCTCCTTTGCAGGGTACAAAGTGTGATGTTAAAGAAGGAAAGGATGTGAAGGATTTGGTTGCATTTGCACAAGAAAGTCTCAAATACATCGACATATGGGTATTGTTGCAAATACTCCCTGCGGCTTTATGCTTTCTAATTGTCATAGTTAAACAAAATTCCCTATAGGAATCGATAAACCTTTTCTTATTGGATGGTTGCTCTTCTGTAAAGTTGGTTAAAGGATGTTTCTTTTTGCGATGCTGTACAGAAAGGTTGTTCTTGTTGGTAAAATACGCATATCAGTGTTGGGAATTTGTTAGAGATAAACATTTTGTGTAATTTCCATGCTAGCTATTTCGTAGCTTCATGGTCTGGTTTAGTAATAATTCATGAGAAAGTTCATGTTTTATGCTTCTCATTCAGCTAGCAGAACTGATACTAAATTTTTTCAGCAACCTACCCTCTTAGGTATACCCCATCAGTATATGGTGTTGCATTATTCTTAGATGATTCCATTTCTTTTTCCCATAAAAATGCTTGGCGCTGCTGTTACTCTCTTACCTCATGTTAATGATGCAGATTAATAATGCAGGATCCAATGCTTATAGCTATAAGCCCCTGGCAGAAGCTTCAGATGAAGATCTTATGTGAGCATTTAAAGTTTTCATTAATTTCTTTTCTTTCCTTTTTATCCTTTCTTTTCCTATTGTTCTTCTTCCCTGCAATTTTGCAATGCTTCAAGTTGTTTGTTCTGTTTACTTTGTGCAGAGAAGTTGTCACTACAAACACCCTTGGTTTGATGATTTGTTGTCGAGAGGTAAAAGTGTTCTCTTTATCCGTGTCTGGCACTTTCAGGCTTATTTCTTACACATAATAATTGTCAAGGCAATAAAAATGATGTTGAACCAACCTCGAGGGGGTCACATATTCAACATTGATGGAGCTGGCTCAGATGGAAGACCAACCCCAAGGTACCACGTTTCAGTTTTCTTGAGCTTTAATTAGATTTGCTGAAGCCATTCATGATTTCTATGTCAGTTTCCATTGACAAAAGTGACTACTTTGTGCACACCCAGTTCACGATGTGAATTTGCCAATTGACTTCTCATTGCATATTTCTCCTTTCCTTTTCTCTCAGATTTGCTGCATATGGGGCAACTAAGCGCAGTGTAGTGCATTTAACAAAATCCCTACAGGTGCACACTCAACTTTCTTTTCAAGGTAGTAGTGTTGAGTGTTATTCAATCACTAAGAATATATCAGAAGAGTGTTTTCTTTCTCATTGTATAGCATCAAATATTCTTGCATTTCTCCTAATCTTTTTATACCAGCCCTTGGGGGTTGTTTATAGAATCATATGATGTCATCTCCCATTTCTACTATTTGTTTTTGGTACTTTACCAGATGTCAAACTACTGATATTTTAAGAATCGAGTAGTCAGAAAAATCATCATTTATTCCATCATTCTCATTGTGTTATTTAAGTAGCATGCAACTAAATATAAAGGTCATTTAGACAACTGTCTATGTTAGTGAAGAAATGTGTTAGGATTAGATATCTATGTGAGAGTTGCAATAAACATGTTTTTTTTTTAATGGAACAGGCTGAGTTGCGGATGCAAGATGTTCAAAATGTTGTAGTGCATAATCTGTCGGTATGCTTGAATTATTTTTAGCTCTTTCCTTTCGAGTTCGCTATTCATGCACTTTGTTATGTCAAATAACACTTTTAAAAAAAAAAAAAACGAAAGAATAAATTTATGAGCCTTTCCTCTTAACAGCTGTTGTGTTATCATCATTGATTGCTATCATTGATGATGCCATCATTATCAATAGATTTTTATTAGGTTTTTTTTTTTTTTAATTTTCTTGGTATCGGCTTGCAGCCTGGAATGGTCACAACTGATCTTCTCATGTCTGGAGCTACCACAAAGCAGGTCAGAATAAAAGATCATCTTCTTTTGGAGTCTGTCTTCTATGGGTTGTAATTGAAATGATCAAATTTCATCCATTGCAGGCCAAGTTTTTCATTAATGTTTTGGCAGAACCAGCTGAAGTGGTAAGATTTTGTTTACTAGGCTGTCATTCAATGTGCTGGTATTTCATGGTTTACAGAACCATATGACCATTAACTGTTAGTGATTACTATGGTTAAGTAAATCATATCAGTTAATCTTGATTGAAATAGTTGCGTATGCTAAGATGGTGTGTAGTTTTGTTTACCAGGGAGGTGCTTGCATCATAAGAAAAGGGGGCACTTTTTGTGGATCATCTAATGTGAGTCACTTCTTAGTTCCACTGATTAAGATTTTTTGGGTTTTCATAGGTTGCAGAATACCTTGTTCCAAACATCAGATCTATCCCTGCCAATGGATCAACAAAGCCTACCTACATCCGTTTCCTCACCGGGGTGAAAGCATACTCGCAGATATTCTCAGTTAAGTGAAACACTTCGATTTTCTGTTCTGTTGGAGAACTCTGAAGATGCACTAACTTATATCACTTGGGGATTGTTATTGGTTCTGATCAACTCTTCTGCTTGCACTTTTCCTTGTTAGCAGAGATTTGCTTTCGGCGCACGAAGAAACAGATACTTGCTTGAAGATTGAAAGTGTAGTGGCAGAATTTGATTTAATTCAAATGCTGTGATTTTTTTGGTGAAATTGTTGTAAAAAATTGTTCATTTTTTTATGGCTCTACAGACTCTACGGGACCAGACTCACGAATGGACATGTTACATGAACTCATCAGTCTGATTTCAATATGAGATTATGCTGATGTTTCCTTAAATTTTAGACTTCAAACACATAAATTTGAGGCTCAATCATTGAAATGATACTCCCCCCCAAGTTCATAAATCCCATCCGTGACAGATTTTCCCTGATAACTTTGTCGATGCCACAAATCATTTGCCTACAACAGAAAAGGCACAGTGCTTGTCTGGTTTGCATTATTAAGGATGGCCATCTAATCCAAGCTTCTTCATTTCCCGACGTGAAATTTTGTACAAGTCCATTGATGTGAAAGGATATGGGGACGTTTCAGTTTACCTTTTGTTTAGTTTCTGGTAAACTACTTTTAGGCCCCTATAGATCCTTCAATGTTCCATTTCAACCATATAGTTTAAGATTTCTCAATATTACCCCTATAGTTTTGATTGAGTTTCCAATGTCACCCTTAATCATTAAAACCAAATAGCCTGCTTCTTGATAGTTTTTTGCAGCGAAGGGAAAGATTGAAAGTTTAAAAGATATGGGAGTAGCGTTGATAAATCTTAGATTATAAGGGTAGAAGTGAAACATTGTTGTTTTGAATGGTTTTGTCTGTACTCTGTAGCCTTCTGCGTCAACCTGATTTTCCCGTGAAGCACTGTGAACTCACATTCCCTTGTCTTCTTGTACCGACCAGGTCATGCGCCATCTACCAGTAAATTGCTTTTTTCAATTAACATTAAATATTCTAAAATTAAAACTTTTCATGCAATTTAGACGTGCTCTCTGTATGGATTGGTGCATCTAAAAAAAAATTAATAATACCTTATCAAGATTTAAACTAAAAAAAAAAAAAAACATATCTCATCAACCATCCATCCAATCTCTTCAAGTTTATGGGATGCATTACTTTTTTTTTATTATTATTAACATGAATTTCCAGGTTAATTTACGTGCATTTTGACTAATTTTACGGGTCTTGAAATTAACAATTATGTAAGTCTCTAATAATCCTGAGATTTACAAGACTCGAACTAATAATTTTTAAAAAATAAACCCAGAACTCGACCACTTAAACTATACTAGGTTTTATGTGATGCATTGCTGAACTCGTGAGTGGTGGTGGCAACTAGTCTTGTCTACTTAAACCCTCCATGCAATAATATCCCTACATGATCAAAGATGGGAATGATGGTAGATAAAACAGTGACAGGGGGTAAAAGAGTTTTTATCCTTTTGGTTTTAAATATAGAAATTTTTCTTGAATTCATCATAGCTTCTTGGCTCTTGGGAAGCAAGATCCAAGTCCCAGAATACCCTAACCATTGTTGAGAAGGAAAGAAAAAAAACAATTTCTATTATCCGGGTGGCCAAACAGTTCACAGCACTCCACTTGGACTGAAAATCACGTGACCAATACGAGTCGTTGATGAGAAAAAATGTCACATCCTTTGTAAACATGCCAGAATATCGAGATGCTACTGGATTCTTTTGTGGTATGACGTGCCAATTTCTGGTACACTGACACAGACGTGACTTACTACTTTCTATTTATTCGTGCACTTTGTTTTTTTAGTTGTATTGTGGCTCGGCAGTGCAGAATCTGCTTTGCTTTGGCTCATAACTTTAATGCAAAGCTTTCAGGGCATGGTTTATATGTTTAATGCAGGCATATAACTCTGCTTATGTGGTGGTTAAAGGTCTTAATAATCTCTCATGGTTTCCTTGGGACTTAGAAAAAAGCAAGAACCCTGTCCAATTTCCACCACTAAGGAAAGTAATTGGAGTATAATTTAGAAGAAGCGAGTGCAATCATTGCCTTTCTTTGGTAAAAAGCTTACGTTATGGAAAAGCCTCTTTAAATCCTTGTAAAATTCATATCCCAACAAACTACTACTGCATTCGATAGTTTTGATGGCAAAACCAGTTCACTATCCATGCTATCTTCATCTCTTGTTTCTTATCCTTTCTTTTCATCGGTCAAGCCAGCTGCAGCCCTTTCAGTCTCAGTCCCTTCTGAGAATCCAGCAGCTTCTTAACTACCCATCTTTCTCGACCAGCTTTGACAACACCACAGATTTCTGCAACATTGAACCAACTCCATCTCTAACTCTAGTGTGCTATGAAGATAATATAACACAGCTTCACATTGTAGGAAATACTGGGGTTCCTCCAAATTTCTCCACAGACTATTTCTTTGCCACTGTTGCTAGTCTATCTAGCTTGAAGGTTCTGTCTTTGGTTTCTCTTGGCTTCTCGGGGCCACTGCCTGAAAGTATTGGTCAGTTATCTTCACTTGAGATATTAAATGCAAGTTCAAACTATTTCAGTGGCTCCATTCCAGCATCTCTTTCATCTTTGAAGAGCCTTCAGACACTGATTCTGGACCATAACAAGTTCAGTGGTGAAGTTCCTGGTTGGGTAGGTTTCCTTCCAGTTTTGGCTGTGTTGAGCTTGAAGAACAACTCCCTTAGTGGGTATCTACCAATTTCTCTGACGAGATTGGAAAGTCTAAGAATTTTCTCTCTCTCAAAGAATCACTTATCTGGACAAGTGCCTGATCTTCATAACTTGACCAACCTTCAAGTTCTTGAGTTGGAAGACAATCACTTTGGACCTGATTTTCCAGGTTTGCACAACAAGGTGGTGACTCTTGTGCTAAGAAATAATAGCTTTCATTCTGGCATACCTGCTGACTTAGTCACCTACCATCAGCTTCAGAAGCTGGACCTCTCCTTTAATGGATTTGTAGGACCATTTTTGCCATCTTTGTTGTCAAGCCCTCCAATGAATTATCTTGATATTTCACATAACAAATTTACAGGGATGCTCTTCGAAAATATGTCCTGCCATGCTGAACTAGCCTATGTAGATTTATCCTCAAATCTTTTGACTGGAGAGTTACCTACTTGTCTAAACTTGAGTTCAGAGAGCAGAACTGTCCTGTATGCTAGAAACTGCTTGTCAAACAAAGAACAAGAACAGCATCCTTTTAACTTCTGTCACAATGAAGCACTGGCTGTGAAAATCTTGCCTCGTGATGATGTTAAGCATCAGAGACACGATAAGGAAGTTCTTGCATCAAGTACTATGGGAGCAGTAGTTGGAGGAATTGCAATTGTTGGCTTGGTTTTCTTGTTTGTCAAGTGGGTATATAGTAAGGATGATGTGAAAAAACCCCAAACAAGGATACTCGTGAAGAATTTGTCATCAGTGAACACAGTGAAACTTCTTTCAGATGCAAGTAAGCTCTTACTTTCTTCTTCTTTCAATTGTTGGGTTAGACAGAGAAAAATTTTCTTCCATTTTAATGCTAAAAGAGGGTTAGTTATATGGTTCTAAAGTTTTTCATATCTTAACTCTCTTGCTAGGCATGTGAGTTTAGGAGATTTTTCTGGTCTTTAAATCTTCCCTGTGAAGACGGCAAGTCTAACATCCTGCTTATTTTTTATTTTTTTTTGCTTTGTTAGGGCACATATCACAAACAATGAAGCTTGGAGCTAGCCTTCCTAATTATCGAACCTTTTCTCTGGAGGAGCTCAAGGAGGCAACAAATAACTTTGATGCCTCGAACTTACTTAGTGAAGATTCAAACAGTCAGGTATGCAATTCGGAATGCTTAAACTTCTGCTACTTAGCTAGTGCAGAAATAGAACCAAAACACCTCCTTTTTTCATTATTCCCCAATTTAGCCATCTGTTATTATTATGGTATCAGATGTATAAAGGAAAGCTCAATGATGGAAGTCTTGTTGCTATTAGAAGCTCAAAAGTCAGGAAAAAGATCAGCCAACGTACCTTTACCCACCATATTGAGTTGATTTCAAAACTCAGACATAACCACTTGATCAGTGCTCTGGGACACTGCTTTGATTGCTGCCAGGATGATTCCAGCACCAGCAGAATATTTAATATATTTGAGTTTGTTCCAAATGGGACTCTTAGAGACTACATCTCTGGTAAAATGATTGTCCATAGTTCTGTGTTATAAAGGATGATATTTTTGCAATCACATTCTCATGATCTTAGCACTTTGGTAGGAATTCCAGAGAACAAGCTGAAATGGCCACAAAGAATAGGAGCTGCTATTGGAGTTGCAAGGGGTATTCAATTCCTGCACACGGGGATTGTCCCGGGTGTATTTCCAAACAATCTGAAGATAACAGATGTCGTATTGGACCATGATCTGCTTGTAAAACTCTGTAGCTATAACCTGCCACTACTCACTGAGGGATCGGTAATGACTAGATAATAAAGAGATCCCTGATTATTTTTTTCTTCCAAGCAAAAGTATATCATGTTCATGCTCTTTTGTAAGCCTTTCAGGTGGGCGCTGCAGTTTCTTCTGGAACAAAACAAATTTTTGGGACAAGGTCTGTGGTCGACTCCTTTCAAGCTCAAATCAGGATTGTAGAATTTGTTACTAGTTTAAAATTAGGATTTTGTTGTTAGTCATTTGTTGAAAAATTAAATCCACTCATGATCTTTTCGACAATTGCAGGGATAGACATGAGGATAAGGAGGACATCTATGACTTGGGAGTAATCCTAGTTGAAATCATTTTTGGAAGGCCAGTGGTTAAAAATGAAGTCATCGTCTCAAAAGATCTGGTTAGTACTCGTACCTCTGGTGTCTCCATGACACCACCTCTATTCCTGGATTTGTGATGTATGATATCAATTTACTTTCGATTGTTGCGCAGTTAAAAGTAAGCATGACAGTTGACGATGTAGCTCGAAGGAATATTGTTGATCCAGCAATTAACAAGGAGTGCTCAGATGAATCTCTAAAGATAATGATGGAGATATGTACTAGATGTCTTTCCAAACAGCCATCTGATAGACCATCAGTTGATGATGTGCTTTGGAACTTGCAGTTTGCAGCACAAGTTCGGGAGAGTTCCAGAACAAGTTAGAACTGAATGTCTCATGTTCGTAAATGTAACTATATCTACTTCTTATATTTGCAAGAATTTGATGGTCAATTTAGTCCTCTTGTACAAGTCTGATTTCCCGAGTATGGCCTATGACTATCTGTAGTTTCAAAGTCCAGTCTCATGCCACATCGTACTTCCAGGGGCCAGAATAGTTCATGCTTATTATGAGAGACTATCCTATGAGTTCTATCAGATTTTATTTCATTACATTCAAAAAGAAACTCGTCCGAGAATATCAAGAGAAGAAACAATTGAAATTTCAATGCTCATATGAAATCCTTTTGTGGTAGAATTCGTGTACATTGAACTTTCTTTCTGTTGTAAACAAAGCTAATTACACAACAAATTTCATGTGATACAACATTTGACACAACACAAAGCTAAACTATTACAACATCTATCCTTTGGATAGCAAACAATATGTTTGAAAATCCAGGAACCAACAGCGATTACACTAGAAGAAATTTAAGAAAATCATATTTTTATACAAGATAGGGGAGGTGATTCTGTCATCTATGTGGAGATCCCAATATCGGATTTGTTTCTATTTTTGTATTCCGCGGCTCCCTTGGACTCCCAAACTTCTCAGCTTCTCTTGCTATCTGAATATCACAAGGACTATAGTATTGATACAGAAATTTTACAACGTATCGAGGAATCAGAGCTGCTAAAACTATAGCGAGTAAGCACAACCAAAACAATTCTGTCTTTGCAACATGGAAGATGGCCCTGTCATGTTACATTGAATTGCAAACATCAGATGCTATACACACACACACACACACACACACACAAAAGAATAACACATGCAAGTGTTTCTCAATCTAAATGCTTAAACGGAGTTTTCAAATGGCTGTATGCAAAACAATGGAAACAAGAATCTTCCGATTGATACACATTATTTTCTGACAACAAATGTTAATCGATGATATTATCTCCAGTTTAAACTAAAGTCAGAAATCATACGACATTTAAGAACATAGATGAGTATATATAAAGGTATGCACTGTGTCTAGGATGGTTCTAAAAGCTGACCAATTTGACAAAGGTAAGGGCATACCAGTAACCAGTGAAAATAGGCACAGCATCAATGACAATGACACAAATGAAAGTTGCAATTATAGATCCCCATATAACTGCATGAGTAATCCAACTCCACCGGAAGATGTCCATGGCCAAGTGCAAATTAACCAAAATGACCACTGCAAGCGTCCACAGATCTCCTATACTTGATCCGTCAATGCTGCTGGCCCAGTATGCAAAGAGAGGGATGGAAAAGACAGCCACACTTTGCCACAAGGTGTCGATCATTGTCAGCCAAAACAACTTAGAGTTGTAGGCCTCTTGTCTGTGCCCTGCTCCATAAAGCTGGGGATACTTTAGGAGAGTCCTTCTACTTAGGTCCTTGTCAAGAATACCAACTACAATGGTAGGCAATGCTGTGTAGATAATAGAATACAACATGCTGCTCCACTCAGTGATTGCAGTCGTCAAAGTGAAAGAAGTAAAGATTACATACCTGTGCAGTGATGACAAAGTATCAACAACTGTGTTAACAAGCATACGATAATGCCACATAAATTTTGGGTTAAAAAGGAGCACGCTTTATTTTTGTACACTGTCTGCAAAATAACTAGGATCCTAATTTAACTACACTCCGATGACAGTTTCATCAGAAAAATGTTTCAGTGTTTAATAAGAACAAGAAATGAAGGGATAAAATTTTCAGCTAACTTCATCCAGTCAGCTTCGATTTAGAAGGAGTTCACTTTCCCAATTAATGAGTGATGGCTATTCTACAATTATATAGAAAATGCTTTGCAAGGAACCCTTTTCTTTAACTTCTAAAGAGAAGGGGAAACAGAGTTTTTCTTAAATAAGGCACATAGCCAAAAAGGTAGTTAAGGATCAGGCAAAGAATTAAGTGAAGGCTGCTAAAACTTCCAACAAATTTTACTATCACATAGCATATTTACATATAGCATAATTTTGCATATGAAAGAAAAAATCCAAAATATGCTTTATGCAAGTTTACTCACCAAAACAAAACAAGAACAAACACTGCATTCCTGTAAAAATTATATAGTATCATATATCCCATCCGCTGGTAATTCCAATGTCCATGGACCAATAAAAGTGGTACTAAGAATCTGAACTGCCCCATTGCAAAATCTGATGCCATTACTGCTTGCTGACCCTCTCGCCCACTAATGCCAACTCCAACATCGGCCATTTGGATCATTGAGACATCATTTGCACCTGTAAACATTTAGAAGAATTTTCCAACATCGGAATAAAACACCAATGAGAGACAAGACAATGTAATTCCTTATGCTCCCCGAAGTTTGGTTCAGGGAAGCATAAAGCTACTGATCTAACATAAGTTGGGAAATCACCATCTCCAATGGCAAGTGTCATGTCACGAGTCCTGTTCTTCACAAGGGCAACAATTCCAGCTTTTTGCAATGGAGCCACTCGGCAACACAGAACCACAGAACATTTACTGGCTAATTCAAAGAGCTACAGCCAAATGAATAAACTACATCAGCACACAAAACCATTGCTATGAAAAAAAGAAAGATAAAGGTGAATTCACAAGCAAGTACCAGTTCTTCAAGTTCACTGTCAAGTATATGGACAAGGCTGGTGCCATCAATAATCAACGCCACTGGATTCACAGCAGCTGCATCACTTGCCCCAGTATTGTGTGTTATCCCAGATGTGATCGTGAGCTTCTTAGATGCAACCAAGGCATCTTCTAAACTCTTCCTTGAAGACTGCTTAGAGTTACTATTGATTATAATTGAGGTCATTTTGCTTGTCAGGAGCTTGGAGGAGTAGCCAATTGATATGGCAGTTTCTTGCTTGTCCCCAGTTAAAACCCATGCTTTGATCCCTGCTGTCCTCAAAGATTCTATGGCTTCTGGCACCCCTTGTTGCAGTTTATCTTCAATAGCAGAAGCACCGAGTATGGTAAGACTGATTTCGACATTGTTAGCAACCTTGCGAAGCAAAGCTGCCCTGCCAATTATAGCTGTGCTAGCTGCCTCAAAGGCTAAGTGCCACTGCTCAAACTCTGAATTATTCAATTCACGGATCCCAAAAACAAGTGTTCTCAATCCCATTGAGGAGTACGTCTGAAGATGGGCTTCAGTTGCATGTATAATGTTCGTGTTCAGAGATCTATCTATCACACTAAACATGGATGTGTCAGCACCTTTCACAAAGACTTTCACAGTGTTGTCAGGGCATCCCAATATAACCGACATCCTCTTCCGGTCACTATCAAACTCATGCAAACCCAAAACATTGAACCTGCACTGCCAACAAGGGATAGTCCAACGAAAAAGGAAACAGTAAGAACCATTTTTCATGGAAAGAAGTTCAACATTGCAACAATAATTAGTGGAACAAGTAACCAACTAATCCAAGCATTGCAAACACTATTGGTTCGCATTCTCCTTGCTATTACAATCCATGTATTTTAATGATATGTGTGTATGGGGGAGTTTCAGAAAGATCCTTCCCATGAAGAGGATTAAAAAAAAGAAGACAACTTCTCATCCAAACAGCACAAACATATTTCTGCGACCCCAACTTTCCATCACAAAGCTGAAAGTATTAGTTGATTTCAATATAAGTCGATTCATTTACGAATCCATGTCTTCACTTTAAGATGAACATACTCTTCCCTAATGCTAATCCCAGAGATACCACTATAATATTGAATTAGTAACCAAACTGTCTCCAGCCAATTTACAGCTTGACACACAATCATGTTAACAATGACAGAAGTGGCGGTGGTAATCATCATTAAGATGTTACCAAAAATATGTCCAAGAAACTGGCAGTAAAAAAGGAAGAAAAAAGTAGTAAAAAGGTACCTCTGTCTTTCTCCTTGAATATTAATAACTATATGACCAGAAGTTCGTTCTGTAAGCATAAAACCATATGCAGCAGCAGCATAAGCGAGTGCTTGCTCATCCGGAGACTCCCCTTGGTAATCCAACAACTTTACTGTAGAATCAGATGTGTCATCGACAACAAGAGGCACGATTGTGTTACATGCTGCCAATGCAAGGAGGAAATCATGAACATGTTTGGCTCCCTTCGTATCCTTTCCACTTCTTGATAACTCTAGAAGCTGAGGGTCAACCTTCACCTCCATCTTTGGCTGCAAAATCTTCCCATCCACTGCTGCCAGACACAGCAAACAGAAAAAAAAAATAAGTTGTATGCAAAAAAATCAAAATGTTCAAAACAACAAAACTCTTGCTACCTTGAGCAGGATCAATTCGTGAAACGGTTCTCCCATCACTGTAATCTACTCCCCATATGCTTGCACGTTGAAATTCCATCTTGTTCTCAGTAAGAGTGCCAGTTTTGTCAGAGAAAACATACTTTATCTGCCCTAAATCCTCATTAATATTTAAAGACCGGCACTGAAATCTTGAATTTGACCCCTCGTCATACAGTAGCATATCTCGAATCATAAAATAAGCCTGACCAACCCGGACAAGCTCCATGGAAATGTACAAAGAAATAGGGATCATGATTTGGAATACAATAACTGACATGAGGAACGTAAAAAATATCTCCAACCCCCATCCATAATAATTAAAATTCTGTGGAGCCCCGTGTGCAAAGTCCTTTCTCCTATAAAAAGGCAAGATATCTAACTCATCCTTACGGCGCCTTAACCACACAGCAGCGCATATAGAAACAACACTACACAAAAAAATAAGGAACAGAGAGAGTATGATGGTCTCAAAGTTCATATGTGTCTCAAGCTGGCTCCTTTTTGATGGAGCTCCTGAGCTGTTAAGCATGGCCTTGGTTTCACGGCCACAATAAACAGCAACTCCAATTGCCCAAGCAGTATTCTTGAGCTCACAACCACGAAGAAGAATATTTGAGGGCCCAAGTGACAGTCTTTTCCCGTCAACTTCCATGTTTGCCTGAAATCCATATATGTTTCTATTAGGCCTCTCGCACTTAATCAACCCATTAATCATTTCCTCTCCAGGAATCTTTGAAATGGTCTCTTGCTTTGCATACCGAGTCTTCAAATTCGATTCTCCATCCAAATTTACAGTCTGCACAAAAGCAACCCCAGTTGGCTCACTAGTTGAGAGAAGTACAATATCACAAGGAAAGGTTTCATTAGCCTGAATCTTGAGTATCTCACCAACCTGAATATCCTTCCATTTCTTTTGTCGAAATTCATCATCAACTAAAACCCAAGCTAATCTATTATTCTCAACTCTATCTGACCTATGCCTCCTCCAATCCTCGTATGCATCCTTGACTGCCGTAACTGACAGCACGAATGCAAGTGGCATGATGGAAGCTCCCCGGCCGAAGACTGCCAGCTGAGGAAGCTGATTAAGCACAGCGATGATGAGAAAATAAATGTACGCTACTCTATGAAACTGTCGAAACAAATTCCTTGGAAGAAATGAAAACACTGAATATTTACTAGTTCGAATCGAATTACCAGCAAACTCGTATCTCTCATTACTCTTTACAGGATCGTTCAAGTAAACCAATCTAGCATCATCATCACCAATCTCTTTCTGCGACAAACCCAACAACTCTATATCACCCCCTCTTGATCCATGCCTCACTTCCCTAACTGAATTCCCTCCCTTCCTTTGATTCAATGAGATCTCCTCCTCAAATGGGTTTTGAGAATCCATCAAGGAAATGGATCTGGGGGCTTTAAGATTGACTCTTGAAGATTATTCCAGAGTCAAAACAGATAAATCATAGCAAATATTGGGTATTTACTGGTTTTGGTGATTGAATCAGTGAAGACATCTTTGAGGCCATGATGTAGAGATCAGGAAGTGTCAACTTAAAAAGATACAAACTATTGAACCGACATCCATATCACACACATTAAAATGAGTGCATCTTGGAGGGATGTCAAAGTTTCAAAATTTCATTCAAAAACAAACCACATTCTGTCTTCTTGAGTATAATCCTCTCAGTTTCTCACACAAGAAAAAACAAACTCCACTTACAGATTTATGGATGATGTATCACTGTCAACTTTGGAGCCACCACAGGGCTCTGTCTCGAGAAAACAGAGAAGATTTTCAAGACCCACTTCTAAAATCTCGAAATCTACAGAGTTCTGTTTCCGCAAGTGATGTTTTTCGGTGAAAAAAGAAGGGAATGAAAGGGAAAGAGAAAAGGAGAAAGCTTGCTCTCTAGTTAAAGCAGCTTGGTTGGTGATGGTGAAATAAAGACAGGAGGGGGGGTTTTGCAAAGGCGAGACAACGACACCGTTTTCTCCACCTGAAATTACATTTTGAGGTAGCTTGATAAAATTGTGATTCAATTTTATTCATCTGTTGACTAGTTTAATTAATTGAACTAGTTTTGAGTTAAGATCTAAACAGATATTTCTTGTACCATCGTGCGTGCATTGTGAATTATTATTTTTTTTTAAATCTCATATCGGAATTATCTGCCAATATTAAACTTAATTTGGAGGTTAATTTTGGATCTCCCGACTTAAATTCTTACTCAGTTATTATTTAAAATCAAATATTAAAGCTGTCCTAATATAGATTTGATTTAGCGAATCTAAAAATAATTTAAATAACTATTAAAAAAACATAGTTTAAGTTTAAAAAATTAATTTAAAATAACTTTTTTATTTTATTATTGTATTAATGATATATTAGATCAATATGAATTTTATAATTTAGTCTGTTAAATTTATTGTTATGTTAAAATTTACTAGGTTTAAAAATTTTATTTTTTAAAACTATTTTTTACTTAATTAAACAAAATAAAAAATAAATTCTCTTAAAATCTAGTATAAAACAAGCATAAAAACAAGCAGTGAAAACAAACCAAAATAATTTATATAGATAAACCCAAGATAAAAATAAATATTGAATAAAAAAAATAATGATAATAAAAGAAATCACCTTCTTAACTGTTGATATGAATAATGAAGAAAATGGTTGTATCCTATGATTTTCATACTCGTATACTAATTCTGCAAAATATAATGTCAATGATTATCTAAATCCAATGAGTATTTTTGTAGGCCATCCAGCTTTAAAAACTAATAATTTTTGCTGGCATGTGCTCTTCGTTAAATAATAAAATTTATTTATTAATCAGGAACAAATTAAAAATTCGATCGTCACCCAGGTTATTTTTACTTGGGCCTTCTGCAACTCAGTGTGATTTTTTGGTGGGCAGACTTTAAAGGCTCGTAAAACACGGGCCTGGAGTAAATTAATACACACTCAGCCCATTTAACGGTTAAATTAGGCCCATCACGCCCAATTTAAAATTGGGGTAGAATCCCCGCCAGCGTAACAGGCACGCAAGGCTTCCCTAACCGTTATAAATAGACAAAACATCACCTCTTTCCACCGAAATCTCTTTGGACTCTGCTTCTCCTTCCCCTTCCCTTTCTTCTTTTCCTTCATTTTCTTCTTATGGCAGTTTTCCCTGGGCTAGGGTTTTAGGTTCATCATGGGACGCTCCGGTCCAATAATTCGGGCGGGCAGGCTCTGGTCGAATAATGCCTGCAATAAAACAAAACAAAACCTTCCCGTCTCTTTCTCAAAGCCTACCAAAAGGTTTTGATTTATCTCCTTATTTTTCTCTATGTTTTATCTGTAATTAAATATTAGGGTTTTAATGCTGTGGATTTCTTTTAAAATTCTCAGCAATTCAATTCGTAGGATTTTGGGTCTTTTGCACCCAAACAGAAAGCAGAAATCAAAACCCGAAAATTTCTTTCCTTTTGCAATAATTTAAATGAAAGAAATCAGTCAAGAGGATGTAACGGAACGAGTTAATACGCAAGAGTGGTTTTTTTATTGTGCTCGGTTAGGGTTCTGGTTTTATTTTCTCCCAATCACCGTTAAAAGATCTATGTAGTTTTTGGGATTTACTGTAGAATTCTTTGTTAGGGTTTCTGTGCTTTCTCGTTTTGTCATTATGTAATTATTATTTTTCCTGCAAAACAGAAGGTAATGCAACGAAGCTGTGATGACATTTTTGGTGGAAGATTTCAGACATTACTTTAAGGAACAAATTGATTGGTTATTTTCGGCGAGGTAAATGGGTGTTCAGTGCAAAAGGTTAATGGACTGTTTAGTCCATCTGATTTTTCTTATTGTGATCGCTCTATATAATTGTTTTGTAAATATAGAGGGAAGAATTTGGTTGTAAATGATATCAAATTTTATTTCCAAGTTGATTCTATTATATTGTAAATGATGTAGTGGGAAGAATTTGGTTGTTTCCTTGATTGTAGAATGCCAGCTCACTTTATGGTCCAATCACATGACAAGGTTGATTTTTACTGTAAAATTTGGGTTGGTTTAATCAAATTGTGAATTGAGATATTATTGTCCATATATAGCAGCTCTTATCAAGTAGTTAAGTTGAATGGTCATCTTGAAAGATCATAGATGTGAGAAATCTAAAATCATACATCTATTCTTCTGTTTGTTGCCCCTGCATGTTTTAATTTCCATATGCTGCTTCTATAATATCTTTTAACTATTCTTTTGTTCTGTTGGGACATTTGCACATGTTAATACATAGATTTATTTATTTGTCTCACGTTGTTATTGATATTTTAAAATTGGCATAGATTCAATTTGTAGATGCATTCATGTCGATAGTTGAAGCAAAGAAGTTAAATGGTTTCACAACTTTGTTTCAGTTGAAAGGTGGAATTAATTTTAGATGCTGTAATTATTATTTTTTTCCATCTATTTCTGAAACAATCTTATTCACCAATTCTGCTAACAGGATTGCATGAGTGAAATTATGAAGTAGGCAAGATAATCAAATGTTCCAATCATCATAATTTCAGTGAAAAGATCAGAAAAATTTAACAAATAACATCAATTATCAGCTCGTTGGGACAGTGGGTAGGAGGACTAGAGATTCAATAGTGATCAAGACTCCAAGTGTTGTTTGTCTTTACAAATTCCAAGTTTTTGATGTATTAGGGTCGTGTCACATGTTACCATGCTTATGTTATAATGCTCTCATGTCAGGGTTGAGGAATGCTTAAATGTTAATTGTACACTGATTGAAATCAACTTGTTACTTTAGGTTAAAGAAACTTGGATTTTCCTCTTTATTTGATGAAAGCTGCTATGTAGATATGCAAGGCAACACTTATTGCTCTCACAAGGGTATGCCTTTTATTGCTTTCCTAAAGATTAGATGCTAGAATGTCAAATGCACCACAAATTACATGTAACTCTATTATAATGTCACGTAGGATTTGGCTTTGCATTCGAGGAACTAATTAAAGAAGATCTGAGTGAGAACTGTAATTTTTATTTGGATGGTGAAGCTTAGAATTTAAAGAAGTTGGCTATTAGTGTTGCTCATGTAAGAAATTTTCCTTCTTGCTAAGCATGGTAGATTTAAATTAGAACATGCAGTTTTATCCAAGTGAAAATGAAAGTTGTCCAATCAACTGCTTATAACCAATATCATCTTAGAAAAAAACTTTTTGATGACCATGTGTTTTTCAATGCCTCTAATCTCTGATTTTTCAGGTTTTAGGGTGTGCTTTTTTTTTGAAGCTCGAGATGTAAATGTCTAGCTGTCTATCCCCCGTCATAGTCTTCTTTTGGGCTTTTGGATTTCCTACAAATCATGCATACTTGTTATAACAAGATTAAAGGCCTATAGTAACTAGGTTGGAAAGGAAGCCTAATAATGCTTTGATTTTCTTACGTGCATGGTTTTCTGACTATTTTCTCATGATGGAAATCTGTGTACTGTTTAGTTTGTGTAGAAAATCTACTGGTTAATAGTTTCCCTTGATAAATATATTAGTAGCTGACAGTTTAGAGTCTTTTGAATAAAAGTGTGTATCTTCTTATTAAGAATTGTCCATTATATAGGTAGAATTTACAAGTTAAGAAAAAAAAGAATACAACAGGAAATAATACAGGTTGACACAGGAAATAATATAGGTTGATCTTCAGCCTTTAGAAACAGCTAACCTACAGCTAGTATATCCCAATAAAGGAAAGAATAAATAAGCAAAGAATCTGCTAGTATTAAATGTGTAGGTATAGGTATTTCCTTTGACATCCCCTTTCAAATTGATGTTGGTAAATCGACAAGCATCAATTTGCCAGTGAGGAAATGATGGCGCTGACGGGGTATGGATTTGGTGAAGATATCTGTGATCTACAGAGTGGTGGAGATATGTGGAAGGGTGATAATTTGATGATCATATGCTTCCCTGATTGAGTGACAGTCAACCTCAATGTGCTTGATGCGTTCGTGATAGACAGGGTTGGCTGCAATTTGGATGGCACTAATGTTGTCAGCATGAAATGGAGTAGAATGAATTGGACAGAAACCGAGTTCTGTGAGGAGACCACATAGTCAAATGATCTCAGAGCATGCAGCAGACATGGCTCGGTACTCTGCTTCAGTAGATGATTTGGAGACGTTGTCTTGTTTCTTGCATTTCCATGAGATATGGGCATCACCAAGAACCATACACCAGCCGGTAGTAGATTTCCTGGTGTCAGGGCAACCAGCCCAATTAGCATTACTATAGGCTTGTAGTTGAAGTGAAGAACCTGTAGGGAAGAATAAGCCACGACTAAGAGTGCCAAGAATGTAGTGAATTATGCGGCGGACAACAAATAGATGGAGATGCCTTGGTGCTTGCATGAATTTGCTGATAGTGTGAACAACATAAGAAATGTCTGGTCGAGTAATAGTTAGATAGATAAGACTACCAACTAGCTTCCGATAGGTAGTAAGATCATCAAGAAGCTCCCCTTCGTCACGACGATATTTCACATTAAGTTCCATGGGAGTGTCAACCGAAGTAGTGTTGGTGAGGCCAGCTAACTGAACTTGTTCCTGACTATACTTGTGCTGATACAAGAAGAGACCGTGAGGTTGATGATGCACTTCCAAACCCAAAAAATAGGTGAGCTGACCGAGGTCTTTCATGTGGAATGTAGAATGTAACATAGTCTGAATCGTAGAGATTGCCTCCAAGTCAGAGCCAGTGATGACGATATCATCCACATAAACAAGAAGGACAATGATACCCATGGATGTCTTTTGTAGAAAGAGAGAGGAGTCATATCGACTTTAAGTGAAGGAGAAACCAAACAACGTGGATCGAAACTTGTCAAACCATACTCTCAGTGCTTGCTTCAAACCATACAAAGAACGTTTCAGTTTGCAAACATCATTAGATAAGGAAGTGGACATATTAGAAGGAAGTTTTAAGTAAACATCTTCCTTGAGATCACCATAAAGAAAGGCGTTCTTGACATCCATTCGATGTAAGGGCCAAGATTGAGATGCAACAAGGGCAAGTATAGTTCGGACAATGGTCATTTTGGCGATTGGTGCGAAGGTCTCATCATAGTCAAGACCATATTCCTGTTTGTTGCCAAGTGCCACTAACCGAGCCTTGTAACAGTCGATGGAACCATCAGAACGACGCTTGATAGAAAACACAAATTTACTGCCAAGGGGACTCACAGATGAGGGGCATGGAACAATATCCCAGGTTTGGTTTTCTTCAAGTGCGAGAAGTTCAGTTTCAATGGCTTTTCACCAACACTCATGCTCCATTGCCTGTTTATAAGATGAAGGAAGAAAAGTAAAAGACAAGGTGGTTGTGAAGGATGAGGGAGGAGAGTACCCATACCTATCAGGGGGTCTACGAACCCGAGTACTTTGTCGATGATAGGGAGTTGCAGTTGCTGGAACAGAAGCAGCAGTCGGGGAAGGAACGTGAGGGGGCTTAGGAGGGTCTGGAGGCTGGTGGGAAGTAGCAGATGAACGTCTTTAAGAGAGGCTTAGAAGGGACTGGAGCTGCAGAAGAGTTAGTAAACATAGGCAAAACAGAAAATAAAGGAGGAACAAGATCTTGATGCATGGAAAAGAAATATTGGTTTTCTAGAAAAATCACATTTCTAGAAATTCGAATGCGACGCAGATTTGGGTCATAGCAAAGAAAACCTTTCTGGTGTACTGAATATCCTAGGAAAGCACATTGAATGGACTGGGCCGTGAATTTTGTGCGTTCATGTGCAGGAAGATGAACATAACAGACACAACCAAAGGTACGGAGGTTGGAATAAGTTGGAGGATGACCAAACAACCTGAGGAAAGGAGTGTCGTGGTTCAATGTGGGGGAAGGCAATCTGTTGATGAGGTGGACAGCAATGGAGAGAGCTTCACACCAAAAACGAGAAGGTGTAGACGACTCTAACAAGAGAGTATGAACAACATCAAGAAGATGACGATTCTTTCTTTCAGCCACCTTATTTTGTTGAGGTGTTGAAGGGCAAGACCGTTAAGAAATGATGCCATAATGCTGTAAAAAGTCCTAAAACAAATGAGACATATACTCACCCCCATTATCAGAACGAAGGATTTTGATTTGGACTGAAAATTGGGTCTGGATATGTGCATGAAAAATCTTAAAAACAGAAAATACTTCGTCTTTAGAATGAAGAAAATAAATCCATGTGAAACGGCTATAATCGTCAATAAAAGTGACAATGTATTTGTAATTAGCATGAGAAGTGACTGGTGACATACCTCACACATCACTATGTATCAAATCGAAAGGTTGGACTATGTTTGGTGTGTGAATAGAAAAGGGTAGAGTTTTACTTTTGCCAAGCCCGCAAGAATTGCAATCAAACTGAATAGTACTAAGAGATGGTGAATCTTTATTTCCAAGAAAACCATATTTCAATAAATCATAAAGAACATTAGAGTTTAGATGTCCGAGACGTTTATGCCACGCTCGGTAATCAACATGAGCAGAATTACAAGTGACAAAGGGTAAAGAAAAAGGAGATAAAGGAAATTGAAGAGGAAAAAGACGTCCCACTTTAGGCCCCCTCGCGATCATCCTCCCTGACTGTTAATCTGCACAACACAATCAGATTTGGAAAATTCCAGTTTACAATCATTTTCAACCAACTGACCAACAGACACAAGATTGGTGGTAAGACCAGGTGATACAAAAACATCAGTGAGAGAAGGAGAAACATCACCAGTGGCCGTGATAGGTAAATGACTGCCATCAGCAGTATGAATTTTGAGATTTCCAAAATATTTGTTGACATTGGTAAGAGAAGCAGCGTTGTTTGTCATATGATTGGAAGCCGCGAAATCAAAATACCAAAGAGATGATGTAGAAAGATTTTTACCTGAGAGCCCTAAAGCTGAAAATGCAGAAATGATCATTTGTTGAATCATGGCAGGAGTCACGGATTGGACAGGAATAGGAGCACTTTGTGTCAGAGGTGAAGAGCCAACTGAGACAGTATATGTTGTCTCTGTTTTCTTGGGAAGTCGAGTAGGGCATTCTTTGATGATATGGCCATCTTTTTTGCAGTAGTTGCAGAATTTTTGGGGATAATTTGCAGCATAATGGCCAAATCCCTTACAACAAAAACACTGAATAGTGCTTATATCCCTGCCTCTTGGCTTACCTTGTGCTGCATAGGCCACAGGAATAGATGTAGATCGTCGTTGTTCTATGGTGGTTTAAGTGAGAAGGCATGTATCCAAGGAGGGAACAAATTCTCGGTTTATCAGGTTGGATCTGGTGCCTTCAAATTCAGGTCTTAGTTTCATTAGAAACTGATCCCGTTGAGTAGTTTCATGAACAGATTGAACAGAGCTAAGACCTTCGGATGGTAAGCCAGCATAAACTATATCAGTGTATTTAGTCTAAAGATTAGTGAATCTAGAGTAAAAATCAGAGATAGAAAGACTATCTTGTTGAAGAGTGCTCAATTCATGATCAAGCTGAAACCGACGAGCAGTGTTTTGTTGGCTATAAATTTTCTTCAGGTAAGTCCACATCTGAGCTGTAGTCTAAGAGGATCGAAGATTCAAAATGATGTTGGGTTCGACAGATCCTAAGACCCAAGCCATGACTTGAGCATCCTTGACTTAACACTTGGCGTGCTGGTCTATGTCTTTGATTTTGTCAGGAGCTGGGTTACTTCCATCAACATGTCCCCACAGCTCCTGACCTTTGACAAAAATCCTGAAATGAAATGACTAAGCAGAGTAGTTCTTGCCATTAAAACGAATCATAGAAACATCAGACTTATCTGAAGACATGAGGTCAAGAGAACTTTGATCAAGAATAACCGAGACTAAGAAACTTGATAGCAAATAATAATTCAGAGTTGTAGCTTTGATACCATGACAGTTTAGAGTCTTTTGAATAAAATTGTGTCTTCTCATTGAGAATTGCCCATTATATAGATAGAATTTACAAGCTAAGAAAAGAAAAAATACAACAGGAAATAATACAGGCTGATATATGAAATAATACAGGCTAATCTTCAGCTCTTAGAAACAGCTAACCTACAGCTAGTATATCCCAATAAAAAAAAGAATAAATAAGCAAAGAATATGCTGGTATTAAATGTGCAGGAATAGGTATTTCCTTTGACAGTAGCTTCTTGTTTGCCTGCCTGCATACCCCTTTGTTTTCACTTGATTAAATACTTTATCAAGTTTATGAGCTTGTAATTTAGTTGAACTTTCGCAATTTTTACGGTTTTTGTAAGGCTAAAGGCGGGAGGATCATTGGAGACCGCAACTTGAATATTGAAACTTCGCATAGATCTTTTACAAAAGCTATTACTGCTTGTGCTTTTCTCTGCATTTTTCAATTTTTGAAAGAATCCCTTGTTGATGTGTTTTATGCTGTGTTATTTTCATCATTTCCTGCACTGTTAGAATTCTGTTTTTGTTCATTTTCTTTTGCTAAAATAAGTTGATGGGTTATAGAACTTTTCTGATTGAGTGCATTTTTTCTTTTGAGATATGTGTTCTGTTTTTTTCTTGGACCAATCTGGTTGTTTATCTTCAGAGGAGTGTATTTTTGCTTGTCACTCGTATAAAGTGTGTATATTTTTACACTATTATACGTTGTTTCGAAATGTTGTTGTGTGATTCCCAGTATTTTAGAATCTTCTTGTTTTCATTCTAGGATTATCATTTTGTCTCAATAAATATATTTCTTGATTGAAAGAGGACATATGGGTTTTGGGCTGTATAGACATCTATTTAAGCATGTCTTTATATTATCTTTAGGTGGTCTGTTTTGTTTAGAATGAGAATGTCAACGCACCATCCTATCACTGGGAAAAAGTTTTATGCAGATGAAGGCTGACTTTCCATGTCAAAAATAGCTAATAGGAAGTCATGTTAAATTTTTTAAAGGGAAGGTTTCTTTTCAATATTCTTTTGGTTATAAGAATAATAACGAAAGTATTAACATGCCACGATTCATGTTGCTTAAATGACTCAAGTGAGGTTAATATTTCGTCTTTGGCTCTTCATATTCATACTGATATTCTTGCATTATACTATTTTAACTCTAGTGATTGATTGTTAATAAATGAAAGCTCTATTTTCTGAATTTAACTTGAAATTGAAAAATCTTCTTGCTAATATATATTTTTAGTGATAGAACTAATTTTTACCATCAAATCTGGGTTGGTTTAATCAGAACGTGCTTGAGATATTAATTTCATATGTAGAAATTTCCATCAAGTGGTTAAGTTTAATGATCATATTGAAAGCTCAAGGATATGTGAAATCTGAAATTATACATCTATCCTTTCGGTTGTTGCCCTTGCATCCTTTAATTTTCTTATGCTGCTATGATATCTTTTAACTATTCTTTTGTTCTGTTGGGATATTTGCACATGTTAATATATAGATTTATGGATTTACTTAGGAAATCTATCTGAATGTATTGATGTGTAGCTTATATTCAAAAAAGTCCTCGTCTTGATATATTCTTACATTATGCAATCTTTGGATCTAGTGATTAGTTGTTTCTCAACAGATGAAAACTCTACCTTTTGAATTTAACTTGAAATTGAGAAGATTTCCTGTTTTTAGTGGTTGGTTTTTACTTTTTCTGTCGCATTTGGGTTGATTTAATTGAGGTGTGCTTGAGATATTAATGTCATAAATAGCAACCTCAATCCGGGAGGAAGAAAATCTGAAATTACAGTGTGTTCTTCTGTTTGTTGCCTTAACATCCTGATGTTATAATATCTCTCAACATCTTTTGTTATATTGGAATATTTGCAGATGTTAATAGACGAGAGAAACACATCAGATTCTTTCATGGGAAAATTCACGTACATTTATGTATTGAACTTCTTTTATCTTGTTCGAAAAAATGTTAATTTACAATAATATTTCCATGTGAAACAACATTGTGTAAATACAATACCTAAAAGTATTACTGCCTCTATGTATCCTTCGGATATCAAACAATGAAAATCCAGAACTCGAGAGATAATGCTCTCAAGATGCTGAAAAGAATGTGACGATTTTTTTACGAAAACAAAAATGTATGGCGATTTACATGGAACCAAGATTACCAGTCATCATCATCATCTCCGAGGAGAAGATGGTTCCATGATGGGATTCATTTCTACTTCTACCGGTATGTCTCTTAGATTTCCGAACTTCTCAGCTTCTCTTGCAATCTGAATGTCATCAGGAGTGAAGTATTGATACAGTACTTTGACAACAAAACGAGGAAGGAGTGCTGCTATGATTATAATAAACAAGCACACCCAAAAAGATCCCTCCCCCATTATGTTGAAGATTGCCCTGTCAGATTACATTCCAGGTGCAAGTGTTAGTCAGTCCATATGTACATAGCTTTTTTGTGAACATAACTAAAGAATATATACAGGAAATATCTACATCTGTGAAAGAGAGGAGGGCATACCAGTAACCAACAAACATGGGAAAGGCATCGAGGATCATGACACAAATGAAAGTTGCTACTATAGATCCCCAGATAACTGCGTGAAAGATCCAATTCCATCGGATAATGTCCATGGCCAAGTGCAGATTAACCAAAATAACCACCGCGAGTGTCCAAAGGTCTCCGATACTTGGCACATCGATGGTGCTCGCCCAATATGCAAAGAGAGGGACGAAAAAGACAACCACACTTTGCCACAAAGTGTCCAACATTGTTAGCCAAAACAATTTTCTGTCATACGCCTCTTGTCTTTGTCCAGCTCCATAAAGCTGAGGGTACTGTAGGAGATTCCTTCTACTTAGGTCCTTGTCAAAAATAGCAACAACAATGGTGGGCAGTGAAGTGTAAATTATAGAATACAACATGCTGCTCCACTCGTTGATTGCAGTCGTCAAAGTGAAACAAGCAAAGAGCGCATACCTGCACAGAGTGCACAAAAGAACAATAAATGCCATTGTTATCATGGCTGCAGGGTAAACATCCATTTCAAAGAAGGTAAAGAAGGAAGGGAGTTTATTTAGAAATACACCTATATAAGAACGATCCACAAAGAGATAATTAGGTATGCATTCAATTGCAGATAAGCAAAGAATTGCCTGTTTCTTCTTCGATAAGCAGGGGAGTAGTTTAGGTTTGTGAGAGTTAATTTATGCCTGCTAACAATGCCCCCCAAATTTAACTAGCTAAACTAGTTGGCATATTTAGAAGAATTTTGCATGTATAAAATGATCTAAACATAATTTAACGAGTATCACTCACCAGAATAAAACGAAAACAAAGACGGCATTCCTGTAAAAATTGTAAAGTATCATGTAGCCCATACGCTGGTAGTTCCAGTGTCCGTGGACTAATAAAAGTGGAACCAAGAATCTGAATTGCCCCATTGAAAAATCCGATGCCATTACAGCTTGCCGACCCTCTTGCCCACTGATGCCAACTCCCACATCAGCCATTTGGATCATTGAGACGTCATTAGCTCCTGTGAAGTTTCAGAAGATTTTTTCCAGTGTCAGCCTAAAATACCAGAGAGAACAGGAAAAATACACTCCTGGGCTCCTAAAGTTTGCTCTTTGGAAGCATAAGATAGTTATCTAACATAAATCAAGAGAATACCATCTCCAATGGAGAGTGTCATGTCAGTAGTCCTCTTCTTCACTAGCGCCACAATGCCAGCTTTCTGCAATGGAGCCACCCGGCAACAAAGGACCACGGAACATGTACTGGCCAATTGAAAGAGCTAAAGCCAAGGAGAAGTAAGCTACATCAGCAAACAACAGCTTTGATATGAAATAGAGAAAGATAAAGGATAACTTGTAAGCAATTACCTGCGCTTCAAGTTCACTGTCAAGTATATAAACAAGGCTCGTACCATCAATAATCAAGGCCACAAGGCTTCTAGCAGCTTCAGAGCTTGTTCCGGTGTTATCTGATGTTTCAGACACGGTCCCGAGCTTCTTAGACATGACCAAGGCATCTTCTAAACATTTCCGACATGACTGCCTAGAGTTGCTATTAATTATAATCTGGGTCATTTTGTTTGTTAGGAGCTTTGAGGAGTAGCCAATTGAAATGGCAGTTTCTTGCTTGTCCCCGGTCAAAACCCATACTTTAATCCCTGCTGTCCTCAAAGATTCTATGGCTTCTGGCACCCCTTTCTGCAGTTTATCTTCAATGGCTGATGCACCCAGTATTGTGAGACTCTTTTCAACATTGCCAGCAACCTTACGAAGCAAAGCAGCCCTGCCAACTACAGCTGTGCTAGCTGCCTCAAAAGAGAAGTGCCACTCCTCAAACTCTGACTCACTTAAGTCGCGCATCCCGATAACGAGTGTTCTCAAACCCAGTGAGGAGTAAGCGTGGAGATGACCTTTGGTTGTCTGTATTACATTCTTGTTCAAGGATCTATCTATCACACTAAGCATGGATGAATCGGCACCTTTTACAAAGACTCTCACAGTACTGTCAGGGCACCCCAGTATAACTGACATCCTCTTCCGGTCACTATCAAACTCATGCAAGCCAAAAACATTGAACCTGCAAGGTCATGTGGGAGATAGTAAGAACCAGCTTTTCAGGAAGAAAACTCAAACTGACAACAACAGTCGGTGGAACAAGTAACCAATTGTAGCAGCTCCAAGAAGTGCCATCACTATTCCGATCACTTTGTCAATCCATTATGATTCATCAAAAATAATCCACAGTTGAGATAAAACATAGAACGTGGTCACCTATATCTCAGAAAACAACCCTTTATGGAAGGGATTTTAAAAAATAAAAAATTTTCATCCAAATGAGTAAAAACCTTTTAATCCTCCTCCAGCAAAAGGCTGAATGTAGCAGTATACTCTAAAATGGGTAGACATATCACTTCATTCACGTCTTTCAAATGCTTTGTAATGTAACGATGTACAACTTGCAGCAGTACTTATCAATGAAGTGGTTGTAGAATAATGACAGTAACAATACAAAGTATGGCAAAGAAATGGGGGAAAAAAAAGGAGAGAGAGAGAAGCAATGGAAAATTTGTACCTTTGCCTTTCTCCGTGAATATCAATAACTATATGGCCAGAAGTCCGTTCTACAAGCATAAAGCCATACGCTGCAGCAGCATAAGCCAGTGCCTGTTCATCTGGAGACTCCCCTTGGTAATCCATCAACTTCATGGTAGGATCAGACTTGTCCTCGACAATAAGAGGTACAATTGTGTTGCAAGCTGCCAATGCAAGGAAGAAATCTTGGACATGTTTGACTTCTTCTGTATCCCTTTCACTTCTTGATAATTCTAAAAGCTGAGGATCAACCTTCACGGTCATCTTCGGCCTCACAACCTTCCCATCCACTGATAACAAAACAAGGCACGCAAAGAACATACAAAAAAGAGAAAATTAGTTTTTGTAGAACAAATCGATAATTTCAGACTTGAAAATACATGGTTAATAACAAAGATTGACTACCTTTGACAGAATACCTAGCTTGCTGATTTTGTGTGTTGGCCTTCCCATCACTGTAATCTACTCCCCATACGCTTGCACATTGAAATTCCATCTTGTTCTCAGTGAGCGTACCAGTTTTATCAGAGAAAACATACTTTATCTGACCTAAATCCTCATTTATATTCAACGCCCGGCATTGAAATCTTGAATTTGAAGCCTCGTCGTACATTTGCGTATCTCGAATCATGAAGTAAGCCTGGCCAACCCGGACAAGCTCCATAGAAATGTACAAAGAAATAGGGATCATGATCTGGAACACGATAACTGACATGAGGAACGTAAAAACTATCTCTGCCACCCATCCATAATAATTATAGTTCTTTGGGTCTGCCTCGTTGAAGCGTTTTCTTCTATAAAAGGGTATAGTGTCTAACTCATCACGGTGGCGCCTTAACCACACAGCAGCAGAGATGGAGACGACGGAACACAAAGCAATAAGAAACACAGAGAGTACAATGATCTCTGAGTTCATACGTGTCTCAAGCCAGCTCCTTTTTGATGGGGCTCCCGAGTTGTTAAGCATTGCCTTGGTCTCACGGCCACAATACACTGCTACTCCAATTGCCCAAGAGGTATTTTTGAGCTCACAGCCACGAAGAATAATATTGGAGGGCCCAAGTGACAGTCGTTTCCCATCAATGTCCATGTTTGCCTGAAATCCATAGATGTTTCTATTGGGTTTCTCACACTTGATCAACCCACTAATCTTTTCCTTTTCAGGAATCTTTGAAAGGGTCTCTTGCTTTGCATACCTGGTCTTCAAATTCGACTCTCCGTCTAAATTTATAGTCTGCACATAGGCCACCCCAGTTGAATCACTAGTGGAGATCAGCACCATATCGCAAGGAAGAGTGTCATTTGCCTGAATCTTGATTATCTCACCAACCTGAATGTCCTTCCATTTCTTTTTTTGAAACTGATCATTGACCAAAACCCATGCCAATCTACTGTTTTCAATTCTATCTGACATATGCCTTCTCCAATCTTCAAAAGCATCTTTAACTGCTGTAACTAGCAGCACAAAGGCGAGTGGCAAAATGGAAGCTGTCCTGCCGAAAACTGCGAGCTGGGGGAGCTGATTGAGCACAGCAATAATAAGGAAGTATACATATGCAACTCTATGAAACTGCTCGAACAAATTTCTAGGTATGAACGAAATGAGAGAATATTTCGCAGTGTGAACTGAGTTCCCAGTAAACTCAAACCTCTCATTTGACTTTGCAGGATCATTTAAGTAAACCAGCCTTGCATCTTCATCGCTAATTTCTTTCTGGGATGCACTAAACACCTCGGAATCACCTCGTCTAGACCCCAGCCTCAGAGGTTTTGATCCTAGATCACGAAAACTCCCTGCTCCAATTGAATTCCCACGTGAAGCCCTTGATGGATTTGAAGAAAGACTTCTTCTTGATGCAGATTTAAGAGAAATCTCATTACTTGATGAACTTTCAGTTGGGTTTTGAGAGTCCATCCCGGAAACCAATCTGGGATTATCAAGGTTGACTTTTACTTCGCTATTAGATGAAACAGGTAAACTAGGCAAATCCTGAGTAATATTTGGGGTTCTTGGTGATGGGATCAGTAAAGCCCTCTCTGTGGCCATGATCTAGAGCTAAAATAACCCTCCCGCCAGCATAAGACTTGATTCTAACCTCTCTCGGTAAAAAATCACAACAGCAGCGGCAGCAAAGATTTGACTTTTAACCAAAACCCGGAAACTAAAAACAGCTTAAGCTACAAAAAGACTCAGTCTTTCTCTACACGATGAACAAAAAGAAAAAAATCAAAATTCAACAGACAGGCACAGAGCAAAGCCCCCTGTACTGTGATGGAGCTCCCCTTTACACTTTGAAACAACTAGCACTTACTTCTCGTGCAAAACTACAGCAAAACCAACGACAACTGGAGGGAGAGAAAGAGAGAGGGGGTGGGTGGGGGGCTTAAAAATTATTGAAGCAAGTTTGAGCTGGTGCAGAAGTAATAGAGGTCGAAGAAGCGTGTTTAACGAACACAGAGACTTGTCCAAAGTCAGAGGCATTGTTGAGGAGACGACGGGGGATGCAAGGCATGAGGAAGTAGTCAGCAATGGAAGGCGACAGGTAGGAGTGTTTTTTTCTTTAAAAAAAAAAAAATGTGTGCTTATTAGATTAAGAAGTAGGAAAATCAAAATCACAATGCGGAGAGAGTTTTAGATGAATTGTAAATGAATTTAACTCATTTAATCTAAAAAAAAATTATTGTAAATGAGTTTTAGATGAAGTCTTAAGATTTAATCTAAAAAAAAATTATTATAAGGTAATTGAACTCAAACTTGTAAATGAATTGAGCATGTAAAATGTTATTTGATTTTAGTCTAGATTTAAAATTGTGTGCCTTTGAAAAGCTAAGCGGGCATTAATTAAGCATTATCTGAATAAACTTTATGATAAAAGGTAATCAAAACCAAATACTTGAATCAAATAATTATTATTTTACTGATAATGCTCTTCGAGTGTTTATAATAAATTCTAAATAAATTAAAAAAATGAAACGTGTGAATTGATAGAAGCTTTAAATGATTCTTGACATTTACTCCAAGGCAAAAATATCAACGGCGCAAACCCTATAAATAGTAGGGCGAGATTTCCTGTGGTGTTCTTACACTTGTTGCCTTTTGATTGTTTCAAGATCTTTTTCAAATCAAAACACAGCAAGCTCAAGCTGTTAATGCGTGGGGGATCACCCTCTTCAATTCATTGGTTCTTCTCAAATTGTTTTATTTTACTGTGATAATAAGAGCGTTGTTGTTATGTTTTTTTTTTCTATAAATTAATTATTTTTTTAATTATTTTAAATTATTTTTATATACTAATATCAAAAATAATTTTTAAAAAATAAAAAATATTATTTTGATGCATTTTCAAGTAAAAAATACTTTAAAAAATAACCACTGACACATTTTTAAGTCCCAAACACCTCCTGGATGATGAAATGTTTTTTTTAAATATATTAAATTAATATTTTTAAAATATTTTTTATATGATTTTAATATAATAATTTAAAAAAATCAAAAAATATATAATTTGAATTGAAAAATATTTTTACAAATTTATATTGCAGTTTGTTGCCTAACCCGCACCGAATAAAGATGATGATTTTCTCAATGCTTTGTGTGTGAACTTTGTATGGAAAAAAGGCATGTCCAGCGTGAATAAATTCCTTGTAGTTTAAGTAATCTCTTTTTTCTTTTTTCTTTTTTAGATTGGAATATTGTTGTGTATATCAAGTGTACGTTCTCGGGAGGAGGACAAATATCAAGTGTAAAAAATCCGTGCACGTCACCGTTTTAGAAATTAAAACCAACTAACATGTTACTATTTTGGATTTACCTAAGAACCAACCGGGTTACAATGTTGAACAAACTAACCTGAATTATTTTTAAAAAAAATATATTGTTTTGGGATTTAAAAAATAAACTAAAATAATATTATTTTTAATATCTTTAAAAAAATTAAATTAGATTTTGACAAAATAAATCAAATTTGACTATCTTAATTAACACTTAATTTAATTTAAAACATGATACTTATCGGGTCAACCTTTTAATTTCAACAACACAGGTTTAATCACGACTCATATAATCAGTATGATTTTTGCGTGGATTAAATAAATTATATATATACTTGTCTTGGAAATAATTGAAAGAAGGAAGCCACTAGCACACCAACTGTGCATGACTGTGATGACTACTTGTACATGGCTCCATCAAAGGACGGGGGATATATATATATATATATATATATATATATATATATATATATATATATATATATAAAAAAATGAAAAGTCTTCCTTCTAGATAGAAATAGAACATGGTTTGTGTTTCTAGAAGGTGAGCCGGCGTGGAGATATTCGATGAATAATAATTAAAGGGTTTGTCTTCATTTGACTAGCCATCTTCAATTCAAACATCCATCTGTCTTCGATTCAATTTTATGTTTTTTTTCCCTCTTTGGAGACCTGAGACCAGAGAGAGAGAGAGAGAGAGAGAGCAATTTCTCTGAAGTTTCTTTGATTCCTAACAAGACACGGTGGTTTCACTTTTTATATGATTTCTATCCCTTCGAGTTTCAAAAATTGGCAGTTAAATTGGTTGCAAGACTCCGAGATCGACCAGGCACGAGTGGCCTTGTAAATCGAAGAGGTTGAAGGATGGAATTGATGTAAAATTTTGTTCGAGGGGCAAACTCGACAGTGCTCGGCATTTCTTTATTTAATTATCTTGCATTCATAAGTGTTTCAAGTCCAATCCAACAAGTATTCAAGGCCGCCCCGCTTTTCTTTAATTGCTGACAAGCTTTTGTTCTTTATTGCTTTTTTAATTGCTGTTGATGTGGTTCAAATCAAACCAGATCTGATCACTAATTAGTAATTACAATTTACAACGCAGCCGCTGCCCCGCTCAGCTTCTTTCGCGTTGTAACCTGCGTTTCGGTTGCATTTTCAATTATTTTAATATATTTTCAAATAAAAAATATTTTTAAACCAATTATTATTATTATTATTATTATTATTATTATTTAAAAAAAAAAAAAAAAAGAGCAAGATCTTCTGGAAGAGAGAGACTTTTCCCTCCACCCCAATTCAATCTGGGCCAGGCCTTTCATATTTATTTGCAGTGTCCCCCACTTGCGGGGAGGAATTCAAATTGTCAAATAACTATCTTGGAGCGTTCTGACAAAAACAAAATAACAATCAGACCAAAAACATCAAATCCAATGGATGGGGTGAGCGAGAGATTTGACCTGACCGCAAGCCAATAACATGTTTTCATTCCTTTTTCTGCCTGTTTCCAATGTTTGCCGTAAAGTGGTGTTAAAATACAAGTTACTGTTAGCCTATATAAGCTATGTTTCGTTTGAACTCAATGGGCCTACTCTCAAAGAAGTAATGAGCACGGACTGGGCCGAGTTGCATAATGGGCCGAGTACCATCTCCACCTGGCCCATAATTTAACCCACAGTCCACGTTCATACCCGATGAGATCCCTGACATTTGGCATCAAAACCACCTTGTTGATCCGATCCGGTATTTAATCTGGCTGTATTTTAAATTAAACTAATTATAAGTTAACTCGGATAAATTTAGTTAACTTAGTGGTTAGTTCAAGCCTGCCTTTATTAAAATTTATTTAAAAAAAAAATACCCGACATGTATGGTTCTTTCTCAGTTATCCCACTATTAAGCACGGTCCATAAATTACTAACATGCGATCAAAAGAAGAAGAAGAAGAAGAAACTTAATAACAAGAACATGTAATAAATTAAATAACACTAGCCATCCCTTAAAAAAATATTTACTTTCGAGAGTTTTCGTGGTACGTAGTTGCTTGAATCTTGATTCTATTTGTTGATATATTTTTCCATAATTAAGCTACTCGATCACTAGCTAACCAAACACAATCATATTGTAAAAAATGAGAATTTATTGAATTATAATTGTAAATTCGCATATCACCTAACTCCCTTAAAATGGCCAGCTATAGCTATCATGAATGGTTGACTGCAGGCTCCCAAGAATAAAAATTAGCATTATCAAACCAGCCCCGGCCAACATGCTGCAGCCCTCGACCAAGCTACCAAACCAAACGTTCTGCTCTCTGCCATTGCCTTCGACGACTGGCAATAACTGCTCTCTGCCATTGCATAATTCGACGACTGGCAATAACCAGAGCACTAGTTTGTATAGGAGCCATAGCATGATCGGGAGAAGGAATTTCACCTGCCCTGAGAAACTAATCAAGGGGGGCTGCAGATTGTTGTACCGTGGCATAAAAACCATGGCTAGGAATACTGCAAGAAAGACTATAGCTAGACATGCCTCGTATTCAAGGCTACATAACCACTCTTGGATGTTGGAGATTTTGCTTCTACCATGATCTTCTGCCATTGAAAAAACTGGTTTGCCTGAGAAAGAAACGTAGCCCCCAACAAGCTTGAATTATTGCAAGAGATAGTGATTGAAGGATATATACGCTAGTACTGTGCTATTGTGTTAATGGAATGGACAGTGCTCGATATGGGAACTCATGTACCTTGCAAGCCAAGTTTCCTATTCTGTTAAAAAGAGGGGGGGAATAGAAAAGGAAAACCTAATTCAACACGTGATTCTGTGCATGGGAATTATTACCAAAAGCAAAATAAGGTTTTTTGTTTTACTTGCAATTTAAGGTTACAAAATGGGGTCCTGAATTAAGCCCAGCATCAAAAGAAACACGAGCCTACGCAGGCGTACAAGATCGTAGCTCAACCCAGGCCTAAGCTCGAAGAAACTCCAAAATGGCTGAACCTGTCTTCTTGGAATCGAACTAAATCCTGGTTGCCAAAAAAACACAACAGCATATTCTAAGCCGTAAATATAGGAATTCCATCCGAGGAAGGGTGTTAGCTTTGATTGGTGGGTCATAAAGAAAGATCACAAATACCAGCTCTAAAATTTAAAACTAGAATTTCAAGAAATGTAGATTATATTTCTTAGCCGCTATAAAAATGTTCTTATCATTTTTTCATGAATCTGGATTTGATTTTTTCATTCTTCATCCATCTAATATTTTCTACGAATGAAATAAATACCTTTATGAGAATGCAAACATGGATGTAATAGTAATGGATGATATCATAATGGTTATTTTTAAAAAAATATTTGTTTAAATATATATTAAAATAATATTATTAGTATTTTTAAAAAATTATCTTTAAAATTAGTTTATTAAAATAATTCTAAAATACCAAGAAAAAACTAATTTAAAGCTAAAAAAAATTAGAGTTTTAAAGAAATGCGGTTTGGGAAAAAAACAAAAAGCTTCTAAACATGGTTAATTATTTTTAGAGCCGGCTAAAAATTCTATAGGATTAATATTCGGCGTCTTATCTTTTTTTATATTTTTTTAAAAAAATTTAATATTAGCTTGTCAAGATTATTAAAAAAATTAATTCAATAATTAAAAAAAATAAAAACACTTTAAAATGGTTTGAAACACAGATACAAACACCCCGGATCCAAAACTGAAGTTAACGTGGGACCCAACAAACCGTAGTTGAAAAAACAATCAACCGCAAAGGTCGGGATTGGAAAATCCGCCACCAACACTACGCGTTTTTAGCCGATGGTTCAAACCTCTAGCACAACTCAACAGTACACACATACCTGTCTGCTTATTTTATTATGCAATTAGCAAAATTTATCCATAAAGAAAAGGCAAGCCTATGCAGGTACCAACACACGCCATAAGAAATGAGAAAAGACATTCATAGCCCACCAAAAACCAAGTCGCCCCTTTCTTTCTTTTTTAATTTGCAGCGAACAGACCTGGTAAACCAATTGCCATGCTTTAACCTTGATCAAGATCTTGACTTTCTGTTTTTCTACCCAATTTGTTTTCAAGGGCAGGGCTTGTTTTGTTCATTTGATACTGTTTTTTGGATCGTTGAATCTTGAGTTTTTCTTTGTTAGTCATTATTCCTCGATCTATTAAGTTGGTGTTTTTGTTTGCTGTTGTACTAATAGTGGATTTAGTCACTGATCAAGAAGGTTTGACTGTTTTGGGATTCTTTATTTGTTGTATTTTGCTGAAAAACTCTGGTATTTGCTGTGATTTGTCGACTAAAGGTCAATCGTTTTGTATTTGCAATTCGACAAATGTTTTAGAAAAGCAGATAATTTCAAGAATTTTTGTGATAGTTGGTTGACTTTTGATTCTATTTGCTGATATTTTTCCATAAGCTGATGGTGTTCGAGTTTTCATAGTGATCATATTGTTAGTAATTTGAAGTTCAAATGTTTTTGTTTTAGAAAAGCAGATAATTTCAAGAATTTTTGTGATAGCTGGTTGACTTTTGATTCTTTTTGCTGATATTTTTCCATAAGCTTATGGTGTTCGAGTTTTCATAGTGATCATATTGTTAGTAATTTGAAGTTCAAATCAGTTGTGTTGTGTTGGTAGAGTCTGTAGGACTAGATCTTAATGTTGAGATTAGTGGGGGTGGTTAGAAGTGATTGAGTGCTGGATAGATGGGTAATACTTGTGTAGGACCGAGCATTTCCAAAAATGGTTTTTTCCAATCTGTATCCGCTGCAATGTGGCGGACTCGATCGCCAGATGAATCAATGTCTCAGACTAATGGAGAGTCTGTCCATGAACTTGAGGCAGTATCTAGAGAATCTGAACCGCCTTTGCCAGTTCAGAGCAAACCCCCGGAACAGATGACCATCCCAAAACCCGAAGCACCAGAGAAATCGGAAAAATCAGATGAGCCTGCAAAGCCTAAGAAGCCCCCTCAAGTGAAAAGGGTGTCTAGTGCTGGGCTTAGAACTGAATCTGTTTTAAAAACTAAAGCTGGTAATCTGAAAGAGTTCTTTAGTTTGGGAAAGAAACTAGGACAAGGTCAATTTGGGACAACATTTCTATGCGTGGAGAAAGCGACAAAGAAAGAATTTGCATGCAAATCGATTGCTAAGAGGAAGTTGTTAACTGATGAGGATGTTGAGGATGTAAGAAGGGAAATCTCGATAATGCACCATTTGGCTGGCCACCCAAATGTTATATCTATTAAAGGGGCTTATGAGGATGCTGTGGCAGTTCATGTTGTTATGGAGTTATGTGCTGGTGGTGAGCTCTTTGATAGGATTATTAAGCGCGGGCATTATACCGAAAGAAAGGCAGCTGAGCTTACTCGAACTATAGTTGGAGTGGTTGAAGCTTGTCATTCACTGGGTGTGATGCATCGAGACCTTAAACCAGAGAATTTTCTGTTTGTTAACCAAAAAGAGGACTCACTTCTAAAAACAATTGACTTCGGTTTGTCAATATTCTTCAAGCCAGGTATGTTCTTATCCTTGTACTTTCAGCATCTACTGGAATTGATCTTGTGTTATTTTCATTACCATTTTTTTTATTTGACAACTTGCTTCTCAATTCTATAATCATATGTTTTCTCGGACAAATATACTGCAAGACCTTGTGTAAGAAGCCATAAATTTGCCTTAGAGATTCTACTTGAAAATTGACGGTTCTCTTTCCAGGAGAGAGATTTCACGATGTGGTTGGGAGTCCGTACTATGTTGCTCCTGAGGTTCTGAAAAAGCGTTATGGTCCTGAAGCAGATGTTTGGAGTGCCGGAGTCATCATTTACATTTTGTTAAGTGGAGTTCCTCCCTTTTGGGCTGGTGAGAACTTTGTCATTTACTAGCTTCCTAAATTTAGTTGTTTCTGCAGTTTGTCTAAATGTGATCCAAATTTAACTTAATAGAATTTCCACCCTCTCTTGTTTCATCTTGCTTGTCACGGTTATGCAGAGACCGAGCAGGAGATATTTGAACAGGTCCTGCATGGTGATCTTGACTTTTCATCAGACCCTTGGCCTAGTATCTCTGAAAGTGCCAAGGATTTAGTGAGGAGAATGCTTGTTCGAGACCCCAGAAGGCGTTTAACGGCACATGAAGTTCTGTGTGAGTCTTGATTATTCCTTTTTTCTTGTCTCTTGATTTACGGGTAGTTACATTGGATTATTGCCTGAATAAAAACAGAAATGAAATGCTCAAGACTGACAAATTAACCCTATGAGAAAATTGGTTTCTCTGAGTTTCAATGCATAACATGTCAGACTATTACTATATCATGCCAAATGGCAGTCTCTTTACATGGGTTTCTTATCTTTTGAATGAAGGGTAAACATGTGTTCAGAATGGTTGTACATGATCTTTAAATCCTCGACAGGACTTGTATTGATGTGATCAAAGTGTTTTTCACTCGGAAATGCATGAAAATAATTTTTTTTTCATTTTTTAAAAATTGTTTTTGATATTAGCACATTAAAGCAACCTGAAAACATAAAAAAATAATTTTAAGCAAAAAATAAATAAATAGATTTTCATGAAACGCCTTTTGGAACACAATTCCAAACAGTGCTAGAGTCATTCAGCCACATCTCCCCAGGTTATCTGCAGTGTTGATAGATTCTTATAACCAAGCAAAAGTGTTAGAGACAGAAAAAAGAACAGAGCGCATTATTTTAAAAAATAACAACTGAACCTCTTGCTTTTTTCCAGACTTCTTTGGAAAGCTCAGGTTGGGTGGTTTTTCTGTTTCTCTTTCATTTCATGTTAGAAAATCTTAATATGAAATCAAGACCTCCTTATTTTTTATCCAGTAGGATTCCTTTTCATCTCTGATGTGTGGGTCATACTTCTTGCAGGCCATCCTTGGGTGCAAGAAGATGGTGTAGCTCCTGACAAGCCTCTGGATTCAGCTGTATTGAGTCGTCTGAAGCAATTTTCTGCTATGAATAAGCTAAAGAAAATGGCTCTTAGAGTAAGTCTCGGGCTCGAGAATGGGTCTTGGAGTAAGTCTCCACATGTGCAAGACATGATGTTGTAATGAACCTTGAAGCATTTGAATATTATATATTCTGGAAATGCTTAGAATCTGGAATTAAAATAACTGTATTCAGATGTCGCATCATTTAAGTGCAGGAATTTAAAGTAGAAGTTTCTGAAGATGTAGATTGATGGATTTGTCTTTTTCCTCTTGCAGATCATTGCAGAGACCCTATCTGAAGAAGAAATAGCTGGCCTAAAGGAGATGTTCAAGATGATAGACTCTGATGGCAGTGGTCAAATCACTTTTGAAGAACTCAAGGCTGGATTGAAAAGAGTTGGAGCTAATCTTAAGGAATCTGAAATTTATGATCTGATGCAAGCAGTGAGTATCATAGGATGTCCTGATTCCATCTTTAAGCTAGGAAAGTAACTATATTGTATTGACAAGAAATGAACGTGTAGGGGGGGGGGGGTATTCTAAATGTGAACTCAAATGTATTTCATGAAAATAACTGTTAACTTTTATACTGCCAGCCCAACAAAAGGTATTGCTGTGACTTATTTCATTCCTTCCGAGTGATTTAGGTCTAGATGTGGGGTACTTCATTGCTTGAAGAATAGTTAGATTATGATCGCAAATTTCACAAAAATCTAAAATATGGGAGATACTTTTATGCCTAAAAACCTTCTTTAATTTATTGCATACTCTTAATTGCAGGCTGATGTAGACAATAGTGGCACAATTGATTATGGAGAGTTCATTGCTGCCACGCTTCATCTAAACAAAATTGAGAGACAGGATCATCTATTTGCAGCTTTCTCATACTTTGATAAGGATGGAAGTGGCTACATTACTCCTGATGAGCTTCAGCAAGCTTGTGAGGAGTTTGGAATAGAGGATGTTCGCTTGGAAGAAATGATCAAAGAAGTTGATCAGGACAATGTAAGTGATATGTTTATCGTTTTTTTTCCTTTTTCTTTTGAAGATTTCATTTTAATTGAACCAGTGATGGGAAGAGGTTTTGACAAGAATAGAGATGGGAAGGGATGAATGGTCTACTTGGTGACCTTTGAAGAAGATAAGTTCAAACGCAATATATAGTAGATGAAGATGATTTGATTTGCAGAGGCATTACTGGTCCTATAGAAACTTTATCTGGATGCAAATTGGTCCACTAATATCTTCAATCAAGAATATGAAATTTATCCGTGTTGGTTTTCTTTCATGGTTTTTGAGAGACATTTGGCAGAGTGGATATGCTATTTGGATTCTGTGTTGAAAATGCTTCTGCAATGCATCTTATACTGTATATATGTTGCTCGTGAACGAATTCTTTTCTGTCTTTGCAAAACTGCGTTGCATGCTGAGCTTGTAGTCATTGATTGTTTATAAATTTTGCAGGATGGACGCATAGATTACAACGAATTTGTGGCCATGATGCAAAAGGGAAATGTAGCCGGTCCAGCAAGGAAGGGCCTGGAGCATAGTTTCAGCATTAATTTTAGAGAAGCTCTCAAACTTTAGTTGCATAGGCAATGGCGAGGTTCGGTTTAATTCTCTCTTCTTTTTTTGAGGGACTACGGTGTACAGTAAAGAGCATGGCTGCTCCACTATGAGAAGCAAGCAGGCCTTCTGTTTACATGGCAGTGTTTGTTTGGGCTTTCCATTTCGATTGGAATCTACCTTGCAATCTTTGTAATAGTTTTGAGGTGGAAAGAGAACTTGTATGCTCCTGTTGTTACTTCTTCAGAACCCAAATATGTTGGCAGAACATTTTGATGTCCTTGGAAATGCATTATTTTTTCTGGGTTTTAGCATCCTTGCCATATTTCCCTCTAGTTTTCCTTTTTTCATTTGTTTCTTCGTCTTCCTTTCTTCCCTATGGAACTTGAAGATAGGCAAACAAGTTCACTTTTGGGGTGTGATCTGCCCAGATGGAAATATTCAAGATCTTGTGGTGTATTTTCATGAAAGCTTGTTAGGCAAAACATCAAGCAAGCTAAATTGTTGGCGCCTGCATTGGTTCCTTATTTTGTTGTAAATTGCTTTATGACTACCGCTTATATATGTGTTAGCTTTTATTTTTTAAATTGTTTTGTAAAAAAATATAAAATTAATGTTTTTTTACGTATTTTTTTTATAGTTTTGATGTTTTAGTATTAAAATTTTTTTAAAAAAAATATTTTGATTTTTTTTATTTTTGAAAAACACTTTTAAAAAGTGTATTTTTTAGGTAGCTTTTGTGGTTGTGGTTTGAAAAAAGTAAGTTTAAAAATAGTGTGGTTAGTTGGATTTAGATACGTGTTTGTTAAAAATTGTGGTTGAGGTTTATATATAGCAAAAAATATGTATAAAATGTTTGGTAGTTGTGTGGTTGTGGTTGTGGTTGTGGTTGCTTTTTAAAGTGTTTTTTACTTGGAAATGCATTAAAATAATGTATTTTTATTTTTGATATCAGCGTATCAAAATAATCTAAAAATACCAAAAAAATATTAATTTGAAATAAATAAAAAAATAAAAAATTATTTTTTTTTTTTAAAAACGCTTTTGAAACGTAAAAACAAACAGTGTTTTATGAAACTCAGTTAAATAAAGCATGTAAAAACTGTTTCATGAAAACTACGTTTCAAACTTAATTTTAGTGGACCCTATAGTATAAAACACAGTTTTTACAGTTACCAAATATCTTATTGTGTTTTTTGTACCGCAAACACAAAAGCAGGTGCAAAACAAACACACAATCACCGCTAAAAATAAAAACTCTAAAGAGTATGAGAGCGCTAAAAATAAAAACTCTAAAGGGTATGAGAGTTTGTGGCAATAAATATGTTTATTATGAATTGCTACAATGAGGTTAGGGGTGATTTAGTCTTTTTTCATTAACCTATTGGTTATTAAAAGATTATTCAGGAGTGTTTGTGTTTTTTTTATTTTTCTAAAATTGTAAATATACATTTTTACCCTTGGAGCCCATGAAATTTAAAGTTGTTAACAAATGATTTTTTTTTTTAACTTTTCATAAGTTTTCTAACAGTGAAAAAATTTATTTGCCTCATATATATATATATAAAAGTTGGGTTGCTAGACAAGAGCTTTTTTCATTTTTTTTTCATTATTAATGTACAGTGAAAGTGCGTTGTCTTTTGAATTTTTAAATTGAAAAGGTTGCAATAACACGCGCGAGTGAATAGGTGGTGTTTGTATCATTTAAGTAATGCGTGTGATGCCACCCTGCAGCCAAATCTAGCCTTCTGCCACCTTTTTGGACACGTCCTATGTCCTCTTCCATGTTTTTTGACGTGTGGCGGTGTATGATAATCGGATGGTCACCGATGGTTTTTTCCTTTTTTTCTCCCTCTTTACAAGTTAAGTGCACAATTATCCTGTTTATTTTTTATTTTTTAATTCCAATCATAATTTTTTAAATTTATTATTTTGTTATTGTTCTTTTTTATAAATTTTTTTTAATTTAATCCTTCAATTGCAATTTTTTATATGTTTTATTTCAGTTCTCATTATTTTAATTTTCTATTTCGTTCTTATTCATTTTATATAATTTTTTTTTACAATTTAATCCTTCAATAATAATTTCTAATTTCATTTAAGTTTTTATTTTTTTAATTTTTAATTTCTTCTTTGGCTCTTTTGTTGATTTTTTTTTTTGCTTACAATTTCATCATTCAATCAAAGTTTTTGTTATTTTATTTTTTTCAGTTTAACTCTTATTCTTTTAATTTTTTTAAAGCAATTTCTTTAAACTTAATTTAACCCTTAAATTAAATTTTTTATTTTCCATCTAGTTAATGGTTTATTTATTTATTCTCTTCCTCATTTTTACTTGAATTCTTTTATGTGATTGATTTTTTTCTGATTTTATCTTTTGACATTTATTTGTTAAAGATTTGGCTTTGTACGGTCTTATTGTTCTGCATTGTTTTTTTTAATATTGATTTTGTGATTATCTTTAATTTTTTTTATGAATTTATCTCGATATCATGACTTGAATCACAAGCTTTTAATGTTTTTTTTTAATATAAGTTTTTTTAACTGTTTTGTTTGTATTTTATTTTTCAATATATTATTTTAATTCATTTATAATTTTTTTATACAAAAAAACTTTATATTTTAAAATAAAAACAAAAATAATTTTAATACGATAATATCAAATATATATATATATATATATTACTTTTTTTAATATATTTTCAATTAATTTGCAAAAACATCACCTAAACTCGTAAAAGAAACGCTATTTTTTTTTTTGTTTTTTTTTTCGAAGAACAAATAGCGCTAGTTTTGGACTTTCTCAATTATAATTTGACATGTACTGAGTTCTCACAAACTTCCAAGTTGCACCTCTTCACAAATAAAAGTCCCATGGGAGTATACCACTTAATTGGAGGATCCCATGTGAAAAGGAGCATAGTAAAAAGTATATTCCCACTACATACATGATCATGGGCCGTTCATCATGTGTAATTATTCTAATATACTCAACCAAAGTTTTCTTTTTATTTACCTCACAACCAATCAGTGTTTTTTAATATAAAAAACCCAAAAAAAAAGAAAAACAAAAAATCAAGATCAAAATCACAATCCCTTAACAAATAAATCACTAATCTCATCAACATAATTCCTCCACTTTTTTACTAGACCTAAGATACCACCACACAATCCATGCTTCGTTTGTCACCCTTCCAACCACACCTACACGACATTTTAGCGCTGCTCTCTAATATATGCAAAAAAGGGAAAATACTAAACAAATACACAAAATGTTGGCGTACCTGGGTGTAAAATACGCATGAGTACATACGGATATACTACCCCCCCACCCCTTCTCTTCTTTTCAACAAATAAATAAAACCCTAAACTGGTTTCTTTTTAGCCTTTTTTTCTCTCTCTACAATAAAACATACTCTTCCTCCCTCTCTCTCTCCCTCCCTCTCTCTCTCTCCACACCGTAACCCTAATTTCGCGGTTCTCAATGGCGGCGGCGGCGGGTCGGGAAAGTAACGAGAGGCTGTATGAAGACCGAGGAGGCTACGGGAAGTTTCGAAAACGGCCGTTTCGAAGGAGTACGCAGACGACGCCGTATGATCGTCCTTCGACGGCAATTCGAAACCCTGGCGGGATTAGTAATGGTTGGTTGTCGAAATTAGTGGATCCGGCTCAGAGACTCATTGCTTCTAGCGCACACAGGCTTTTCGCCTCTGTCTTTCGAAAACGGCTACCTGCGCCGCCGGTGGTAACTCCTCAGTCGCAGCCTCCGGAGACGGAGCGGGAGACAGGTTGGGTTTCTTTTGACTGTGGTTCGAAAATGTTTTCATTTTGTTGAGTTATTGTTTTTTTTTTTTTGTTGATGTTGGTTTCTTTTTGCTTGATTCTTGTTGTAGAATTGGTGTTGTTAGGTTTTTGATTCGGTGAATTTTGGGAATTATTGTTTTTGGGCTATAAGAATTGTTAATCAGGGATTCTCTCTTTAATGAGTCAGGGCTTGTTTGTTACAGTTAGTTAAAATTTGTAATTAACGATGCTCACTCCTACTTAACTGTACTTCAGTTAGTAAATTTCAATTTTTTTTTTGTTAAAGAGAGAATTTGTTTGAATCATGTGTTGTTTTAAACAGACGTGAACCCGGGAGCATTGGATAAGCCAAAGGGAATGTCTTCCACAGTAAGTGATTGCTTTTGTGCTTCTTTTTGCTCCTGTTCAGCTTTTTTATTATAATCATTATCACTTGGTTATTTAGTTGATTTTGATGGATTTATGACTTTGGGTTATGTTGTCGGAACTGGGAATTTGGGAAGAATGTCAATGTTATTTGAGGGACTAAGTTCAAATCTCGCTAAATTCAAGGGTTATTTAAAAATTCTTCTGTTGGTTGATAATCCTGTTTAGAAATAGTTATGAGGAGAAAATACATGTCTGTATTTTCCCTATAATGTAGATATAAATCTATTTTAAGATTCTTACATGATTATGAATGTCGTTGCTGCTGTGCTTTTTTTTTAGCTTACACAGAATGGACCAAAGGGATTTTAATAACTGATGTTAGTGCATTTTGAGACTGCAACTAGTTAAACCATGAACTTTCTGTAGCTTTTTACAACTGTTTCAGGTATGCAATATTATTGGCCATCAAATTTGCAGGATTAAAGAAAGGAGAGGAGTGATGGGGAGAAAAGGGCATGACTAGTTGTATATTCCTTTTGTTTCCTTAATGAATCTAAAATCAGCTATAAGGAAAATTTCTAATGGATCAAAGAGTAAATTAAATGCATACGTTTTATTAAGGATTATAAAAACTTCACTTTCATCATTTTCATGCATGCGTCAGCGATATTTTCATATGTTTGCAGTTATGGTTCATGTATACTAACTTTGTGATTTATGTGTTGCAAATTTGACTCGTATGTTTTTTCTGTTTGCAAAATTGTTCTCAAAGGATTGTCTTGAAGTGCATAGAGAAGCCATCAATGCAAGCAGTGGTCTGATTAATAGTTTGGATAGAGGTGGGGTCACTGAACTCGAATTAATTCTAAAGCAGAAGACCTTTACCAGGCAAGTTACTTTAGAATTAAAATCCACTGTCTTTGAATTAGCTGTTATGTATGTATTGTAACATCTGCAACATGCACGGTGGAAACTTTCTTCATCTGTATATTTATTTATGATGTCATAATTCCTTTTTTTCTGCATTTTATAATTTTTCTCAAGTGTTTATCATGATGATGTGGTGATGCAAGGCATAATTTTTTCTTTATTAATTTCTCTACAGGTCTGAGATTGATCGATTGACAGCTCTGCTGCAATCCAGGACTGCTGATTTTCCTACTGGTAATGAAGAGAAAAAACCTGAAGTGATTTCTTCAAGAGCCATGGTCTCTGAAGGCAAAAAGGAGTTATTGACTGTTCCCGTTACTAACGGGTTTGAGAGCCGCATTAATTCAACACCTATTGTCGGCTCAAGTGTAGGAGAAATTCTCATGCTTCTTCTCTATTGTTCTGACACTTGCAAGCGTTTTTGTTGGTTTGTTGATTCTCGTGTCATAGAAGTTGTAAGAGTGTGCATACACATGATGTGTGTACACATGCATTTATTTGTACATGCAAACCTGCACATGCACATAGTCACATGGCTTTATGCTGTTTCTCTTTTTTCACATTTAGTGGTTTTGCACCATTGCTTTTGTTTCACATAGATATATGATTTGGCGTGATTCTCTTTTCTTGTTTTATGGAGAATGTAAGGACTTGCCTATACATGATGTGTGAATTCATGCACTCATGTGCATCTGCATACCCACCCATGGCTTTGCATTGTGGCTCTGATTCACATTTAATGGCAAAAATTTTATCCAGGTCCTCAATGAGGATGTTGCTTCACCTACAGAGCTTGCAAAAGCTTACATGGGTAGTAGGCCTTCAAAAGTATCACCATCAATGCTAGAATCACGCTGCCAGCCATTTCGGGATAATTCAACAGCTCTGATCAACCATACATTCACTCCAAAATCACCAATGATGTCACTCACGCCACGTTCTTCTGGCTGTCCTGGGGTTCCTGAGAATTATTTTGTGACACCAAGGTCTCGAGGCAGATCTGCTATATACAGTATGGCTCGAACACCATATTCCAGAGTTCATGCATCTACTGGCCTCCAGGTTGGTATGATATGAAAATCTGTTTCTGTTTGAAATTGTGATTTAAATTTTTATTATCAACACTTCCCCCCCTCATTTTCCAGGGTGCCGGAACATCAAGTGATGCTTTCACTGGACCTTCATTTTCATCTCAGAATGCATTGGAGAGCAGCAGATTTTCTGGATCTAAACAAGGGGTACCAGTGCTGAAATCAATCAAAAACATTTTCATAGACATTTAGAATTCTCGAGCATTATGTGACCAGATTAGTTTATTTCTTTTTTCAGGCTTTAAAACGGAGGAGTTCTGTCCTGGATAATGATATAGGATATGTTGGTCCCATACGTAGAATTCGTCAGAAATCAAACCTTCTGCCTACCTCTGGAACCCTTTCTATTCGCGGAGCTGGTATTGGCTCTAACGCTGCTCAAAAACTACCCTCAACAGAGAAGCCAGTTTTAGTGGGTGAACCATCAAAGGATAATGGGGATAACAATGTCCATGGTACTACTTTTACCCCTGTTCCCTCCAAGTCAAGTGAGATGGCATCAAAGATATTGCATCAGCTGGATGTGTTGGTCTCATCAAGGGAGAAGTCTCCTGCCAAGTTGTCACCATCCATGCTACGGGGACCAGCTCTTAGAAGCCTGGAGAATGTAGATTCTTCAAAGTTTGTAGAAATTGATAATGATACTAACAAGTTAGCCTTGAAACATGATACCTTGTTACCTGATGCAAGAGAGTCTGTGTCACAAAAGCAAGACAAAGTTGAAGAAAAGGGTCCTAGTAAACCCATTGCTCCATGTGGCAAGTCAGCCTTGGCAGGAAATGGTATGGATACCACAAGTTTATTGAAGAATGATTTGGCTGGGGTCAAAACATCAGCTTTTCCTGTGATGAGCACCTTTGCTCAGGCTCCTGTACAAAAGAAAAGGGCTTTCCAGATGAGCGCACAAGAGGTATTTGTTACATCAAGTAATATTTGATATTTACACCTAAGTTGGATGAAGGCCCTTTACTAGTCTCCTTAGCCTATTTATTTTCTCTATATTTCTTCACTTATCACATCTGGAATCACTTCTTTTTAAAAAAAAAAAAATAGTTTCCTTTGCTTGTCCCTGGACTGAGTTACATCACATTGGGTAGACCAAGTTACACCACACTGGGTATCTTGGCTTTCCTTTCCCTCTAATATTAGGTTTGAGTGGGCAGTCCAAGTGATTGTAGCATGCACCTGAGATTTGTAGTTTGCATTTTGCCGTGGTTCTATCCATTGACTTCCACCCATCTAAAGTTGGTTGTGCACTAGTTTCTCCTCGTGCTTAATAAACAAACATACATTTCTGTAGTGATAATCCAGGCATGGAAAATGTAGTCATCTTGATTGGAAAATCCTGGCATCATACTAAACATAAAAATTGGGTTGTGGATTCTGGAATGGGGGAAAGTTGGCCATCTGCCATTTTTTGGATGCAATTTCAGTATAGCCCTTCAGCTTTCAGATAATTTATTATTATCCTTTCTAGTTGTAAGCCATTCCTTCACTCTCGGTATGGAGGGTTCCCATTCTAATCCTTCTAGTGTAATTATATTCATCTTAGTCCCCTACATGTAGGAGCAATTGAAGGGAAAAAAAACTACACTCCTATGTTTCATATGCAGTTAGAGGCATTTTCAGTCCTTCAAATTTTAATTTCAAATAATTTAACCATTCAAGGATCATTAGACCGCACAAAGTTTTTCTACAATTTCAACTAAACCTCTTATCTGATTATATCCACATTTAAACCGAAAATTTGGGGTGATGGTGATCATTTGTTGTGCCACAGGACAAATGGAGATTAGACCCGTTAGCTGCTTTTTTTTTTTCTTATCTGAAATATAATGTAATTAAAAAAAAATGAAAGTAATAGTATGAGAGTACATGATTGTCTTGATTTTAATTGTCTTGATTTTTTTAACTTTGTTTATAATTAGAATTATAACATGTTGATAAAATAAAAAGAACATAAATTGCAATAATTTAGCCATTCAATACAGATACAACATTTCTTTCAGAATTTCAACTAAAATCTTTTATCCAATTTATTTCAACATGTAAACTGAAGCTAATTAAAATTAGGTTATGCATAATAATATATGATTTAATTTTTTTTTTGCATTATTCAACTTAATTATTTTTACATATATGTATGGGCAACTGTGGTTATTCGAAATAAGACTACAATGACATTGAACTGATAGAGGTCTACATAACCTGTGGCAACAGCCACAGACCACCATCTAGGTGGTTATAAATTCAGTATGCTCTAAATTCTAGTACTAGTGTATGATATTTTATTCCCGCTTTTGAAGGATTTTCTGGAGCTTGATGATGATGACTACTCTAATGGGACTGCATCTGGTATGTTGGCTGAAGGGAGAGAAAAGGTGGATACCAAATTGGTAGAAAAGAAGACCATTGTTGCTGAGGCTGTTGTAGTGGAGAAGTCTCCGGTCCAATCTGAAGTCAACTCCCCATCAAGTTATACATTGAACAAAAAAAATGCAGGGATTGATGGGTCTGTGGTTGTGGAAAAGAGCATTGGCTTTATTTCCCCAGCAGCACCTCTGCCTACCATTACTGATAAGCAGGCTGCGGTAAACAAGTTAGAATCAATATCTGATGAAGCTGCCCTACCAAAGTATTCGAATGCTTTGCCCCAAATATTTAGCACCACTGAGAAGGTTGCTTCGCCAAAGGAACCAAATGGCACCTCTCAATTTTTCCATTTTAGCAATAGAACTGGTGATAAAGCTGCACCACTCACACTTACCTCAGTCATGAGTGACCCATCTGGCCAAAAGTTGGGTGTATCATCTGATGCTGGACCAAAGGGTTTCAGGTCAGTAGATGTATGTTAGTATTTTTTTTTACGGTTTTCATTGTCATGTCTTTAAAGTGTGAAGCCAATATATATGTGCTATGAGGCTAAATGCAGAAATTATGGGTTCACATATGCTGTAACTTGTGAAAAAGATCAACCACAGGTATAAATGCGCATGCCAAATTGATGCTACCTTGATCTGGTTCAGTTGTTTCCTTTTCTTCCTTTCCCAAGTAAACAATTCAATGGCATTTCTTGTGAAACTTTGTGACATTGAATTTCCCCAGATCTTAATTTTTATGGTTTATTAACTTTTTCTCTCTTGCCTAATGTCCAGCTTTACACCTATTGCTACTGGTGCTACTGAGTTGGTTACAAGAGATCCTGGATTAGATAAAGGTGATGATAAGGACAGTTTGAAGATCGGAAACTCATTCAGGACTGCTGAAAATGTGCCTTCTACATCAATTTCATCGAATGGAAGCCTATTCTCATTTGGCATCACCTCCAATAGTTCAAGTCTAAATAATGGATTTCTTGCTTCTACTACCCCATCTTCATTTTCCTCTCCCAGTCTGCCTCTATTTTCCAGTAACTTAACTGGTCAAAAATCATCTAGCATCCCTTCCAACAGTGTTGCTAGCAGCAGTACTAATGCCACTACCACTGCTTTCACAGCTGCAAACACTAATGGGAATAGCAACTTCTCTATTTCAGCATCGGCATCAGAACCTACCTTGACAGCTGCATCTATTTTTAAATTTGGGACTGTCGCATCAAATTCAGTGTTAACAGTACCATCAATTACTACTGAAACAACAGAAGTCAAGACCAAAGAAACAAGTTTTAGTGCCTCTAGTGGCACATCCTCTGCAATGACAAGCACAACTGGCAGCATTTTTGGTGGTACTTCTGCAATCACGAATGCAGGCAATAATATTTTTGGTGATACCACCGCAGTTACTGGCAAAGAAAATAGTGTTTTTGGTGGTACATTTCCTGCAGTTACAAGTACAGAAAGTAGTGTTTTGAATGCCACATCTGCAGTTATGAGCACAGGAAGTGGTCCTTTTAGCTTCAATGCTGGGAGCACAACTTCAGCTGCTACTAATCAATCTCAGGGTTTTAATCCTTTTAATGCTGGCACTACTCAGGTTTCTGCTGCTGGAACTGGTTTGGCAACTTCAACACAGAGTATGCCGATGCAATTTAGTTCACCTGCATCAACTGCGAGTTCAGCCTTCTCTTCTGGCAGTTCCACATTTGGTTATGTGAATACAGCCTTCTCTTCTGGCAGTTCCACATTTGGTTCCTCTACATCTAAATTGTTAAGTTCTGGTACTGCGTTTGGACTTAACTCTTCCACTTCCGAGTCCAGCTCTGTTAGCTCCATGGCGAGCCCCGCGTCTGCTGTATTTGGTTCCAATTGGCAGGCACCGAAATCTACTGGATTTAGTTCCACACCATCCTCTTCTTCCTCAACGTTGTTTGCCTTCGGAGCAACTTCTAATACTGGTACGAGCAGTGCACCCATGGTGTTTGGATCAACCTCTAGTGTCTCATCTGCTCCCCCTTTCCCCTTCAGTTCACCTGCATCTGCTACTCCATCACAGTCTGTGTTTGGTGCCCCAAATCCTAGCTTCGGATTTGGTTCTTCATCTGGTAATAATGACCAAATGAGCATGGAGGACAGCATGGCAGAGGACACAGTTCAGGCAACCATGCCTTCAGTTTCTGTATTTAGCCAACAACCAGCTGCACCTGGCTCAATTTTTGGTTTTTCAGCTTCATCGGGTGGGAATCAGTTTGGTTCTACAGGTCCACCAGGTGCAAATCCCTTTCAATTTGGAAGCCAACCAAATCTTGCTGCTCCGCAGAACCCATCTTTTCAGGCTTCAGGTAGTCTAGAGTTTAATGCTGGAGGAAGCTTCTCATTGGGAACAGGTGGCGGTGACAAGTCCCATAGAAAATTTGTCAGAGTCAAAAAAACACAGCGCAAGCGGTAAAGACACCTAGGAACTCCGGTTTGGTTTTGTTGTGTAATTTCCTGGTTATTGGTGGCAGACAAGTAATTATAATGATGAGAGATACACAGCATGATTTGCTGTTTCCGAGGTCACCCATTGATATTTTGGTGACAAAGGTAAACCTGCCTTCTCAGGCACCAGAGATGTGCCTGATCCTGCTTATGTCTTTACAGTTCCCTTTCCCCTGAGGACGATGGTGGAAAGGTGGGCTTATGTTGTTGCAATTTTGTACTGTCTTCTTAGCGAACCTAAGATAGTGGTAGCTCATAGGATTATAGTTGGGTAAATTTGCTTGCGACCATGTTCTCTGTAGTCTGTACTCTTATCACTTGTAACATAAACAGCAAATCATATCGATTTGTTTAAGAAAGTGTCTTGTTCTGAGCATCAGGTATTTCCAATAATCATTGTTTTATCTCACTTGTAATCTGTTTTCTAACATTCGTCTCTCTTGCCTTGTTTACTGGCGACAGAACTTAGAAGTGAACACTGAATTATACACGAGGGTTTGCTGAAAGACAAGCAGGCCGACCCTAACCATTCAACCCCTAAGAGTTCAGGTTGACTGCTGGGTGTACTTCCAGCCTTCACTTGAATCTAACCAGGTGTATCCTATGTTCATACTTTTTTTATTGCAGTAGCAATAAAATTACCACTGCTAAAAATAGTCTCAAACTTATCTGGTATCAAAACACACCTTTTAAATAGTGTCAAATTAAGTGTTAGCTATCATCCATTAAGTTACTGATTGAGAGTTATTTTTGAGATTCCAAAAACAAAAATTGAACCAAAAAAGAATTAAAAAAATAAAGAATATATTCAGACTGTAATACCAAACACCACTGAAATAGGAGATCAAAAATGTCAATTTATCCTACAGTTAATGTATATGATATAAGATTTGGCTATTGGAGCCAACAATTTAAAAAAGATGCACAAAATTACTGGCAGGAAGATACGTGGTGTGAAGCGTTAGGCACAAAATGTACCCTCCATACAGCAAGTCCTTGAAGCACTATAAATCCCTTTTAAGTCGGGTAATTAACAATCCAACATTACTAAACCATGATCAAAGCAACAAGATGAAACGATCAGAATTGAACTCGCTTTGTTTTTACAGATGTAGCCAGCCTAGTGGCGATTAGATTAGTAATGTCTGGCTCCAGCATTATTGTAAACACGGCCCTCAGGGTATGGAATCCTTCCCTCATTTCCTTGAGCTCTTCCACCCCCACCGTACTGAGGTCGTCCCCGGTATGACTCAAATTGACTGCTGGCATAAGCCCGATGTGTTTCTCCAGCACTGATGGGTCCTGTAGCAGCTGCACCACTATAGCCACGGGCATCCTGCAAACCTGTGTTTGGGTAGTGGCTCATGCTGGCTTGTTGGTACTGACTTAGTCGGGCTTGTGATTCCTTCCTAAGAAACTCTTCTCGTCTATTGGTTTGTTGAGCTCGAAGTGCGGAAAGTTTTTCCTGGTATCTGGTATTGATCTCGATAATTTTCTGAAGCAGCAAAAATATTGGATGTTTATCGTTTGGCCAATCATCTATAATATGAACAGTAAAAAATACAAAGAAAGCCAGTGCTATCAGAGATCAATAATTTAGTAAAGTCAAGGGGAAGAGAAGGTTTCAAAACCAGCATAAGAAGAGTAGGGCGTGTTAGAGAAGCAGGAAGATTTGCAACACACTAAGCAACAGTTAGCTATTTGTAAATTAATTTGCTTAAATATTTATTTGACTTCTTCAATCATGCACATGCATCATCGAGAAGTTATGAGAGTAACCCCCCTCCCCTTCTCTCCTCCCTGTAAGAGCCTTTACTGGCCTAGGTTTAAAATAGTTGCAGCTCACAAGGGGGGAAAGCCCGGATAATTGAAGAAATTGTTTCATAGAAGTCTCACCTCCCTATGCCTAGCATTTTCGGCAACCTCTGCATCACCTTGCTCCTTTGCCAATTTCGTTACTTCATCAAAGAACTTCCTTTCAAGACCTTCAAAAGACATCGGCAATGACTTGTCCTCAAAGCCAAGCTCCATGTCTTGGTCATGGGGCTGGGTTCCGCCAGCTTCCTTGTTGGATTGGCTTTCTAGACCCATTTTCGGATCAGGTGGCTGCCCATGGTAGTAAGATCTTGCCCCAGAACCCACTTGACCTGCAAAATGAAACAAATATGAACAAACATTCATAAAACTTTTTCATAGCTTTTTTTCTCCCAGAAAAGCCACAATTTTCTTGGTTATCAAGCATGCATCCTAAAGCTTGTTCACACACGTAGCATCCAAATTACATACAAATATCAATCTCCACTTTCTGATTCTTTACCTTTAAACTTTAGTGCCCAATTGCATCTTCACTATAATTCAATCTTCAATAGATTTACCAGCAATCCTAACACATCAACGCAGCTCACTGCTCTACATTGTAAATAAGTTCATAGCTTTCTTTGATCATCTGTGTTCTATACTACGCTCAAAAGGGTCAAGATATCACCCACTTCAAATGAACTAAGGTTCTGTTTGGTATGACTTTTGTGCATTGATTTGAGTTGTTTTTTAAACTTTTTACTTGTAGAAATGTTATAAATATATTTGATTAGACAACTTCTGACTGAAATAAAAAAATTTGTTACAAAAGTGAGTCAAGATTTTGATTTAATAATAAGTTAATTTTCAACTTTTAACTCGGATTCTACTTAATACTATATCTCTTCCCCCAAAAATTCGTTTTGAATCATTTTTACCGGACATATTTCTAAACTTGTTTTTGTCACATTATTTATGAAAAACAACTTTTGAATTGTGACTCGAGATAAACTAAGTTATGCCAAATGGTCTCTTAACACACAATTTTCACTTCCATCAATTCCACCTACCAATTCTTAACATTAACACCCAATTCCTCATTGTCCTTCCACCATTGTTCTGATAACTCCAAAAGCTTAACGTTAATTCCTATATCGTCAAAGAAAGTTCACACTTTCCTTCAATGTTCAAATCAAATTCACTACCTTCAACAACCCAAAAAACCCTTAACTTCTAACAAACATTACTTTCACTCTCTTACTTAAACATCCATCAAACACAATAACATCAAGAAACACACAGTATTCACTCACCTTCACTGAAACCATGAGTAGGCAATTGATTGTGAACATTCTGTGAATCTCTGTCCCACTGCCACTGCCCTTCAGCTTTTGAAGATTTATACCCAGGATGCTGCTCTGCCTCCACACTAGAGTACCCATCTTGCCTTCCTCCTCCTCCATAACTATTACTCATTGCCCCTGTATTTCCTCTCATTCTTTGTCCACCTCCTCCATACGGGTTCATATTCCCATCCCCGTACGCCGGCGGTGGCTGCCGTTTCATTCTTTCTCTCTCTGTAATCCAAAAAGAAACACGGCAATACACGAATTAGCAGCTGTTTGAAAACAACGTTGCACTATCTGATATGTTACTGCACTTTACTTTGGTTTGGTTTGCTTCTTTTCGATTTATGAGTAACTCGAAGAGACGCAGGATAGGGAGCGAGCTCGTGATGGTTGATGTTTGCCCTTGAAAGAGATGCCAAGTTTTCTTTGTGGGCCATGGCCTATTTAGTTTAAGGCCTATCATACCTATGGAAGGCTACATGTTGAGGGTAATTTTTTTTAGTTCGTTTTCAGGTCAATAAAAATAAATATTCTTTTTTTCCCATTTTAAAAATGTACTTTCACATTATCTTAATTTATTAAAAAAATAATTAATTATATGAATATTATCCTTAAATTTTGAATTCAAAATAGTAAGAAAATCAATATATTTCTTTAATCATTAAATCAACTCTTTAAAAATATTAAAAATAATTGGGTGAAGTCACGTTTTTAATTGTTTATATTTGATAAAATTATGATGGTATTTTGTAATGTTTTATAATCTAGACAATTTTTGTTCATCTTTGTAAATATTTCTTAATTGAGTGAGTATTTTATAAAAAAATTAAAATAAATATTTTTCAATATAAACAATTAAATTTATAGTAGAAAAATTATTAAAATTTTAAAGGAGTTGCTACATTATTCTAGCCACACCCATTAAACATTATTCATTCAAACAATACTTTATTTCCTTGCTTCTTCTCTTTTTCTTTTTCTTTTTACCTTATTCGTTTAGTTTTTATTTTTCAATTTAACTTTTTAATAATTCAAATTTCTTTATTTTGCTTTTTTTTTTTAATTTTAATTTTTAATTTACCTTACATGGGACTCTAATCTTCAACACTGGATCTAGTATAGCTAAGTTTTGTATTTTTTTAATTTGCTTTTTACTGTATTATCTTAATCTTATAATTCAAGTCGCAGGTTTCATATACTAGCTCAAGTTATTTTTTTAATTGAATATTTTATTTTCAGTCTTATCTTTTACCATTAAATTTATTTGTAATTAAATTTCATAATTAATTTTATTTTAATATTTACAGGATTATCATAATCTCATAATCCGAGTCGTAAATTATATTACGTATAAAATATATTATAGTCTCAATATATAAAAAATAATTTTAAATAAAAAAAATTAAAAAAAATATTTATATATTTATCTTATAGTCTCAATATTAAAAAAAAATATATTAACAGTGATTAAATAATTTCTTTTACATTAAAAAATAACTCTGAACTGGTGCTGAAAACCGTGTTTGATTTTATGTTTTGTCGAAATTGGAAAAAAAAAAAAACCAGGGTATTTTATTTGTTTGTAAATCATGGCCAATTATCTGTTGGATCGGGCGTAATTGCCCTCTGTAATTAAATCTTCACAGGCCCATTATCTGAAGAAAAGGTAGAAACGGATCGGGTTATGAAACATCCTTCTTGCTTCTTCTGCTCTCTGTTTGTATCTCTTTTTTGGCACAGAAGAATAAATTTTTGAAATTTGTTCTGATTTTAGAGAAGTGAAAGAGAAACGTGCAAGAGAGTGTTAAGAGAACCTACAGTGAGGCAACCATGGAGCATCATAACAAGTAAGAGATGGTCATCAACATCACCGACAAGCATATCCGCCGCTGTGGACACACTGTTGCTTCGGTCTCTTAAAGAACACTATCTTCAAGTCTCCAAAATGAACCCTCTTCCAGTAAGAAAACACAAACTTTACTTAAAAACCCTTTTGGGGTTTCGTTTGTCTTTAAAAAGCAAAACCCTTTTTTTGTTGTTGCTTTTAAAGGAACCCCATCAAGAACCTCGCGGAATATGCTTCAACAGCTAAGGAGAGAGAAGCCAAAATTGATTTTCCTTTAACAGTTCACAATGGCACTGTCGAGGGCACTCCCTTGCTTCATGTAAGTCCATTCCTTTTAATACGACGAACATCTGTTATTGACCGCATGCTATTTTCTTTTGTCTTGGATATGAGGAACCTTTACTTTTTGAAAAGCGCATTTTGTGATAGCGAGTAAAACCTGTTTCAGGTTCTTACAAGAGGTGCAGATCTCAAGTTTTTTTTGTCATCACGCTACGCACTTGGCTGTTTCATTTCGGACACTAGTTCAAATATAATGCAGTTGTCTCTCAAGTTGATGGAATTGAGAACTATTCAAGAACCTCTACAGGCTCCACAGAGAGCGATAGAGACTCCCCCACCCCCACCCTCTTCTCTAGAAACTTTATCACCGAGGATAGATGAGCTTTCTGTCCTTAAAGCAGGTCTGAGAAAAGTGAAAAGCTTCCAAATGACAAAAAAGGCTTGTCATGAAGAGAACAATTATGATAGGTGTTGTGTCAAGATGCCGAGGACAACTATCCATTTTGCTACAGATTCACTCGACAATGATGGGGAATCAGAGGAGAGTAATTGGGATTCTAGTGCTCAGTCATCATTCAATCATGAAACTTTGGGGCATGCAAACAAGGCTGGAGGATCATTTTACTCTAATGCCATAACTAATGCTGAAGATGAGAGTAGGATATACTATAACCACCGTAAACAAGATATGGGATCTCTGTATGTTGAGTCCTCAACTGCATCAGACCATGAACAGTCTTCGAGACAGAGTTCAATACGTGGAATCTTAGCTTGAAGGAAAAGGAAACTAAGTTTTATATCTGCAAAGCCTAAATCTAAAGGAGAGCCTCTCTTGAAAAAGGATTGTGGAGAAGGTGGTGATGACATTGATTTTGATAGCAGGCAGCTTAGCTCCTCTGACGGGTCCAGTTCTGGGGTACGTATCAACCCTTTTGCTCCCCCCCCACTTCTTTATTTATATTCTTCTTTCTTGGGCTTTGTGCCTCTTAATATAGTCATACGAGTTCAAACTTCACTCTAAAACTATTTTTGTTCTGGCAGTGGAATAAATTGGAAGAAGGTTCCACTACTAGTAGATCATCATTCTCTGAATTTGGGGATGACAAATTTGCTGTTGGCAGCTGGGAGGCAAAAAAGTAATAAGCCGTGATGGCCTCGTGAAGCTCCAAGCGCAAGTCTTTTTTGCTTCAATTGATCAAAGGAGTGAGCGAGCTGCAGGAGATAGTGCCTGTACAGCCCTGGCTGTTGTCATTGCTAAGTGGTTGCAATCTAACCAATACGAAGTGCCAATCAAGTCTGAGTTTGACAGCTTGATCTGAGGTGGATCTTAAGGTGGAGAAACTTGTTTGAGAAAGAGGACTATAGACAACGATTTCCCAACAAGCACTTTGATCTTGAGACAATTCTCCAAGCTAAAATCCGTCCTCTTTCACTAGTCCCAAAGAAGTCGTTTATTGGATTCTTTGATCCAGAAGGCCTAGAAGAAGGGGGTTTTTACTTCCTTCATGGTGCAATTTCTTTTGACAGTATTAGGTAGGAGATTAATCATCATGGATTAGACTTGTCTAGTAATTGTGATCCTTTCGTCTACATTGTAAGTTGGAATGACCACTTCTTTGTCCTCAATGTTGAGCAGGATGCCTACTATATCATTGACACATTGGGTGAGAGGCTTTACGAGGGATGTAATCAAGCCCATGTCCTAAAATTTGACAAAGATACGACAATCTGGAAACTACCGATGGAAACTAAAGAATTGGACGAAAAAACTGCAGGCAACAAAGTGCAACCAAGCAGCACCAAGGAAAAAACTCGGGCTGAAAGGAGGTCGCCATCAAGTCCAAATGAATGCGAAAAGACTCCGATGGAAGAAGAAATTGTGTGCAAAGGAAAGGAGTCATGCAAGGGGTATATTAAGAGCTTCTTGGCTGCAATCCCTATAAGGGAATTGCGGGCTGATATCAAGAAGGGTTTGATGGCATCAACACCCCTTCATCATCGGCTTCAAATTGAGTTCCACTACACCCAGCTGACACAACCTGTAGATGAAAATTCAGCAAGAGATGTAACAATTTGCTGATGCACCAGCATTGTATTAGCTGTTATCGCATTGAATACCTCCCATAGAGTTGAGCTCCAACAATTTTCTATGCCTGTGATTACTCTAACCCCATCCCCTCTTGCAATGTATGTTTTTTAAGCAATAATTATGCTGATGCTGCCATTTAGTGATTTGTTTTTGAGGCTCTTAGTATATTCCACCTGTAGTTTTCGGACGAAGAATACAACATATTTTCACATTCTGGTGATATGTTTTTACTGTAGATAACAGTAAAAATTCCATGCATAAAGTCACATGAAACTTTCTTTATTTTAAACCTTTATTTCACATGCACACGATGCCTTTAATTACAGTGGAAGCATAACTTAAGCGGACACCTTAGCTCTTTAACTTCTCTTTCACAAGAAAAGTGGCTCCTTGTATCGTGGCTTTTTCGGCTTTCCCGGCGAGATTCACCAATTATTCTTGCTCATTTCCCATTATATAACATCCGTGGACTCTTCTCTTGAAGCATAACCCTTCTTCTCTTGTATTCAATACAATCGTTTCCCCTCTCTCTCTCTCTCCCCCACAAGAATGCATTGGTCAGCGAGTGGAACTCGGGCCTCTGATGAGTTTTTGATCAACCTGGCACCAGCTGCCGATGTATCCCCTCTGAAAAATACAGCTTACACAGAGTTACCAACCCATGATCCCATATCTGATGTGACCAAGAAGGATCTTGCTTGGCATCACAAGTCCATAGGAGAAAATGCCGTTCACCTCATCCCGGGAGTCCTGATTCTATGTGCTTTGACTCTCTGGATTTTTTCTCATCCGTATTAACTGTAATCAAGCAATGCAACTCAAATCATATTTTAAATGTGCTTCCTTGCCTTGTCTTGCCTTTCTCTCTATAATGGAGTTATAATTTCAAAATCTATCTTTATGATAAAAACCTAGTTTTGACTATATGATACCTAATTTGTCAGGATTTCTTACATTTTAGTATGTTACTCTGATACCACTTTGCGTTGACTAGTTTTCACTCGTGAAAACGAGTGCCATGAGAATCGTTTCAGTTATGCTGTACCATGTTCTTGGCAGAATTTCAGTTTGCCCTGACAGCGTGAAATGTAAATATCTGTCTTGTCATTATTTCTGGTTTTCATTCACTCACTTTTCATTGCCAGATAAAAAAAATTTACTGGTGATTCTTTAAACTATTTTTTTTTTTTTTTATAATGAGTGCTTGGTAAGAAATAGGAATATTGATAAATTAAGGGAGTCAGGCTTGGCTAAAAAAAGGATGGCATCAATGATCATTAGCCTTCTTCAATTCTCTTTTTTTTTCCCATTGACGAATAGTTAGTTAGCTAAGCCATGTACACATAATGATTGCTGAAATTAACCTTCAAATGCTCATAAAGAATAGTGCCGCTAGTGCAGCATTTTAAATTTCATTAGCATTCAAAGAAAATACAACTACAGCAACATTTTATTTATTCTTTCATCTTCTACTTCTTGTGCCAGTCATGAAAATACCCAGAAGGGTTTTTCTCGAAAGCATCTCTAGGTTTGCGAACATCTTGACCAGGAGCTTTCATGGTCGCATCTTTTACTGAGCCAGAGACCGAAACAAGGCTTGGAGCACCACTGGAAGGAGCTTTGCTAGCATCACCACCACCACCAGTTATACCCGATGTCTTATTGGTGCCAGACATTTTGTCCTTGTATCAGACCAATAGCTTTTTAACAGTACTGCTAGATCTAATTCGGCATGAAAGGCACGCTGTTGACTGGTTCAGTCTCGTAATAACCAAGATGTGCATGCGGGTTCATTTATTTCAGTTTCAGTGAATGGGAACAAAACAATTGAAGTCCCATCATCACATGGGAACTGAGCCTTCTGGCCTTCAAATTTCCCTTCAAAGTTAATTAGGGTTGGGACTTTTCATTTGCATCTGCAATTTATTTGCTTTCCACTGGATTTTAAGGCAACTACAACATTCAAAATGAGATGGCATAGTATGGATATTTTAACATCTGGGAAACAAGCTTGACTACCCCCCACATGGGTGCATCATTCTGCAAGAAACAAATTTACATCAAAATTTGCAGTAGCACCATAAATGAGGGGGCGGGGCAGTTTTTCCTAAGTTATCTCTCTGCACCACTCTCTCTAGTCTCTCCCCAGCCTCTTATTACAAGTAAGAGTGCCTCCTGCAAGATTTGATGGTAAATATGCCCATAGGTTGTGTTGTTATGACCCTGGGTTGGAAGGCTTAGCAAGGCCATTCTTGAAAAATATAGGACAAAAGGTAACAAGGACATCAGCTCACCATATAAACCACGTCAAAGGCTTTGCGGTATTGACTGAGATTGTTTTCAATGTTGTCATTCCTGAAACAGTAGTTCAGATGGTTGAGAAACTAAAGAACTCATTGTTTAGTATACGAAAAAGCAATTGATCCTATTGAAACAGGGTTCAGGAAATAGAAATTTTCAAATGGTTCTACTCTTCAACATCTTCTTGTGAGGTGATCGACCAAGTATCTTTCAAATTTGCAATCTCTTCATTGCATGCCCAGGACATCTAACATTGCATGCTGACATACACAGACACGCAAACAAACCAAGAAAACACACCTTTCAAATTTCCCTTAGGTAAAGCTTCCGTTTTGTGGTAAGGATTATTGGAAGTCCATAACTCATCTCTAATAACTTCCATCAATAGTACAGTGTCCAAATGCCCGACAGAATTCTGAGTTCCTATCATGCATTCACCTGCCTTACCAGATATTCTCTATATCATGTAAACAGGTAATAAAATGTTAAACCCTTTGGAAACCAGAATCCAGCAGAGTGGTGAAAAATATGGGGAATTGGTAGAGATAATCAGGTAAAGATCAAGCAATATTACAAACTCACAGGAAACCCACAGAAATTCGAGTCTCATAGTCCAAACCATCTGACATTTCCAAGTCTCCCAGGTGATCACCAAGAAGCAGCAGATCAGTTCTCTTCTTTACAGAAGCATTGTCATTGATCAGACCATCAGCATCACCAAAATTTTCGTGAACAGGAGCAGCCATTTCAAGAGCATGCTCATTTTTATTTAGACTATGGATCAACTTCCCTGCAACGAAATAGCATTAAAGCCAGAATCAGAATCATTCTAACATGCAGAAGAACAAATAGGCAACATTTCAAATGAAATTTGATCAATGTTTCAAAATTCTAAAACAAACAGGAAGAAGCTTGCAACTCGTTTGGTTTGATATGATGAAGGCACTAAAATGTAAAAGAGACTATGGCATGAAGCTGAAAGGGATAAAAAATAACCGAGAATCCTAGGCAGGCATCGCAACAGGGAGATGCCAATAGCATGTGTTTAAACATTGGCCATGAAGGGTAGAAAGGATCAAAATGATACCTTTGAAAGAAACGAGGCGACCATCATTATCAAATACCATTCGGTTTGAAACAATATTAACATTCTTTAAAGATCTATGGACTTTCTGTCTCAGGACCCGGCACAGCAAAAAGAAGAAGCACAAGCATGTAGAAGGTACCACATAAATTAGACCCAGAAATTAAAAGCACTTTGTTCTGGTACAGAATCACCAGAAAGCATATCTTGTAAACTAACCTCCTCTATGATATCTGCAAGCCCTGCAGGGAATATGAGAACCGGAATGTCTCTTTCCTGTGAATTGCAAACACAAACAAGTTTGGTGATATATAACTTGGCATGAATAACCTTTTACAGAAACCACACTGCTCAAAACTTTATCTCAAAAGGATGTCCAAAAACTCAAAAAGTTCAACCACACCTTCCCTGAAAGCAATTGCAGGTTTAGCAACAGACTCCTTGATTGCATCATATGTAAGGCCTCCCTCAATCAGAAGATTATGGGTTTTCCCCCACCTGCATTAGCAAAACTGCAGCCATGGATACTGAGAGGTGACAGTTTATTTATCTTACATTTATCACAATTTAGTATTGACTCTTCTATTATAAAGGTATTTGTTTCATAATTTTCTTTAAAAAATATTTATTATGTTTATTTATAACATGTCATTTTAATAAAAAAATTAAGAAAAATAAATAAATTATTTCATTCTCTTCGACAGAATATTATGCTCATATCATATCATTTTTTAAAGGGCTCCACTACACCTGTATCGTGACCAAAACTAAAGATTTTCCTGAAAATAAATAAAAATATAGATATGACATTAACTACGATATGATGAATAAATGAGAATTTAACTTTACACTTTAAAATATATAAAATTACAAATCAATAAAAAAAAAAATAAAGAGAGAGAAAAGATTAATCCCATGGGAGAGTCGGGCTTAATCAGGGGTGGACTGGCTTATATCTGGGCCACTTACTCCATCTCTCTACAGGCCTTTGAGCCATAATGGAATGGAACTGCAGCCTGCTGGTTTGGTTAAGGGCTAATTACACCTTTACCCCTAACACCAAATGTTACACTTTTCCAAGTTCCACTCCTTAAGCTCTAAGGTTTCACCTTTTACGAGTTAGTGACTAGTCAAAGCGTAAATTGAAACCTTTTCTTTACTACAGGAGTAACATTGAAACAACTTAAATACTAAGAAACCGTTAAATATACGGTTTCTTAATAGGAAGGCACATTTCATTATAGATGTAGTTCAATTAAATTTGAATTTTTAAAAAAATTTTATTAGTTTAAAAATTAAAAATCTCATTAATTTTATAATTTTAAAAAATAATCAAGATATGTTAAAATTGGATAAAATATTTATAATTAAAAAAAAAGGACACATTCCATCAGACACGTGACGTTTTCCCGTCATTGGGAGTTGGGATTGTGAGGATTCCTGACTCTGAAGGCAACAACCAGTCCATTAAAGCCACACAGCTTCATGCTCTTGAACTTGAATTCAAGTTTCTTTTTCTGAAGACAGAGAGAAGATACTTAATGGGTTTTGTCTTTCAACAGTTTTGAGCACTCGTTTCTCAAATTAAGAACCGCCAAGGTAACATTTTTCTCTTCTTTTTCCAAGATAGGTTTTCCTTGTTTTGCTTTTATTCTCCATATATTGTCTCAGTTAACTTGAAGCCAATGATCTTGATTGATTCTGAAATTGATTTTGTTTAAAGTTCATTTTTAAACAAATATTAGTGGTAGCTCTAATACACATTTCCTTGAAGATGGCTGAGGTTTTGTTTTTTTAACTTTGAAGCAGATATTTTGATGGATTCTGGACTGTTGTTTAAAGATCACTTCTTTTTCACACATGTGTGCTCCTACATGGTTTTCTGCTATTCAAATTTGATGTTGGAAGCGAATTGGTAGCTTCCATTGGAAGTTTTTCACTTGGATATTAAGTTTTGATGGTGGGTTCTTGTATGTTAGAGCTTGTTGGTCTAATAGGTCCTAAACATTCTAATTAGTGCATTTTGTGGCCGTTTTCACATGTCTTAAACAGGGTTTTGATGGATATAGGTTAACTTAACGCAATGTTGTTTTTGCATGGATATATAGATAGACAATGTCAAAAGGGTGATGACTTTGGTTTGTGTATCTGAATAAGGGTTACTTAACTGGTTTTTGCAGTTTGCAATAGTAAGATGGCTAGACAGGCTAATACACTTTTCCTTGAAGAATGGCTGAGGATCTGTAGTGGTAGCAGCAACAACACTTCAGCCACTACTAATCAATCTCAGGGTTCTTCATCTGGTAATAATGACCAAATGAGCATGGAGGACAGCATGGCAGAGGACACAGTTCAGGCAACCACGCCTTCAGTTTGCGTATTTAGCCAACAACCAGCTACACCTGGCTCAATTTTTGGTTTTTCAGCTCCATCGGGTGGGAATCAGTTTGGTTCTACAGGTCCATCACGTGCAAACCCCTTTCAATTTGGAAGCCAAACAAACATTCCCGCTCCGCAGAACCCATCTTTTCAGGCTTCTGGTAGTCTAGAGTTTAATGCTGGAGGAAGTTTCTCATTGTTCACAGGTGGCGGTGACAAGTCCCTTGGAAAATTTGTCAGAGTCAAAAAAACACAGCGCAAGCGGTAAAGACACCTAGGAACTCCGGTTTTGGTTTTGTTGTGTAAGTTCCTGGTTATTGGTGGCAGACAAGTAATTATAATGATGAGAGATACACAGCATGATTTTCTGTTTCCGAGGTCACCCATTGATATTTTGGTGACAAAGGTAAACCTGCCTTCTCAGGCACCAGAGTATGTCTTTACAGTTCCCTTTTCCCTCAGGACGATGGTGGAAAGTTGGGCTTGTGTTGTTGCAACTTTGTACTGTCTTCTTTACAAACCTAAGAAATTTTACCATGTACTCCCTCAGGACGATGGTAGCTCATAGGATTATAGTTGGGTAAATTTGCTTGTGACCATGTTCTCTGTAGTCTGTACTCTATCACTTGTAACATAAACAGCAAATCATATCGATTTGTTTAAGAAAGTGTCTTGTTCTGAGCATCAGGTATTTCCAATAATCATTGTTTTATCTCACTTGTAATCTGTTTTCAAACATTCCTCTCTCTTGCCTTGTTTACTGGCGACAGAACTTAGAAGTGAACACTGAATTATACACGAGGGTTTGCTGAAAGACAAGCAAGAGGAGATGAATAAATGTCAATTTATCCTACTGTTAATGTATATGATATAAGATTTGGCTATTGGAGCCAACAATTTATAAAAGATGCACAAAATTACTGGCAGGAAGATTGGTGGTGTGAAGCGTTAGGCACAAAATGTACCCTTCATATAGCAAGTTCTTGGAGCACTATAAATCCCTTCTAAGTCGGGTGATTAGCAATCCTACATTACTAAACCATGATCAAAGCAACAAGATGAGTAAACGATCAGAATTGAACTCGTTTTGTTTTTACAGATGTAGCCAGCCTAGTGGCGATTAGATCACTAGTAATGTCTGGCTCCGGCATTATTGTAAACACGGCCATCAGGGTATGGAATCCTTCCCTCATTTCCTTGAGCTCTTCCACGCCCACCGTACTGAGGTCGTCCCCGGTAGGACTCAAATTGACTGCTGGCATAAGCCCGATGTGTTTCTCCAGCACTGATGGGTCCTGTAGCAGCTGCACCACTATAGCCACGGGCATCCTGCAAACCTGTGTTTGGGTAGTGGCTCATGCTGGCTAGTTGGTACTGACTTAGTCGGGCCTGTGATTCCTTCCTAAGAAACTCTTCTCGTCTATTGGCTTGTTGAGCTCGAAGTGCGGAAAGTTTTTCCTGGTATCTGGTATTGATCTCGATAATTTTCTGAAGCAGCAAAAAATATTGAATGTTTATCGTTTGGCCAATCATCTATAATATGAGCAGTAAAAAATACAAAGAAAGCCAGTGCTATCAGAGATCAATAATTTAGTAAAGTCAAAGGGAAGAGAAGGTTTCAAAACCAGCATAAGAAGAGAAGGGCATGTTAGAGAAGCAGGAAGATTTGCAACACACTAAGCAACAGTTAGCTCTTTGTAAATTAATTTGCTTAAATATTTATTTGACTTCTCCAATCATGCACATGCGTCATCGAGCTAAAGTTATTAGAGTAACCCCCCTCCCCTTCTCTCCTCCCTGTAAGATCCTTTACTGGCCTAGGTATAAAATAGTTGCAGCTCACAAGGGGGGAAAGCCCGGATAATTGAAGAAATTGTTTCATAGAAGTCTCACCTCCCTATGCCTAGCATTTTCAGCAACCTCTGCATCACCTCGCTCTTTTGCCAATTTCGTTACTTCATCAAAGAACTTCCTTTCAAGACCTTCAAAAGACATTGCCAATGAGTTGTCCTCAAAGCCAAGCTCCATGTCTTGGTCATGGGGCTGGGTTCCGCCAGCTTCCTTGTTGGATTGACTTTCTAGACCCATTTTCGGATCAGGTGGCTGCCCATGGTAGTAAGATCTTGCCCCAGAACCCACTTGACCTGCAAAATGAAACAAATATGAACAAACATTCATAAAACTTGTTCATAGCTTTTTTTTCTCCCAGAAAAGCCACAATTTTCTTGGTTATCAAGCATGCATCCTAAAACTTGTTCACACACGTAGCATCCAAATTACATACAAATATCAATCTCCACTTTCTGATTCTTTACCTTTAAACTTTAGTGCCCAATTGCATCTTCACTATAATTCAATCTTCAATAGATTACCATCAATCCTAACACATCAACGCAGCTCACTGCTCTACATTGTAAATAAGTTCATAGCTTTCTTTGATCATCTGTGTTCTATACTACGCTCAAAAGGGTCAAGATATATCCCACTTCAAATGAACTACGGTTCTGTTTGGTATGACTTTTGTGCATTGATTTGAGTTGTTTTTTAAACTTTTTACTTGTAGAAATGTTATAAATATATTTGATTAGACAACTTCTGACTGAAATTAAAAAAAAAAAATTGTTACAAAAGTGAGTCAAGATTTTGATTTAATCAAAAGTTAATTTTCAACTTTTAACTCGGATTCTACTTGATACTATATCTCTTCCCTCAAAAATTCGTTTTGAATCATTTTTACCGGACATATTTCTGAACTTGTTTTTGTCACATTATTTATGAAAAACAACTTTTGAATTGTGACTCGAGATAAACTATGTTATGCCAAATGGGCTCTTAACACACAATTTTCACTTCCATCAATTCCACCTACCAATTCTTAACATTAACACCCAATTCCTCATTGTCCTTCCACCATTGTTCTGATAACTCCAAAAGCTTAACGTTAATTCCTATATCGTCAAAGAAAGTTCACACTTTCCTTCAATGTTCAAATCAAATTCACTACCTTCAACAACCCAAAAAACCCGTACATCCATCAGACACAATAACATCAAGAAACACACAGTATTCACTCACCGTCACTGAAAGTATGAGTAGGCAATTGATTGTGAACATTCTGTGAATCTCTGTCCCACTGCCACTGCCCTTCAGCTATTGAAGATTTATACCCAGGATGCTGCTCTGCCTCCACACTAGAATACCCATCTTGCCTTCCTCCTCCTCCATAACTATTACTCATTGCCCCTGCATTTCCTCTCATTCTTTGTCGACTTCCGCCATAGGGGTTCATATTCCCATCCCCGTACGCCGGCGGTGGCTGCCGTTCATGTTCTCTCTCTGTAATCCCAAAAGAAACACGGCAATACACGAATTAGCACCTGTTTGAAAACAACGTTGCACTATCTGATATAATACTTCACTTTACTGTGGTTTGTTTCTTTGCCTTCCTTTTCAGGATCGATTTATGAGTAACTCGAAGAGACGCAAGATTGGGAACGAGTGATGTTTGCCCTCGAAAGAGATGCCAACTGCCGAGTATTCTTCATGTGACCCCGCGTACAATTTATTTTTGGATTTTAAAAGTATTTTTAATAAAACTTTTTAATAACACTTCAAAAGTTTTAATTTTTTTCATTTTAAATTAATATTTTTTTATATTTTTAAATTATTTTAATTTGTTGATATCAAAAATAATTTTAAAAAAATAAATAAAAATTATTTTAATAAAATTATAAATAAAAAATACTTTAAAAAATAATTATAACCATAATCTCAAATTTAGTTTAAAGTCTGTCATATTTATAGAAGGCTAAAAATTTGTTTGGGAACATAGTTTCAACCGCGTTTTTTAAATTTTAATTTTTTTGTTAAAAATTATTTTTTTATGTTTTTAGAATTTTTTGATATACTGATCTAAAAAGTAATTTTAAAAAAATAAAAAAATATTATTTTGATTAATTTCTAAGCGAAAATCATTTTGAATCGCTACCACAATTCCAAACATGCGATGTCAGGGGTAAAATTTTTTAGTTCATTTCATATCAATAAAAATAAATATTCTTTTTTTTTCATTTAAAAAATGTACTTTCACATTATCCTAATTTATTAAAAAAATAATGAATTATATGAATATTATCCTTAATTTTTGAATTCAAAATATTAAGAAATCAATATGTTTCTTTAATCATTTAATCAATTCTTTAAAAATATTAAAAATAATTGGGTGAGGTCAATTTTTTACTTTAGTGTAACCTTTTATATTTTATACGGGTTTTTGTTCTCCTTGTTTTGTGCCTATTTTTTACTTGAATGACTATTTTATAACAAAATTAAAATAAATATTTTTTAATATAAACAACCAAATTTGCAGTGGAATAAAATTATCAAAATTTAAAAGGTGTGGCATGAAACATTGTTCATTGAACAATGTTTTGCTTTTTTTTTTTTTAATTTAGTTTTTTTTTAATTTCACTTTCCAATGATTCAAAAAAGAATTATTTAGTTTTTTTAAAAAAAATTATTTTATATGGGATTATCGAGATTCTAATCTTCAATATTGGATCTGGTATAATTGAGTTTTGTATTTTTTTTTTTTACTTTTCATATAGTTATTATGATTTTATAACCCGGATTGTGAGTTTTACAAGTTAATCAGAGGTGGCTTAGATTGTTTTATTTTTTAAATTAATTTTTTTATTTAATTTCATTGTTTAACATCAGATTAGCTGAGAATTAGGCTTTTTAGTATTTTTTTAATCTGTTTTACAATGAGTTATCTCAATCTCATAACTCAAGTCGCAAGTTTGAGAAGTTGACTCTGGTTAATTTTTTTTATTTTTTAATTGTGTATTTTCTTTTCAATCTCTTTCTTCAAGGTTAAATTGATTTTTAATTGAGATTTTTAATTTATTTCAACTTATATTTTATAGGGTTACTATAATCTCATGACCTCAGTTGTGGATTTAACATGTTAATCCAGTGAATTGATCTAATATATTAATGTCTTAATGTTTTTTTTAAAATACTCATCTAATATATTATAGTTTTAATATTTTAAAAAAATTATGAAATATACATTATATTTTGAGTTAATGATTCTTTTTACTATTTAAAAATATATTATCAACATTTAACAAATTCTTTTTACATAAAAAATATTTGACCAAATACACATCATAAATCATAACTCAGATATGAACTGGGGCAGAACTGTTGGATCCGGCCTAATTGCCCTCTATAATTAAATCTTCACAGGCCCACTATCTGAATATAAGGTAAAAACGGGTCGGGTTATGAAACATCTTTCTTGCTTCTTTTGCTCTCTGTTTGTAGCTCTTTTGTTGCACACAAGAACAAAGTTTTGAAATTTGCTCTGGTTTTAGAGAAGTGAAAGAGAAATGTGGAAGAGAGTGTTAAGAGAAGCTACAGCGAGGCAACCATGGAGCACCATAACAAGTAAGAGATGGTCATCAACATCACCAACAAGCATATCCGCCGCTGTGGACACACTGTTGCTTCGGTCTCTTAAAGAGCACTATCTTGAAGTCTCCAAAATGAACCCTCCTCCTGTAAGAGAACACAAACTTTACTTAAAAACCCTTTTGGGGTTTTGTTTCTCTTTAAAAAGCAAAACCCTTTTTCTGTTCTTGCTTTTAAAGGAACCCCATGAAGAATTTAGGGTTTTAGATAGAGAATACTCGCATATGTTAGTTCAACAGGTTGCTTGGATTAAAAATGGGAAACCAATCTTTGTTTTTTTTTTTTTTATGATTTTTGACTACTTCTGTTGTGTATGTTAGGTTTTGTTGAGTAAAGTTTGTGGCCTTAGGCAACTTAAGGAGGTGAAGTCACCTTCTACTCGATGTTTAATATATCGAGGTTACTTACGCCTATGTACATGCTTGTATGTCTGCTTTTGTTGAGTGAAGTTTGTGACTATAGGGAATCTAGAAAGCTGAGCTTTTGTTTGTCTATGTATGCATGCTTAAATGTTTGTTTGTCAAATTAGAATTATGCATGATTTTGTGCGTTCAATTGGGCTTAATGTGTATGATATGTGAGTGAGAGAGTGTGAGAGATTTTTTTTGGCTAATGCTATATCTTGAACTTGAATTTGTTGTAGAAAGTCAACCCTCCACCTGCCTTTTCAATAATAAAAGGTGCTTTGGATGGGAATGGTCCAGTTCTGATTCGCACCTATGGGAATGAGGAAATTAAACTCTCTATAATGCGGATGGCTTATATTGCACCTGGTGATGGGGAGTCTGATGGAAATGACGAGGACGTGAATCAGTTCTTCCTTCATGTGGATGTTTCGAAGCCTGGACAAGATAAATCTCTGCATTTTCTATGTGGACTTTATACAGACGCGCTGGGAATTCACTCTGTTTCTTTGAGGCCAAAGCTTGACGGTGCTGACTTTCTTGAGGACACAACTACATACAGTGGCCCACATTTTGTGTAAGTTGTCATTCTCGTTTCTCTTTTTTTGGTCGATGATTCAATAAATTTGAAGTCATAAGGTGTTAAAATATTGAAAAACAACGAGGCATATAATGACTAAAACTGAATCATATTTTTTTGATACGAGGATACTGTGACACATTGGAGGAACTTTTGTTCCCCCCTATCTCAATATTCTGTGTTAAACAATTGGAGAACAACGAGGCACATGATGATCAAACAAGAACCAATTTCTTTGGCATTCAGATAATGTTACTGATTAGATGAACTTCAAGAACCACTGCTTTCGATTAGCAACCATTTCTTTCGATGCGGCAACTGAAACTACTCTATTCTTCATTTCTTTGGCATAACTTGAAATTTAAACGATTTGGTTGTACACTTCAACAAATTGTTCCCGCGTTGACAGGGAACTTGATGAAAGGATGAGGGATGCATTCCACCGTTTTATTGAAGAACGAGGTGTGAATGAGAATCTTTTTGATTTTCTTCAAGCATGGCTGTATGTGAAGGAGCACCGGGGTCTTACGCGCTGGTTTAAAACAGTGGGCACATACATCAATGAAAATAGGCCAGCTAAGAGTTCATAATATTTTTATAAAGGGGTCTCATAAGAAGATTCATTTGCAAGCAAAAAATAGGCAAAGATGTGTAACAAGTTGTTGGTATATTTACTCGAGCTGCGTTGCTTAAACTCTTCAGCTTTTCAGTTCTGCTGCTGTCTTTTGAAAACCAGTATCAAACTGTTTTGTCGTGGTGATGACATTTTCATGTTGGAGCTGCTTTTTCTCTCTATGATGTGATTCCTTACATGGGCAAAGATGTGTATCATTCTTCTCAGACACGTTTACTTTCAAGTGCTTTTGCAGCTTGGATAATACTCCTCGTAGAATTTTTTTTTTTTTTGCAGCTTGGATAATACTTTGCGTGAAATAGAAGATAAAGATTCTGGCCTCAAATTGCTCGGATAGTTTATAACAATCTATAGCACCTCCTCTTGAGCACTGTCTTGCCTCTTTGTATCTTACGATATCTAGCACTTTACCAACTGAAGATCAAAGCAGAACGAAGACCACAAAAATGGACTCCGCATTCTTTAGCTCTGTAATTCAAATCAAAGATTTGATTGGTCATCTTCTCTATAAAAGCTGGCCTTCAAACTTTACAGTCATCTCTGAAAAAGATTCAGATGATCCAGTTTATATTGAATCCACTTAGAACCCGAAGCCTTCTTGGCTCGAGCAATTGAATATTTGTTAATATTACTCTTTTATAGATAAATGAAAAATCTAGACAAGCTATTAGATTAGCAGAGCTTGCAAACGGATCCCATTAAAAAAAATCTACACTTGTAATTGTAATTTTAAGACCTATTTACCATCGAAAAACTTAATTCTTGCATGCACAAAACAAATTTAGCTTAATAACTTAGTATCTGATAAATGATGTTCTAACGATAGAAAAAGAAGAAGAAGTGGAAAACACGTTTATTTAGGGTGGGGGGGGGGGGGGAATCAATTACAGTGATTATGGAAGGCATCTCATGGAGAAAATAATAATGTGCTGTCTGGGTCTCGGACTTGGACTCTGCCCTTTACCCGATGGCCCGTATCATATATCCAATCGGCCCATTACCAGGGTGGGTTTCAAGTTATGCGTGGCCACAAAAGATGGTCACTATTAAATTCCTTTTCAAAATCTTCTTGCCATAATCATGATGTCACCCCTATATATATTGCTTTCAAGGAAACAGCAGAAATTGTAGGGAAAACGTTTTTGTTGGTGATAGCAATAATGGTGAATTGGTCAATTTTTGAAACCTCATATGCTTAGTTGACCTTATACTTGATGGGACTATATGGACAGATTATGTCATATCACATGAGTTATAGACACCAACACCAATCATAAAATAATTTTAATAAGCATTTAATACTTCTGAGTTGTATTTAATTTTGAATTCCAAAACGTAATAATGACAACCTTGCAATCAAAACTTGAATTAAAATAACGTAATCGTAAGATTTAGAATTAAAAGGTTTATTTTTTTGTGATCTCGAGTTCGAGCCTTATAATTGCTAATTTGATGATTACTGGAAGTTTATATAGTCATTAATTTTAGGGCCTGTGGGATTAGTCGAGGTGCGCGTAAGCTGGCCCGGACATCCATGTTAATAAAAAAAACTTGAATTAGAATAACCATGATGGGTGTAAATCAACTAGTCATACTCTAGGTTTACTTTTTAAAAGTCACCGGTTCAAGTCCCATAAACTCCAGGATCATTGAAAGTTTAAATGGTCGTTAACTTCAGGGCCCGTGGAATTAGTCGAGGTGCACACAAACTGACCCGGACACCTACGTTAATAAAAAAAAAATAAAACTTGAATTAGAAAAGGCAAGGAGAGGATTTTTATCACCTTAAGTGAGATTGTATATGATTTTTACACACACACACACACACATATATATATATATATATATTTTCTTGTGTTGTAAGTATTTAATAATTATAACTTGAATATCATAAGTTTTTCATATTGTAGAAGAATGAGTCTTCCATATTCCTGAAGAGACGATCTGATTCATAGTTCCATTGGCAAGAGTCATAAAAAAACCTTTGATTTTGTCCCCCTTCTTTTCCCCATGGAGGCAAAGGTCCATTGTCGCTATCATCTTGTCATGCAAATTTAACGGTTCTTATAATTTGTAATTTATAATTTTTATTCATTTTAAAAGTATAGAAAAATATACGGCAAATCAATGGCAGAATTTTGCAACTATGGAGGTGCCGAAAGGCAATACCACCATGAATGTTGCAAAACTGGGTCATGAGATTCTGGTTTTTGTATTTGGTGCTTGCTCATCTCACTGGTTTTTTTTTATTATTAAAAATAAAATATAACAGGCACAAAATTATCTTCCTAGAAGACCTCACACGAGCTTGTTCATTGCAATCTGTCGCTACGATGAAAATAAGACAAAAACTACAAGGTATTTAACTAAAAACCCTGTAGTTAATTAGTAAACTCACCCAATCTCAATTAATTAGTGTTTTTTACGACCTGAGCACCTCCTGAAAAGTCGAGTTTAATAACTTTGAAAACAGGATTGACATCCTGGGCTCTAGTTTAAACAAATCCCAAGGAAGATTCTAGAATAAAAAATGCTAAATCTTGATCCTTGCAGGCACCAACGCCCGGATTCATCGTTGCCATAGGCCACTATGAGGGAGAGAATTGAAAGAGAGACTTGAACGCAAACACACTGGGAAAAGATGAGAGAAACTGGATGTTGCAGACGAGACAAGGCATGCCATGCCAGAGTTGCAATGAGCTAGCTAGAGATGAAGATCAGGCCATTGCTATTGATTAGACACCATTTACACGAGTGGTCTTCAGCAAGCCTCTCTCCCTCCATTCATTGAACGACAGGAAGCTGTTGATTTTGTCGTTGTATTTCCCAATAAGATATTTCCACACGTTTTCCGCCATGTTTGTGTGGTGCTCACCATCACATGTCTTCTATTTTCTTACACTGCAAAAGTGATTAAAAGTCGGTTTTTTTTCCTTTTTTCATTTCAAGAAGAGGATATCGTGATATCTTCTTTCTTTTTACTTCAAACAATCACACTAATAATGTTCATACAATCAAACTCAACCCATTAGTGCTTCCAAATACAATCACCGTTGTAAAGTTTTGACTGAACTAGCAGGTTGATAAATAACTCGAATTATTAGAGACTTAAATCGGTTTGGGTTGGAAAAAAATTAAACCCCATAAATTTTTATTTATTATGTACTTTTATTACACTGTTCTTAAACCACGAATCTCGGCCATGACTTTTTAGGTGTTTATATCATGTCTAAGGATTTTGATGCTTTTTTTTTTATTGATATTGGTGTCCGGATTAGCTTGCGTGTACCTTAATTAATCTTATAGGCTCTAAAGTTAACGACTATGTAAGCTTCCAGTGGTTCTGAAGTTTGTAAAACTCGAACTGGTGATCTCTAGAGAACAAATCTAAGGTCTGACCAATTAAGCTACACCCCTCAGAGTTAAGAATTTTATGTTTTTTTTATTAACGTGGGTGTCCGGGTCAGCTTGCGCGTATCTCGACTAATCCTATGAGCCCTGAAATTAATGATCATATAAACTTTCAGTAACTCTAAAATTTATAAAACTTAAATGTATGATCTCTAGAAAAAAAAAATCTAGAAACCCTTTATAATTAAAAATTCATGTTTTAATCAAATGAGTGGGCGACTTGAATCAAAGAAGCCTGATTTTTTAGGCTTATACACGCATAGGCTAAGTCATGTCTGCCATTCTTTTGACATCTAGGCAGTGGCTCTTTTCCTTATGGCCACAATCTAGACGCTTACGCATCTGGCACCAGGGGTTGCCTCTTGAGCAATGTTCGAGTCAACTTAGATATAAATTAGAGAAATAAAATTAAAACAATAATCAAACACTATTTATTCAATAGAATACGTTCGAGTCCAGTGAATTATTACATTACAGAAACTTTTACTTATGAGTTTGATGGAAGCTAGATAAACAAGGACCCGTGAGCAAAGACCACATTTTTACAAGTGGAAAAAGAGACGTTAGTTCTTAGGTTTATTTTATGTTTTTCTTCCATTCATTTGCCGGCCCATTTCTCTCTCTCTCTCTCTCTCTCTCTCTCTCTCTTAACTGGAGTTCTTGTACATCGTTCAAACAACCAACGGCATATCCCTCGTATATATATTAGCCAAATTCCACCTTCTCCTCACCAAATCTCCTCTTCCTTTTTAGATTTCAAGATCCTTCATATCCCATCTTCCAATTTCAAATTCTCACCACACTCACTTCTTCTTTTTCTCCATTTTTGAAGTTAAAGTTCTCTCCTTTGTCATCATCGATAAATGTCCCCTTGAACTCTTATATAATCTATGCCAAATCTTATGATCTAACAAGAAAATCCTAATCAAGATCATACCCGGGCTTTCTTTTTCACTAAAAAATAGGAAAAGAAAGCTAATATATCTTGTAATTCTCAGCCACTTGAATTTGTTGCAATCTCAACACAATCTCCAAAACCCATCTCATATAACTCTCTTTATCTCTTAGATCACGAAATTACTTCAATTTTATCTCTCTTGATCACTACACAGGCTCATTTCTGTCTAGACCTTGATAAAGTAACCCTTTTCTGTTCTTGGAAGGAAAAGTTTCCATCTTCAAGTCAAAGAAATGGTGGTGAAGATGATGAGGTGGCCACCATGGCCACCTCTGTCATCAAGAAAATTTGAGGCCAAAGTGACCATTCACAAACTGCAAGGCCTGAATTTGGTGCAAGATGTAGAACAAAATAATGATGAGAGCAAGAAGAGGTTGGTGGTTGAGATGAAGTGGAAAGGTCAAAAGGGTATTGCTTTAAGGAGGTCTGCAAAGAGGAATTTTACTGAGGAAGGTGGGTTCTGTGGTGATGGGGTTTTTGAATGGAATGAAGAGTTTAAAAGTGTTTGTAATCTTTCTGGAAATAAAGATGGTGTTTTTCTTCCTTGGGAGATTGCATTCGCAGTTTTCAGTGTAAGTTTCCTTTTCTTTTCTTTTTTTCTCCTGCTTTGGTATTCGTTGACTATCTGTTGGTAGATTTTTGATCATATCGAAATTGATTATTGTCATTAGGCTTTGGCTTTGGATAATTGAGTGTCCTTGCATACGCTTTTTTGACATCTTACTCTCTCTGTCTGTCGCAGAATTATTGATCAATACTGATATATGTTCTTGTCATGATTTTTTGGCTTTCTTCTTTAACTTCCATTCTTTTGAACAAAGATGAATAATTAAGGGAAAAACCTAGAGCTAATGAAGAATATTATGTGCTTTTCCACAGTTCCAGGAAATTGGATATTACAATACAGGATATCAACGGAGGTTTCCCTTTTCGTGGGTGTATTATTGAACTTCTATTGACTATGGTTTCAGTCATCATATAATAAATTCACATTAATTGTATTTTTTTTTGTTTTTATTAAATCAAAGTTTGCAATATGTATAAGAATACGCTTCTGCAGATTAATCGGTGGTCAATATGCTAAATTCTTGAGGGATTCAGTATGCTTTTTTAGTACCTGTAGCTTTATATTCCAAGACTTCTGAGGCCTTCTTTTTTGGCCTATATGTGTGGTGATTATTTTGAAGTGATTGGCTTCACACATAGTGGAAGTTATTATCATGCTTGATCATGTTAAATGGCATATTCCTAGAGTGTTTTCTCAATTTGTTCTGTTTATGCTACGGGTCCTTTAGCGACTGATATCTTAATAATCTCTCGGTATTGATTTTACAATAAGACAGTTTTGTTTCTAATGGTCAGGGCTTGAAACAAGGGCCAAGGAATAAGGTTATTTTAGTTGGAACTGCTACATTAAACCTCGCGGAATATGCTTCAACAGCTAAGGAGAGAGAAGCCAAAATTGATGTTCCTTTAACAGTTCACAATAGCACTGTTGAGGGCACTCCCTTGCTTCATGTAAGTCCATTCCTTTCAATACGACGAACATCTGTTATTAACTGTATCCTATGCTAATGGCTGTTTCATTTCTGACACTAGTTCAAATATAATGCAGTTGTCTCTCAAGTTGATGGAATTGAGAACTATTCAAGAACCTCTACAGGCACCACAGAGAGTGATAAAGACTGCCCCGCCCTCACCCTCTTCTCTAGAAACTTTATCACCAAGGAGAGATGAGCTTCCTGTCCTTAAAGCAGGTCTGAGAAAAGTGAAAAGCTTCCAAGTGACAAAAAAGGCTTGTCATGAAGAGAACAATTATGATATGTGTTGTGTCAGAAGTGAAGATGCCGAGGACAACTATCCATTTGATACAGATTCACTCGACAATGATGGGGAATCAGAGGAGAGTAATGGGGATTCTAGTGCTCAGTTACCATTCAATTATGAAACTTTGGGGCATGCAAACAAGGCTGGAGGATCATTTTACTCTAATGCCATAACTAATTCTGAAGATGAGAGTTGGATATACTATAACCACCGTAAACAAGATATGGGATCTCTATATGTTGAATCCTCAACTGCATCAGACCATGAACAGTCTTTGAGACAGAGTTCAATACGTGGAATCTTAGCTTGGAGGAAACGGAAACTAAGTTTTATATCTGCAAAGCCTAAATCTAAAGGAGAGCCTCTCTTGAAAAAGGATTGTGGAGAAGGTGGTGATGACATTGATTTTGATCGCAGGCAGCTTAGCTCCTCTGATGAGTCCAGTTCTGGGGTACGTATCAACCCTTTTGCTCCCCCCCCCCTTCTTTATTTATCATCTTCTTTCTCGGGCTTTGTGCCTCTTAATATAGTCATACGAGTTCAAACTTCACTCTAAAACTATTTTTGGTTCTGGCAGTGGAATAAATTGGAAGAAGGCTCCACTACTAGTAGATCATCATTCTCTGAATTTGGGGATGACAAATTTGCTGTTGGCAGCTGGGAGGCAAAAGAAGTAATAAGCCGTGATGGGCACATGAAGCTCCAAGCGCAAGTCTTTTTTGCTTCAATTGATCAAAGGAGCGAGCGAGCTGCAGGAGAGAGTGCCTGTACAGCCCTGGTTGCTGTCGTTGCTAATTGGTTGCAATCTAACCAATACGAAGTGCCAATCAAGTCTGAGTTTGACAGCTTGATCAGAGTTGGATCTTTAGAGTGGAGAAACTTGTGTGAGAAAGAGGACTATAGACAACGATTTCCCGACAAGCACTTTGATCTTGAGACAATTCTCCAAGCTAAAATCCGTCCTCTTTCAGTAGTCCCAGAAAAGTCGTTTATTGGATTCTTTCATCCAGAAGGCCTAGAAGAAGGGGATTTTGACTTCCTTCATGGTGCAATGTCCTTTGACAGTATTTGGCAGGAGATTAATCATCATGGGTTAGACTTGTCTAGTAATTGTGATCCTTTCATCTACATTGTAAGTTGGAATGACCACTTCTTTGTCCTCAAGGTTGAGCAGGATGCCTACTATATCATTGACACATTGGGTGAGAGGCTTTACGAGGGATGTAATCAAGCCTATGTCCTAAAATTTGACAAGGATACAATAATCCGGAAAGTACCAATGGAAACTAAAGAATCAGATGAAAAAACTGCGGGCAACAAAGTGCAACCAAACAGCACCAAGGAAAAAACTCGGGCTGAAAGGAGGTCGCCATCAAGTCCAAATGAATGCGAAAAGACTCCGATGGAAGAAGAAATTGTGTGCAAAGGAAAGGAGTCATGCAAGGAGTATATTAAGAGCTTCTTGGCTGCAATCCCTATAAGGGAATTGCGGGCTGATTTCAAGAAGGGTTTGATGGCATCAACACCCCTTCATCATCGGCTTCAAATTGAGTTCCACTACACCCAGCTGACACAACCTGTAGATGAAAATTCAGCAAGAGATGTAACAATTTGCTGATGCACCAGCATTGTATTAGCTGTTATCGCATTGAATACCTCCCTCCCATAGAGTTGAGCTCCTACAATTTTCTATACCTGTGATTATTCTAACCCCATCCCCTCTTGCAATGTATGTTGTTTAAGCAATAATTATGCTGATACTGCCATTTAGTGATTTGTTTTTGAGTCTCTTTGTATATTCCATCTGTAGTTTTCGGACGAAGAATGCAAGTATCTACCTATTCATATTTTCACTTTCTGGTGATTTGTTTTCACTGTAGATAATAGTAAAATTTCCATGCATAAAGTCACATGAAGCTTTCCTTATTTTAAACCTTTAGTTCACATGCACACGATGCCTTTAATTACAGTGGAAGCAAAACTTAAGCTGACACCTTAGCTCTTTGACTTCTCTTTCACAAGAAAAGTGGCTCCTTGTATCGTGGCTTTTTCGGCTTTCCCGGCGAGATTCACCATTTATTCTTGCTCATTTCCCATTATATAACATCCGTGGACTCTTCTCTTGAAGCATAACCCTTCTTCTCTTGTATTCAATACAGTCGGTCCCCCACACCCCCCCCCCCCCCCTCTAAGAATGCATAGGTCAGCGAGTGGAACTCGGGCCTCTGATGAGTTCTTGATCAGCCTGGCACCAGCTGCCGATGTATCCCCTCTGAAAAATACAGCTTACTCAGAGTTACCAACCCATGATCCCATATCTGATGTGACCAAGAAGGATCTTGCTTGGCATCACAAGTCCATGGGAGAAAATGCCGTTCACCTCATCCCGGTAGTCCTGATTCTATGTGCTTTGACTCTCTGGATTTTTTCTTATCCGTATAAACTGTAATCAAGCGATGCAATTCAAATCATATTTTAAATGTGCTTCCTTGCCTTGTCTTGCCTTTGTCTCTGTAATGGAATTATAATTTCATAATCTATCCATCTTATAAACACCTAGTTTTGACTATATGAAACCTAATTTGTCAGGATTTCTTACATTTTAGTATGTTACTCTGATACCACCTAGCTTTGACTAGTTTTCATTCGTGAAAACGTGTGCCATGAGAACTGTTTCAATTCTTCTGTACCATGTTCTTGGCAGAATTTCAGTTTGCCCTTACAGCATGAAATGTAATTACCTGTCTTGTCATTATTTCTGGTTTTCATTCACTCAGTTTTCATTGCCAAATAAAAACAATTTACTGGTAATTCTTTAAACTGATATTATTTTTTTATAATGTGTGCCTGGTAAGAAATAAGAATATTGATAAAGGAAGTCAGGCTTGGCTAAAAAAAGGATGGCATCAATTATCATTGGCCTTCTTCAATTCTATTTTTTCCCCATTGACGAACAGTTAGTTAAGCTAAGCAATGTAAACATAATGATTGCTGAAATTAGCCTTCAAATGCTCATAAAGAATAGTTAAAGAGAGAGGTTAGGCACCAGAAATAACTGCTGATAGTGCAGCATTTTAAATTTCATTAGCATTCAAAGGAAATACAACTAAAGCAACATTTTATTTATTCTTTCATCTTCTACTTCTTGTGCCGGTCATGAAAATACCCAGCAGGGTTTTTCTCGAAAGCATCCCTAGATATGCGAACATCTTGACCAGGAGCTTTCATGGTCGCATCTTTTATTGAGCCAAAGACCGAAAAAGGGCTAGGAGCACCACTGGAAGGAGCTTTGCTAGCATCACCACCAGCAGCAGTTAAACCCGATGACTTATTGGTGCCAGACATTTTGCCCTTGTATCAGACCAATAGCTTTTTAACAGTGCGAGATTTAGAGTCTACTATCTCTTTGATGTTCCAAAACAAGAAAAGGATGGTGCTTACATAGTGCACTCTGGGAACTTTGAGGATTCATTTTGTATTTAATTCTCTCTGGAAATGATGTGCCATTGACAGTCAAATTTCTTGACAAATTTTGATGAATGCATAGAAAATAACAACGGATTTATAACTTTGTTCCTTGGTAAAGTTTTTGTTTATCTAAAACCTTTTCTACTTCCTGTGTTGTGGCATTGAATGGCACGCTGTTGACTGGTTCATTTATTTCAGTTTCAGTGAATGGGAACAAAACAATTGAACTCCCATCATCACATGGGAACAGAGCCTTCTGGCCTTCAAATTTCCCTTCAAAGTTAATTAGGGCTTGGGACTTTTCACTTGCATCTGCGATTTATTTGCTTTCCATTGGATTTTAAGGCAACTACAACATTCAAAATGAGATGGGTATGCATATTTTAACACTGGACTGTAGGTGATGGTTTCCAACCTATAAGCTAGTCCTGACTGGAATAGAGAAATTCTCCATGACCTTCAAGATATGATTTCTAACTTATCTGGTAGATCCTTGGTATTCCTGAAGTATAGAAAATTTAACCTGAGACTGACAGCGAAGTATAGTCACTTCCTGGGGGAACTTAAGTATAAATAGTAGAATATCTTTCACTACCCCCATTCAATGGGTTGGGGCCGCATTGCTCACTTGGGATATGAAACTGGCAGTTGGAGGAACAAGATGGAAGTACAGGAAATGAATGCTTGCCATGAACATGATAAAGGAGAAGATAAACTGGACTTGAATAAAGGATGGCATAAATAACCATCGGTCTTGAATACGTAGATTCTTAGCATCATACAAGATCTAATTGCTTTCGGATCCAATGAAACTACAAATATTTTATCTTGAATCCTGACCATTCTAGCAAAATAATGAGCATCTTTTGCCAGCATCCTTGTTCTGGGAAATGATAATCCATGACTTACTTTGAATGGCACACTGAGAAGAAAGAATGTCATGAGTTGGGGTTAAGTCTAGTTCACATCTCCACTTGGTCAAAGCCAGGGATGAGCTAAAGAATTTGTTGATGTAGAAAGCAAGCCCCTTCAGTTGACCGTTGAGCACATCTGGGAAACAAGCTTGACTAAACAAGCTTGACTACCCCCCACATGGGTGCATCATCCTGCAAGAAACAAATTTACATCAAAATTTGCAGTAGCCACCATAAATGAGGGGGCAGTTTTTCATAAATTATCTCTCTGCATCACTCTCTCTAGTCTCTCCCCACCCTCTTATTACAAGTAAGAGATCCTCCTGCAAGATTTGATAATATTCGTACAATGCCTGTCTTTATTATCATAGTCTGCATTTCCCTGCCTCAAAATTCCGTGACTGCCTACACATTTCCATCACACGAAACTCAAAAAACCAAACTTTCTTACAGTTTTTCACTCACACAAACTGAAGAACCATAATTAAGACAGTTACATACTTTGCCCTCGACGACCATTCACAAAATATTTGGTTAATGTTCCATCAAAATCTGCTATCACCTTATTTAAGGTCATTAACAGCAAAAAATTAATAAAAGACCGTCTTTGTCGATTATTTAGAGAAAAACATAAATCATCATCACATCACCATGACAAAAAAATCTCTTGATTCCAATAAACAAAATCAAGAAACCCAAAAAGGGGTTCTTTATTAAACTCAAAAATCAAGATACTAACACAAAGGAACCCGAAAAAAGATTACAAGATAAAGAAAAGAAAGACCTGAAGTTTAGCACGACCAGCCAAACAAACTGCATTAACTTTGTTTTGGAGTAACTGAGGATCACCAGCCACTGTAACCTTTGAAAGATCATGATGACCCTCCTCCATTTTCTTCACTTGATTCCTGAAACTATAACCGCAACAGAAAACCCTGCAAAAAAGAAGTGTACAACGAATCCAAGTGCTGAACGAGGAGGACACTTCTTCTCATAATACTTGTAAGAAGACAAAACCTGGAGTTGTTTGAGAGGGATGAAGGAGATGAGGAGCAGCAGGGTTGGGGTTTGGAAGGGATATTAATGCGAGCAGGGAGAGTGGTGAGGATATTTTGGAGACGATAACTACTCATTTGAGAGCACAAAAACAGAAGAGAAGGGTTACTATGGCACTACTACCATGGCACTATACTACTATGGCCAGGCACTGCTGCTAAACTGTGTAAGCGAAATTAAATTTTATATAATAAGTTTTTTTTAAAAACTTTTGTTAAAAATAAAATTTTAAAATAAATTAATCCCATGGGAGAGTCGGGCTTAATCAGGGGTGAACTGGCTTTTATCTGGGCCACTTACTCCATCTCTCTATAGGCCTTTGAGCCATAATGGAATGGAACTGCAGCCTGCTGGTTTGGTTAAGGGCTAATTACACCTTTACCCCTAACACCAAATGTTACACTTCCAGGTTCCACCCCTTACGTTCAAAGGTTTTTAATATTACCCCCGTAGCTCTTAAAAATCTAAATGCTGTTGCCTCTAACAAAACATTAGCCCAATTTTTATTAATTTTTATTTTTTTGTGATGTATTACAACATTTAAAAGGACTTAACAGGAGGGAAAATTGTGAGATAAATAAGAAAAATGTGAACTTTTTACGAGTTATTGACTAGTCAAAGCGTGAATTGAAACCTTTTGTTTACTATAGGAGTAACATTGAAATAACTTAAAATGAAAGGATATAATTAAGATACCGTTAAGTATACAGGGACTAAAGTAAAGTTTACCACCACTAATTATACACGCGACGTTTTCCCTTCATTGGGAGTTGGGATTAAAAGGATTCCTGACTTTGAAGGCAACAACCAGTCCATTAAAACCACACAGCTTCATGCTCTTGAACTTGAATTCCAGTTTCTTTTTCTGAAGACAGAGAGAAGATACTTAATGGGTTTTGTCTTTCAACAATTTTGAGCACTCGCTTCTCAAATTAAGAACCGCCAAGGTAACATTTTTCTCTTCTTTTTCCAACATAGGTTTTCCTTGTTTTGCTTTTATTCTCCATATATTGTCTCAGTTAACTTGAAGTCAATGATCTTGATTGATTCTGAAATTGATTTTGTTTAAAGTTCATTTCTTTTTTCATGTATTTTCATTGTCGGTTTTTTTTTAAAAAAAACTTAGAAGCAAATATTTTGATGGGTTTTGGACTGTTGTTTAAAGATCACTTCTTTTTCACACATGTGTGCTCCTACATGGTTTTCTGCTATTCAAATTTGATGTTGGAAGCGAATTGGTAGCTTCCATTGGAAGTTTTTCACTTGGATATTAAGTTTTGATGGTGGGTTCTTGTATGTTAGAGCTTGTTGGTCTAATAGGTCCTAAACATACTAATTAGTGCATTTTGTGGCCATTTTCACATGTCTTAAACAGGGTTTTGATGGATATAGGTTAACTTAACGCCCTGTTGTTTTTGCATAGATACATAGATAGGCAATGTCAAAAGGGTGTTGACTTTGGTTTGTGTATCTGAATAAGGGTTACTTAACTGGTTTTTGCAGTTTGGAATAGTAAGATGGCTAGACAGGCTAATACACTTTTCCTTGAAGAATGGCTGAGGATCAGTAGTGGTAGCAGCAGCAACACTTCTGCAGAGCAATCTTCTTCATCGTCTGCCCGTGCCATCATTCAAGCATGGGCTGAGCTTAGAGACTGCCATCAACACCAATCATTTGAGCCCCATCACTTTCAGTCTTTGAAAATTCTTCTTGATGCTCGCACATCCCTTCATGTCGCTGAACCCCAAGCAAAGCTTCTAGTTTCAATTTTATCCTCCACTAACCTCGTCATTCCTCTTGAGGCATATCCTCTCCTTCTCCGGCTTCTTTATATCTGGGTCAGAAAGTCCTTTAGACCCTCTTCTGCACTCATTGATTCGGCTGTGGAGACACTGTCTCACCTTTTAGCTACTGGATTGGGTTCTAAGAAGAGCCCTGAGTTTTTCTCAGAGGGTGTACTGCTACTGGGTGCCTTTTCTTCTGTGCCTTCTGTTTCAGAATCCTCTAAAACAGTCTGCTTGGAGTTGCTCTGTAGGTTATTGGAGGATGAGTACAGACTGGTTAGTCCATTTGGTGGGCTCATTCCAGATGTTCTTGCAGGTATTGGGTATGCTCTATGTTCTTCTGTGATTGTTTATTATGCTAGAACTTTGAATGCATTGCTGGGGATCTGGGGAAGGGAAGATGGACTGCCTGGTAGTGTTTCTCATGGGCTCATGATTTTACATTTGGTTGAATGGGTAATGTCTAGTTTCATCAAGTCACGTTCACAAGATAAATTGCTAATATTTTCTAAAGAGACTTTAGACACTTCGAGGAAAGACCATGTTCCATTTGCTGTTGTCATGGCTGCTGCTGGTGTTCTGAGAGCATTGAATAGATCTGCACCAAGTCAACAGGGATTGCAGATCCTTTCCAGCCTAAGGATTTCTGCAGAAAATAGGATTGAGTCAGTGGCACAATATTTTATTTCTAAAAGTAGAGACTATGATAATTCAGGTGATGATTATGCAACCAGTATATTGCTTCAGTGCATTTCATTAGCTTTGGCTCGAAGTGGTTCAGTGTCTTCCCGGCCTCCTCTGCTTCTATCCCTTGCTTCAGCATTATTAACTGAGATATTTCCTTTGCGGCGTCTACATGCAAGGATTCTTGAGTCAACACATGGAAGTTCAGGGGGACTTGAGCCTGGCAAGATTAAAGAACATCTAAGCAGTGTCACTTTTAAGGAAGCAGGGGCAATTAGCAGTGTTTTCTGCAGTCAATACATTTCAGCAGACGACGAGAACAAGATGATAGTGGAAAATATGATATGGCGATTCTGCCAAGAACTCTACTCAGGGCATCGGAAGGTGGCTTTCTTGCTACATGGGAAAGCAGATGAGTTGCTTGAAGATGTAGAGAAAATTGCTGAGTCTGCTTTCCTTATGGTCGTGGTGTTTGCATTGGCTGTTACAAAGCAGAAACTGAATTCAAAATTCTCAACTGAAAGTCAGATGGAGACATCTGTCTTGATACTAGTTTCATTCTCCTGTTTAGAGTATTTCCGGCGTATGCGTTTGTCAGAATATATGGACACAATACGAGGGGTTGTTGTGAGTGCACAGGAGAATGAGACTGCATGTGTCTCATTTGTAGAGTCTATGCCCACTTATGTTGATCTGACAAATCCTCAAGGTATGAGTTCTTTGAATTTTCATTTCAATCTTTTAACATGATAAATTAGGTCTCATTATGGTTCTACTCATTTCACTCAAAACATTGTTGCTTGTTCACAAGATTTGCAATTTTCTCATAATGTCTTTGTAGAATTCCAGCAGAAAGTGGACTACATATGGTTCAAGGATGAAGTGCAGACCGCCCGCATTTTGTTTTACCTGCGGGTTATTCCGACTTGCATTGAACGTTTGCCTGGATCTGTTTTTAGCAGAGTTGTTGCTCCAACAATGTTCTTGTATCCTACATTTAACAACTAATTAGATTCATTAGGGAGCTCGTTTCTTATGTAGTGTGTTCCTTATTACAATTGCGATTAGATATATGGGACATCCAAATGGAAAAGTAGCTCGAGCTTCACATTCTATGTTTGCCGCATTCATATCCTCGGGGAAGGACTCTAATGAGAATGAAAGATCATTACTGAAGGAGCAACTTGTTTTCTACTACATGCAGAGATCTTTAGCAGTATGTTAAGCAGTTAAACACCAAATTAGTTAAACATGAACATGATTTCGTTGTTAAAGAAAACCAAGGCTCTAGATTTTTCCTTTTGTATGAATGTAGGGATTTCCTGGTATCACTCCTTTTGAGGGTATGGCTTCTGGAGTTGCAGCCTTGGTTCGAAATCTTCCTGCTGGAAGTCCAGCCACATTTTATTGTATCAACAGTCTCGTTGAAAAAGCAAGCAAGCTCTGCACTGATATTGCCACCCAAAAGCCTGATATGTGGAAAAATTGGGAAGGGGAATCAGAGCCTTGTAAGAAAATCTTAGAATTGCTTTTACGGCTTATTTCCCTTGTTGATATACAAGTAAGTGGTGGTCTTTTCATTACACTTTTCATGTTCCTTGGTGTCTGATATCAATTTAGAACATTTGTTAAATTAAGTAGTGTGCTTCGCTGTGCATCCATGTTCTGACCTTTGGGCATTGATGATGTTATCGTTTTCTTGGTTTCAGGTACTGCCAGACTTGATGAAGTTGTTGGCGCAGCTACTTGTTGAGTTACCAAAAGAAGGACAGAATGTGGTTCTAAATGAGTTATATGCACAGGTTGCTGAATCTGATGATGTTACACGCAAGCCAACATTAGTTTCATGGCTGCAGTCAGTATCGTACCTTTGTTCTCAATCAACTAGTGGAAGTGCACCATCAAAAGGCACTGGGGGTGAAGGAACTTCTGCTTCATCTCTTAGAGACCCATCAAACTGGAATGGAATAAACGCAAGACTGTGAACTATTGAGGTGCACATTTCATTTACCTTCTTTTCCTTTTGGTGAAGGTTTTTGTAGTTTAATAATAAAGTCCAGCTAGTGCTGCATTGCTGAATTAGAATTTCGCATTGTTTCAATGAATGCTAAGATGAAAACTTTTGGCTTGGTCAAGGGCAGGGCTACTTTTACCAGCATTACTTCATATTTATTTTCAGCCGACATTTATAATACAAGACATATTGCTTTTCCAGTTTCTGGAAGTGCTGATTTTTGGATTTATATAACATTGTGTCAGATGCACAAGCAAAGGACCTGTCAAGTTCTCTTGCTACCTGCCTGCCTGCCTGTGTTTACTTGGTGTTCTTATCTGTTAGATTATGTTATAGGATATCTTTCTTTCAACTGTGAACTGATGCAACTTTAAACACCATTTAATTAAATACGTCTCCAGGCTCATAATGCTTCCTCTTAAAAGCTCGATGAAAGAGTAGTCTTTGGAATAGTTGAGAAGTTAACAGTGTAAGGTTCATCTTGGAAGTGAATTTCAAGTCAGTCCCAAGGCTGTTGCTATGTTGCAGTTGGTGTCAAAATTTGTGGCATCACTTGATTGGTTGCAGTGAGACATCAGTTCGGGTAAAGGCATGTGGACAGAAAATGGCGGTGAAACAACTGAGCACCGAATTGGTAGTGCTTGGGAGATTTTGGAGGGTGTGTGCTGGCGTTAGATGCTGAATGCTGGAATTTGTGCGTATTCCACATGGTTCTGGTCGTGGAAACTGTCCTTTGTTGCTGCTGGCCTTTTGGATGGTGCATTTGATGTGTGTTGTGTGAGCTCTTACATGTCTTTGTCAGATAATTGAAGAGAGAGCGCAGGACATGAGCATGTGAGAAGTCTTAATTACCTAGAGTTGGCTTGCATACGGTGCATCATGCCTTTCCTATCTGGCCCGTTGAAAAAGCTTGGGAGGCGTTTAATATATGGCCAAGAGCACCAATCTGATATATGCTTTGTATGCTAGGCAGGAAGAATATTAGTTTGACCTTTATCTCTTTCTCAATATAAAGTGCAGAGTTTTTTGCCAGGTTATGTAATGGATGTAATCATAAAGATCCATTTCACTTGATGATCATGATCTAAAGAACAGTCTTGGCACATCATCAAAGTGTTAACTCATGGAGCTGCTTTTCTTGACAACTTGGTTTTGATGCTTGAAAATGGGGTGAGAAATAAACTCAAAAACTTTTATGCTTATGACATCTAAATGGCTCAGTTGCTACTATAGTAGTTCATCAAGATACCCATGTTTCACAAAGAATGCTGACAAGAAAATGATTATAAGCTTCTTAGAAAGGTATAATATGCGTATTCTCTTATTATTGTACAGGGGTGAATATGGAAAAACTGGTTCCAACTCACAAACTAGTACATTAAAACACCCAAAGATTCCATATTCTTCCACGGGCATTACAAGAAGTATAGGAAAGAATCCTCCAAACAAGCCTTGAAAGATATTGAAAAAAAATATTTAAGTGATACACAAGGGACAAATTCAATACAATTATCTTCAACAGCAAAGGGGACAGGTTATCAGACCATTCTCATTACAATCCTGGCATATATTTGACAACCCATTTTCGGCGACAACCTTATGGCTGCCACTGCAATTGAAACAGAGAACAAACCTAACACCAGCACATCCTTCACATGGTGAGCCAATGAATCTGTCAATTGGGATCCCTTCAAAGAGCACTCTAAACCAGCCTTGCTCATGCAAACCCAAAACCTCCTCAGATCCTCCTATATATCTCCCCTTGATGAAAAGCCTTGGAGGGTTCACCTTGCCATCCAAAATCCTCCATAACTCCTCCTTAAACTCCATGTGCATTGACACATCTCTCTCAAAAAAAAGTACCTGAATACTCTCTAAAAGAAAGCGAATGCTGTTACAATCCTCAAAAGTTTTTCTTATCCCTCTAAGTGTTGTTGTGTAGAGAATTACTGAGTCACTGCCTCCTGGTGGACACTTCTCTGGGAAGCCTAATATAGGGTCACCTGTATCATCATCGTCTTCGATTCGACGAGCTTTTAAGGGTGGCTCTTCTTCCTTGTCTTCAAGATTCCTCTCTGCTTCTCGGCTCTTTTCAAGATTTTCTTGCTGAGTTCTTGCCTGTGTTTCTGCTTCCCTTATTCTTTCAAGATCCCCCCCGTCAATACTTTCTCTTCTCTCTTCTTCACTCACTCCCATGTGCTCTTTCGCTGCTTTTTCAAAGGCAGTCAATAAATTCGGGTAAAAAAGGCCATCAGAATTCAAATCCGGTCGCTGGAAAGATGAGATATCAATCTCTGACAAAGGGATTTGCCTAAATTGAGACCCTTTTGACTCCACCTTATCTTTAACCCCAAAAAGACCCACTCTTGCCTTCACTACTGGCCTAACATTTTCCTTGTCTTCATCAACCTCCATTTCCTCCCCCTCCCCCTCTTCCTCTTCTTCAAGATCTTTCATAAGCTCATTTACATCAATAACATCAGGTTCTTGATCATCAACAAAGCTACAATCTTTAACCTTTTCTTTTTCCACTTCTTTGGGTGCCACCAACTCTGGGGTTTCAGCCTGAGCCTGAGCTTCGAGATTAGGCTTCGTTATCAATGTCTCAATGAACCCATCAGCTGCATTCACGTGGAGAATTCTAGTTTCCTTCAAGTACCCTGTTGGCTTCATTGACAACAGCTTCTTCATCAACTTCCCTTTCATTATTCCTTTCATCTTTTCAGCCCCTCTAGACTTGGGTCTTCAAGATTTGATGTGGAGAAGAAAGCAGAAGAGGATTTGAAACCGAGTAAAGAAGGTTTAGGTGACAAGATTAGGGCAGGTATTGAGACAAAATTTTCGCCTTTTTGTTCTCTTTGACAAAGATGGAGTGGATTTCAGCCTCAACGGCTATAAAGCTGTTTATGGCTTTAAAATCTTTTTTTTTTTAAAAAAAAAAAAAGAAGTTGTGGGGACAGAAGGGAGAGATCCCATGAGGTAGGACTAGAATTAGGGTATCTACAACCTACCGTCATCAGGAAGTTGAGCGTGGTGGTGATTTTATTGGGTAACGGTCATGATTAATGTTTGGGGCCCTGCTGCCCTTTGGCCTTCACTTGAGTATATCCATAATTCTTTGTCTGCCTTTCCCACCTTCCTTTTTCAAAATGAAATTACAAAAGTCTCTTATTCTTCTTGCATGTTTATGATTCGTAAAACTTAAGCCAGGAAAAAAAAAAAAAAAGGATTTAGAAGATCCTATTTTTACGTTTTAAAAGTTTTTAAAAAAAAAATTAATTTTTTTTTATTTTTTTCTACTTCAAATTAATTTTTTATATTTTCAAATGATTTTAATATATTAATATAAAAAACAACTTTTAAAAAATAAAATAATATTTTTTTAAATAAAAAATATTTAAAAAAACAACCATAATTACCGAGACTTTTCTCATAGAGAAGAAAAAATCATGGAAAGTCGGAATATTCAACAACTTGTTTGGGACCCTTAATGCCTCCCTCCTCACGTTGAAAAGGATGTGGCGGGTCGTGTCGTCAGTCATGTTTCGTGCATGTGCATGGCACTGGACTAAGCCCTCCCTCGAGAGATTCCTTTGAACAATATACGTGGACTGTCGCTGTTTCTTTACATTTTGTGAAGCGATCAATCGAGAAAATATGGTTTTGAATAAGTTTACAAAACCATATTAAATACGTGGACCGTCGCTGTTACTTTACAAATTAAGAAAATTCATTTTGAATAAGTTTTTATTGGAGTATATATTCATTTTGAGAAAATAATCCTCAAGATTTATTCCTCAAATAAGTTTTTATTGGAGTATATATTAATTGTTCTTGAGCCAAAAACTCACCATAACCGTGAAAGCGAACTTCAATTAAAAATACATAAAAGATGAGAACAGTGATTTTGAAAAAAAATAATATAAACAATTCATGATGGAAAATATAAAAATTATACGTATGTATTCTATTTTTATTCGATATTAGTGAGCAAATTAACCAGCATAGACAGTCTATATATCAGATTAATACATAATAATCTATAAAGCAATTAGTAATGTAAACATAAAAAGGTAACGATATTTTTAAAAATAACATCATATTTTCTTAACCAAGTCCATATTTTTTTATAATAAAAGACAATGACAATAGAAATAGAGGTTTTCTTTAGAAATTCAAATTGTTTAAAATTAATAAGTAGAAAAATATATTTCTTCAGTCTAAACTTTATTTTTTTTTTGTCAATACATCTCTAGCTCAGATTGTTTTAGTGAAAAAGTGCTTTTTTAACTGCAAAGATTATTTTTGTAAACAAAAACCCATCTTGATATTAAAATAAAATTTTAAGAGTATTTTCACAATAAAATTATTTATCTTAACCTAATTACTGGCTTTTGTTTTCAATCATGAATGAAAAACCTATTTTAATTAAATCTCTAAAATAAGCAAATGTTATAATTTTGGTTTTTTTTTTTTTCCTGGCAAAGAGGAGGGTTTGTTGCGGTGCTGATTATTTTTGAAGAGGATGGATTCCCAAATTGCATCTGATAAGTCAGAAACAGCATGTGGCTAATTTCTTTTCTTTTCCTTTTT
>Ga0325414_1000005_pt1 | contig 131732 bp, 85 predicted proteins | sample PopdelMetagenome_8_FD_206183 | JGI IMG/M metagenome (GOLD analysis project Ga0325414, IMG submission 206183) | Populus deltoides microbial communities from Bellville, Georgia, United States - Leaf-PdKOR-R3 | ecosystem: Host-associated > Plants > Phyllosphere > Phylloplane/Leaf | place: USA... | reverse complement strand
AAACTCTAAACCCTAAAACCCTAAACCCTAAACCCCCTTAAAACCCTAAACCCTAAACCCTCAACCCTAAAACCCTAAACCCGAAACCCCATACCCCAAACCCTAAAACCTCAACCCTAAATCCATGAATCCTGAAAACCCTCAAACCTAAACCCTAAAACCTAAAACCTTAAACCTCCTAAAAACCTTAAACCCTAACCTTAAAACCCCAAACCCTAAACCTCCAAACCCCAAAACCCTAAATCTTAAAACCTAAAAACCCAAAACTCGAAAACTATAAACACCCTAAACCCCTTAAAAACCCAAAATCCTAAAACCTAATTTCTAAACTCTAAAAAACCCTAAACTCTAAATGCTAGATCCTAAGCTCTAAACCCTTAAACTTTTGCCCATAAACCCTAAACTCTAAGTTCTAAAATTTTAAAATCTTAAATCCTAAACTCAAAACTTTAAAACCTGAAATTCTTATCGAGAAACTTTAAATTTTTTATTTTGTTTATTTTGGTGTTTTAAAAGTGTTTTTAAAAAAATTAATTAATAATTTTTAAAAATTTTATATTGTTTTAATATTTTGATGTTGAATAAAAAATATTATTTAAATATATTTATAATGAAAATTGGTTTTTTCAAGAAAGAGAATGAAGAACTTTTGAAGGGGTTTAAGTTTTAGTAATCACTAAAAAGAAAAGGGTTTTCGTTCAATCTTTGCCCGATGGTTGGTATTAGGGTCGTCATGCCCTCATTTAGTGAATCTGAAATTGAGGAAAGAAGAAGTGGAGAAGTTTTGTAAAGCTGAGTAGAAATAGAAAAGGAAAGGATGGAGAAGTTGAAATGTTTAGTTCCAGAGAGTATAAAGCGGATGGTGGGAGAAAGCAGTGATGAAGATCTTGCGTCCACGTCTTCTACTCTACTTCACTGCCTCTTTAACTTGCCCCAGTTTCAACAAGTAACTAACAAATCAATTCGCTTATTTACTTCGCACTTAATTAATATTGTATCTTCTTCAATTAATTTAATAAAAAAATGTAATTTAATTTTGTTGTTCGTAGATGATTGATGATTTGGCGGATTCAAATAACAGTCTCTGTGGAAAGAACAAGAAAGTCACTTTGGAATTGAAGCAAAAAGGAAATGAATCTTATTTAACAGCAGAGTACGCCTCTGCTTTGGAATCCTATTCCCAGGCGCTCCGTGTTGCTCCAATGGATGTTGTTGATATGGACAAAAATCTGGTTGCCACCTTATTTCTCAATCGGGCTTCTTTATTTCATGTCAGTGCAGTAAAATAACAAGCTGTTTTCATTTTTTAATATCTAAATCTAAAACTGCTACTAACTATTCCCTACTTGTTATATTTATTCAACTGATTCAATTCATATTAAATTTTATTTTGTTTGTTTAGAAAATAGGTTTTCTTACCGAGTCTCTACAGGATTGCAAGCGCGCCATTCAAATTTCCCCAACATGTGCCAAGGCGAATATGCAACATATGCAATACTTACAGGATCACTGTGTGAATCTATTGATTATTTAGCAAAACATTCGATTCTACAACAAGTTTAAGGGGTTTGAATTTAGCTAAAAAAAAATTCCTTGGGAGAAACTGCCTACTAGAGATTATTAAGTAAATTAGATTCCATTTCATGACATGTATCTCAATATTGTTCCATATTATTAGTCATGGGTAGCCAAAATCAACAAGTTTGATCACCATGCTGGTGATTTAGATTTAGGCCCGGCTAATTTGCCTCAGAATATATTTTGATTTCTTCATATTTATGACAGTTATTGTGGCACACTATCTGCTAACAATAAAAATATTAGGCGTATTGCTTCATCAGTCTTTTCTGTTCATGTTATACTGTATCATTACCTATTTCTTCTTTAAGGTTAATGCTTTCTTTGGAAAATCAAATTACGTGCAAGGATTAACTTTAGGTTAGTTTTAGGGTTATCATGAGTTTTTTGAACTTATTTTAATTGATGGAAGTTTGGTTGCTCTTCTATTTCTCTTACTTTTTTGGTGTTTCTGTTGTCCAAAGCTTTAGTTCTTTGTTTATGTTTGGGTTTTGGGTTTGTTTGTTGTCTTCAACCTTGAGGTAGTGAGCACTTTGGATGAGATTGTCTATTGATTTTATGTTGAAAACCCCTTTTCCATGTGAAGAATGTTAGTCTTCGAAATGACTATGTGCTTCCCTCCTAATTGTGGTCCTAGCTCATTATGTTTTCAGTTCCAATCCTTATATCTATTCACATGGTTTAAGAGGACTTTCTATTGTGAATGTTATGAGCTGGATGCTAGTATTCACCATCTCTGAATTTGGCTTCTTTCCTGCAGGCATGGTATAGGAGGGGCAAAGCAAATGTTGATTTAGGAAATTTTAAAGATGTTGTCAGCGACTTCAACAATGCTAAAAGTTTTGAGTTGTCATTGGATGGAAAGAGGCACATAGAAACTGAATTAAACATAATCCTAGAAAGACAGAAAAGCACAAGCAGGATGGCAGTTCAGGAGAATGAGAACTGCTTTGGACATTATGGTAAGACTTTTTAAGTTTTTCAACTAGCCATATATTTCTATCATGTAATCTGTGCTTGGTATGATGTTATGCATCCCATGTTTTTGTGTTCCAAACTGAATTCTTGTATAATTTAGGCAATGTCTTAAGTTTAATGACCTTAAGAATGAAAGACTCCTCTATCTTGAGCATATGAGGCTTTCCTTCTCTTTTCTTTATAATAGAAGTTTCAATGAAGCCCTCTCCTTAAAATGCATTCAATATAGTTGATTGTTGAGATAGATTATTGATTAATAATTTGTTTTACGTAGCTTGTTGCTTGTATCACATGGCATTGCATGCATTGGTATGTTGTTTAGCACTCCCTCAGTCCCTATATAAGTATCCTGCTTTCCTTTTTTTTGGCACTCCTAATTTAAATGTCCATATCAAAAGTCAAATTATAATAAATACCCCACTTTACTTCTTTACCCTTTATCACTATCTAAATTTACTTAGAATAAAAATTGAGATGAAAGTGGAAAAACATAATTAGGGATAGAGATGAAAAGATAAATTATTGATAAAACAAATGATTTTTTTAATGGCTTCCTTGAAAATTGTGCGTTCTTCTTTGGGACACTCAAGTCTGGACCGAGGGAGTATTTTCTTAGTGGATTCAGGCATTTTATCTTCCTTGTTTAATCAATGAGACTCCCTGGCTGATTTCAAAGGTTTGTTTTTGCTCTTTGTTTCTCTCTCCTCTAATTTCTCCTGCATGGATGGATGTATATAAAGCTTTTAGGAAATCCATATCTTAAATTGTTATGCTGATACATTTTCCTAAGAAAGGTGTTCAGGATGTCTTAGAAGTTTAACAATCCAATTCCATCTGGTCAACGATGTGCAAGTGGTGCGTGTATAAGGAGATACTTACTCATGTAAGTACTTAGACATGTTATAAATTGGGGAGGAAAGGAAAAGAAACTGCTTGAGTTATAGTGTGAATAATTTGTTTGATTGAGAGTAGGAATTTTGCAGTACCTTTACTAAAACACATTGTTTACTAAGGCACCTGACACATGATCAAGATATATATGCTTAAAAATTGAAGGATGGTACATGAATTAATATTTTATTCATTGCTTTCCAATCTGCACATTTTGTGCAAAATACAAAATTATTTCATGGCTTTGCATGAATGGTAGACATTCACACTTTGGGACCTCTATTTCTCTAAATCATATATCAGGTTCCAGTTTTGCTTATGAGCCTGATGCTCTCATTCCCTTCTTGAATTTGCATACAGTACTTTTAGAATTTCAGTATCCCAACATGGTATTTAAATGCATTTCAGTAACTTATAAACACCAGTTTCATCTTTAATCTACTGTTTTAGATAATAATATAAATGAATTTTATTGGAAAGATAGCAAGGAATAACACGAAGAAGAATAAGACATTTTCCTAAGTTGCAAACTGAAACATCAATCTAGATAAAACTAATTTAGGTTGGTTTACTTGTGAAGATTTTATAGGAAATAGAAAATTAAAGAAAGTACATTTACTAATTGAAAATGAAAATTGGTTTCTTGGAAATATGTGTTTTCTATTTTTTCCATTTGTCTAGAAAATTGAAAAACATCATAAAGTTATTTTCCATTAGAAAAAAAATTAAGTGCCTTGTTTGGTTCACATAATATTTTTGTCCATTTCCTTTATTATTTTTTATGTAAGCTAAAGAAGACCCTTTTTTTCTATTTTGGAAATTTTATATTTAACAAACATGTTTCATTGATTTTCCTTGGAGAAATCTTTTTAGAATAAAAAGAAAAAATGAAGATGGAAACTAAAAAAAAACATTTCTTAAAGTAAAACACAACTGTAGTAACTCCAATCCATCTGCCTATCTGTTAAAGAAGTACCTCCAAAAGCCCATGCAGCACGACACCACAGAGAAGCCAAGAAGACTATCCTATCCGGCAACCTTGATGTCAAATAAGTATTAAAAATCCTTCCATTCCTCTCCATTAAATGCACCAAATAATTTCTAATAGCACAATTTTGTTCTACTGTTGTGGTTAGTTTTGTATAGAATAAAATTTCCTGAAATAATAGATGTATGATAAGACATCTACTCACCTTCAATTGCGTGCTTTATGAAATCTGCAAACTATCTTAATAGCATGCAAATAATTTTTTGTGCGAAGTGATGCTTTAAAGGCCTCTTTCAAAGCCTTGTTATACAATTGCACCCTTAGAAAGTATATATCCTAACAAATTATAATGATGCATGCAAGAAAACTGCAACAAGTCTAACTAGTCTGGAATGAGGTTTGTAAGGTTCATTATCTCAACCTTACAAACCTCATTCCAGACTAGTTGGATATATATATATATATATATATATATATATATATATATATATATATATATATATATTCTTTTCAATGCAGGTCATGCTATGCAAAAATATAAATTTAACCTGCTATATGTATATGAATGAACAAGTCATGTCATACTTACTTTCAATACTGGGTACGTATGATACCTTGTCAAAAGTTAACAAGAGTGTGAATAGTTTCTCTCTCAAATTAGGTCAAAAATTCTAAATGTTACTGCTTTCAGTTGAAACAGTAACGTAATTAGTTCAAGAAAAGTATAGGAGTTATCAACTTTCTCTCTAAAACAAATTGGCCATCCAATAATCAACTGTGGAGCTTGGACCCGCATAAATAGTTTTAAAATGTTTAATCCCTATTGATCGTATGTTTTGTATACATGATGCACTATATTACTATTCAAGCTACAGTCATGTTTTTCTTACTCGTTGCACTCAAAAGCATACTGGCTTATGGAGTGGCTTAGAATGGAATGTTGCTATTTTATCATGGTTCTAGCATGAACTCTTGGTCTTTATCTATATATCTTTTTCAAGATGTAAATTCAAAATGAAGTGTAAATTAACTTTTGTCACAGATGAGCCATGCCAATTAAAACTATCACAAGTTTCAACACCAGATAAGGGAAGGGGCATGGCTTCACAATGTGACATTCCCCAAGCATCCTTGGTTCACAAGGAAGAACCTTATGCATTAGTATAGATTGATATGCTCTTTTTGTTATGAACAATGTTGGGTTAATATATCTTACTCGTTTCCACTTATTATATTTATTGGATATGTTTTCATTTTATTATTCTTAAAAAAATATATTGAGAAAGATGTACTCTGAAAATTAGGACAGGATGGATACGTGGAGAAGCACTCATGAGTGTTTTTATGTGATCATAAAAATACAATTAACGTTTAATCTATAAGAGCAGTTAAATTAGCTATGCTCAATGGTATAGAATTTTCACTAGTAAAGACAAATGTTCATGAAATGAGCGTGTTTAAATGCAGGCTTGTGATGTTAGTATAAAATTGTGTTTTATAGTACCCTCTTGTCACCATTTGATGCACCTGCATTTCTCTAATGAGGAATATTAATTATAGTCTGCCCTTTGATCTACAGATCATATTGAAGAGTTGCCGGGAAACACACTGTCATTACTGCTTGAATCAACTACGAGCAGATACAGTCCCCTGTACGTCATGTACAATACCACTTTACTGCTCCGAACATTGCTAGATACAAGCTGGAGGAGAACCATTCAGTAATTTTCAGGACAAAATTGGAACCAATGAAAGTCACTCCCATAGCCATGGAGAGTATAAGTTTGATTTATGCAGTGATTCCAATCCAATTGAGTGCTTTCCTGAACACAAACATGAATGTCTAGGTGTAAACTGGCCTGCCATATTGCCATCTGATATAGTTCTGGCTGGTCGAATTCTAGTGAAATCTACCTCGCAAAGATGTTCTACCGAGTCTAATACTCTTTGTGATCTGGTACATCTCATGCATATTTGCTATATTACATCAACCACAGGTTTTTTTTAAAAAAATTGAGGATTTTACTCACCACCTTATGGTTTAGTAGGGTCTCTCTCACAGCTATACACAAATTACTCCAGAAAGCAAATTGGAGCTACACATATACGCAATTGTATTGTTATGCTGTCTGCAGCATTCTTTCGGCTTTGAACTTCCAATTAATGGAGTCTCTTTATCACAGGTGGTTCTTTTCTCTCTATCACTCTTTTACAATCGCTACAGACAGTCAGATGATGAGGCGCCTCTGGCTGTAACTTATTTTAAATATAATTCAAAATGTTGAACAGTTACTCTCCCCTCAACTTGTCTATGATACATATATTTGCATGACTTTGGTGAATTAGCTTTAATGAAAGGGAATGTGGATGTGGTCCATATCTGCTATTTTATTTCAATCTTGGTTCATGGGGGCATGTATGACATCATGAGAATTGATGAAGAATCCAGTTTAGCTTTTCATTGTTGTTTTGGTTATGGATCAGTGTGTTGATTTGAAATTTGCCTTTGTGGATTTGGCAAATGCAAAGAACCTTTCAGTGGTGGGTTATCTTGTGCAATTATGAGTTTTAAAGGTCTGTGTCGGTCCAGGTAACTGTTTCCTTTGGGGCTGGTGCTTGAGTGAAGATTTCACTATGATTCTAGCATGCAAGGAAGTTTGTTCATGACCATTATTTTCCATTATTCCTCCTTTAGTGCCTTGCAAGCATATAAATGTTTGGTAGATAGTATTAAAGAAGGCTAGTGAATTGAAAAACTCTTCATTTACCTAGAAGGATCTTACCAAGCTCAGTTTCCCTTGATCCATTTCTGATTTCTTTTTCAACAATCTGCACTTCATCTCTGTGAGATTTGACAAGATGCAATCTCTTTGGAAGGCAGGGGTTAAATTGATGGTTCATAAGTTGCATGTTCTTCTATTAAGGCAGGTAGGCAGTTTAAGAACTGGATACATTTGTTTATGCTATATTAGGAGAATGGTCTTCAGTTTTGATGCTGGCTGAGAGCATCAGGGACAGGTAAGGTTGGTTAGGACTTTGTGAGAGGCTCTTATCAGATGGAGTTGTGGAAAGGCATCGAAAAGAAGTTAGCAATTAAGTCTTGTAACTCTTTCTTTGTTTTTTCTGTTTGTCATTTCTTTTAAACCCATCAATTGCTTCTTGTGTATGTGGGTTGTACCCACGCAACCTCTTTAATTTTTTCTTATTTTTCTAAATATCAATATCTCTCAGTATTAGCTTTGCCGAGTTTGTGATGGTTAATTTAAACAACCCTGTATTGTTATGAGCATCAAATTTGTTCATGTGGAGCTTTTAATACTTGTTAGAAATTTAATAGTTCAGTGTGTGAGCTCTCCTTTTCTAAAAAATTTGGAAGAAAAAAAGAATTAATGTACTGGACCTGCTAAACAGTTTGCAATTATCCTGCGAAATGATAATAACTTGTTCTATCTATGTGTCATGCCTTACAGTCTCTATGACTAGATTTACATGTTCTAGTTATGCTGGTTTCCAATCAACATCCTTATTATTCTGAACATGATTGATCATTTTCTATTTACATAGTTACAACTATCGACATCTCTATCAATCTTATTTCATTAAATAAAAGCCATTTGTTTTAAGGTTCCATTTCTTGTTTGAATACAGTAGTTTCAAGTTTCAACTATCAATCTCTCCATCATTCTTATTTCATTAAATGAAAGCCATTTGTTTTAGGGTTTCATTTCTTGTTTGAATGCAGACTATCATCTTTATATCTCAAATCAGGGTGAACTCTATAGCAATTGTCCAAATGAAATCTGTTGATGACCCACCAGATCAGTTCAGAAAGCTTACCTCTGTTGGAGATGCTTTAACTAGTAGTTTGGAACAGGTTAATGGCTATGCTACAACTCTCCCTTATGCCTACCAAGCTTTAACATTATCTTTTGGTAGAGAGAAAGGTCCCATTGTCCATTGACATGATTACCAATCTTATAGGTTCCCGTGGGTCAAGCTATATATAAAGCTGCCAGTTTGTTCAACCATTCTTGCTTGCCAAACATTCATGCATATTTTCTTTCGCGTACTCTGTTTATACGAACAACAGAGTATGTGTCAACAAGTTGTCCCCTGGAGTTGTCCTACGGTCCTCAGGTATCATCCCTTTTCAGCACCGACACATTTCCTTCACTCACCTTTGTTTTTGATACAAGAATATGAATGTTCTTGACTCTCAATAATTTACTTACTTGTTTAGATAACATAGAAAATCTAGATGTCCAATGCTCACATGTTGGATGCACCAACCCTGTACACATACCTGCATGCACCTACCAGACATTTTTCTTTACCTCCAACTGCCATAATTTTCTGCTACAGTTTGTGTTTTTGAAACACTTGAGCTGGTGAAGTAATTGGCATTTCAAGAGGTGAATGTGCAGTTGTGTTTTGCAGGTTGGGCAATCGGACTGTGAAGACCGCCTTAGGTATCTGGTAGATAAGTACTCATTTCGATGCCAGTGCCGTGGTTGTTCACAATTAAATCTATCTGACCTCGTTCTTAATGCCTTTTGCTGTGTTAATCATAACTGTGCCGGCGTAGTCCTGGAGAGCACCATCATAAACGGAGAAACACGCAAACTTAATAACTTTCCTAAAGCTACTGAAAAACAGAAATTTGATTCTCACTTGCAGGTATGCCTTTGTCTTCTTTATAAAACCCAGGGATAGCATCAGGTGTATCACAGACTGTTGGATTCCAGAAATTTAAATGTTTAACAGTTGCACTGGTCTTTAAGGGGCACAAATGCTCAGAAGTGAATTGTGTTAACCACGCACAGCTTCTTACTTTGAAGAAGCACCAAAAGGATAACAAACAATTGCCAGCAAAATGAAGTTGGCACAACTTTATCTGGCTGTCAGAATGTGCTCATATCCAATCTTATAATTTATGAATATCAGCTGTTCCTAGACTGCAATACATTAAAAATCATGTACTTTTTCCTGTTTTGTGACCAAATTTTCTTTTCTTAATAGGGTCACAAGCTCAATATTGTAGATATAAACGATGTGGCAAGCCTTGCTCTCAAGTTTAACAATAGCTTCCTTCATATTCATCCTGGATTTTGTTTGCATTGTGGCTCACATTGTGATCTGGACGCTTCGCGTGAAGCCATCAACAAAGCTTGGAGTTATATCAAGAGGTACATTTTTATTTCAGCCTAGCCTTTTCTTTGAATCATTTTTAACTCTATCCTACAAGGAACTTGCTCTTCAGATATTTGCAGAAATATGTAGATATACAATTTGTTTAGTTTGGTTATGTTCATGAGAATATTCATTTGTTGACAGGTTGCAGGAAGCAATCATTTCAAAAGATATCTCAGGAACCACCCTTTTAGATGCTTCAAGGGCCCTTGGTATTTTGAGATCAACCTAGCATGCATATAACAAGAGTGTTGCAGAGGTGGGTTCCAGTTCTCTACTTCTAGGCACAACTTGATGCATTGTTGTTTCACTTCAGTGCAACTCTTTTTTACTTTATCTTTTCTCTACATTTGTTTTCCAAGGCACAACTTGATCCATGATTGTGTACTTTTTTCTGAGCAGATATTTAATCTATATATTCTCCATTGTAAATAGATATACATTTAATTGTGCAGATACTACGTTAATGTGAAACGAACACTTAAGAGTAGTACTATATCTGCAGTTAATGTGAAACGAACACTTGAGAGCAGTACTATATCTGCATTTCATGTAGCCAGTGCAAGATGGGATTACCATCCTTTATTTCAATGTTTATCTTGTGCAGGCTGAGGACAATCTTGCACAAGCATTTTGTTTGGTTAGAGACTTCCAATCTGCTAGGGAACATTGTAAAGAATCAATCAAGGTAAACTAATTGAGATTGCTATGCTTTCAGCATTTCATAAACGTTGTCAACAGAATTATTTTTCAAATTCCCACATCTTGATTTCTAAAGAACGAGAACCAGTTTAGGCATATGTGAACAATGAACTGCATTAGTCAAATTGTAACATCCGTTATAAACGTTTTAGATGTGCATATACATTCTCATGTGTGCATATCTTAGACCAGTCGCATCAGGAAACGTCCTGTGGTCTCAAAAGAAAAATAATTTTCTCACCTTGAGTTGCACAAAATGTTAGGACAGAGACAGCAATCAGGACCCGGGATACTTCATAGGACAGCTTTCTTTTCCAATACTGAACTAATTCAATGTCCTTTAAACTGCATTTCAATTGTTTAGTGTCATTGCAATTTATTTGTTTCTAGAAATAAATTGAGGTGTGTTATTGGTTGTCATATCACATGCTACTTTGATATAATTTCTTAGAAATGAAATCTGACTGACATTTCCATGTTTTTGATTAAATGGTAGATACTCCAAACACTGTATGATCCTGATCACATTGTTATTGGATATGAACTGGTTAAGCTTGCAAGCATTCAGCTATCCTTGGATGACCCTGCAGCTGTGGACAGCACAAACCTGTAGACATAATTTTGTGCACCTGAAATTAAACAAGCACACGTGTACAAATATATGATTTTATTAAATATATGAATGGGTACAATCTCTATGTAATATATTCTTTAAAAAGAATATGACAATCCTCTGATTCTTCCCTTGGATTTGATGTATGGTGACTTGATTTATTTGAGTAATCAAGCCAAGATTTGTGCTTTGCAAGAACGCGAATTTGGGCGTGTATTGCGCAGCGAGATTTGGTGATTTGATGCTTTGAAGAGTACCTTTGATGTGCCTTCAAAGTGTTGTTGAAGAACTCTTATGGGGCGTTTAGGCTTGATCCAACAGAGCTTCGTTCTTTGTAGACTTCAAGCGTAGATGAAGAAGGCTTGAGAACTCTTTGAGAGAAAGCTTCCTTGCTTGAAGAGGTGCAAAGTTTCCTTGCTTGAAGAGCTTGTCTTGAAAGAAATTTTGTATCCCCCGGCCCTCCTTGCCTTTAGGTTGAGGCCCTCTATTTATAGAGATCTGTAAGGGTTCTTAGGTCCTTTTCCAATGCCACATGGCATAATTTTATTGGTTGATATTTATTGACGGGATCTTGCATTTATGACAAGATATCTGATGGGATCTTGTATTTATGACAAGATATCTTGAATATCTCATCCCAAGTGTCAACTTTTCATTGGCCAAGAAATATATGAAGGCTCATTTATTTTCCATGTTATTTATTTCAATTTTATTTTATCCTTTCTTTTAAAGAATAAAATAACATACGGTGAAATTTGATTGGTAGAAAATTTGTGTTTCTACAAAACCATCTGGGCTTGATATTTGCGCGGTATTTTGGACCGCATGTAGACTTTATTGTCCCATATCAGCAGTTCCTGAAAAGAGTTAGGGGTTGGATAAAAATGAAAGGGTAAAACGAATTCCCAAATAAGGATGAAAACAGAACAAGAGCAAAGGCACGGGTTTTTAGTCAGCAATTGATGGTCATATTTCCTAAACTAAGTGGAGATGAAGACAAGGGAGAACAATTCGAAGGTTCAAGGGAAATCAGAATCAGTACGTCGAAGGATAGGTTTCATATCTGCCTTAAACTGATGGGAATTGAGATTACGTAAAAATCTAATGTTTACTTTTCTAGTTGTTTTCTTATGAATGGTTGCCGAAGTATGAGTGCTTTTTAAGTGAACTAAGCAGTTGTCAAAAACATATAACCTTCTTTTACAAGTAACTATACACAAGTGATTGTTACAACTGCATATACTAACCAGGAACTCTTTCATCTGACAATCTCATTTTAGGTTTTATTAGATGGCATATATAAAAATGGATTTTGGTTAAAGTGTCTGAAGAAAACCATCTCATATGGATGGGACGGAAGGACGCAGTAGAAATATCAATCTCATTGTAGAAAACCAACTCAAAGGGGAATGACTTGTAGTTTGTAAGGGCTGCGGATCAAATTGCTGCCTAGTTAATGGATCAAGAGTTTGTCTGTACGTGGCCTGTCGTGTTTCTTAAGATTTTGGAGTGCATAATAATGCCCTAACCACCTAATACCCAACTGTCCAAATTAGAACTTGTACCAATGCAAGTCTTTAAGTGTTTTGATAAAGTTATGGCATATATTTTGATGGAATGGACATCTGTAAAACATATGATGGTGTGTTTGTGAGCAACAATGATGATGATGATGACGGGCATTCTTACAATAGACTCAAGAAAGTAGGAAAATATCCGACATTGGGCCGTTCATAAAGATGCTGCCATGCCTACGTACATGTATTATCTTAGTAGCAAAATAAAAATAATAATTATCCAAGTTGGTGGAAGGGCGGACGAGACGGCAAAACGTGAAAATTAAATATGCAGCAGTGACCTTCTAAAGTGATGAAGAAGATGACATTATCAAATATCATTATAGCTACTTAAATTTGCTAGTACGCATGTTAGTGGGAATGGTTAGGCCATAGAGTGGCTTCTAAGACAAGACAAAATCAATTAAAAGAAAGCACCATAGGAGAGGGGACTTTTTTCTTTTTTCTTCTCTCTTGTTGATATGACAGGGCAGCAGAATCCACCTCGTTCCTTGTTCTATCGTCCTCAGCGTCGCATTTGAGACCAGCCCGGCTCCACTTTTAGACTTGTTTTTGTACGTGGCTGATGTTGGAAGTTCAGTAGCCTGACATTAATTCAATATTGTAGCAGCCATGGGACTGGGCGGAGGCACTGCCCGGTTGCTCCTCCTTCTTACTTTCTTTACTTCAGGAATTCATCTCATTTTCTCTGACACGGACCCTAGTGACGGTAATTCAGCTGCTTTGCTTCCTTTCTCCTTCTCCTTCTTTTAACTTCATTTATTTCTTCGATATTGCTATTATTTATTAACTTCTTTTAACCTCATTTATTTTTCTGACAGTTTTCAGAAGTTGTGGCTAGACAGGAGTACTGTTGCTGTATTGTATTTGTCTCATTTCCTACACCCACTAGTTCATAATTCTAACAATGATTTCTGTGTGGTGGTGCAGCTGCAGCACTCCAATCCCTCAAGAAGCAATGGCAAAATACACCACCAAGTTGGGGGCAGTCTCATGATCCATGCGGAGCACCCTGGGAAGGAGTCACGTGCTCCAATTCAAGGATCACTGCATTGTCAGTACTGGATTCCCTCCTCGTGATTATGATCAGTAACTTATTATTATTCGTTCATCGTCTCCACTCTAATAATCCATCTAGAACAAGACCATTTTGTTCATCACTAAGCATTTTATACGTTTCAGGGGGTTATCAACCATGAACCTCAAAGGGAAGCTAAGCGGTGATATTGGAGGACTCACCGAATTGAGATCCTTGTGAGTTTCTTGATATCTATCTTGACTGGAACAAGTTTATTACAAGCAATTCAAATCGTACTTCTACGTTAGCAAGATTGCTAATAATTAAGCACACATTTCCACGAAAGGGTCCGGTGCATGCAACAATCAATTTTAAATCTTAATATTCAAGCTTTGAGGTTATTTTATTGCAGGGACCTGTCATTTAACACAAACCTCACAGGATCCCTCACTCCTCGGTTAGGAGATCTGCTAAAATTGAACATCCTGTAAGATGAAATACATACCCAATCTTCTACTTGGCAGGCCGGCTTATGTGTCTTTTATTTATGTGTCTTTCCTACACCTCCTCAGAATCCTTGCTGGTTGTGGCTTCAGCGGTAGTATTCCAGATGAGCTGGGCAATCTTGCTGAGCTATCCTTCTTGTAAGAGTTGTTAAACCAGTAACAATTATGAATGCATGAATTAACAGGGGCACTATATGTATCTCCTTCCCTTTATTCAACATTACTACCCTTCGTCACAGGGCTCTCAACTCAAACAACTTCTCTGGTGGAATCCCTCCTTCTCTAGGTAAACTCTCCAAACTCTACTGGCTGGACCTTGCAGACAATCAATTGACAGGACCTATCCCAATCTCCAAAAACACCACCCCAGGCTTGGACCTACTACTAAATGCTAAGCACTTGTGAGTATATATTTCTGAAACACCTCCAATATAAAAGATGATTAAACATATTGTATTTAAATGTGCCTAGTAGTGCAATTAATTAAATGGGTATTGCACAAAGAATAACTAATTTTTTGAGTTTGCAGCCATTTCAATAAAAACCAGCTTTCAGGTTCCATTCCACCTGAACTTTTCAGCTCTGATATGGTGCTGATACACGTGTAAGTTGTTAATCAGACCAATTTTTTTTTATCTCTCATTACCCCAGTTCTTCCCTTCTAATTGCTTGTGATTCTTTAATGACAGATTGTTCGATGGGAACCAACTTGAAGGAAATATTCCTTCCACATTAGGCCTAGTTCAGACTCTCGAGGTTCTGTGAGTAAAAACTGTCCCAGTTTTATCTTCCCTTCTTAAAGTATTGCCCTCTCTGCGAGCTCAATTAGGACTCTGATTCATTTTGTTTGCTGCAGTCGACTTGATAGAAATGCTTTATCTGGCAAGGTCCCAAAAAATTTGAACAACCTCTCGAGCCTCAATGAACTGTGGGTACTCTTACTCTCACAGTTTAACAAGGCAGTGGTTTCAGTCTGTTAAACTTAAATGAGCTTAATCAACCTTTTCCTTCCTAAAATTTTTCTTTCAGGAATCTAGCACACAATAAGCTGATAGGCCCTTTACCAAATTTAACAAAAATGGACGCCCTCAATTATGTGTAAGTCAATCAAAAGGAGGTTCCCTTCGGTTCTTCTAACTTGTTCTTTTTCCATGTTAATGAATCCTGATCTATGATTTACTTTTGCAGGGATCTTAGCAACAATTCTTTCTATTCTTCAGAAGCTCCTGATTGGTTCTCAACCTTACCATCTCTCACCACCTTGTAAGTCTCCAGCACATCAGAACTGTACTATATATCTGGAAATGTTACAGGTCCGTGGTCTCATTTCAAAAATCCATGATTGATATTCTGCAGAGTTATAGAACATGGATCGCTTCAAGGGACTTTGCCATCAAAAGTGTTCAGTTTTCCCCAGATACAACAAGTGTAAGTTTTGACCAAATTCCAATTGAGCTCCTCAAAACAATTTTAGAACATGCAAAATTGATCATTCGTTTCTTTAAATTTTGAAGGTTATTGAGGAATAATGCACTCAATGGCTCCTTCAACATGGGTGACAGCATTAGTACACAGCTTCAACTTGTTGATCTTCAGAACAATCAGATTTCCTCTGTAACACTGACGGCTGATTACACAAACACATTAATGTGAGAAAGTTTCTAGAAATTGCATTTATTTACATGGAAAAATTTATTCTTTCAACCACTCACCATCAATCTTAAATTTTCATTGTCATGCACTCAGACTTGTAGGAAACCCGGTGTGCACTGCTCTCTCGGATACCAATTACTGTCAGCTCCAACAGCAGTCTACAAAGCCTTATTCCACTAGCCTAGCTAATTGTGGCAGTAAAATGTGTCCCCCTGAACAGAAGCTGAGCCCTCAGAGTTGCGAATGTGCCTATCCATTTGAAGGGACCCTGTACTTCAGAGCACCCTCCTTCCGGGAATTGTCCAGTGTGAATATGTTTCACTCACTAGAAATGTCTCTTTGGGGCAAACTGGGCCTAACTCCTGGTTCCGTTTTTCTTCAGAACCCTTTTTTTAATGTTGACGACTACCTTCAGGTGCAGGTCGCACTATTTCCACCCACTGACAAATATTTTAATAGGTCTGAAATTCAGAGTATTGGATTTGACTTGACCAACCAAACCTACAAGCCTCCCAAAGATTTTGGACCCTACTATTTTATTGCCTCGCCTTATCCTTTTCCAGGTAACTTAATTCATCTTTTTATTCATGCATGCAGTTTCTGTCTTATCATACTTGGAATCGATAATTGACTAGAAAAACAAAATTATGTTTCAGATGCTTCCAGAGGAAGTTCTATGAGCACTGGTGTTGTTGTTGGGATAGGGATTGGCTGTGGCTTACTGGTTATGAGCCTTGTTGGAGTAGGGATATATGCCATTCGTCAGAAGAAACGTGCAGAAAAAGCCATTGGATTGAGTAAACCATTTGGTAATCAATACATAACATCTTTAATATTCTTGCTAGCAAATGAATCGTTGAGATGCTGGTTAAATGCAGCATGAAAGAAACTTTGGATTATACATAAAACCTTGTGTGTTTCCAGCTTCTTGGGCTCCAAGTGGCAAAGATAGTGGCGGGATACCTCAGTTAAAGGGAGCAAGATGGTTCTCATATGAAGAACTAAAAAGGTGCACTTACAACTTTACAGAAAGCAATGAGATAGGTTCTGGAGGCTATGGCAAGGTATATCGATCTCCAAGATTAATTTTGGTCATGATTTATAATTATCAGAAAAGTTGAGGAATAGTTGCTGCTTAGTCATCTCTTATATTATTAAATATGCGCCATCTTGTATCCAGGTGTATAGAGGAATGATTTCTGATGGCCAAGTAGTGGCAATCAAAAGAGCTCAGCAAGGATCAATGCAGGGCGGGCTCGAGTTCAAGACTGAAATTGAGTTGCTATCACGAGTTCATCACAAAAACCTTGTAGGTCTTGTGGGTTTTTGTTTTGAACAAGGAGAACAGATGCTAGTTTATGAATATATGCCTAACGGAACACTGCGGGAATGCTTGTCAGGTATATATGCTCACTCTACTTTAGCTATGCAAGTAAGCATCGAGAACAATGCATGCTAAGACATTTAGTAATTTTCAGTTTAATTTTTTCTGGCCCACTAATGGACATGTACAAAGATCCCCAGGGGAATTTTCCTTTTAATCAGTATGCATATGCTGATACGTGAAGTGGATTGATTATAGGGAAGTCTGGCATTTATCTTGACTGGAGAAGGAGACTTCGCATTGCTCTTGGGTCGGCCAGAGGATTAGCTTACTTACACGAGCTTGCAAATCCTCCTATAATCCACAGAGATGTCAAGTCCACCAACATTCTGTTGGATGAAAATTTAACAGCAAAGGTCGCTGACTTTGGCCTGTCAAAGCTGGTATCAGACAGCTCGAAAGGACATGTTTCAACCCAGGTTAAAGGAACCCTGGTCAGCATTTACTTGCTTTTGTTTTCAGTATATTGATCAATATGGGCATTGCATGCCATATATATCAAATCTTAATGGTCACATATATTGTGTTAATTATAAATTTGGATGCAGGGTTATCTGGATCCTGAATATTACATGACACAACAATTAACTGAGAAGAGCGATGTGTACAGTTTTGGGGTGGTCATGCTTGAGCTGATAGCAGCTAAGCAACCTATAGAGAAAGGGAAGTACATTGTGCGGGAAGTAAGAATGGCAATGGACAGGAATGATGAAGAGCACTATGGATTGAAAGAAATAATGGATCCAGGCCTTAGAAACATAGGAGGGAATCTGGTAGGATTTGGGAGATTTTTGGAAGTGGCAATGCAGTGTGTTGAAGAGTCAGCAACAGAGCGTCCAACAATGAGTGAGGTGGTGAAGGCAATAGAAATGATATTGCAAAATGATGGGGTGAACACAGACTCAACAACATCAGCATCTTCTTCAGCAACAGACTTCGGAGCTTCAAGAGGCGGTGGTCCCCTTAGACATCCTTACAATCATGATGTTGTAGCTGCCAAGAATAAGGTGGATGTTGTCGACAATATTAATAATAACAATGCCTTTGATTATAGTGGTGGCTACACTCTCTCAGCAAAAGTTGAACCCAAGTAGCTGTAGCGACCAACCCTTTTTTTCTTTTTTTCTTTTTTTCCTATTGTTTTCCTTCCTTCATGTTGATTTATAGTGTGTTCAATGCGAAATGAAAACAAAAGGCCATTATTTTATTTGTAGTAGTTTATATATACATGTGTAGTTTACGCGCTACCCTTTGTTAACTTTATTATTATTATTATTATTATTATTATTATTATTATTATTATTATAAAAAGAAAAAAAGAAAAGGGAAGGGAAGAATTGGTCATTCTAGTTGCGTGCAAAACCATCATTTCATAGAAGGTACAACAATTTGATATCACTTTCGTTTTCCATTTTTTATTTTGAAACAAAATGAAAATATAAACAAAAAAGTTTGTTTATTTTTTATCTTATCTTGTAAAACATAATAAAAACTAATGACGCATAGTTAAAATTTTCCAAATCAAACAAAATGGTTCTCAAAAATTATGTTAGTGGTTGTTGGTTTTACTATTCAAGAAAAATGAAAACAAATTTCCAACCTCCTTTCAAAAACTTGAAGACGTGTAAATGAAAAGAAAAGAAACTGCTAAAATTTACTGCCGGAATTGGGCTTCTTTTTTTCAATAGAATTGGGCTTCTTGGTTGCTAGTTCAGAATTGGTTTTAATTGTTGGGCTCTTGATTTCCCCCAACTAATTTGAGCTTCATTAGCAACTTGTGCTGTAATTGGTCTGGAGCCCATATCATGTAGTTAATTAATGATTTGAAAGAGAGAGAGAAAACATTCTTTCAGATAACGACATATATAGTATGGAGTATTTTATTATGGAGTATGGTCTAGATCTGGTTGATAACCTAAAACGATGTGTTTTATTATAAATACCACTAGATTTTTGTATTTTATTATGGAGTATGGTGGTTGATAACCTAAAACGATATATATTATGATAAATACTACAAGATTTTTCATTTAACAGTTTTTTTTATCTGTTTTGGAATATGGTTTATGATAGTAATATTCTTTATTAAATTTTTTGAATAAATCATATTAATATAGGATGTGATAATAAAATTAATTTTAATAGGTAAAATAAAAAAATTAATATAGATAGTAGTAAAATAAAAAAAGTCATCCAGTTGTCTTGGAAAATAAAAAATAGATAATGATTTGAAAAAGAAAAAAAATTGAAAGGGCAAAATAAGAAAAGCAACAATAATAAGGGTGTGAGGCTGAGGGGAAAAGAAAGTAAAATGAAGTGTAAGAGTATGAAAATAAATACTAATAACAAGAGGAGGGGAATTATTACAAAAAATACTAAAATAGCTCAGTTATGTATGGTAGATTGTAAGTGTTTTCACTATGGATTGAAGCAGTGTTATTAGGGAGGAATTAGTTGGTTCTCACGGTAAATTGTGAGTGGTTTGCTTCTTTTTTTTTTATGGCATGTTGTGGGTTCATCTGTGATTTTGGTGGTGGCTTCGAGGCTGGGTTAGTTGACATGTTGGGTTTTTGGTGAGAGATAGGGGTTTTTGGTCTGTTGGTTATCTGTTATGGGTTCATATGTGATTTTGGGGGTGGCTTTGAGGCTGGGTTAGCTGGCAGCTTGGCTTGGATTACTGGGTTGTTTGTTGTCAATAGGTGTTTAATGAGCTGTCAATCTCCTTATTTATTCAGCGTGGAGCGCTGGTAGTTAGATACAAATCTTACCTGCAATGTACCCTATTGCATGGTTGTTCTTGAGAGAGTGTTGGTCTGGTGCAGTTAGATGGGATTTTGGTTGATTTTGCACGGGATGGAAATGCTTTCTTTGTTGTCTCTCTTTGTTCTGGGCAAGTCACTATGCTGGGATGTTTATTTTAATTATTTCTTTTGGATTTTGCTAGATTCAAAGTGTAAACCCCCAATTATAATTTTTCTAGGTTATTAAAATATGAGAAATTTAATCGATATAAAATGGGTTAAATTAAATTAAATAAATCTAAATCAAGATAAAAATGGTGAAATTAATGAAATGAAAAGTGAATATAGTGCTAAATTGTTAGAGAGAAAAATTTATGGGGACAAAATAAATACGTAAGACCACGAGGGGTCAATGTTCAAATAACAGAAGGTTAGAGATTTATGTACAAATAATAAAATGACCCCTAGGGTTTAGAGGATTAATGTATATGTTTTATAAAAGGGTTAAACAAGAAAACCTGGATTTTTGTTGCGTAAAAATCACCAACTGACCAATTTCACGCTATTAAGCATAACGCTCAATCTGACCGTCGAATTGGACTGAACATTTACGAAGGACTCCTTCACATATGTTTTCATATATAGTTAAAACTTTAGAGCGATCAAAGTTCGGTAAGGTTGTCAAATAATGTCGACAATTAGACTGAAAAATAGCATGAAAATCATTAATGGCAATGTTGTAAATATGCTTGATCAGCTGGAAAATTTCAACATCTCTCTTCTTCATTAAACCATGGCTGGACAAAAAAATAGGAGGAGAAAAGAGAGCTTGGGAGAGAAAGAGAGAAAAAGGCAAAGAGGAACCCAAAAATTGTGTTAGGAAAAATGTTTTTATCTAGAAATTAACAAGAAACAATAGAGAAAAGAAGGAACAAGGGAACTTAGGAGACAAAGAGAAGTTCTAAAGGGAGAAAGTAGACTTTGAATGAGGAAGATGATGAATAGGGTAATGCAGTGAGCTTTGATTCTTGCTTAATACACTTAGGTAAGTTGTTTTAAAGTGATAGTTGCTTAATTTATTATGTTTTACACGTAATTATTTGAAATTCCTAAATTTTGGAAAAGTTAGGGTTTGTGTTAATGTTGGTAGAATATTCTTAGATATTGGGTATTTATAGTTTATATTGATATTGTGAAATTAGATAATGGTAAAAAAAAAATGATGGAGGAGAAAAAAACATATTATGTGAGAAAGGTAAATGGGCTTAGGATATTGTTGACTTATAGGTTGGTACTAATACGAATGCTTTCCGATAAATGTTAGGAGTAGCATTCGGAGTCGAGACATCGACGGAAGGCACTCGAACAACAGGAACTGCAGGTAGGTGTGTACCACTTCATCTCTTTATATTTTGAAGAGTTTAATACATTCTGAAATTTTATTTGTTTATGTTGCATGTTGATTTACGATAATGAAGGATGAGAAATTTGATAGTAGAAACAAGATTAAACATGATGGCTGGTGTCATGAGTGTTGCCAGAAAAAAAAAATTGTATAAGGTTATTGTACTTGTTATCCTAATTTCTAAGGACAACTCGAATTGATATAAAGAATCGGCCACATGAGTGGAGGCAAGGAAAGTTAGCCGGTCATATGAAGAGCAAAAAGGAAAAAGGAGAAATTATGGTTTTCCTTAATGAATTTATTGTAACGTGTTGTTTTTTTTATATATGAATGTGTGTGTGAATTGAATGAAATTAATATGAAAGGAATGAGGGAGCCTTGGTTCTTTAAGGCCATGCTTTCAGTCAATTATGCATCACAGGGGGAGGATGTTTAATTTGACATATTTAGCTTGATGACATGTGTTTAATTGTGTCAAAATAAGGAAAAATACATGTTGAAATATCAAGGATTGTGTTTAAAAGAATATTGTTCGGAAAGTTCATAAAATCAATAAAAATGCTATATTTTAACGTTAAGAGAGAAGATTGAAATGAATAGGATAAATTGGCTCTTAAAAAGATATTTTTGACACTCTTATATGGTATATGATATTACTAGGGGTTTAGATACAAGAGAAAAAGTTGAATTGTGGATGTTATGTGTAAATGAAAATGTTAATGAATCTAGACAGATTTGTCTCCTGACTTGACTTTTGGAAAGAATTCAAGTAGGAGGGTGAGGAAATTAGGATTAGGTTCCTTCATAGTAATTATAGTTTTGGATGTTGACTAATTAAAGAAACTAGTTTTACTCAATTTAGAGCTATAGAACTCCAGTTATGGATCACCAACCGAGTCTGGGTCATAACAGACCTTATAGGGTAGTAGGTCTGATTTGTTGACGAATAATTTTGAGTATCTTAGGGGCAGAACTGGGTTCTCCTCCCTTAATGGGACTTGTAGCCCCGTGTCTTAACTTTCTAATAAAACCAATCTTGTTTGAAACGGAGTCTTAAAACTCCAGATATGGTCAAAAATCTAAGAAGAGGTCGAACTGCGACCTTTGCTGGTAGATTCGGAAAGTCGCTAAAACAATTATTTAGACGCGTTAAAGGGTGAAATTTTGGGTCCTTTCCCTTCAAGGAACATGTGATATTATATTTTAGCTTCCAAAAGAAATGAGCCATGTTTGAAATGAAAATTTGTAATGATAACTATGGTCGGACAAAGAATGACAATATTAATTGGTGTAATTGGCATGGACTAACATACATTTAGTGTATGTTAGGATCCCGAGTAAGGGGATCACCATGCATTAATGCCTATGGGGCATGGACTAGCATACATTTAGTGTATGTTAGGATCCCGGGTAAGGAGATCACCATGCATCGACTAACAACATTTAGTGTATGTTAGGGTTTTGGGTAAGAGGATCGCTATGCATCGACGCCTACAGGGTGATGATGATACCGATGAAATTGGTATTGACAATAAGTTAGGCAGAAATAGTTGTGGTTGATCTTATGAAATCTTGAATGGAAGTTAAAAATGAAAGATGAAACAGTTTTAGTTGTTGAATGAGAAAGAGTTCCAATGAAAACAAAAATAGAGAAGTGAATAGAACATGAATACATGTTTGCCTTTTTAAATTGTTGGATATTTGTGCGGCTATAATTATTGTGATATTCATGTTTTAATAATATGTATTTTATTTCAGGACCATCGCCTGTACGACAGAAGTAGATCCTAAGTTTTGTTCACTTTTTGTTATCTAGTTATAGGGAGTATATCCTTGTATTTTGAAATATTAAAACATTTATATAACTTAATTTGTATAATTGATGTTTAAATTTGAATAGATGAACTTAACTCAAAAATTCATATAATCATGTTCCATGTATGCTTGTTTATCTCATTTATTCATCTATAATGATATTTGTTGTTCAATGAATGTTATAAATATTATGGTTATGATAATAATGATGTTTGTGGGATTGAGACCAGGAACGATTAAGTCATGATTGAGTTATAAGATATGAGATATTAGAAGTGCAAACAGGGTATATGTTGATAACTTGAGACCTCTCAGTATAGGGGAGACTCTGCGAAATTTCGGTAGACTTTTATATAAGAACTGTAAAAAATAATAATTAATTACCCGTATTTTTACGTACCAAATCGTAAAAAAATAACTATAAACGCATATGAAAGTATGGGGCATTACACAAGGGGCTGTAGATGGATTTTGCATCTGAGATTGATCAGGGCAGCCATACTTTTTTTTTTTATGTGCTAGTTTATAAAATATTTAATAATCCATTCTCTCTCTTGAAGAGTTTAACAAACTTTATATAGTTTTGCTAGCAACAATTGTTTAGTTTATTGGGGCATTTTCCAAGGATCTGGTCCCATTTCGTTCTCTATGGTTCGGAATTTTAGGATGTTGGAATCTCTGTGTGTCTAGCCGGGTTCTTGAAGATTGTTGGTGCTATTTATGATGTTTATCTATTTTGTAGTTTTGGCGTTAGGGTGTGCTTGGACTCTGGTAGTTGTTGCAGTTCTTGGTTAGTTAAGGGTCTTTGTACTGACCAAGTCGGTTTCCTGTGCATTTTTATTTTTTATTGCATTGCTTGGTTTGATGTTATTTATGATGTTTATCTATTTTGCAGTTTGGCATTAGGGTGTGCTTGAGCTCTAGTTGTTGTTGCAGTTCTTGGTTAGTCAAGGGTCTTTGTACTGACCAGGTTGGTTTCCTATGCATTTTCATTTTGTGTTGTGTTGTTTGGTTTCTGTTTGGTTCGCTTGATTTTTTGAAAAACTTGGAGGTCGGTTTTTGTGATTGGAATGCATGATTTTTATTATGGAATCAAGTAACTATTTTGAATTTTATGGTAACTGCATTAATATGCTTCTTTTTCTTTGTTGTTTACCTTATCTATTCAGGTTTCAATTGCTTTATGTTTTTTTTTAGGGATGTTTTGATTGTCAATGTTCGTGGACTTAGAAGTCAGCCAAGTTCACATGATGTGGGTTTGACATGTTTGTCAAATCCAAAACCCTTGGACTTGGCGGACTTTCAAGTCCAAAGTGCGTACACTTAGCAGGACAGCCAAGATCCAAGTAACGTGGGTCTGACACGCTTATCACACCCAAGAAACGTATGTGGCATGCCAAACCCAAGCAACATGGATCTGACATGCTTGCCAGACCCAACCAACATGGGTCTAGCATGCTTACCAAGCCTACAAGCGTCTGGCTTGGTTTTTTTTATATATTTTTTTGAATTTTTTAAAAAACAATGCATTATTTGTGTATTTTTTTCAAATAAATTTTTGGTTTATGTTTAGGTGGGTATAGTTCATTTGTGATTTTTTCTTAATTTTATATAGATTAATTATTTTTTTTTAATATTGAATTTTTCATAAGATTTTTTTTAATATTGATTTTATATGCTATGTGCAACGTTGCATTGTTTATATATAATAATAATAATAATAATAATAATAATAATAATTGTTTAGTAAGTTTTATGTGTATGTTGGTTTCTATTACAAATTTTATGTGTTTTTCTATTACAAATTTATTTTGATAGATGAATTTATTAAACATGACAAAGTAAATTACCTTTATTGCGATGTGAGATATCTTGATCTTTAATTTTTATTTGGTTTTTTTAATTTCATTTTTATTTATTGTTGATGATTTGTTTCCATTACTTTACACAATGATTATCGGGTTGTTTAATTAGATGCGTACATGAGTTTTTTTATTCACATCTATGAGTTTTTTTGAGGTGGAGGAAACTATTTGGCCAATGTTTGCCCAAGAAAGTTTAAAGGCTATAGATGCTCTTTTTTTTTTGGGAAATTTACCTTCTAAGATGAGTGTTTGAGGTATATACCATACTCATTTTATACATTGGGTCTAGATACATAGATAGACACATAAATATTTTTTGTAGACACTTAACTAAGTTATCAAAATCTTTACAGTAACAAGGAGTTGACAAGCATTTATTACTTTTTATTTGTTAACAGTTGTCAAGACTTCACTTCTCATTCAAAAGTTAGGCTTACATACTCCTTTTGTTTATCATGTCACTTTTTATTTTGAGTTGCTCGAACAATGCTTATGCTAGATTGATGTCCCTTTACATTTTATAATTTAATTCTTTATATGAAATTTGAGATAGTTTAAGCAAGTTTTTTGCATGTTACTTATCTGTTGCTTGAAAGTCAAATCATATACCTTTTAATGTTATCAGTTCTTGATTGCATACTTAGAAAGTACTTTTTTTTTCTTTCAATTGTCTTACAATTAAAAGCAACATACGTTTCCGGACATAGGACATGACAACCTATCTAGTAAGAAACTATAAAGCGTGTAGTTTCTTTATTGTAACCACTTTATTTTTTTTACTCTCATATTTTAATATGGTTTTTAATAGTGAGATTTTAAAAAAAATTAACTTAGTTTTTGAACTTTTTTTTTGGAACAATTGGGTTTTTTTTAATCCAAATGAGAGCCCAATTGTATATTTTTTTAGCTTAATTAAAGCCCAATTTATTTGAAAAGTTTATTTTAATCTTTCATTTTTTAAAAAACTATTAGGTCACCAGTCCCTATAATTTTCATACATTACATTTTGGTACCATACTTCATTTTTCTTTTTTTCTTTTAGTTTTTTTGAAATGAAAGAGAGAAAAGGGGTCATCGGATTATGACTTAGAGAGAGTTGTCGTTGACGACGATTTTGACCACTAAAATGATCGATTTTTTTATCAAATGATTCCATATAACGAAGGGAGTTAACATTAAATCGTTTCTTATATTGAAAACACCTAAAAACATATTTGAGCTCTTAAATATTTTTATTTTCTAGTTGATTATGGGTTTTAAGGCAGTTTTTTTGCATAGAGGCAATGGATTAGTTAAACAAGGTTTTAAGGGTGTTTTTTAGACATTTTGAGCATTGAAAATAAGTTTTTTGATTGAAAACATAAGATCCTTGTTTTTCCAGCCATCATAATGGCTGGATTATGGGCAATTGTAGATGACACATCTTTTTTTTTTTGAAAGGAATGGTGCACAATTTACTTAAAAAAAAAATAAAGGCCGCATGTGAGTGCTTTTTTTATGGGCCAGGCACTAGGCCTTACTTTCTTGACCCATGACACCTAACCTCATTCTTTTTATTTTTTTATATAAGTTTTTTAAAAAATCACTACTTCTTTATATGTATTTTTAAAAATAATTTTTGTACTTATGTTTTGATTAATACCTATTCTCTATCATTTTTTTTTAACATTTTTAAAATAATAATAATTTTTTATTATATTAAATGCGTTTATTTTTTTCATGAGATTAATATAATTCATCTATAATTTTTTTATATCTTATAGAAATTAAGTTTATTTTTAAAAATAAAAACATTTATTTTCTTACAATATTTTTATTATTGCATATATATTTTTTTATTAAATAAATTTTACATTTTTATCGATTTTTATTATATATAATATTTTTATAAATAAATTCATTAAATATAATATTAAATACTATTTTCTATATTCATCTCTCAATTTTTTCATTTCTGCGGTGGTAAAAAATAAGACGTTAGTTTGAGAAAAGGTGTCACGTGCAATTCCCCAACTCTGTGTGCGTGGGCGATTCTCTCGCTTTTTCTTTCCTCTCTCTCTCTCTCTCTCTCTCTCTGCATATCCAGAAGAGGATCCATTTGCATTGTCGAGTTGGAGTTTGTATCTGTAATTGGATAACAAGAGGCAGAAGAAGAGTAGAAGAGGAGAAGCGGTGCGGTGCATAATAATAATAATACTCGTAATGTTTTGATAATGTGAATGATTTGTTGATTGCTAGGGAAGGAAAAGGCCTGCCTCTGCCTCTCGTAAATGCAATTGAATGAAATTTGAATCTGCCGGACGGCCCTGCAGCTGCATATTAGATTAGATTCGATAGGAGCGGTGGTAGAAAGGAAAAAGAGAGAATCTCCTCGGACTAAGAGAGGGAGGAGATGAAAGGCTATCATAATAATCACAATCAAGGGAAAAGGCGATGGAGATGTCTGGTAATAGGAGTGCTATTTCTGGTGCTGCTTTCAATGCTCGTTCCTCTCGTCTTTTTGCTCGGCCTTTACCACAACGGCTTCCACTCCACCGGTAACTCCTTACAACAACATCTCTCTCTTCCCCCCCCCCCCCCCCCAGATCCAGCTTCCCTTTCACTTTTTCTGTTGTTTTCTTCTTTCGAATCTAACTGATACATACACACTTTACTTTTTACTAAATACACGCCAACCAGATCTCTTTCTTTCTTTTTTTGTCACATCAAATGAATTCGATTACTAAATTATGTCATTTCGTCTTCCTCCGCAGGACATCTCTCTGATCGACAAACTTCTTCTGCTTCTGCTGTATGTATTTCTTCAATTCAACAATTTTTAATTGAATTGAATTATTAGGGTTTCTTTGATATGATATTACAAGGATTCTTTTCATTTTACGGACTAATTGTATTTTTATTTGCTTGTAACTGTAGACAGACCAGTCAAGCCACATAAAGGAACTTATCAACAACTTTGCTCCAACTCTTCCTAAGATTCATCAAGTAATGTCCTTTACTTTTTCCTTGTTTTTCTTGCTAAACTTTGGAACCTTACTCTTATTTATCAGTCTACTTGAAAACTGCCACCGTAACTGAGACTGATAGTTCGGTTTTCGTTTTTTAGGATTCAACATTAGGCAGTTTAACCTCCCGTCACTTTCTTATACGTATACAACAAGAACTTTGAATGTGTGTGTGCGCGCACGCTTTTCGATCAGTATGATCACTTTCTTATTCTCTGGCATGCTCAGCCTCGTCCTGCAATATTTTATTATTCATATTTGAGCTTCGCAATTCCCATTAGGTTTTTATTTCTAACATTAGTAAGGTTGAGTGATAAGTGGCATATTAGTATAACGCAGTCTTCAAGATTCAAGCTTCATTATGTATTGCTAAATGGGGTTATGGCTTTTAAATAAAATATGATATTAAATGCTAAATAGACTAACGATGGGGAAATACCTGTAAATAACGTGAAGGCCAAAGAAAAATAAACCTAGTACAGAATTGCAGAAGTACCAACTCTGTCCCTGCCTACAGAGTTGCCTAGATTTGAAACTGAAACCTCTAAACCAAGAAATTTACCATGGACACTATACCTACTCCAAATAAACCTATCAATTGCTGAATGGAGTTGCTGTTGTGTTAATCAGTGGAAAAACATTGGAAACAATTATGTTGAGTTTGCTATATGATTAAAAAGTTGGGAAATGGCGATGGGTTATTGTTTGGGGAAGATGTTTGTTGTGGTATGGACCTTCAGAATGTGTATTTCTAACCTGTTTACAATTGTATCTGACAAATGTGATCATTGAAAATCCCCTCACCATAAAAAGAAATTCATCCAACCCTGTTAAATAAATTCATTTAGAGATAAACAAATAAAATTACAACAGGAATGAAACTGTCAAGTGTATTTAATGAAGAATAAAACAATAAGATGTCAAAAGAATTCTCTTTTAACTATTCACTCAAGTTAAAAGGAGATCTCAGAATCTCTGAAAATTCTCTCTAAATACCATGGTTTCTGTTTCTGTTTTTTTCTCTTGGCTTAACATCCTCATTGTATTGTTGCTTTGTAATCCAGCAAAGTTTTGATTTGTAGCAATGGTCCATGTATGAGATCAGAAGCATGCATAACATGTGGAATTTTGGAAAACTTAATTATTATGCATAATCTTCAAAAAGTTCCCCTTTAATGTGCATCAATAAAAATCATATTGATTGATGATGATAACTTTGTGCTAATAGGATTTGACCTTGGTCAATTATTTGGATTTCTTATTTCTTCTTTTTCTTTTTCGTTTTGTTTTTGGCAAAATAGGAATTTGATTTTTGACAGTAAATCATTCTGCTGAGAAGTTGTTTGATTTTGATCAAGTTTTCTATCTTCACACAAATGCAGAAACAGTAACTGAACTCTGATTGTCAGGGACATTCTCGCTATATTGTATGAAAAAAGAGAGATTTGGTGGTTCTCTCTGTTTGATAGAACAATATTTTATCTTATTTGCGTTACCGTGCTGTTCCTGACCTCCTAAAATGGCATTTCATTTCTACTATTCTTCTCTTCATATAATCATTGTTTGATCTGGAGCGATTCATCAATACTGTTAATACTTCCATTTGTTACTCTCTTCATATATGTATTGAAGAAATTCAGGGCCTTAATATTTTCTGTTCATCTCTGGCTTCATATAACTTTAGCAACTGATCGCTTTCATTTGTAGTTCCTTTCCAAGTCCTGGAGTCAAAAGTTTTGCTATCCCTTGTTAAGGGGTTTATAAAGGTGCATCATCTGGTGCAAATATCTCTCAGTGTAATGGCTACAAAAGAAGCTATTACAAATTTCATATGTCAATTTCATATGGAATTGCTTCTGGGCTTCTGCACATATCTTGTGCATCACCTTTTCCCCTGTTCCCTTGTAGTATTAGATTTATTATGGTTCAGTTCCTTCAGTTATGAATGAAGCAAGATACAGATTCACTGGAAGCTTGAGCTTTTAAGGCCTACTTACAATTTGATTTAACCTTATTAAATTTTTTAGCCTATCTACAGGTATCTAAATCTGTTTTTTAATCCACTATGTTTTCTTGTATTTTGTATCCCAGGATTTAGTTATAAACTTTACAAGTGGAGCAGAAAATAAGACCGCAAGTTCAGGTGTTGTTCATGGCAGTCAATGACAAAAAAATCTCAAGCGTTTCTTTTATAATTGTCACTTCCCAACTAAAAGACTGATTATTTAAAAAGAAAAAAGGCTTATTCTCCTTTCCAATCATTAACAGGTACTCCTGTGGTGATTCCTGTTGTACCTCAACTACCTCCCATTAGAAATGTATGTATGCAAGCATCCGAGTGCTTTCTGAAAAGTTAGCCATTTATAATGCTTTTAAAGACTGGAGTTTTTTAATATGCTGTGGCAGGATGCTGCAGCTGCTGGTACAGATGAAATCACAAAGCATAAAAGAAATGCAGTTGAGGAAAGTGAAAAATGTGAGCTCAGATTTGGAGGCTATTGCCATTGGCGTGACGAGCATAGAGAAAATATGAAGGATTTTATGGTGAAGAAATTAAAAGACCAACTTTTTGTGGCTAGAGCATATTATCCTAGCATTGCAAAGCTTCCATCTCAAGAGAAGTTAACTCATGAACTGAAACAAAATATTCAAGAACTGGAGCGTATTCTTAGTGAAAGTTCAACAGATGCTGATCTTCCACCACAGTAAGTCATTTTAAGTTTCATGTCTTTATCTTCCATTAGTTTGAACAGTGCATGGAAATTTTTTTCTTCGATTAAGCGAGGAAATAATCATACCAATTATTACCATTTTAACTACATAATAAACGCCAGTCGAGGGAATGGAGCTTATTATGTGTAAAGCTAAATGTTTCAATGCACACAACAAAGGACGTGTGTTATGAGAGTGCTGTTGCACTGTCCTGCATTTAAGGAAAGCATGCCACATGAGATTACAGCCTCTCCTCACTATTGTGGGACAAACTCATTCAGGCATGATTATAAACAATGATATTGACTCTGAAAATTTATAGGAAAGAACAATGCAATTTGGTATCTAAATCTTAAACTCAAAACCTAAAGGAATGTGCATACATAAACTATGCTGACTTTCTGGCTGTGAAGAATTTTGCAATGATGACACTCTTCCTCCCACTGCTGCTGATTTCCACCCGGTATTAGAAGTCTCAGGTCGTTATTCTTTGTTCTTCCTAGGTGTCATGCTTTGCCTATTTTACACAAAATTAGTGTTCTCCACATTATCTTAGCTCATAGAAATTTATGCATTTGTGTTCCAATTTGTACTTGACTCACCTTAACATGTTTTTCCTTTGCTGTCTCAACAAAATATATTGTTCTTGTGGTTTTACTCTTTAACATTACTGGCTTCCTGTTTGTCTATAATAAAATCCTAGTGCCAGTGGTAAGCTCTGAGGATGTCATGCACATGTGCATGTTACAGCTTCTGCACATGTTGGGTTGCTGGATCCTCCTAGTCCCAATTATGGATCCTCAAGGCGTTGTCCATTCTCACACTCTAACAGCTTCAGCCATTTTCTTTTAGGGGACTTAGTTTTCATTTTCATGTTTGTCCTGCAGCACCAGGTGTGGTCAATGCAGATGTAATCCATCTTTTCAGTACCCTAAAATGTTCATTGCATGACACTTGCCTCCCCCTTTATTGCCTTTTTAGGATTTAATTTTTGACATTTTGATGCAGCCTATGGATATAACTATAAAATTGAATGAATATTTAAGCAAAGACAAGTTTGTGACTGCAGTAGATTTCTGTGAAAGATCAGTATATGGCAGCTATATTAGGAAATATAAAGTATCAATTCCTTTGATCTCTCCCCTAGTTAAAATTCGAATTTTGTGTTGCTTATATTCTATTCCATTAGGAGTAAGAATATTTCAAGTTTATAAACATGCTTGTAGTCTTTCAATTCTAGATATTTTATGAAGAAAGGTGCAACTGTTTGATTTACCGTATTGAGAGTGTGTGAATTTTAATTCAAGGTTGATGATTCCTTGATCCCTAAAATCTGATGCTTAGTTTTTCCATTCAAGGAGTGGTTCCTTGAACCTTATGATGTGAGCTAGTAGTTTTCCACCATTTTCCCCTTGATTCTGCATAAATTGAACCTGTGGTCAATTTCCAAGTCTCAAAATATCTAAATTCCACAACCTGATTCTAACAGTAAGTATTAGTTTGTCCTGCATCACTTTTTGAGAAGCTTCACCCACGTTTAACAATACTACAGAATGTTGAAGCAGAAGTTGGTAAATGATCTGTTGGGCTTATTGTTGATTAAGGTGTTGGTGTTCCCTCCCTTGTTGGTATATGGCCTCATTGTTTTTTGATGAAATTTATGCTCACATTGTTGCTTGCTGTCTCCTTTTGATGTGGACTGTCACTCTTTGATACTTTGTCTCTTGTAATAGATACTGCTTAACAATTTTACATAATTCCTGCTCCAGTACACTAATTTACCTGTTTCATCAGAATTCAGAAGAAATTACAGAAGATGGAAAATGTGATATCTAAAGCTAAAACATTCCCCGTGGATTGTAATAACGTTGACAAGAAATTGAGGCAGATACTTGATTTAACCGAGGAAGAAACTAATTTTCACATGAAGCAGAGTGCTTTCCTTTATCAACTTGCCGTGCAGACCATGCCAAAGGGCTTACACTGTCTCTCTATGAGACTGATTGTGGAATATTTTAAATCTTCTGCACATGATAAGGAGTTCCCTCTGTCTGAGAGATATTCAGATCCATCATTGCAACACTATGTTGTATTCTCCACAAATGTACTTGCTGCTTCAGTTGTAATCAACTCCACTGCTGTGCATGCAAGAGTATGTTGCTAGTATTCTTCCATGTACTCTTTACATTAAAAAATTTCTGAATTGTGATTATCTAATCATTTTCCTGCATGCTTCAGGAAAGTGGGAATCTGGTTTTTCATGTTCTGACAGATGGACTGAATTATTATGCAATGAAACTATGGTTCCTTAGAAATACTTACAAGGAAGCTGCAGTCCAAGTTTTGAACATTGAAAATGTTACCCTGAAATATTATGATAAGGAGGTTCTGAAAAGCATGTCCCTGCCAGTGGAGTATCGTGTTTCTTTCCAAACTGTTAATAATCCACCAGCATCTCATTTAAGAACGGAATATGTATCTGTGTTTTCCCATACTCACTATCTTCTTCCTTATATATTTGAGAAGTTGAAGAGAGTTGTGGTTCTGGATGATGATGTTGTTGTCCAGCGGGACTTGTTTGACCTGTGGAACCTTAACATGGGAAGGAAAGTGAATGGTGCTTTACAATTATGTTCGGTGCAGTTGGGTCAGCTTAGAAGTTATCTAGGAAAAAGCATTTTTGATAAAACTTCTTGTGCTTGGATGTCCGGATTGAATGTAATTGATCTGGTCAGGTGGAGAGAGCTAGATCTTACTAAAACTTATTGGAAGCTGGGACAAGAGGTGAGTGATTTAGTTTTACCAAATTTATTTTATGAGATATTACTTTTGTGAATAATTTGTTGTTTGACTGTTTTAATCATCTATGAGGAGAAACCAGTTGTATAGTATATATGAAATAGTAACCCAACCCTCTTTTGATCCAATGATCCAAACATAAAGGTATATCAACTTTGGCAAAAGGATTTGGTTGACCAATTTATGTGATTTCTAATCTTATGCAAGAAAACTAGCTGGATCATAAAACATGAAACTGTAATCAAATGCATCCACTATATTGCTATAACAACTTTGGTAGAAGGATATTGACCAGTATGATTTCTGTATTTTCATGTGGTGGTTCAGTGAATATTTAAATTTTTACTATCATTAGATTCTGACCTGCCAGGTAGATCTCATTTGTTTTCCTACATTTCAAACATGGAAACCAGGTTAGCAAGGGAACAGAGTCAGCTGAATCTGTTGCATTGAGCACAAGCTTGCTTACCTTTCAAGACCTAGTTTATCCGCTTGATGGTGCATGGGCTTTGTCTGGACTGGGTCATGACTATGGGATTGATGTCCAAGCCATTAAGAAGGCTTCCGTGTTGCACTTTAATGGACAAATGAAACCTTGGCTTGAGGTAGGAATCCCCAAGTATAAACATTATTGGAAGAGGTTTCTAAACCGACATGATCAATTATTGGTGGAGTGCAATGTGAATCCATAACAAGCCAGTGGTATATAGATACTGCCATTGTTTGTGGAGAGCATTCAAGAAGCATGAATGTCCAGATGTTTGTTTTCTTGGTGCTCATAATTTTTCTGAGCTTAGATTCCTGAAAAAGATATTGGGTTGCAACAAAGTAGAGCCTTCTGATTTTTTGGTAAATAAATGGACTAGAATATTTTATCTAGTTTCTAGCAAGCAGAAGGGAATGAACACCTTGGAGGCGCCTGTAGTTGCCAGGAGAGGAGAACGTATTGGACACTGTAGTGAATGACAAGAAGAACTGCGTTCTCTGCTTCTTATTTGGTAAGTTGTATGTGGGATACAAATGCTTAGCAATATTACTGGACACAAAAAGGGTTCAGCTGTATGCTAAATTTCAAGAAGATTGAATAGCCATCTGTGTTGTTACTGGTGGTGGAGAAAGCAAGTTGTCTTGTGCCTATCAAAGTTAATTCTTTTCTCAGGTTGTTTGTTATTTGATTTAAAGCGTGGTTAATTAATTTTGTGATGAGAAACTTAAAGGGATGATTTACCTTACCTTTTGTATCGATATTTAGTTGTCAATTTGTTCGTGTATTAACCTAATTGACATTGCCGAAATTGTGGCTTGTCAATTGAGGTCCTGGCATGCAGCTGGACATAGCATTGAGGAATTTTTAGTGTCGGCAATAAATATTTCTGAGGGCCCGCGGCTCCTACTCTAGATTTTTCGTTTTTGGACTCCATCTTCTGGAGTGTAAATGTCAGATTTCAGATATCATGCTAAGCTAAATTCCAAAGGCAGGGTGAGCATGGTATGGTGACACATCAACTTGGGATGTTCCCGAAGGCCAGAAGTTGGAGGATGACAAATTCCTGTGTAATTTATTGTTATCTTGTGATATGTTGTGATTGATTGATATGCTAGAAAGTTTGTGTCCATGCTAAAGAGTGGTTTGACAAGGTTGTGGATCGACAAAGTCTGTCCATGCGACTAGTTCGAGAATGAATAACAAGTTTCCACTAGATTGTTGCATTTAAGAGAGCAAGTATGCCTGCCTGATAGAAATGGTTATGGATAGCGACAGGCTGTTAAATGTGTGAAGGGCAATTGACTTTATTTGTGTGATATTTGATGTGATGGTGTAATGGCTGGGTTTGCTGCGGTGGTAGATAGGTAGCTGCAAAGGTGACTATTGTAATGGGAACGTGAGGCTGCGCCAGTAAAGATGGGGTTGCCAGAGCTAGGTGACCATCTTCGATGCCACCACCCCTGATATCAGTTAAAATCCATGTGAAGCCTGCTCGAAAGTAGTTGGACTTGCACACGGTTGCGCAACCAAGGGTCTATAGAGAATCTCTCTTTCAACCTTGCATAATGACGCGGCTTCTGATCGTATGGAAAGCCCATTCAGTGTGAAGCCTTTTCCCTGCTCTCCTGCTAGAATATTTCCTCAGCCCAGTAGCTCTAGAGGATCAAAGCAAGTTGTTCCAGGCCTTGAGCTCTCTCTCCATTAAACCCACGGTTGAGTGGCTGCACTAAGATATGCTTAAAGAGTTAGTTATCTTAATTGACAGAATGGAGGAAAGAAACCTGCACCAAAGCGCAAAATTGGAATTAGAAGAAAACGCATGACAAGCTCTAATTGCTAGGGCCAAAAGTAACTAGCCTAGTGCGCCATGAATTCAAACCATAAAGGAAGGGGGAATCGCACTCCTAGTTCTAACAAAACAACCTTAAAGGAACCAATTCGACCCTTTCTAACCGAGCTAGCTAGGTTAGAAGCTATGGAAGCATGGAAAACTGGTGAAGCTTTGGACGTTTGTGCTCTAAAGGATAAAACCATCATTAAGGATTTCGTATTCACCAAAAGAAATTCTATGGGTTTAGGATTAGTTTTGCCTAACAAAGCAAACCTTATAGGATTTCCATTATGAGACATATTTCCTTTAAATATGTGCTTTAAGCCTGTTTTTCTAACCATATGAAATCTGTGATATGTGATTTATTATTATTATTATTATTATTATTATTATTATTATTATTATTGTGATTCCTTTTAGATGGTAAGGATAACGAACCCAATTTTGGTCTTGTATTTGTAAGTTCATAGGCTGTTCAATTCCATATCAAGCCCCTTTTCTAAGTTTGGGATGTCACGAACGGTATCAGGTCAACATTCACTTCAACTCCATGAGACCTTAATTTGGCGTGTCTTATGGACATGTTTAACCGTGATGTTTTCTAAGGCAAACCCCCTCGTGAGGACGCAAGTTTTATTTCTTAAATGAAAGATTATACCATTGATATTTTCCAGTTCCCTTAGCTATACATTTTTTAATTTTTAGAGAAATCTCAACATATTTTTATTTTTTTTCTTGATTAATGTATCAATTGATAAAAATTAGTTTTAATTAACAAAAATGTTAAATAGTCACTTGAAATTTGCGTGTTTTTTTCATAAAAATTATGTGAATTTACTTGTAACTTATACGCGGAAAACGGATGATATTTTTTTCTTGAAAAAAAAGCATCTGGTTAATCTACATGACGAATAAAAACTCTGCAAGCTTTTTATATCCATAGTCCAATGCAGAAGACAAATGGGATGGAAACAAAAAGGTTTAATTCATGCTGTTTGGTAACAACATTGAAAAGTAGGCAAGCAAATTAACCAGATAGCTAGCTAGGCAGTGACAAAGCGGTGGTGGTGGTGGTGGTGGTGTTGTTGTTGGTGGTGGTGGTGGTGGTGAGGGGTGGTAGTAGCAGTTTCAATAGTAACGTGAAAAGGCCTCCAGGCAGAAGCAGTGAGCAAGCAAAGGTCTTTCCAACCAAGCTTGAGGGTGCCATTATCCTCCACTAATGTATAACCATCAGAGGGGAACATGCCAAGGAGCAAAGTGGCTTGTGTAGCAGCATTCCCAGCAAGAGAGATGCCTTTGAACCCGGACTGTTGTAGTTTTTCCCTCCAGTTGTGGAACTTGACATCCCCACTTCTGGAAGGACCTCCCACGGCCAATACATTGCGTATCTCTCTGGAGAGCAACTGCTGCTCCACTACATGCCTCTCCTCACTCTCCTCCCCATAGCTTGCTCCCAAGGAGTCGAACAGTGCGGAGTAGTAGTGTATGGCCTCCACAAACCTTCCCAGGAAGGATCCCGCATGGCTTAGGTCCTGTTCTACCACAGTCACTACTTTTGGTGCCAACCTGCAACAGAATCCACACCCCATCCCATTAGCGACCACGAGCGTGGTGCATGCTAAATTAATTTATCTATAACCTAGCTCAACATGGATAATGGAACGGTTAATATTGGCTGGCTGGGGCTGCCTCTTAATTTAAATTTATGTGTATACTGTAGTAGCAAAATAGAATATATGTGGATATCAAATCATGCACTAAATCTCATTGCAAATTCAAGATAATATGATTCATTAATCCAATACTTCCAAAATCATATCTACTAGTACAAGAAAAATAATAAATTTGAAGTCATTATCATTAGCATCTACCCTTTTGATGTATAGAATATAATATGAAAACAAAACTTATTATTAGCTGATAAGCTCCAGCTTGCTCCTATAATATATATATATATATATATATATATATATATATATATATATAGGAAAATGTGTCTGTGTTATAAGTCAAAAAGAAATACTTTTTAGTATAAGGAAAGAAAATCAAAAGGAAAGAGAGGAGGAGAATGAGATCAGACTATATATTATGAACCCTTTTTTAGGTATGGGATCTCGTGTTATGATCTTGTGAGTAAGTAATAATACTTAGGACGTACGTAGTCAGAGATGATGATTAAGTTAATACCTTTGCAACAGACAAAGCATATTTGTATCGGAACCGGTGACATCGTAGAGCGAGTGTTGCAACCAGTGGACGGCCACAGCCTCCCTCTTGCTCACATTAAGCCTCTCCGGCTCCAAATTTCCAACCTTTTCGGCCACTGGAATGAACTCAAAGGGAAGTCCCAGTTTGTGTGCGAAATCAGACAGACGTTTACCCGTTGCTTCAAGAGCCTCCAAAGAGGTCCCCAGCCCGGTCAAGCGGACATATGGTGGTCCACCTGGCCTAGATGCTAGGATATGAAATAGCCCAGGCCACTGCAAACCTTGCATGACGTCCAGATCTATGATGTGGACTCTCTCTTCCCTTTCAAACGCTTCTTGTATCGCTTGGTTGGCTGTGAAATGAGAGAACTTGACGAAAGGGCCAATCCCATTGAACACCTGAAAGGCCGACGCCATCTTCTGGGTATGGCTTTGGGGCATTGAAGGAAGCGTGGCGTATATCCCCAAGCAAGAGCTGACCAGCCTTGCTGACATAGCCTCCGAGAAGTAAGCAGCCACTCGCTGCGCTGAAGTTCCAAATGGCGTCGACAGCTCCGAGATCTCAAGTAGCATCTTATTAGCTTCCTCAAAATTATCAGCGGAGACGGCCTCCGCGCATTGGAGCAGTAAGGTCAGAAGGTGCAAGCCTTCTTCGTCTCTCTTTTGCTGCCGCATCTCTTCTTTCTTATCTCGGCTGGCTGCTGCTGATGAAGAGGGAGGGGATGTGCTGCTGCTTACCTGTTCTGTCTCCGCAGAAGATGATTTTTCCTGCTGCTGATCTTGTGCTTGCTGTTGTGGAGGTTGTCCTTGATTTATTGCTAGAATAGTTGGTGTAACATTGGAAGTAGAAGAAGGGCTCTCTTGTTGCTTCTGCTTCTGTTGTTGCAGATGCTGATCATGATGAACAAGGTGGATTTGTGGCTGCTGGTGTTGCTGTTGGATGTTTGGTTGGCAGATGAGAAGTGGCGTCGGTCCCCAGTTAGAGTAGTGACTAACATGTGAAGAAACTGGAGGAGCGGAATTAGAGACGATATTGTCAAGATCAAGAGTGAGCCCAGAATTAGAGGCATGACCTTGATTGCAACGCCTCTGGATCTGAAGCGGTAATGGTACTGCTGCGCCTGCCTCCTTATTCCTACTCCTCTCCACCGGGAGAATATTGGGCGGGATTATTGGGTCTGTCAAAGACCGGAGCCTGTACTCGAGGAGGGAGGCCAGATTGGGGTTGCAAGGGTAGATGATCTCCCTCACATTCTGAATGAGCTGAGGAATGGACACGTTGGTGGAAGTGTGGAGTAGGTCCTTTATGAGGCCATCAATCCAAGCAGTGGCGGATGTGGCATCTTCCATGGAAGCTGAAGCAAGAGTACTAGTAGTAGGAGCAGTAATAGAGGTAGTGATGAGGCCGGGCCGTGGATCGGCGGCGGCGTTTGATCGGATATTGTTTCTAGTTATTTCAGCTGGAGGGAACAAGGGTAGACCAGAGAAACCACAGACTGCTGGGAGTTGGGATTGGGTGTGGATGTGGGTGTCGTTGCAGCTAGTAATTAAGTTGGTGGAAAGTACTGTAGGAGACAAGAACTCAGAAACAGACAGAGAAGCAGACACGCCTGACGTAATTGCTGTCAAGTTCGTGGAAGAAGGTAGCATAGAAGTCATAGTAGAGTAGTTGAGGACTGGATATAAGATTGAGTTGGGGTACTTATTAGGGTTAATATTGTTGTTGTTGGAACAACTTGTAAAAGAAGAGGCACCAGTACTGCTAGTCATACCAATAACATCATCATCATCATCATCATTATCATCGTGGTTGTTGTTGTCTGATATTGAAAGTGAATAGACGTTGGTGCTACTGATGATGTTACCTCGAGATAACCTCTGATGATTTTGGGGAGTAATCGTTGATTGCACTTCCATCATCTCAGAAGCCATCCTCTTCCTCAACATCTTCCCACCTGCTGCTTTTACTTTTACTACTAATGATATTGGTGTGGGCGTGGGTGTGGGGTGTTTGCTGCTGTTGATAGTGTTGTTGCCACCGTTGGTAAGCTGCAGGGAGGCACTTGTCAATGAAGCAGTAATACTGGTGGTGCGTTAGTGCTCTAGGTACCACTGTTTTTATTATTGTTGTCGCTATTAATGCTGGCGCTGTTGATATGACGGAGCAAAGATGAGGGAGCTGCCATTTTGAACCAATACACTATACTAGTAATAATAGAAGTAGTAGTGAAGGCAGCAAATACAAGAGAACCAGGAGAAGATGATTATGAGAAGATGATAAGCCTCGACTGGTTCTTCTTGATCTTCGTAGATAATATTATAAGGAGATAATTAAATACTTGGAAAGAAAAGGAAGAATTTGAAGTTGCTGTCAAATGATGTGTGTGTGTGTGTGTGTGTGTGTGTGGGGATTCTTAAATCTTGCAACATGCTAGCTAAGCCCAAAAACAGTACCTACACGACCTCCGATAACTTTTTGTTACTAGAAATTTCTTCGATCGGCTAATGGTGCTGCTGCTTGCTGAAATTTAATTGTTTAAGTAAGTGGATTTAAAATGGCAAGTATGGCGTAGTCTTCTTGCGTTTTGGATGCTTCTGATCACGAGTCTTCTCGCAAATGAGAAACATTGAAAAGGTAACTTGAATGGGAGCAGTACTACTGGTAGCCAGGAGGGGATGGAGCTGTGTGTGTAATGTCTGTGTACGTATGGGAGGTGCTGCTCCTCATCTGGTAGCTGCTAGCTGCTTGTGGGCGATGGAAATATGGGTGGTTAATTGCGGATGGCATTTAGTAAGGTGTCCTTTATGTATGTTTATTGTATATGTGTGGAGATCAACGAGCATGTTCATGTATTTAGTTCTAGCTAGCTTGGTCAAGATATGAGCATATGGCAAGGCAAAGCGGGACATGTTGTTGCTGTTTCTTGTTAATAATGGGCATTTAATAATATTAAATGCAAATGTTAGTAGCAGGGAGAGCAGACAGAGGGGGAGAGAGATGGGCTGGCATGGTGAAAGCATCTAACAGCACAAAGGCTAGAGCAGAGCAGCATTGTTGGGGTTGATGGGATTTTTGTTTGTAGTTCGTCGTTGCTTGTTTGACATCTTCCAGTCACATTCCCATCAACGGCTATTTCTCGTAATTTATACCACTCCTACGCTAATGCATGTCCAATCTATATTAATTATTATATTTCTTTTCTATTTAATCCATGTCAATCAACCACGTTTACCAATGACCAATCTCTCTCTTATTTCATCCGTCTCTCTCTTCCTTGCTGTTAATGAGATTGATTGACGAATTTCCTTCTAAAGCTAAGAGAATCTTTGAGATTTCCCTAGAGTATATCATAATTGATTATAACATTTCTTTTCAATAAAAGGAAAATGGTAATTTCATTATAATTATATCACTATTTTTATTATGCGCGTCCAGACAAAGCATAACTAGCTTTTTGACAAAAAAAAAAAAAACAATTAAAGTATAAAATAGTCTTTTGGACATCAATAAATAGTCTTGTTAATGATTCAAAAGACAAAGAAAATCCACTAAAAATCCTAAAACCTACACTATTTATATAACAATTGATCATCACATCTTACGTACACACACATGTAATCCTAGTCATCATTAATCAATAAGGAAATTGTTTGCATTATAAGGTTATATATGCTGATGAAAGATCTAATTAAAAATATTAATCATTATCAAATTTCTCCTTCTAGTTAGAAAACAACCACCAATATTTATTTTAAGGAGAAAAACAAAACAATAAAGAAGACCAAATAATTCATATGGTCATATTAGACCTAAGAAAAATTTAAAATATTTGCGGCCATTTAGAACAATTGACAATAGCTATGTAAGACCCAAACTTTTGGGCCAAACCCAAGTCCAAGTCAGCCCAAACCCAACCTAAATTAACCTAGGTATATAAGAAAAGGTTTGCAAGAGAATTACTGTTCTCTCTTCTAAGTCTTGTGGCCGCCGTGACCTTTTCCTCATCAAACCAAGGATTTCAGTTTTTAATCTTGAGTTTTGGGTTTTAAAAAAGTGGAAATAGCAAGTAAGTGATTCTCTCTCATATTACTTTTAATTATGATTTGTTTATATAAGGATTAGAGAGAGAGAGATAGATAGATTAGGGTTTATAAGGATTAGAAGTTTATGTTGTTAAGATTGATTTATGATTATTAAGGGTTTAATGTTAGGTGATTAATTAGTATGTTGTTAGAAATAAAGATTTGTGAGTTGATTTGTTTAAATTAATTTTTATGGGTTAAGAAATTCATTTTTACCTTGCTGTAAAATCTGGACAGAATAGTCTTGAGGTTGAAGATGACCAAATTTTATTTTGGTCCTTGATTTGTGAAAGTTTCAGTTTAGTCCCTAAACTTTGGAAAAATTACAATTTGACCCCTAAATGTATTTTGAGATTCTGGACAGTGTTATTATGAGGTTAAGGATGATGAATCTCAGTTTGATAATTGATTTGGAATATTTTCAGTTTGGTCCCTAAATTTTAGGAATTTACATTTTAGTCCCTAAACTTTATAAAAATTACAGTTCGGTCCTTGGTTCGTTCTAGACAGAATTAAGGATGGTTTATGGGTGAAATTTCAGTATGGTTATGTATTTACAGTTTGGTCCAGTTTTGGTAAAATTACATTTTGGTCCCTATTTTGGATAATTGTCGTTTTAGTCTCTAAACCTAGGAGACTAAACCTAGTTTTCTTTTATGCATTGGATCTTTTATTTGTGTTGCTTTTGAGTATATTTCGTATATTTATTGTAGGTTCTCCTAATGATCCTTAATAGGTTTTTCGGGTCTTTCATCTGATATTCCTTCTAATCTATATTCTTTCGAGTGAGTGGGATAATCTTTAATATGCATATAATATAAATAAATATGTATATTGATTATACGATGAGTACAACTAGTTAATTTCTTGAATACTTATATATTTTGCTTTATTTTCCGAGTACTCATTTATTCTTGAATTTGCACTCCCAATATGTTGAACTAAATTCTATTTGATATGATATTCGTTTCTTTGATGATTCTGTGAATATCTATTATGCCTTGATATAGGACTTGTCAGTAACTCCATGCTAACGAAGAGTAGTTAGCCTATGTGCACATAGTATTATGTATACCTAGCTGGTGAGAGAGGCATCAGCATGTGGCGACTGATCATCTCACAGTGGTCACCTTTGGGTGTCATCTGGTCACTTTTAAGTGTCATCTGGTCACCTTTGGGTGTCATCTGGTCACCTTCAGGTGTCATCTGATCTCTGACATGTATTTCGCTACGTTATGATAATATGTTTAGTATATATATGTATATCAAGATAAATCATCTTGCAAACTATTAATATTATAAATATCTAAAATGTATATTAAATATTATTCCCTCATTGAGTTGGTTGAACTCACCCCTCATTCTTAATATTATTTCAGGTTCTTAGTTTCTGATAGCAATTGGACTTTGTTGAGTGTTCCTGCTTCTTCAGTTTTGGTCGGTATGCCTTGCTTGTTTTGCGAGGATTTCCTTTTAGTTTTTATTTGATGTCTTAGACGCTCCACTATTACCTTATTTTAATTAAGTTTGGATTTTGACAATGTAATGAGTATTATGGATTATTGTTTTTGTTTTAATTACTGATGAGGAGTTTTAAACTATCTTTTGGTTTCATCAGTTTTGAATAATATAATATTTCTGAAGATTATGAAATGCTGCGTATTTTTGAATAAATTGTTCTTTTGATATGTCCGTTTTGAGGCTTAGCGTAGGTGGGGTGTCCTTTCAACACCGCTCTTGCGTTGCCGGTCATGGACCCGGGATTCGGGTCGTGACAAGCTAGATGTCAGCTTTAGAATAAACTAATTTTAAGGGGTTTTTTTAAAGAGAGAGAAAGAGAAGATTGTTGTTAAAAATTTATCCTATATACAAATATTTAGTTTATTATAATATCAACATACAAAGCATAAAAGATTGTTCAAGATAAACCTACAACAATAACATATGTATAATTTTAAATCTATAAACATGCAAAATAAAAGTAAAGACAAACATGTTTTCAACCTTAAATATAATAAAAACAATACTAGCATGCATATTAGGTACATATTTGCGGCAATGTAGTGATTTTTTTTTGTTGTTGTCAATTGTGAATCATTTCATTTCAAAGTTTTATGGCTCCTCACTTATGCAATTAGGATGTTTGCAATATGCCTCCTAATATTTCAACAACATCACTTTGGTTGAAATGCGCACTTCTAAATAAGATATTTGAACCAAAAAAATATAAAACTCAAATATCTCTCAACAAGATGGACCTAAACTCTAGACTTAAAAAGGAAAATCAAAGCTTAAAATGATAAGAAAACACTAAAATATGAGGTTAGGAAAAGTACGTAAAATCTGGAAAAAAAAAAATCAAGTTTGAAACTCTTCCTTCACTTTTTTTTTATAGTGAATTTTAAAAGCTAAAAGGTTAAAGAATTAAAAAGAGTTAATTCCTATAATATTTATCAACTTTTAATTAGTCAACATAAATCAAGAATTAAATTTAGAAAAATATCAATTGTTCTTAGAGTAGGAAAACCAAAAATTCTTTAAAATTAATTTTTCATTCATCCATAATTTATTGTAATCATGCTAATTAAATAAATTTCCTACAAAGATGTGAACATCTAGTATTGATTACATTTTATATTGAAATAATCATGCAGTGAGGGGAAAATGTATGGTGTTCAAGTTTACATAACTAATACTTACAACATAGAAGAGAAATGGACACAAGTACGAGAAAGAACCACATATAAGTCTATTTATTTTTTTATAAATTATTTATCTTTATTTTCTTCATTGTATTTCTCTTTTTTCCCTTTTATCCATCTCTCCTTATGTTGTAATTATTGGTACATAGTTATAATTTGAGCATCATAGAAATCCCCTCCAACTTAGTAGCCAATTTCAGTTGAAGCTAAGGTGAGCCATACCTAATTAATGTAATTAATAATCATGTTTCTTCTTATAAAAGAAAATAATAATAAACAAATTTCTCAGTATAGATTGGGATACCAATATATATTAACTTAACGGGTACTGTTGGTTTTCAGTATACTTATTTTATATACAAAATAAATATTTACATCGTAAAGTCACAAATCTAAATATTTTTATCAACTCATTAAAGTTTTCAGTATTCACTTATTATTTATTATTAATTTAATGTAGAATAAAGGAGTAAGACACACGCCTATATTTAAGGCATGTATATATATTACAATATATAGTTGTGGCTACTTAGATAGCTATTTTCTATGAATGTGGCACTGTTATCATAGAGAGTGGAAAAGGTTGTGGACTAAATAAAAAATAAAAAAGAAGAAGAAGAAGAAGACGACTCACTCGTAATTTAAGTTGCTTGATAGGTATTTGACTTTGAATGTCACTTTCGACTATGAATGGATTAACCTTAAATTACAACTATATCTGCAGACATTTCATTACAACATTTAACAACAATATTTAACAGTTTTACTGATGGAATTTTCTGTCGACGTAAGACATATATTCTATCGGTAATTAATTTACCAATGAAATCATCGACGGAAATGCTCCATCGGTGAATCTTTCATCGGTAATTTTTTTTCCGTCGGTAAATACGTTGGTAATAAAAAAAATATTATTACCGACGGATTTACTGACGGAACAGATGCGTAAAAAAAATTACCTGCTTCATTCCGTCGGTATATCCCTCGAAAAATATCATCGGTAATTCCGTCGGTAATTATTTAAAAACATTTTTTAAAAAATCCATTTTATAAAATTATAAAATAATTAAATTAACATAAATCAACACTCTATAAAATATACTCAAAATGCTTGGAAAAAAGAATAAGAAAATCAACTCATACAAATTTGCAACAAATAAATAAAATGAAAAAATAAATTCAACTAAAAAAAGTCATATGAAAAAAATGAAGTTGCAATTGCTAAAAATTTAAAAATCCCATAAATAAATCAACTAAAAACTGATCTCATATGAAAAAAAAATCTCACGACAACATTTATATAATTATTAAGAACAAAAACAATTAAAAATAAAATAAAAAACAAATATAGTGAAAAAAATCATGAAGAAAGAAGAAAAAAGAAAAATCTTACCTTAATGTGGTTGCAAGTGAAGCTAAGGAGAGAAAAAAAAATTTCGTAAAGCATACTAATTAAAAAAAAACTAAGAGGATAAACGAAGAAAGAAGAAGAAGACATACCCGAGCATGGAGGAGAAGAGAAGGAGATGAGGATAGAAGAGAAGAGAAAGAAATAGATATTGATGTTTTTTACATATAGTGAAGAAGAAGTAGAAGAAGAAGAAGAAAAAAAAAATGAGTCTGTTTCTTGTGAAATAAAGGGATTCAGGCTTTTTATTGGGGTGTGTTAGCGACAGAATTACCGATGGATAATTAAATATTAATATTTTTTAATTATTCCGTCGGTAATTCCGTCTGTACTATTTAATTTAAATTTTTTAATTTCCTTAAAAATTTTCAGAAACCGCCAACAATCACCGACGATTCGGTGAATATTTCATCGGTAATTTTTTGTCCATCGGTAAATTCGTTGGTAATAAAAAAATATTATTACCAACGGATTTACTGACTGATCAGACGCGTAAAAAAATTACCTGCTTCATTCTGTCAGTATATCCCTTGAAAAATATCATCAATAATTTTTTAAAACATTTTAAAAAAATCCATTTTAGAAAATTATAAAATAATTAAATTAACATAAATCAACACTCTATAATATATACTCAAAATGCTTGGAAAAAAGAATAAGAAAATCAACTCAAACAAATTTGCAACAAATAAATAAAATGAAAAAATAAATTCAATTAAAAAAAGTCATATGAAAAAAATGAAGTTGCAATTGCTAAAAATTTAAAAATCCTATAAATAAATCAATTAAAAATTGATTTTATATGAAAAAAAATCTCACAACAATATTTATACAATTATTAAGAACAAAAACAATTAAAAATAAAATAAAAAACAAATATAGTGAAAAAAATCATGAAGAAAGAAGAAAAAAAATCTTACTTTAATGTAGTTGCAAGTGAAGCTAAGGAGAGAAAAAAAATTTGCAAAGCATATTAATTTTAAAAAAACTAAGAGGATAAAAGAAGCAAGAAAAAGAGGACATACCCGGGCATGGAGGAGAAGAGAAGGAGATGAGGATAGAAGAGAAGAGAAAGAAATAGATATCGATGTTTTTTACATATAGTGAAGAAGAAGAAGAAGAAATGAGTCTGTCTCTTGTGGAATAAAGGGATTCAGGCTTTTTATTGGGGTGCGTTAGTGACGGAATTACCGACGGATAATTAAATATTAATATTTTTTAATTATTCCGTCAGTAATTTCGTCTGTATTATTTAATTTAAATTTACAATTTCATTAAAAGTTTTCAGAAACCACCAACAATCACTGACGATTTTTCCATGCATCGGTGATTCCGTCGGTAATATTTAAATGAAAATTTTAAATTAATTGAATTTTTTCAAAAAACCGTTAAATAACACCGACGACTTTTCAATCCGTCGGTGATTTTGTCCGTAAAGAACAACAATTAGCAATGCAATTGAAAAGTGAACAGTTCTGGAGCTCTTTGGGAAATGCTGACGGAACATTCTGTCGGTGATTCCCTTTATAATTGACATAATGAATAGTGTTTATAGTTTACTAACGAATTTACCGACAAATTTTAATGACAGAAATTATTTCGTTGGTAAAAATGACCCGTCATCATTTTTTTCTTTGTTTTAATTTTTTTTCCACTGTAATTTTTTTGGTATTTTTATTTGTATTTATCAATTTTCTGGTAGTGTTTCATACCAGTTTCGAGACCATAGTACGAGGCAAAGACGTGTAATTAATTCATTACAAACCTCCTTCTCGTCCTTGGCTAGCTAACATTAGTACAAAGAAACCCAAAGGAGCTCAATTATATTGTGCATTTTCAGTAAATATTTACTTGGATTGAAACAGTGATTATTATCAGGGAAATTTGGATTTTTGTCGCGAGTTTATCATGCGTTGCATTCTTTCTTTCTTCTAGCACGTGTCTTTTTTGGCAGCTCAGGACTTTCCATTGTGTCAAAACATTTGATTAAACCTATTTTGAAATTAGTAACTTGTATTGAAGAGATAATCTTAATAAATATTAAATATATTCATCTGGTTTTGGAAAAAAGTGAATTCAATTCCATAGAAAAAATATATTGTTTTTTTATATATGATAATAAAACATCTAATTAATAATAGGCTAAAATATTAATATAATTTTTTAAGAATAGGTTAATCTTTTATTTCCATTATAATCTTATATATGCATCACATAAAATCTTCAATAATATAAAGTAAGCTTCTTAAATCACTCGTGGTATATATTGTACCTTATTAGTACTTTGTTTTAACTATCAAGATTGTAAAAATACTTAAAATAAGTCAAAACGAGTCAATAATTACAATTTTAAAAATAATAAAATTAAATCAAAATTCATTAAATTAAATCATTATTTTTTCTCTTAATTATGCGTGTGGAAACCTATGTCACGGTCTTAAATTATCTTTAACTCCTTTGGACTAAAGAATTCATAAAATATTTATTACTTTGTTTCTTGTAATCCATATATACTCATATTAAAAGAAGTCTCCTTTGAACCAAATGATTCATGAAGTTTTTGTTTATACTTATGTTTTTAATTTTTATGCACCCCACCTATAATTAAAATTAAAATAATAAAACCTTTTCGATAGATATACCAAAACCTTTTCTTCAACTACTTATACCCTTATTAATATAGATTAAAAAATAGGTATTTTATTCATTGAATAATTTAAAAAACAATCCACAGAGTTTCCCATTAATGGAAGGTGGTAACACCAATTGATTACTTGATTATTTTATGACTAGCATGAAAAGTAAATATTATTTCAATTGGGTGGTGCAGGACAATCTATGTCTCACAATTTAATTAAGAGGAACAGGGCAGGTAAGGTACTCAGGAGGGGAGGAGGGTAGGTAAAGGTTGTGGCGTTGGAGTCGAGGTGAAGTCAGTTCCGTAAAATGGAACGTAGCTTTTGAACTTTCATGGTTTCTCATCGAGATCCCAATTCCCATCAGTACTTATCAACTTTTCACTATTTTCTATTTATTTATTTTTATTTCTAACTATCAGAGTAAGGGGGAAAAAACAAGAGTAAAAGGGAGACGAGCAGGGAAATTCTTCATTAACTTGGAGCTGGGGGTGGGTGAGTATGACTCATGCTCCCTCCACGCAAGGAAAGGAAGGAAGACACAGCATCTTTCATCGATAACAAAGAGATGACAGACAGCATGTAAATGTATATACCGTGAAAGTAATAATTATTTTGTAGCGATCGACATGGACAGCACGTAGCAGCGACTCATGAAGGGAGAGAGCATTTTACGAGAATTACAGGACCAATTTTATCTAGAGAAAAAGTATACCGCTGCTCGCTCCACAGCACAGTCTACGTACTAGTGAATTATTATTATTATTATTATTATTACAGAGAAAGGGACAGAGGACGTGTAGTTGGGGGTTCCATGTTCTGGCTAGCTAGCTAGCCAGCTAGCCATCTCCACAATCAAGTCTTTCAAATTCAGGAGATGAGTGGATGGATGGATCAGATGTTACTTCCTAGTTTACTTTTGAGAGAGAGAGAAGGCGGAGATTGAGCGGGGAGGTCACAAAAGTCGTCGTCGTCTTCTTTGTTTTTCTCCTCTGGCGACAACAATTGCAAAGCACAACACATGAGGGTGAGATAGAGAGAGGTGGCACATCCTCCGAAGCTCACAAAATGTAATAATTAATTTTGTACTATTATAGGAAACTCTTCTGGGCCTCTACCGCATCAGTCATTTTCATTTTCACTTCAAACCCTCTGCATTTGGTTTCACATGCCATGATTTTCTTACCTTTCCATCAGATCGAAGGATCAGAATTCAGATGAGCCAAAGGCAAGAGTACGTGGTGGTCCCCTTCCGTCTGTCTCATTACCTTTTCGATCGTTTCCATATGCACATATTTCCAGTTTTCCATAGGACTGACTGACAATCAATATATTTTGAAAAACAGGGCCTCTGTTTTTTTTTTATTTTTTATTGTTTTAATTTTAAAGTGACACACTTACAATAAAGTTTCCGAGGAAAGATATAATTTCAAAAAGTTACAAGTAAATAGAATAGTTTGAAAACAAACACGTGATTTTTTTTTTATATAAATTGCAAAGTTTCAGAGGAATGATGTACTTTGAAATTTTTTATATTGAAAAATATTAGAAAATAATTATTTATATTAATGTTGTTAAATGATAAAAAAATAATTGTTTGTATTGATTTTGAAATCTTTTTTATATTGAAAGATGTTGGGAAATAATTGTTTGCGTTGATAAAGTAAATTTTTATATTTTTGATAAATAATTAGAAATAATTGTATAAGTTGATGTTGGTAAATCATGAAAAATAATTGCATTGTTGATATTTTAGTAGGTTGTGTGAAATCTTTATTTAGAAGATGATATAACAATTGCTTCTCTTATTGACATAGTTGCCCTCCTAATATTTTTTGAGCTTGTTAAGATGCATTGTTCTCATTGTGTAATGCAGTAAGATGTGGCAAGTTGATCTTAAGCAACACATCTTGCCTGATATAGATATAAGCGATCAGTTGCATTCCATTAACTGTTCAGGTAGGCATGCTGATTACACTTGGATGGATCACCATCTCCAATATATATTGATGTGGGATGCATATAGAAATCTTATTTTTAAAGAGGTGCATCATATAATCTCTAAGGAGAAATGCATGGGCCGGTACCTGAGTATAACACGTCGAATCATTATATCAAAATCAACACAGATTCCTCCACGCGAGAAGATGGAATATGAGCCACATCCATATCAGATTCAAAATATTATAAGTATTTGTTAGTTTTTATAGACTTGGACAAAACCGTTTCATTTTATTTATGGATTAATAATTTCTATTTACTTTATATTAGGTTGGAAAATTGTTACATGACAATCGAAGTGCTGCGACTTATCTTCATGATCTCGATGATGATGGTGGTGGACTAACTCGTTATGCGCATCTTCTTGGTTTGAGATATGTCGTACTACACTTGACTTGTTAGGAGAGACATTGAGTCTAGATGATGTTGTCTTAAAGGATAAACCACATAAACCGATGAAAGTCATGCTATTGATGAAGCCGACCCATCAACTTGTCGTCGTAAAAGATATAAATAGACTTAGATGTATTATTATATTGGGTTATTTTTTTTTTGTTTTAGAGTTATTTTTTATTTTTATTACTTTGTAATATATTTTTAGCTAATTATCATGTTGATTATCATGTTGTATTTTTCACACTTATTTTAGATAAACATGATTTAAAATCATTAATTAATAGGTGAACACATGAACAAGTTGCTTAAAATCTCAAATCATCCTTTTACAAGTTAAAAAATGCATATTATTATATTTTGTTATTGCTATTATCAATTATCTTTCAAAATAATTAATAAAAAATATTAAAAATAACACGTATTAATTTGAGATTACAATTAACAAATAAAAATGATGTTAAAATATCATACTCTCAACTATGGGTTTAAGGTTTGATAATTTGTGGTTTTTTTAAGTTTCGGTTGTGATGATTTAAGGTTTGTTTCATGTCAAATTTAGGGTTGGTATTTGGCTAGAATAATGTTGGGATAACACAAACACTATTCACATTTGCCTATGTGTATTCAAGAACTATTATTTTCATTAGCAATTGTTTAATACAAACACTATTGACAATAATAGTTGTTTATTATAACTGTTATTTCTATTAACGGTTTACTAGTAAAACCATAATTCTCATTAACGTTGAGTCAAAGTGTGCTATTTTCCTTATACTTTTTTATCAAGTGCTATAACCTGGAATCTTTTACCAAATCGTGCTAATTTGGTAAAAGACTCAGGCCTATAGTGTTTTTTTTAAATAACATTATTTAATAAAGTTTTAGAAAAATGATGGAGGATAGAAACGTTTTAGAAAATAACACAATTTCAACATCATCGTGTTTTTGAATATTAGTTTTGTATATATCTGCTATTAAAAATAGTGGTTGTTTAGTCAAAAGTCAAAATGCATGTCTTTTACAAATTAATTCAAATGTACAAAAGTCAATCCCATTTTTTTTATTTATTAAGATTCAATGACCAAGAAAGAGAGAGGCAATAAGCTGACGTGGTAGGAGAGAGAAACGAGGGAGGAAAAAATAGAAAAAAATAAGATGCCACTGAGTACTCATCGATGCTCCATTTTTGGCACGTCCAATATGGTTAGAAAGATCTCGATAACATGATTTTAACCACATCTTTTTTAAACCAGTACCAAACGATTCTAACCCTAAATTAAGCTAAAATAAAACTCCTAAATTACCTTAACCCCAAATTAACTCTAGACAAAACTCCTAACCAATTATGATATTATTTGATGGTCTTTTAAGGTATGATTATAATCATCTCATTGAGAACTTTTTAATAATAACGAGTATCTATAAAAAACAAAGCCCCATTATTCTCGATAACAGTTGTGTATCAATATTTAGAAACATGATTTTGCTCAAATTATGGTATCTCTTTAAAAAATTTCTAATATGTGCTATCTTACCAAAACTTTCATGAGAATATTTATGAAAATAGTAATCCATGCATGGGCTATTCATATAAAATATTATTAGTCAGATTCAAGAGGGTCTAGCGTAGCATGCAGCAAGCTAAGTAAGAACCCTTAAAATATTCATCAAAGAAAGAACCCTGTGTTGTGCGCGCGCGTGCGGGCGGGGCACACATCTTTTCTATATATCGTTCACGTGATACAAGAGCTCATAATTCATGCAAGGGGTCCACCAAGACGAAATCCGTGGATTATGTCTTGTGTTTAGATTCTGTAATGGACTAGCTAGCAGTGAAGGTACGGGATAGAAGCAACCAAACACTCGCATACTTTTAAGCATAAATATCCAATAATGACCAAATTATTGGTGGCCTTTTTGGTTGTTTCTGTCCAGTTGACAGTCGGATCTCAGTGGCGAAGAGGCGTTAATCAGAGACTAGATAGCTGCATGCAGACGGACATGGGTTGTATCTGGGAAGGGAGGCAAGTCAAGGACACAGTTCAGACAGGATTAATGACCATGTCTCTCGGTGATTTGAAACGCGATGCCAGGCGGGCAGATCATCATAGATATGATATGATCGTTTTGAATTCAATATATTGGAAATCATTCACATCACGTTAAGATTTATGTATGTTCATACGCAGTGAAGGATCGTCTGTTGATAGGAAAAAGACGGATCATCCCCCCACCAAACATTCGAGTTTTACAACAAAACAACGGCATAACTATAAAGCTAACAGGGAAAAAGTGGATACGGCTCGCGGGATACGTCAAATTTCCCTCTTGCATGCCAATCCTTTAATTAACAACAACACGAGTAACATAACCAGCCTGCCTAGCATGCATGCGCATCCATCCATTAATTAATTTGTATACATCACAATATCTTTAATCTCCAGGATGATTAATTTCCATCTAGTGTACTACGTACATTCTACGTACAGGAAATCAAGTGTATAAAGTTCATGCATGCTTTAATTAATATAAAATCCATCCCCTCTCGGTTGTTCTCATGCACATGCTTTTAATTGATTAATTATTAGCAAACAAGTCTTGCAGCAAAAGGATAAATTAATGTTTCCTCAGGATGTGTTATTTTGTTTTGTAAAAAATATTTCTTATTTCCCTTCATTCCTTAAATATAGAAAAAAAATATTGAAAAATTAGTCTATATAAACAACATTTTTTTCGCCAATCCCCGTATAGTATTAATTCGGCGGACAAGGCTTTTACTTCATGAATCAAGAAAAAAATAATTTTCACCAATATCATTAATTAGCATTTTAAACACCGCTGCAGAACCAACTACCCCCGCACACTATCACTAACACAACCTTGCTATAAATACAACCAACATTAATTACCACTAACACAACCTTGTTATTAATATAACCATTATTTTTTCAACATTAATCTCTTCAGTACTATTATTACTACCACCACTACTACTACTACTACCACCACCACTACTACTACTACCACTACTACCACCACCACCACCACCACCACCACCACCACTACCACCACTACCACCACCACTACCACTACTACCACCACTACCACTACTACTACTACCACCACCACCACCACCACTACTACCACTACTACCACCACCACCACCACTACTACGACCACCACTACGACCACCACCACGACCACCACCACCACCACCACCACCACCACGACTACTACCACCACCACCACCACCACCACCACCACCACCACCACCACCACTACCACTACCACCACTACGACGACTACCACTACCACTACCACTACCACTACTACTACTACCACCACCACCACCACCACCACTACTACTACCACCACCACCACCACCACTACTACCACCACTACCACCACTATGACTACTACTACCACTACCACTACTACCACTACTATGACTACCACTACTACCACCACCACCACCACCACTACCACTACCACTACTACCACTACTACCACTACTACCACTATTATTAATTCACCACCATATAACAGTTGCAACCACCACAAAAAATGCTATTTTGTCACTAATTAATGTAACTATTGTAGCAGCCATCATTTTATCCATAAACACTATCGCCATCGCATGACTCAATATTCAATAACGATCATAATCACCATATCTACTATAATTATTAATATCACATACACCATCATATCTCATATCTTATTACCATCACTCTACAACTATGGATTAAAAATAATTTTCTTAATACATCCAAATGATGGAAATAATGTTAATTTTCAAGAAAATATTTAATTTTGCAAAGAAAATGCATCCTTAGGAACACAAAAAGGGAGCTTCTCTAAGAGAAAAAAAATCAAATTAATGAATTATAGATCAAAACATAGCTAACTCAACGAAAGAAAAGAATATAACAAAACAAAATAAGTGATTTGACACAATTGAAGAAGTGATTCATGCATCATTTCAGGAAAAAAAAATATCAGTAATTTTAATCATGAATTGTCATTTTCTTCTTGCATTGGTCTGACCATTTTATTTTAAATATTTGCGAGTTGATTATAATCTTTATTAATGATACAAAAAATAAAATAAAAAGAAAAGAAGGGGATCGATGGCTCTTTCAAGGGTTGAATTAATAAGAGTTTGGAAGGGAAAATTATTAGGGCTCATGTTAAGAAAACTAGGTTAGATTCATAGAAAGATAAATAAATCAAAAGCAACAACAAACCTATTAAAACAAAAGCAACAAAAGTAATAAAAAGAGGAAAGAGTTAGGATAACAATAGTAATAAGTTGAAGGAAAAGTATTGTATATGCTTGATATTAATCGAGGAAGACCTTAAGATTTTGATGTTGTATATATATATCAAAACCTAGTGAAAGAGTCTATGAATTCTACGTATTGAGGACTCACATATATACCAATAATTAATAAAATATTTCAATGACATCATATTATGAATTAAGATTCTTTGATTAATCCTTGACATGCATGTATTCCTTTAGTCCAAATGAAGTTCCAAAGCTTATAGGTTGCAAGATATTTCTCTGAACCCTAAAGTAGATCAAAGCCAAAAACAAAAAGCAAGATAATTATATTACAAACATTACAAAACAAAATCACGTTGTCAATGACATGCATGCAATTAGAACTAGAGTGTAGTTCATATTGTCAAGTTTAGGAATATGGGCACTAGCAGTTGTTTTGACAATTGAGTGGAAAATGGACCAGAAGCCTAAAAATCCGCTTTCCTAAACCCTTGAGAAGAGAAGAGAAGAGAAGAGAAGCCTAGATGGAATCTCACAACCTGCTCATTGTCATTCATAAGCCAGCTTTTCTCTTAACAAAAAGATTGATTGTTGTATATCACTACTAAAAAATGGAGCAATTAGCAACTAAATCAATTCCAAATAAAACTAAAATTCATTACTAAATAAATTTGTCAATGAAATCAGTAATAAAAAAATATCAAATGCAGATATGCTATTGCTGATTTTTCAGTAACGGATAATCAGTTGTTGACAAATCAGCAGCGGATCATCCGTTGCATAACATTCTGTTGTTGGTTTTTTGAATCAACAATGGATTTTTCATTGTTGATTTATGAATTATTTACAATTAGCAACAGAGCTTATCCTAATTGGGTATTTATCTCTATCTCGCTCTCCCAACTCATACTTATGATAGGCGGGCTTAATGCCAGACTTTAGCAGCGTTTTGAAATCCTAATTGCCATGGTTATACTGCATCACAAGACTAAGTTAATTGAAATAGGGCGTTAAGCTCCTCTCTTTGCGGAATTACCGCCGATTAAAGAATATGTTATTCCACATCTGTGGAGCATCTCTAAGGATGAGTAGTTTCATCAGGAATGGAAGGAAGGGCTTTAGTGTTAGGCGAGCAAGGGCATGAAGGAGAAATCCTCTAACTTTTCTTAAAACAACCTATTTTTTTAGAAATGCAAGAGAGAGGACCAGGAATGACTAATTATCTCCTAGCTTCAAAGTCTCCTACTGAAGATCTTGCCTGGGCTAGTGCTTCCCCTAAGGGAGATGGATATGATGTCGCTGTAAAAGACCTAGTATAAAGATATGCCCCTGAAGTTGTCCTAAAATCAAGCGTGAGTCGGTCTTCACTCGCTGTTGTGCTCTCTCTTCAACTTCCAGCTAAGCAGGGTTCCTTACCCCAGGGACAGATACTAGACCTTATGCAAAACACCTTTTTCACATAGAGCTGATTTTCCCTTATGATCTGGAATTGGTCATAGTTTGCCAAGAGGGCAGCGCCTTGCCTGACTTCTTGACGAAAGTCGAGCTATGGTATGGGCCTGCATGCATGGGTGCTGTTCGAAGATTTGATCGTCGGCCCCATTGAGAAATCAGTTATTGCCCAGATCTAGGGACAACAGCCTTAACCGCATAAGCCAGGACTGGGCCTACCTCTATCCCTATCCCTAGAGGAGCCATATGAGGTAGAAGCTCCACGAACGGTTTTGAAGCTGACCCTTTCCAACAATGGGGCTTAAGGGCCGATATGATGATTATTTTAGGTAAGGTCGGCCTACTACGAGCACCTGTAGGGATTAGCGCGTGAAATCGCAATCCACAAACTGACGCATGGGACTCACCCTTTACTTGGAAATAAAGAGGGGAAAGATAACATGGCAAATCCATTATTGATTATATTATTTTTTTAAAAAAATAATTTATATTTTTTTATACAAATGACTTTTTTTTAATTAATTATTTATGGATATTTTGAAAGTTGTAGAATATATAAACAACATAAATTAATATTTAAAATTACTTTATCACCACTAATAAATGGAATAAAAATAAAATTCTTTATATAATTAAAAATTTAGTTAAACTTGCACTAATACAAATAAGTCAAAATACAATAAAAAATACAATCATGGCGCTTATTGTGGAGACTAACCATGATACTGTGGATCAACGTAAGATGAATCAAGATATGATAGTCGAGGTGTAGGTTGATATATTGGTGAAGATGAGGGACCCATAGGTGTCATTATCTGGGGAGCCACATGTGGTAACATTGATAGGCCATAAGTGCTGGCATACCTTGGCCAATATTTGATGTCCTTCCATGGCATCCAAGATTATTCATAAGATATTCTGTCATGGAATCCATCTGTCGTTTCGTTTAAAAAATAAAATCATCAGCTGTTTTCTTTATCTCCTCTTACAATGCCCGATAAGATGAACTAGGATATGATGACTCCACCGAGTAGGAATGTGATGAAGAACTTGTATTAACTATAGATTTTGGCATACAAGGTGCACCATATACCCAACCTTTTGTAACTCCTCTTGAAGCCACACATCAAGCTGTAAAATCAAATGAAGGATGATTTTCTCGATTAGTTCCATACTTTGAAATCATCTTATTCTTATAATTTTCCTATAAAAAAAATACATGCAATAATAAATTCATTTGAATGTTAAATAATATTTAAGTTATATAAATAAATAAAAAAAAAATATATATATACAACTATTTTTTAAAACTTGTTGTCTATGAAGATGTTAAATTACTTAGTATTCAGATGCAAAGTTGAAAAGACATCATCCCATGGAGGTTTTTTTCCACCAGCTTGCTCTTGCTTTCAAGATTAATAAATATTATAAAATATAAATATAAAATTTTTAATTTATTAACTTAATAAAAATAAAAATAAAAATAAAAATAAAAATCTTTACCATATTAGCTTGATATGATTTAAATGACATTGTTCCTTCAGAATGAGTACTTATTTTGCCATCCGTTTTGGTTAATCGATTTCTCTTTACAAATTCCGACCTCCTTTGAAATTAAAGGATGGACCAAACATTTTTAATCATTTGATTCCAGTCGTTATTGTTTATCCAAGCAGGACCTTTATCAAGACAATCTATAATATTTGTAGTGTTTTCATTTAACTTGGCTTTCTTGCGAGCTCGTGTCAATTGTTGATTCAAAGAAATTCTAGCCTTATTTTTCTAAATATTACGAACAATCGATTTATTTTTCTCAGGAAAGATATATTTTTTCTACCAAATAATATATAATAAGTAAAAAGAGTGCATAAAATTTCAAAGTATGGAATTGATTAATCATATTGTGTTATCTTATTAAGAATTTACAAGATTATGTGTTGGGACTAAACAAGAGACACCATGATTGAAAAAACTAGAGAAATTAAATGAAGCAATTAAACAACATACAACGATGCCCGTCAACATCAGATTCATTATAGTTAACACCTTGCAAAATCTATATTATTAATTAAGTTGATGATTTAAACTAAAATATTATAGTGGCCTGACTCAAATAAATAAGTTGTAAAATATATATAAAAGGATGCCTATAAATTTTCATAATGCTACATTAAAGTGATCAAAATTGAAAAGAATATGGCAAGTTGTGTTGGTTCATACCTTAAACTCTTTAAAGAGTTCATCTCTACACATTAAATCTATTTTTTTTTCCAAGAGTGCCATGCTCCTTTAAAATTGAACCTTAAAATATCTCTGATTGCATGTCCACATGATGCGTTATTGAACATGAAAAAATATAATAATAAACTTTTATTAAACAAATAATTACACAATAATAAGTACTTTTTTTCATACCTGAAAATATAACCTTAATAACTTAGTTTTTAAAAGTCTCAACATATTATGTTGTTCCATACAAACAAACCTTTTTTTTCCTTGTAATTGGATCCATTGGTGTGTCAAAACCCTTCATTTTAACCCTTCGATCATAATTGTACAGAGAAGAGGTCGAACCGTGGTTTGATGGGACCATCTTGATCCTCCACGCCTTTCACATTATAATCATCCCCCTCATCACATACGCCTCTCTCATTACTACCGTCTCCCTCATCTTCATCTCTAATGTTCGCATCATCATTATTATCACCATAATCACCATCTATTCTTTGATAACTCCTATATAAATTATGTCTTTCATAAGCAAGTTGGTTATCTCAAGAGAAACTTATCTAATTGACATCTATATAGGTGATTCATGGGTAGGAATCGTCGATAATAATAAAAAAAATATAGTTTTCCCTATATTTTTTAATTTAAAAGCCTTGTTATGCTTTATACAATAAGGACAACACAAATTGTCATGAGTGCTCCAACCCGATAATATGCCATATGTTAGAAAGTCATTAATGGTCCACATCAAAGCTGTCTTTAATTGAAATTTTTTCTTTCTATATACATCATAGGTTTCTACACCAACAAATCACAAATTATTTAACTTATCAATCGAAAGTCTTAGGAAAACATCAAGCCTTTTCCCTGGATTCTTTGGCCCTGAAATCATCATTTCCAAAAACATGAATGATCTAGTCATGCATTTTCACGGAGGCAAATGATAAACAATCATAATTACTAGCCAACGAGAGTATGCATTTGAAGACATGTCAAATGGATAAAACCTATTAGTGCATAACCCTAATCGAATATTTCTTGGATCATACGTAAAGCATAATGGACACGATTAAACTCCTTCCATACCTTCCCATCAGATAAGTGCACCATAACCCTATTATTTGACTTATAAAAATGATGTCATATCATATCTTTGGCATGATGTAGAGACATGAATAATCTATAAAGCCTTGGTGTCAAGGGATAGTATCGAAGTTGTTGCTCTGCCTTATTAGAACCTTTACTAGTTGCATTTCTAGGTTTGTATCTTGAACTTCCATAAAAGTCACAATTTGTTTTCATTGCATCTGCCCCATAATACAACATACAATAATTAGGACACACATTATATTTCTCATAACCAAGTCCAAGTGGCCACATAAATTTCTTGGCATTATAAAATTTTGATACCAAATTTTCATTATTAGGCATGCAACTTTTTATAAAATCAGTAAATTTGTTAAAGGCAATCTAAGTCAAATTTAAAGTTGACTTCATATTAAACAATTGTACACAAATATATAATTTGGATTGCTTGGTACACCCATCTCATAAAGGCTCCCCTGCAACTTTCAAAAGTTTATAAAAAATAGTTGCTTTTAGATTTGGAAGTTTCTCTGCTACCACAGGACAAACATCATTCACAACATGACTAATCTCAACTGATAAAGGTCTAACCAACATTGGTTCTGTAACATAAGGCTCCCCATATATAATATATTTTTCATAACAGGGTAAAAAACCTTTTATCAATAGGTGCTTACAAACATCATCTTCCTTTAAAAACTTTTGATTTTTGCACCTCACATAAGGACATCTAATTTTTCCCCGGATTCATTTTTATCAATTGAAAATGCAAAATTGATAAATCTTCTAACACCCGCAATGTATTCAGGACAAAGATGATCATCCATAAGATGATGATACATCCACGATCGATCATCCATAATCTAATTAACATGATAACACCAATAAGCATTTTAGAAACAAACATTTTGGAATGTTATTTAATTTATTATTTTTTTAATCTAAAAGTCAAACGTTACGTAACAAATTATCAAAACAACTCTGTTAATTACTATTTTATATTTTTAAAAAATTTATTACACATTTAAATTAACCCCAACTATGTATCATATATAAATAAATCTTTTTTTCATAAACAATACACAATACTCCTAAGTAGGTAGAACTTGAATCAATTTGCTTGTTGATCAAAACTAAATTCCTTTTAAGATAATTTTAAAAACATACTGATGCAACCATATTATTCGATATTTTCACCCACATTTAACTAATGATTTGCCTATGTTATATCTATAAAATACCTTGAAATTCTTTGTTTTATGTTTTGAAGGTACTTTTGGATGAAAGATGCAAAAAGGAGTAAAAAGGAGGTAACTGGCAGATTTGACGTTCAGTCGATGTTTTGTGCAGAGCGTGAGTTCTAGAGGTCGAAATGAAGTGATTCCAGTGGAACTAAAAAGCTAACATCGATACCTATCTAGACATCTAAGGCAAGAAAATAAAATAAGGAAGATCATGAAAATCACAGCTTTCAAAGTGAAAATCTCGCAATTTACCAATGTTGACCTTCGGCCATTCCGACTTGAATATCTGGAGCTACAGAAGTCCAATTGATGCGAAATCAATTTTTTTGGATTCCTGACTAATATTCCTATAAAAGCTCAAAAGTTTAGCAAAAAACGATGTCATATAAGGGAGATATGATTTTCCAAAGATGACAGCTGAATTCTGCCAGCAAACAGGTTTCGTGAAGGAGCATGTCCAAATTACGTTTTGAAGCATCTAAATAGACATTCAAATTTTTATTTTAGTAATTTAGCTCATCTAAGTCAAAGCTTGAAGATTTAATGCAAGACTATTTCTTCTTTTTAGAAAAATAGTTATTGAAGTATTTGAATGTAAACTGTCAATTTAAAGGAGGACTATTTTGTAAAATAGGGACTAGGGTTTCTTAACATATAAAAAGAAACAGAGAAGAGAAAAGGGGCAGCAGCCAGAAGTGAAGAAACACAAACTCTCCTCTCTACAAACCATAAATAATGCTTTCTTAACACAAACTCTCCTCTCTACAAAATAGAAATAATGCTTTCTTCTATCTTTAAGAGTAGTTGTTTCATAGATATACAAGACTAAGCTCGTTTTCTTGGTTGCAAGGACACAACAAACCTTCGGATTTCAAGAACCGTGAGATTTATTCTTCCTTTTATTTTTAGTTTATATTATGAATGAGTATGATTATTTTCCTATGCATATTTTCTATGATTGTTGTTGATAATTGCTAGAGCGGACTCTAAGTTATTATTGTGAACAATCTATTGCTAAGTTTGATATCAAAACCGGAGTTGTGATATATAAACTTGTGAAGCAACTAAGCTTGATAATTGTGACAGAACTACGTTATTAAACTTAGGGAGAACACTCAAACAAAGGAACACAAGTTGCAAACAGCTTGGTTGTCAAGAGATCAATTAATTTATCTAGTTCTTAGGGCTGCCATTGATCTAAATCATTAATGCGAACATTGTGATTGTTTGTTGGTTAGGGTTAGTTATACGGCGGATCCGTTAATTAACTAACATTAAGAAAAGATAAAAATTCAGAATATAAATTGAATTTTTGTTTCAATGATCGGTTATAATTTCTGTTGGTGGATGTGTGCTTGCGATCAAGGTTTGTTTTCTTGATAAATTTTGGTTTCAATTGATTTTTTTTGCTAGTTTAATTTCTTTCATAGTTTAGATCATCACAAATCAAAACCCTCCAATGGCATAACGTATAGCATAAAAATATGAATTAAATCTTCCTTATGGGATCGACCCCTTACTTGCTCTATGCTATCTTGTGTGGTGTGTTTGAAGCTAGGGTAATTAATTTGTGCGACTGCGACATCGCAACACATACCCCTAAATTTAGCTCTATATACTTAAAGAAATTTAATAAATTTTTTTAAACGTTGGCTTTAAAATTTGACTCAGAACATCATAAAAATAAGCATACTTCCTTAACTACTAGTATTTAAACAATCATTTAAAATAAAATATGTACCACATAAATCTCCAGTCAAAGTTCATAACATGGTCGAAATATAGAAATTGAATTTAAGACATGTACCTAATGTAAAATAATTTAAACAAACTCTTTATTATTTTTTCAACTCCATATGGCAATTTGATAACAATATGGTGGATACCATATCCTTAAGATATACAGTCACCTCCACATCAATTAATATTTAACAATAATTAACTATTCTATGGACATAAATTTATAGTTAATCGATATATTATATGTTCATGCACCTACAATGTCATGGTCAGTTTCAGGAACACTTATTTTGGCTTCCTAGACTTCATTTTGGTCCTATAATTTCCATCCAAAAAGAAACTCAATATCAGATTTAATGAAAAAAAATCATTCAATTGATATTCTATACAAACTCGCACGTTTAATTAAATTGGGGGTTTTGAGAAATTTTCAATTAAACATGCATAATTAGGTTATAGATCATGGTAAAAACATTTCATAAACCCTCAATTTTATCAAATGAACAACCTAAAACCATTATTCAAAGTAATGATAAATTCTTTTTTGTTACTAGCGTTCTTGAGTTCTAAGCAAGCGAGATGGAATCTACATGAGAGAAGAACACATGAGATTGGGAAAGTTAGGTAAAAACCTTTTAGTGTAAGCTAAATTGCAATAGATAAAACAATAAATCCTAAAATTACTTGAATTATTGAAAAGAAGAGTGTAAAACCCAACCCATATATAAAGAGAGGGGGTAAATCAAGGATGTTCGATGGTGATAATTATGGGTCTAGTGGGATGTTACCATGGGTCGATGTTTTTGGTGGTTTACAAAAGAAGATTAAATTTATTAAGATGAAAGAGAAGAAAATGAAGATAAAAGTTAGGGACAAAGGAAAATAAGATCGATGAAGATAGAGTGCAAGTTAATTATTTTTCTAGAGTTATGGATGTTAGGGACGAAGGAAAATAAGATTGATGAAGAGAGAGTGCAAGTTAATTATTTTTCTAAACTTGATAAGATCGATGGATGTTAGGGACAAAGAAGATGAAGAGATTGCAAGTTAATTTCTTTTCTTTGTTGTGTTTACGTTTCTAAGGGGGAGAGAGTGCAATATTATAATTTTTCTTTTAGGCTAATCAATGGTTAAGATCTCATAATGTCCAAGCTAATTAACAATGTGTATAATTTTATTTTTAGGTTAAGATTTAAATAATTTTTTTCCGATCAGCAATAGATAATCAGTTGTAAATTTTATGTTGCCTTCAATAATGGATTTTTCATTGCTAAGTCTGTTACTGATGTTAAAAAAATAATATATATAATCCATTGCAAATCTATTACTAAATTAGCAACTGAATTATTCTATTACTAAAATTTGATGCTAATAGCCCTTTTTTTTTTTTGTAGTGGTAGTCTAGGTGAATATATGAGTTAAGGATTTAGAGTTTAGCTGAGGTGACGATGACTATGGAAAGGACGACGAGTCTTATTACTAATATTACAAGCCAAAGAATAAATACCAAGTGCTTTTCAATAACTACTACTACTGGTGTAATAAGTGCAAGGAGCAACAATGATATTCTCAAGTTTTCTTCATCTCTGTTTTCTCATGACCTCCTTGACATTGGGCCTCCTTATCCTTCATCAACCCCACCAATTATTTATTGTTGTATATTATTTTCTTTACCTCTTTCTCTCTCTCAATTACTAGCTAGTAAAATAGATATTAATTCAATTATTATACATTCACAAGCATAACTAATGAAGGTCCTACTTCTCTTATTACTCATGCTCTTGTAATTGATGGCAAGTTAATTGCGGATGAAATAAGCCTTATAATTGTTGACCAAGTTAGGAGGATGAGGGATTTCATTGCTAGAGTGCCTGGCTTGACTGACATTCTTGTGGGCCACCAAAAGGACTCTCAAACTTACATCTGTAACAAGGTTAAAGCTTGAAAGGATAGTGGAATCAAGTCACTTGTCACTCAGTTCCCCTAAGATTGTAAATAAGATGATGTTATCTATGTTGTGTCCACTTTTAATGAAGACCCATCTATTCATGGTATTCTTGTGCAGCTTCCTCTACCCCCAAGTAATTTCTATTCACCATCATTTTAATATTTCTCTGACTACCTGTCTTTATCTTCTGATCATTCTTTTATAAAATTGTTATAATTATAGAATTTTTATTGCATCAAAATATTATTTCTAAAATGTTTTCAGTCAATACTCTATCAAGATTGAATATTAATTAGAATTGTTGAGATTAATACATATTATATTTTTTTTTATGAAAAGAAATAGTTGTTCATATAAACCGAGGTATGAGAGATACTTAAAACTAATATATACATGCTTGTCAGATGACATGTGCACTGAACTGGCCACATGAAAATTCCAAATGCAAAGATCACTTGTGCCCATAGAAAGGCTCACATGATGATTGTGTTATTATGATTTGATCCCACTACATATTGTTCTAATCAAGCGTAACAAATGAGCAAATATTAGGCTTAACATGAACTATATAAATGTATTTAAATAATCAAAAGAGGATTCATCATCCTAAGTGAATTAGAGAAAATGTTCCATTTGTTTCAAATAGTATTGATTATAAATCCTTCTGTAAGGTGAAATGAGATTTGAAAAGATTTTCAAATCATATTTAAAGAATAAAGGACTATGATGTTGAAAACAAAGATGATTCGACAGAGTAGACAAACTACATGCTATAATATCTAAATCAGAAACAATGTTGATGAAATGATAATAATTACACTAAGAAGTTAAGTCGAATCACTTATGACTTTTCTAATAATTAAAGAATTATGATAGGTTGCTAGAGATTATACTTGATCTTCAAATATAAATCAATCAATTGTTGAATTGATAATAAATTACTTGTTAATTTACTTAATCTTATTTTATTTAGGATTGTGATTTATATTTGAGCCACCTTATTTGGGAACCTAATGGGTCATATATATATGAACCATTAGTTAAAAATTAAAATGTGATGATTAATCAAGTGTGACTTGATTGTAAATAAGTTTTAGAAATTAAGGACTATAATGTAATTTATACATAAAATTACAATTCTAAACTTTAAAAAATCAAGTAAAGACTTGATTGAATAAATTTATAAAATTATTCTGAAAAAATATTTGTGATATTATTCAGGAGGCAAATTGATATTTTGCTATTTATAAGGTTTTCAGGTTTAAGTTACAGAATACTTGAAAAACACAAAAAAAAGCTAGCACTTAAAGACACAACAATTATTCTCTCCTAAAAGGGTTTAAGATATTTCTCATTGGTGGTTCGTGTGGATTATTATTTGAGACTGAACATTTGGATGACTTGTGACTTGTAGTTTGTGACAACCTAGTCTTGAAGAAATTATTCAAAGCCGAAAAAAATCTGATATTTAGGTAATCTTTCTATAAACATTAAACAACTCTTGACCTGTCTATAGGATCTTGAGACTCCAATTTTTTTTTGTGTAAATTTATTGTTTTTGCTATATATATGTGTTTTGAAAAACCCAACACACCCGACCTCTATATCGTTTGTAGATTGCATATATCCTTACTGTTCTGTGCTATACATGCCCATAATTTGATATGGCATTGGCTTGGTTTCATTCCTGTATTTGATGCTAATACACGAATATCGATATTTATCCCCGTTATTGGCTGAGAATTGTGATTTTTTAAGTGTCATTACCTTCTAGTAATGCCTGATTTTGGTGCTAATACATGAAGCTTTGTTCTTCCATACTTCTCATGTCAAAGCAATTTGTTTCGAAGATTAACCTTGAAAATAAGATGATAATCTTCATGTTACAATTTAATGCATTTTCCTTTAAGATATGTGATCAGGCCATACAAAACTCCTTAAAACGGTCTAATGAATTAATTCTTCTTATGGGATATCTAAGACCAGATAATAGCTTTTTGTGGTAGGTAGGTGGTCATGTATTTAGCTGCTTATGTATAGAATTGAAATAGTTCAGGATTTGATAAGGGCCTATTTGAGATACTGGTGTTCTATGGATGACTTAAGAACGAATGTGCTATGGGCTAGCATATGGATGAGGGGAGGGTTTTGATTCTTCTTAAGTTAGAAAAGGATGTAGATATATCGCTTCCATCCACTCAATATGGGGAATCTTGCTGTGAGAGGCTCTCCAAAGGGTTGCATTGAGCTAGCTATTTATCAGGTCAGGTGTGTGTTGAAATCATGGGGAAAATGCGATGGAGTTTGACCCATGACAATAATTACCATGCTACTCGGGATTCTGCGAAGCGGGCTTCTGGTTTCACTTGACCACATACGTAATTAGTAAATAGTTTCTCTTGCCTTACCATCATCATATTTGTTGCTATTAATTGTGTGTTTAACTGCTTTCATTGATGCATATAATCCAGTGATAGATGATGATGCATGCTTATGAAAGGTTCCTTGTTCAATCAAATACCCCCTTCCCGGTCGCTGTCCGAGCTTCAATTCTGGATATCTGCCTCTGTGCTCTGGATACTGGATTCACCGGCCTGGCCATCCTTATCGGACCTCTAGTGGTTTGCTAGGTTTCAAGCATTGGTACCAGCTGCAGCAAGTAGCTTTTTTTTCTTTGGTCAAGCAGCCCTAAACAATAGTTCAAGATTTTCTTCTACATGGTTATTTTGGACCCAATCCCGAAGTAAAAACATTTATCAAAATCAAGATTCTCACTCAGGGCCCTTTGTTCCCAAAGTGGGCAGCCCAATTACGACTACTATATATGGACATTGCAACAGCTTCTGTTACTTGTTACGACCATGTTGAAGTACGGAACTCCTTAAGGCGTGTTTGGCTCTGATATTGCTGCCTCGATCACCAAATCAGCATCACCTTCAAGAATGACATTTCTGAAATCCTTTCTGTAAAGCGGACAACTGCTTCATGCAACTCTCAAGCATCAGGAACAGTAGAATCATAATCAAGCGGCCATTGCCACTAGTGATATGCAGTCACCTTATTTGGTGTAGCGGGCAGTTCTCAGGAGATGACAATTTCAGCTATATGCATGTAGGCACCTCCTACCATGCCATCTCTTTGTTTTTTAGAGTCCATGCCATCCTTGATCACGTAGGAATATCAGAAGTAATAACTTCTGTGTTGCAAAAACCTTTTAAATCCAAACATTTTCTTTATCGAGAGGGATAAATTTTTTTTTTTAAAAAAGGGACCTCCCATATTCTTTGCCCTTGGGAGTTTGTTATTTGCTAGGCTGCTCTGGCATTGATTGCAGTAATTGGATGAATGGGGTTATACTGATTGTCAGGTAACATAGAACAAGTTAGTGTAGCGGCGGATTAAGCCGTGCCAAAACCAAGAAGCAACATTCTTTCATCGGATGTGATAAAAAAAAAAAAAAAGGAAGAGGCAACAAGTACAAATAAATTTGATCCAAATCACCATGAGACAGCTAAGGAGGCGACAGTTATTCTTCCATTTCACCTGCAGATTGCACTGGCTCAACAACCGGAGGTATACAGTCCACCTTGTAACGCAGGACCTATTACAAAAATTGAGATGGCCCGAGCAATGTTTAAATAATTGTGAATGCAGCACAGTAGCTCACTACTAGTCATTGTTTTTAACAAGTCACATACTGATATCACTATAAGTAGGTTATGTTAGTCTCGCAGAAAGGGAGTAAATTGTCCCAAATCCAAATGAATCATGTTATTAATGCTCAGCATGCCTTCTCACCTTTTTAAAAAATGCAGAATATGAATTATCCCAAATAAGCTTGTAGTTTCCAGATATGCACGTGGAGAAGTTCCCCTGTAACAACATCAACGTCATGGGTAAGGGATCTCCCTGTATCAGCATTTATATCATGAAGAGATCCATCCATCATATTAGAAGGTGTGGTAAAATAGTCAGTAACTCACTTGGTCAGACTCATAACGTCGATATGGTAGTATCAGCTGTGGAAGGACCACACATGCCACAAGGTACATGCAAGGACAAAATACATAATTAAAGAAATTAATACAAAATCGAAACCAGGAAATCAGAAATTAGCAACAAGAGGTCAACCACAATCTTTTGTTTTTGGAGTCCAATATAAGTGAAAGGTCTAATTGAAGAAATTTAAAAAAAAAAAAAACTACTAAAGTAGTAAACATTTCCTAGTTTAACTTACAGTTTTTTTCCCTGTAGGGTCTGTACACTCCACACTAAATCCAATATCCTGACCAGCAACATATAACCCCAGTAAGATGGAAAAGGCAGTGATTGAAACAAAAAATAAAATAAAAAAGGCTAAAACTATGAGATAATAATAGCATCACAGTTCAACCCTGGCTTAAATGCGAATCAAATCTCTGATTTTTTACCTTCCCTTTTCTAGTTTGATGACTACATCAGATTTTCTCAACATTACAAGGCACAACCAAAACATACCAGTTTAACCAGAAAGCTTTAACATAACGTCTTCAAATTAATCCCAAACCACCTAATTAGCACTAGATAAATGGAGAACCCCTGTGAAAACAGGAAGCATCCAACTGCTTTCATTGCATCATGCAGACAGTACCACAAAAGGCATCTTTCTTGGAAAGAACACACATGAAATTGATACTAATTTCCTAGTCATCAATCTAGTTTGTCATCGGTCACATTCCGAGTTTCTTATTCAATGACAACTCCCACTTTTGACACCTTTTTTAATCCCATCAAACCCTTCAGTAAATTTGGAGAAACTCAACAATAATTGATTTAAAGGGAAAAAGAGAGGAGAAAAAAGGCAATTGAGTTCTTGATATGAATTTTGGAAAATGAGTAAAAAGGATAATTAAAAAAAAATGATCAATAAAATTCTAAAGGTGTTGCTGCTCTGACATTTTGACATGCATTGTGACAACACTGTAGATGGTGATGTTGGCATGGGAATTAAGACAGTTCCACTTACTATCATATTGGCATCCACAAAGAGTCTAAAACAATAAATGAAAACTGAACGTTGCAATTGAAATAGGAAACCTCATTTCTAATCTACATGACAACTTCTGTAGGTAATTCACAGAATACTGACTGTGACATAAGGCCTGATAAAATAATTTCTAAAAATGTGCTTGGTCCATGTCACCCTCTACAGTTGAATGGATATAACTAAGAGAAAAACAGTTTTTCTTGTACTGCGTAGAGGAAATGGGAAGTTAAAACTGCAGTATCTAATTTTAAAATACAGCAGACAAAGTTCAAAAGCTTGTAAGGATTGACAGCATGAACAAGAAGATTACCAAGATGGAAAATTTCGTTAGCTAAACACCCCAGAAGCTAAAAATAATTGAAAGAGCAACAAAAACGATTTCATGTTAAGAACCCAGCTCAAGAAATAGTTTGAGAATACTACCATGTTAATTTTGCCTTGTATCAAACTGAAATCCCAAGCAATGTATGAGTTCACTGATTCCACAGACAATGAAACCTAGAAAGGTAATGCCGTTACCATTAGCAAGTCAACATCTGAAAAGATGTAAAAGATTCCAAGCAGCTACAGGAATTGCATTTAAACAATGGAAAAGAGAGAACATTTAAAAAAACAAGCCGGTCATCTGAGCACACAAATGAACTTCTCCAGAGCAATCTACAGTTGAACTCTTTTACAAATTCCTGTTCATATGCTAGCAGGCACAAAGTCTAGAAGGAGATTAATATAGTCTTGTGCATTTCAAAAAGAAAAAAAAAGCTTTCAGCAAATTTCAATGAAGCTCCTCCCAAGTGTGTAGAATAATTAGCAAGCAACTATGAAAGATTTAACTTCCACTTGATTCATTTATGCGCGCACGCAAGCGTGCGCGTGCGCACAATATGAACAGAAATCCTGCAAATAGTGCTTAAAACAAACCTCGTGAGTTTTCCCAGCTGGAACATTTATCTCCTTGTAGTCATCATTGTTTCTGTATAGAACAAAATAGAAAAGTTCAAATTGAAAGTACTGATGCTAATTAGAAGGTGAAAACCTGAAAAACTTACCTAGCTTCTAATGCACCAGCAGCTTCTGCTGAAATAAAGAAAGGGGAATTTGCAAATACCTCACTGACAAAACAAACATTCAAATGAACATGAGAACAACTAATATAGATCACACAAAACATTAATTATTATCTATCATATTAAAATTGAAAATCCCAATTTTCCTTCTCAGTGGATTTTCTTTTATAAAAACAAACCATTGTTTTCCACCAGTAAAAAACAGGGCATACAAGCCCTATCTCTTTTCATGTTCAAGTTTGGTCATAATTAGAGAATTTTTGCGTAAGGAATTCCAAATGAATATAAACAACCACATACTCTTGTAATATTGTAGAGTTTTGTTAATAAATTAATGCATGCTTTACTTTAAGTTTGAATGAATATTTTACCTCATTATGCTCAAGAAATGTTCTTTTACCATCTCTATTCTAAATCAGTATCACCTCTCTAACTACTCATATCACAATAACCTTATTTCATCAATAAAAAGTTACACTTAAATCTTGATGTCTTCCTCCATCATGTAGCACCAAAAATCCCAAGATTCCAACCCTGACAATGTTCCCATACTGTTCGTAGCACAGTGCAGCTACAAGAGTTGCTCATTTTCTTGATTTTTCACCCAATCATATCCCATTTATGGCACCACTTAAAACCCTAAACTCCCGTGTATTTTCCCAACAAATTCTGCATCAATTGATCTATCAAATTTGGCCCCCAACCTGATGATTTGTTGCTCTCCATAGATAATCTACACTCTATCTTAATTTCTTGTAGCTAAGACAATCGTAAAAGAGAACCTTTTCAACAAAATTTCATCAACATGCCCCAAGAATCTTTGTTGACCTTCAACAACCCTGTAATTCCAATTTTACCCAACCTTAATCCACATTAGCAGATTTGTGTAAGCCCCTCCTACATCTCATTTTTCCTATTTTCACTGAACATAAAAAATGACTAGTTTATGGAAAGAGAAATATCCCTTTAAACTCCAAGAGCATTTATCAACAGGATAGCAAAATGATGATGGTGATGGTTTTAGTAAATTAAAAAAAAAAAGTAACAACAATGGCGATGCTAATGTAAATAATTGTAGAAGTAGCATCACCACCATCACAATAGAAGCAGGAGCAATACCTGATGAAGGTGATGAACCTTCTGAACTCATAAGTGTAGACATCAACAGCTTGTTCCAGGACAGCAACTTGATCCCTGGTTCTGATAAAATATACACCACAGCAAAAAGGCATAAAAGCAACCCATGGAAAATGTCACAACAGCACTGGCAAGATACAGTAAAACATATATCTAGCTTATGACAACATACTACATCTAAACACTAGAAAACTCAGTAAAGGCAGCAAGTTACCCACAATTTTTTAGCCTCAAATCTCCCCCAAGCAAGTTGAATGAATAGTCTAATCAAGAGAACTATTGCTGTCAGACTGTATAAAGATGGTCCGTAACGCTGTCTTTGCTCTTCCATGGGCCTGTACATTTAAGATTTTGATCAAACATTATCAATTAGGTACCAGATTCATGATGATTTCCATATATCTATTTGTCTGACAAGTGGCACTGAGCATATACAGTAATGTAAAGAGGAGTACAAAATACTTCCAAAAACATAAAGGTGCATACCCATTGTCATCATTTATTTGGCGAATGAAGTCTAGTAAAACCTGCATCAGATGAAGGAAGGAAGGCGTCACGTCAGTTGCATGTGAACATTGATGCTTAAGTATGTAAAAAATGCCCAGGGCAAACAAAATTGATATTGCTAACCATTAGCTCCCAAAAAGATTAGACCAAGGATACGTGTGGTACAGGGGTCAAGTTGTAAATTTTCACCTCCTTTACTTATGTTTGGTACAAGTTATAGGGAACGAGTTAAACATTAACCTCATGGGGAGGGATAAGGAAATTTTTTGAGAGGGGGATTTTGGGTTCTGTGTCCTTTCTCTTTTCTTTTTTTCCATTTAATACTATTTTTATTCTTTTTTTCCACATCTATTTTGGACCACAACTATAAATTATCTATTTTCTTTTTACAATTGCATTTAACCTAAAATTTGATTTTACCTTCACTAAGACCTACTATTATCTCTAATTTTCCCACCTCCAACTGAACGTCCTTAACACTTCATCCCTTAATCCTTTTTCACACCTTTTAAATCTGCCCCGCTTAACATTTCCCCTTCAAAATTTTCACCCCATACCAAACACAACATAAAAGGAAATACTTCGATGCCCCCACCAAAAAAAAAATAAAATCAAACAACCTAGGCCAAAAGGGAGGTGAGGAGAAGGTAGGATTGTACCTGAGGAACTCCTACCAAGTACTTCACAAGAGTTTTATATACACCTGTTGCTGAACCAAGCTGTGCTAACTGTCTCCTCCTGGTAGGATACAGCATTTGGGTCAGGACTGTATAGCCCCTTGCATCATTTCTTTTAATTACAAATAAAAAATATATACTTAACAATATGAAAGGTCATGCCGGCTCACAACAAAGGATAAGACATCCTCCAAATAACCAAAAAAGAAAAAGCTAAACAAAATGAAAACAACAAAGCTTTCTTATCTCTCAGCTTATCTTCTAATGAAATCACTTCAAAGATAGCAGGGCAGAGCACCTGAGTACCACAATCTGTAAAACAAAAACCAAGGTGCCTCACCTATCCATTTGTTGTCTCCACAACAGAGCGTATCGATCACGTATACTTCCACCAGAATTAACGAGCGCATCAACCTCTGCTTGCTTATTCCTTTCTGACCGCTCCCTTTGCTGTCTGATAAGCGTTCCCCGAAAATCTTGAGGCATGTAGGTCATGACTGAATGAAAGCAAGTTCTCAAACACCTTAGCAAACATCAGTACAAAAATCCTGGCAGTGGCCTAAACCATTCACCTCAGCTGGAATCTTGAATAACCAACAAGATAGGTTGAAAACCATGCATAACTATGATCCTCATGCCTATCACTAATTAATGAATCAATTCTATTCCTTTGGAAGAGGATAGCAGCCTGCTTGTATCAAGGTAATCCTCAAATAATTCTCAAATAAAAACAGAAGACAGAAGAGACCAAGTCAACAGTTTCATCTATTTTCTCCACTCATAAACTCAAAGTTAGTTAGTGATCGAATTATGAAATCTGAGCGTTTGAGAAGTACAGTATAACTTCTCAAATTAAACTCAGTTCTGTGATTTATATCAAAACTTTTCCTGTTACAAACTTAATCCACACTAATTATTAGTATTGAGTACATGTAATTCACCATTTTAAGATGGTTTGCACTCAGAGATAAACATTTACTAGTGACTAAACAGCCTACAACCTTTATCAGCAACCTGCTAGCAAGAATACAAAAGGGAAACTCTGATTTGCTAAGAAGTAAACTGCTGGCAAGTAACCCTGATAAGCTAGCATATTGCTAACCTAAGGTCCCATTTCAGAACCGCATTGAAATTTTTCTCAGATATTGCAAAAACTAATCTGAATTAGTACAATCCTGTATTAACCCAAACTCCAAAAGGCAAAAAGATAACCGCCGTGATGCCATCTCTTCCAAGGCACTTAAAATCAATCTCAGTGACCACATAAATCTGATTATAAAACCAAGCATGCATTGAATTCTGGTGTACCTTAAGAAGATCATTCATTTGTTTAATGCTAAGGTCAAGATTGGTGCACCGAGAAGAAATGGTAAATGGGATCAAGATTGTGAATAAGATGAATCGCCGCCGCAGAAGTTAAAAAAAGGAAATAAAATGACCAATTCAGAAAACTCAAAGCATTTCAACAGAACATATGAGTCAACATAGGCAATGCAGCATTCTTCTGAAAGATTAAAGTGGAAAATAATTGATGCATAGAGAAATAACCTGTGTTGAACACATGATCAGAATTCACTGCTTGGAAATCTTGCAATACGTTCAAAGTCTTCTGAAACTTATATCTCATGTTGTTAAAAACAGTAGAGAGTTCACTGTCATCTTGAAGCTACAATTACATAACAAATAATGTAAGATAATGCAAAGAATTTGTGTAAAAAATATGAGAAATTATAAAAAAAAAATATGGAGGCTTACGGGCTGAGGGCAGCGAGATTCATGAAGCAAAAATATAATTTCTTCCATGTGTTCTCGGTTCTTCCACATATTCTCATCAATTTTATGAGGAGACTCTCCTTCAGATTCTTTTAGCAATAAGCTTTCATCTAAAAATCAATCACCACCCACCCAAATAAATAAATAAACTGAACAATTATTGTTGTTGTAATTATTTAAAAAAAAAAAGGGAAAAGAAAGGGAGTGAACCTTGAGAGGAGGGAGGAGAGTCCTTGAGCAAATCGGAGGTCATGGAGCGGATCTCCGAGGAAAGGCGAGAAACATCGTCGGGGAGAGGGGTAAAAGGGTATTTATCGTAATAAGATGCCAGGAAAATCCTGGTTATCGGCACCAGACCCTCTGTTGATGCCATTTCTAATCTGATCTGATCTCCAGGAAAAAAAAAAAAAAAAAACAGCAACTTTCTGCTGATTTGAGTCAAATAATCAATCCCAATTACTATCAGAAAAATAAAAAAAAGCGGTGAATTTTCGATAGAAGAAGATCGAAAATAATAATTCAATTAATTAAATGGATTTCAAGTCCAAGCTGCTCCTACTCCATCCTCCCTCTTATGCCGTAGTATATTCCTTTCTTTCTTTCTTCTATATCCTTTTCCTTTGTTTTATATTCCTTTTTATATATTTATATTTTCATGTTAAAAATATTTAAGGAATTAAATTTAAAAGAGGCGGCGTGTAGTGCAAGGCTGTCGCTTCTCGCTTCGCTTCAATTTTCCGTCATTGGAAGTTCGTTACTAACAGAAGAGTTGACAAGCGTTGCTTTTCTGTTCTTCTTTTTATCTTTTTATTCAATACTCCTCCTATTGATCAAAGTAGGGTTAGGCTCTGGCGCAAAACAGCCCAAGTACAGCTGAGGCCCGAGAGATTTATTTGTGGGCCAATAAGCCCAATTATATGCCTTTGGATTTGTCATATAACCGAGCAAAGCCCATAGTCCAATTGGGGAAAAGAAGAGAAGAGAGCGAAATGGAATGAAGATAAAAAAAAAACCCTTCAATAGAGAGACGTTAGAATATAACACACCCCATTTTTCTTTATTTTCGAAAACAAGCAAAAATAAAAGCAATGGGTGGTGGTGGAGGTGGAGCTGATGGTGGTTCAGACATTGCACTGCATCCCGAGAAGGTGAAGATTGTAGCCACATGTTTGGTGGTTGCGGTTGGCGTATCCCTCTTAGGGTTATATCTCAAGTCCGGCGCCGAATGGAGGTCTAATTGGTCATTATCTTTAAACAAGAAGAAGAAGAAGAAGAAGCCAATTCGAGTGTACATGGACGGCTGTTTCGACATGATGCACTACGGACACTGCAACGCCCTCCGCCAAGCACGCGCCCTCGGAGATCAATTGGTGGTGGGCGTTGTTAGCGACGACGAAATTATAGCCAATAAAGGTCCTCCAGTGACACCTGTCCATGAAAGGATGATTATGGTGAATGCGCTGAAATGGGTGGGCGAGGTGATTTCAGATGCGCCATACGCTATAACTGCAGACTTCATGAAGAATCTTTTTGATGAATATAATATTGATTATATTATTCACGGCGATGATCCTTGCGTCCTCCCTGATGGCACCGATGCTTATGCGCTCGCTAAGAAAGCTGACCGTTACAAACAGATTAAGCGCACTGAAGGCGTTTCCAGCACGGATATCGTTGGTAATTTATTTATTTATTTATTTTTATTCTTTTTTAAAAGAAAAGAAAAGAAAAAAGATGTGTGTGTCTGTGTGTGTATTTCATGGAATTATAATTGTTGTTGTTGTTGTTGTTGTGAATAAACAGGTCGCATGCTTCTGTGTACTCGAGAGAGATCCATTAGTGACAGCCACAACCAGTCGTCATTGCAAAGGCAGTTTAGCCATGGGCACAGCCAGAAATTTGAAGACGGTGGATCTGGAAGTGGAACTCGGGTTTCTCATTTCCTTCCTACTTCACGCAGAATTGTACAATTCTCCAATGACAAGATATCCAGTTAGTTACTCATCATTCTGCCAATAACAGTAATTTCATTATTAGTTTTCCACATCTATAGTGATTCCTTGCTTGCTGCACTTTATTGGGTATTGCTACCAAGAGCCGGTAAACCTTGCGCCTTTTCCTGTGTGGAATCATGTTCTGCAACTAACTGGGTGGCGTTCATTTCATCTCAAACAAGCACTAGGCATTGTGCAATGCTTGAGTCCTCATTTGTTGTGCAACTTTTGTGCCTCTCACAAAAGCTAGGACCTTGTAACCTGTTACCCACCATTTGTTCAAACAGAAGCTGGTAAAGTTCTATCGTAAAAGTGGATTACTTTACTGATTACAATGAAACAAGATTTATATCTAGTTCGTCTTTAATGCGTTCTCCATATTCTAAGTGAATTTCTGCTGTTTTTATGCAAATATTATTATATCCACAATGCCATTTCTCAACCAATTTTCTACACAAGTGATTTCAGCGGCCAGGGCAGGATGCTCGGATAGTTTATATTGATGGTGCGTTTGATCTCTTCCATGCTGGACATGTCGAGGTGTGTTATGCTTTTCCTGTGTCTTCTCATGCCCGTGCCTGTTGAGATACAAGTGGCTAATTTTTTGGACTTCAAACTTTTCTTCTTCTGTTCGTATGGAATAAATTCAATCTACCTCTGATTTCTACACCTTCTAGTTATTCTTCCCCAATTATGTGTGAAGTGCATCTTTTTATTATCCATTTGCGCTTGCCTTTTTTTACTCTTTCGTGCTTGTGATGATCCTCTGACTAGTTTAAGAAAAATGGAAGGAAAGATGAGCTACTTGCAAGTCATGTCAGCCTTACACTAGGGGTTGGGAGTGAGCCTTGTGTTGTTTACTCTGAGCATTGATATGTCAGAGAATCATGTTTAAGATGATGTTGGTTGCTGATCACCATGGTTTTTCATGGATAAACCAATATAAAGAAACTTGTAAATTAGATTGTTGGGAGAGACATTTTGAACTCAATGTTTTAAATTAGAAGCGATGAAGCTGTAATATGTTGATGCTAGTTCGTCATGACAAGAAATGGAACATTGTGAATGATGGCTCGGAGGTTAGAAAAATTGATACGTTTCTCTATATTATCAATATTTATTAAGAAGGCTGATGTTGATTAGGGAGCGGTCCATAAACTAGTGAAAGGTGGATAAATCTAGAAAAAGCATCTTTGTTGTTGTTTGATTATGGGTCTTCATTGATATAGTTAGGTCAGGTTGAGCCTATAATTGTATCATACCTAACTTCTAATATTTTATAAATTGTAAACTTGACCCATTCAATTTTTTTTGGACCCAAGCGGGTTGGATATATCAGGTTGAGTTAATTTTTGTGTAGATATTACAGATATTCACAAGTTGAGATTATATTGCTAATTTTATAAGTCCGTATTTAGAGGCAGATCTACGGTATGTATTGTACTTGCTATGACATCCTCGATGTTAGGTCTAATTTTAATACTTTACACCATTATTAAATTCTAGTTACCTTCCCTGGCAAAGAGATGAGCTTTTTTGTTTTATCACGTTAAATAAATCTAATAGGAAGCTCATTAATAATAACTTTGAAGTCAAAAAATTTCTAAATAAAATAAAAATAAATGTTCAATACACAAACTATCAAATATAAAGACAACAGAGTATAGAGTATACAAGTTGGGTCGGGTTGATCGGGTTTTAAAAATTATGACCCGCCACCTGACCTATGATATCCATTTTTTAAGTTTTTTAACCTGCTATCATCTGTAATATCTATTTTTTAGGTTTTTTAACCTGCTATTATCTATAATATCCATATTATTTGACTTTGATGGGTTGAGTCAAGTTATATAATGCAAATATTACAAATATACCAGGGTTTTTTTAACACCCCTAGTTTGATGTTTGCTGATTCGTGAGGATTATGTTTTAAGAATGCTGTAAAATGAAGTTATGATCTACGAACCTAGTGTCGGCTTTGGAAAACAGAGGGGTAGTGAGTTCAAAAGCAAGCGCAGGAAGGCAGGGATGCCTTGATAGATGAGTGAAAAATAAAAGACAAAAAAAAAGAGCATAGTATATGTTAAAAGTGGAACCACTTGGTGCTGAAACAAGGGAAACATCCATATGCCTTGCACTTGTGGTTACTCAAATTATGTCAACAGTTAAAAAAAAAATTAATGAGAGAAATCGTAGTAACTCGTGACTAGTAGACTGGAAAGAAAGCTTTTGTATGATAATGTCCTGGATTGTATGAGATGGTGCAAAGAATTTTGTCCAGTTCATTCCATCTAGCTAAGCTTAGTTGGCTAAAGTGAGTGGTGTGTGCCTCTATGTGAATAATGACCATTATCTATTGTTTAGATCTCAAGCTTGCTTGAGCGCTTGGAGATTTTCTTCTTGTTGGAATACACAATGATCATATAGTCAGGTAGCGCTCTGTGTTCTGATATCTTTACACCCTATTTCCATACTCCTGGTTTTGTCTTTGCTTTCTTGGAATTTACTTTGCTGCTTTTATATTTATATTATGTGCCTTATGCTAGCTTGTTAAAAAAAGAAAAAAGGGAAGTGTTCTGCTTCAAGCGCTAGAAAATAGCCTCTTGTAACATTATAGAGACATTGATCTCCTCTAATGGAGACTAAAAGATACAAATAGGTAAACCTTCATGGTGTTACTGTTTAAACATTTGCTTTGGGGACACTGATGAATAAACTAGGAATGCCTCTCCATGCCTGGGTAAAGACGTATAATTTAAGTTGAATGAGACTAACAATTCTAGGGACTAAAAGATACAAATAGGTAAACCTTCATGATGTTACTGTTTAAACATTTGCTTTGGGGACTCTGATGAATATACTAGGAATGCCCCTCCATGCCTGGGTAAAGACATATAATTTAAATTGAATGAGACTAACAATTCTAAACCAGGAAGGATGATTTTCTGCACCATACAAAATGTTGAGATGACAATGAACTAGGAAAAGATGCGAATTATATTCATCTTATGGTAATTAAAAGATTTCAATAGGCAATGCTTCACAGCTTACTGTAACACTGTTGAATGGACTATGAATGTTGGTTGTTAGCGTTGGTTTGCAATGCCCATAGTTGTGTTTCTCACTATCCCTGGGCAAGAAATACAGAAGCCATGTGAAAATTTCAAAACTCGAAAAAAACAACATTCCGGAATATAAAAGGAACCTTAGGATTCAATAAGTCTATAGTGACAAGAAACTATTAGTGAGACTTATTCTTTATTCAACAAATTTTTGAAAGATCATAGGAATGAAGTGGCTAGAGGATGGGAACAGTACCCACTTTTATGATCATTAATTCAATCCGTTTCTAGTAGTGCTGCTTTTTAACAACAAATTTCAGTCATATTAGTGGTAAAATTATATCTTAGTAGTTTCTTATTCAATTAAATAAATAGTAGAATTGACATATTGGGAACAAATTCTTAGAAGTGCTAGAATCCAATTGGAGTGGATCAATCAGCTCTAAAGAAACTGCCAAATTTTCCAAAGCACTTTGATGCAGGACAAAAGAAATTTAAAGCTAAAGAAAAAAGAAAAGAAGAAGCCAAAGAAAGAGAAGAGAAAGAATGGGGTTGGAAAAGTCTGCAACTCTGCAAATTTTATTTAATTCATCAAAAATTGTCTAACATTTAGAAAAATAACATATAAATATTAAAACCCTAACTAGAATAGACAATTGGCCTTATAGCCCACTAAATAAAATATCCAACAATAATTAAATCAATATCAACAAATAAACTTAAATAAAATCTAACTTTTGTTTAGTCTATATTTAGGCTATAGTTCTACCTTTCAGTTGTGTCAAGCACTTGCTCTGGAAATTTGTTTGGTTGCTCACCCGATCTATGGTTGCAGATATTTAGCCTCAAGGGAAGAATACAGAGTTTTGTGGAAATATTTTATGAATACACATGGAAGTTGTATATTCTCATAATCATATGAGTTCTTAGAAATTCGGCATCACATGTTACTATTGAGAAAATTTTGGATGACCTTGTGCTTCAGTGATGGCTGCTTGATTTTAAGTGCAGTTATGATGCTGCCTGGAATTATAGTGCTACTATATATAGAAATTGAAATTCCTCGAGCTTCAATAGCTTGTTAAAACTTGTCTTCAGTAGAGGTGTTCACGGTCCGGTTCAGTCCGGTTTTAACCCAGAAATTCAACCGAACCAGAAAATAGCATTCCTGGTTATTATAACCCGGACCAAACTGAGAATTGGTTCAAACCGAACTGGTTTTGTTCGGTTTGGATTGGTTTTCTAACATTAAAATCAAAAAAACCGAAATGTTTTTGCTACTACCATTGTTGCAAGGCGACCATGAAATAAACCAAAGAGCAAGAGGCCGATTTGCCACTCACGATAAGCATCCTAATCAACGAGATTCTAATAAGAACTGGTTCGACCTGCTTGTTCGCTAAAGCCCATCACGTCAGGCTAGCGATCTTTTTTCAAGAGATGAGCGGTATGGTATAAAATAAACCAGAGTGATGAAATAAAGTAAGATTTAATGTTAACATATGAGAGAGAAGAGCACAAAGGAGAGGGAGGGAGGGAGGGAGGGAGGGGTGGGGGGGCTTGACATGGGGGAAAGGGGAAGGGGAGAGGGAAAGGGGAAAACCAATTGAGAGCTGTTTGAATAAAGTATGGGAATTAGAGAGGTGAAAGAGTGGGATCCAGAGCTGTGAAAGACAAGAAAGGAACCTGGAGCTCATTAACAAGATGTAAGAGTACATGAAGCGGGGGGGAAGGGAAGGGGGGGTGGCTAGAAAGAGAAAAAGGGTAAAGGAAGGGGGGGTTGGAAAGGTAGGGTTAGGATATTTAGGTTTAGAATGTTTCTTTTTATACCTCTCTTTTAGATTCAATTAAACCGGTTCGGTTTGGTCCGGTTCAATCGGCTTAAGCTTTTTTAAACCGGAACCGGACTGCACCGGGTGATTTTTTTTATTTTTTAATCGGTTTATTCAGTTTTTTCTATCGGTTCAGTTTTTTCGGTTATTTTTTTCTCGGTTTTTTTGGTTTAATCAGTTGGTCAGTTTTTTTGAACATCACTAGTGTATAGTGCTGAACTTTTCTCAGGAAAGCTACAATAATATTATTGTAATTGGATAGTAGTAAAATTCTGTAGTCTATGAAGAATCATTCATGGATTTTACTTTGTTATGCTTAATTGTTTAAGCCTCAATTAGTTGACTAATATCTGAGAGTGTTTCCCGGCAGTTCAAAAAGAGGAGCACACCGTCCTATTATGAATCTTCATGAAAGAAGTTTAACTGTGTTGGCATGTCAATATGTGGATGAGGTGATTATAGGTGCTCCATGGGAAGTATCTAAAGACATGGTTAGTATGTTATTAACTTATTCTTTGTTCTTGTTTTTCCATTTGTGGAATAAATAAGTGATCTTTTTTTAGTTTCCTTCATCTTTATAAAAATGCCAAGTAATTTTTCTAGACATTGCTGACTTTGTCAATATGCTTGAAATCCCAGCAGATATACATATTACTGTTCATTTGTAATGTCCTTAATATGTAATAATGCCACAAGCACACATCATATAATTTGAATAAGCAGTAACAGGCATGAGTGCCATCTTCTTATTCCTGTCTTGGCATGTGTTGTTTTTCTCAGTTTGCAGTGGCTGGCTATTTCACTACCTGATTTGGTATTTTAAATTCTTGGTGGAACTTGAGCTAGCAGGGGAAGAGAGGATACACAGGGGAGGAGAGGAGATCCTTGTCTCCTCCTCCTTTTCTCCTCTTCTTCTTTTCTATGATGATTTTGAATGGGTAGGCTCTCTTTCTAATGCGTGAGTGGAATCCGAACATAGGTGATAAGCGTGCCAACTAAAACTAACAGGCGCCCATGACTTCTATGGGGAACCTATGTAGATTATTTCGGTGGAAAATAAGTCAAAGCAAGATGAAGGTGGCCCTCCTCCTCTGCTCTCCCCTCTAGGAAAGGGGGAATGACCATATTATGAAGATTTGGCCCTGATTTGGCATGCATCCTTAACATTAAACATTATAGCTTGAGCTCATCATGTTATCTAGTCTTGAACTTAGTTTACTCCCCATCTGGTCTTTGCTTTCCTGAGGGAAGCAGACCTCAAACTGCCTTAAAACTCGCAAATCTGGCTCCTAGCAGTTCTCAGATTGTTCAATCATATTCTTGGCGCGTCGCGCTTGAGAAAGTTTTTGCTCTGGTAGTCACTACCAGTGTTAAGTCAGATGTGCGAGGCATGTTATGATTTTTATTCCTTTTCTTCTCTCTTTCTCTGCTCATAATTATGGTGATCTTTTAATTAGTCAACTTTTTGATTTCTTGTTTAGCCTTTTTTAGCTGATTTTTCTAGACTTGATGCAAATCTGCAGATTACAACCTTCAACATCTCTTCAGTTGTCCATGGGACAGTTGCAGAGAACAATGACTTTCTGAAGGTAAATCATACATGTAGCTAGAAGCTCAGCAGGACTGGAAACACACAATCACCTACTAATTAAGAAGTTGCTTACATGCTTCTCTTTAGCCTTGCAGGAAAAAGACAATCCTTGTGTTGTGCCGATCAGTATGGGTATCTTCCAAGTTTTGGATAGCCCTTTAGATATTACAACCACCACGATAATTAAGAGGATTGTATCAAATCATGAAGCATATCAGGTTCACCTATGCCCCTACCATGCTATCTTCTGTTGACAAATTGTAGAGGAGTCTTTTGATTATAGAGACAAACTCACAAGAACAAATTGTTTCTTTAGTGCGTGCTTATTCTGGTTAAAGCTCACAGAAGTGTATCTTTGCTATGCAGAAACGTAATCAGAAGAAGGCAGCAAGTGAGAGGAGGTATTATGAGGATAAAGCTTATGTATCTGGTGATTGAGTCTCCACCAAGCCTTATGGGTTGTTGACTGAGCGTTGATGTAGTTAGTGGTACCGCTATAAAGAAGTTACCTGAGCGCTAACATCACATGCAGCCCAATGAGGTTGTGATTTGTGGTCGAGATCACATGCTATTATTCGCTTCTTTGTCAGGCAAATGATCTCTTGGAATTAGATCCAGGATACCGATAGCAAAATTGAGGGGCTGGATTGTTGAGTTTTTTAAGAAATCCACTCGGGCATTATCTGAGGCACTCTCGGTTGGACGTTCATATTTGTTAGCAGTTGATCATATATATGTTGCCCCTTAATTCTTCCCTTCTCTCCATCTCTTCGCTATATTTGTTTTCATGTTTTAAAAATATTTTAAAAAAAAATTAATTTTTTTATTTTTTTAAATTAATAATTTTTTGGTGTTTTTAAATTATTTTAATATACTAATATTAAAAATATTTTTATAAAATAAAAAAATATTATTTTATTATATTTTTAAATAAAAAAATATTTTAAAAAATAATCAAAATTACATTGATTAAGTGTGCAAAAAAAAACTTTTTTCTGCTAAGATTTAGTTAGTTTGGGCTGGGCTTGAATCGGTTAGAATCGGGTAGATAGTTAGCTGGTAGTGGGCGATGGAAATATGGGTGGCCAATTGCCGGTAAAGAAACGATACCCTTACTATTACTATTATTATCATATATAGGGCCACTTAATGAGCTCGAAAGAAGGTCATGGTGCCTGCATGATTTACCTCTTTGCAATCTCTAATCGTGTGGAGGCAATATGTGCCCACTTTTCTCTGGGAATCCATCCTTTCATGGAGGATAATTACTTCTCCACTCAGGATTGGAAAAAACTTCCTCCTATATATATATATATATATGCTTTATATGCATGTGTGTGCGAGAAAACCATGATCATTGTATGAAAATCAATCAAAACCTTGAGCTAATGACTCAAGAAAAGAGCATGCGTAGAGAATATTATTAGTTTTGAATTCTGTTGCGTGTTTTAAGTAATTGGTTTATGCATTAATATATAAACTACAAGATGGGTTTGAAGAATCCATATATGATTAATTAAGAACACAAAAAAGGAGAAAAGGGCTTACTGCTGATGCGATCTAATACAATCACAAAAGCCATGATAAGGTGTGTGTCGAAACCAGGCTGTACCACCAAGCTGAACACATCATCGCTCAGTAAAATGGTAGTGTTGTTCACTCTCTTCCTAGATATCCTTGCCACTACTTCTCCGGTACAAGTCTTGACGATCTTGCAATCTCTCGACCGGAATGATCCCTGAATCTTGAAATCTGGCATGTTTTGATCATGACGACGACCACCTAATCGTGTTCCCATGAAGATCTCTGCTACATGTTTGCGGCCTGCAGCGTGGAAATCTGAAAGCACTGACGGGCTCCTCATTGAGAACACTTTGGACGTCCTTTCACACCCGTCTTGATCTCCTCGGTATGCATTCCACTGGTATTGCATGCTTAGCGTCTGATAACATCAACAACATCGAATCAGGCCATGACACGAGGAGTTGACATAGCAAAAATAAAGCCTTGATGAACTAGTTGATGCACATTATACGTACGTACCTTGGGTTTCAAGGAAAGTAAGGCATTGCCAACCCCGTCCATGAGGACAAGACCATAACCATTCTTCCTGGAATAATTGTCAACCCTGAAAACTAATGTCCCATGGGGGTCGAAAACAGTGAATCCATCGGTACCCTGGAAGCTCATGCTGGATCTCTTCCATACGGTGAGCATTACAGATGGATCAGCTGGTAACTGATCACTACGTTTATCATCATCATCATGAAGCGGCCGCGTCCTGCTGCCTAATTTGTGATTCTTAAACAACAAATGGCCATGGGATCTGCTCTGATCAGAAGGATGAATCCTGGACATGGTGTGATTGATCTGTTTCAAATTAATTTATTAAATAGACGGACTATATATGTATTTGATACAATTAAGGATATATAGCAGATCGAAGGTGAAGGGTGATGAATGCAATGCAAATATGAAGTTATTGTGCAAAATGGGGAATTGTCCTTTGTTTTATACTGAAACTTAGGATTATGACGATGGGCAACAGCAAGTACGGAGGTGGAAACAAAGACCCTTGTCTCGGATGAATGTCTAGCTCAGTGGCTTACACAACCACTTTCTCCGTAGGGTCCCTCTCTTTATGTATAAAATATGCTACTGTATGTGCCGCCGTAGCTGACTTAGTTTTCTTTTTTCTTTTTTTTCTCTCGTCTCTTTATTCAATAATTCTTATTTATTAACTACCACGGAGTATACATAGTAGAGTTGTAAAACGACTAAAAGGTATGCCTTTTTTTAATTTGTTTTTTAGATTTAAGTTTTAAAATTAGCATTCAACAGAAATTACTTTCCTTTTAAATACATCAGGTAAAAAACACCCTCTTAATATATACTCGGGAGAGATAACAAGTTGACGTACACTATGATATTTTTTTTATTAAGAAAAAAAAACTAAAATATATATAGTATCATACAACCCCCGGCCGGTTAGTTTAGAAGCTATAGATTGATGGGAAAAAAGAAAAAAAAAATAACTAAAATACCATTTAATTAAATTCTAGTTAGGAGATGTACTCTATTTTAATTAATTTGAATCATATATATCATATAGCGTTTGCGCAACTACGTACGTATCTCTATGCATATTACTAATTAATTAATTAATTAATATTATGCGAGAAAGGCCTTGCATGCACAATCTGGCATGAGCTCCATTGCATAATCATGAACTGAGATAAAAGAGTTTGCTTGTCGACAATATTGATCTCTTTCTCTTGTTAAAACAGGAGCAAAATTAATTTCTCTTAAATATGACTGAAGTGTCTGCCTCCCTGCCTGTGTAGTTCCCGGTCCTTTGAACTAGCAAGTGCTTGGAGAAGGACATGCACAATCATGTTGTTTCGGGGTCGGGACACCGTGAGGCGCATTTTGGTCGAGCATTTAGCCGGAATAATCATCTCCCTTTTCCCCATGGCATCATCATAAAAACACTAATACTATCTTTTTTTAATCCTCATTTATCGATCGTGCATGGCCCTAGCTAAAACCATAATGGTTTTCCACCCTTTATAATTGATTAATAATAATTAAGCTGGCTCCAAGTCCAGGCATAATACAGCCCGTGACGACCCCTTTGTCGTGATAATGAAAATCTCGGTTCTCTCGTCACAAAATATGTGAATATCTATTATATTATAGCGACCAACTTGTAATTCCCAATTCATTAGAGTTCTAAAATTAAGATCTAGGAATTAATTAGATTGCTACTTTACCCTATACGTAACCCGCGTGCTTTAGTTGGAACCAATGGGTTCCTTTGTTTTCTTGCCGTCTGTCCTGTTTCATAAAATTCTTCTCACAGGATTTCGACAGTACTGGTTTCCATGGTATTATCATACCCACATGAAAACCAAATTCGAATAAGAACAAGGAGAAGGAGGGTAGAGATTGGAATGATAGATATGTGCTCGTCAATCGAACGGCGGTTTAATCGAACATTAACAATTTGAATGCTTGTGTTAGTGATTGTAAAGGAAGGGTTTAACACTTAATTAATCATGCAACTTGGTAAAGTGCCCCATGTTTTGAGTCACGAAAGCACTAAGTGATTGTGGGATCACATTCTCTCCATCCAATATCTAGTTAATTAATTTATGCCATTTCTTAATTAATTAGGATAAATTTAAGTAACAGAAAGATTCAGATCTAATTGTATTTAATTGGGGACTGACATCTCTTAGGACAGGAATGTTTCTCAAAGTGTATATATATATATATATATATATATATATATATATATATATATATATACAAGTCTGTGGTAAGAGTTTGATACGTATAACTAACGAAGAACAAGATGCAAATATTAAGAAATTTAGTAGTTGGCTATAGGCTTGCATCAAATTTTAACCCAAACTTGGAGCGCCTACTTAATTTTATGTATATTCCTGACTCCTGAGCGCTTTCCGAAGTTTCCACCAGTACAAATACAATTGAATTGCACAGCAGATTAAAGCTGTGTTGGCATCATATATCTAGTTGAATTAAAAAAAGGAAGATCAAATTGAGCTCCATCTCGTGTTTCCGATTCAAATCTCTTCAGGAAAGGAAAGCAGCATTTATTGTTGAAAATATTGATTTCATGATTAAAATGGCTAGAGAGATCATCCATGGAAAGTAGAAAAGATGATGATTAGTATCATTAAAGTTTTATTTAAGATGTGTTTAAACGGGAATTTTAAACTCTTGTGAACAATGGGAGGACTAATTGTGGCCCAACTTTACCCATATATATATCCATTATTTCTAAAAAGAAATTTTTAAAAATTATATATAAAGTGAGAAACTTCATTTAACAATAAAATAAATTTAAATAAGTAGAATCAATTTAAAAAAAAAAGTGTTTGTATAATAGGTCGAGATTTATATTTCTAATCACCAAATCCATTATAAAATATTGGCCGAAACCTTAATAGATTATAAAATGTACCTAGTGATCCAAAGCCCGAGTGTGAATTACATCTTTGTATTCAAGCACGTCACGCATCTCATTACTAAAATTGGATTAAGAAAGGGTATCTCAACTCTTAAGAAGCACAATGAACCTAGCTAACTCAAAACACTAATCTCTATATTGAGCCTGGAGTGGGGTGTTTGTATATCCCGAATCAACATCATCATAGGTGCACCTGAAAGCACGAGATAAAGTAGATATACTCAACAAACATATCCTAACCTCAAATTACTCCACCTACCTTTAATATAAAGCATAAAATGCTCACATGTTTTCACGTCATAGTTAGTCCTAAAAAATATTTTTAGGGTATGTCCATATTTAGTAGATGATCCATATGATATTATCTCTTTTATTCAACCATGAATCACCAACCATCGAGGGTTGTTATCTCAAATGATTGCTACTAAAATAGATATGAAATATTTCCCCACTCTTACTTTTATCTCCATCCAAGTTGGGTGGTTCATGGTCATATAAAAGTTTATGACCCATTAGATAAGACAAGTTATAATTATAGAAAATTTATTAGTGGATATTTTTCTTTTTCTTGAGTTTTTGATTTTACATCTCTTTTAAATTTTATTAACTCATATATTACATAACTTATTAGGCTTTATTATTTATGTTAACTTAAGTATTAAATGATCTTTTAAACTCAATATGAGATTCTTTTTTTGCATGTAAGCGTTTACATGTCCAATATTCTAGCTATTTCTAATCTATTTACTCATTCATCAACCATAAAAAAATCTCAATCTTGTGAGTTTTTTTCTCTAAACCTCATCATTATACACACCAAATTATTTTGTATTTGAATGACATTTATAATTCAATATCCTAGTTGAATTTAGATTTTATAATTATAGTTAACCGAATGAAATCAAACCAAACCAAGATATAAATAAATAAATAAGTATATTGATTTTTCTATCTCTAGATGGATTGTTCAATCAAAAAAAACCTTAAAAAAACATATAACTTTAGAGAATTACAAAAATTATACTCTTTGTTTTTTTATATAAGGAAAAGATTTCAATTTGAACATTGTTCTTTATATTTATAATTAATTTTAAAATAAAATGTGAAAAATAGACATATAAACAAATGTAAAAGCACATTCTTGTTAATCTGAAAACGAACTTGGTGAACCATGTACGTACATGAGTTTGTATGTTTTTTATTTAGGTCTGTATTCAAGTTAATTTTGCAATGCTAGATTTCTGCTTGAGTTCGATTCGTTCATAATTCAAATAATATATATATCATATTTGAAGAGACCTAGTAAGAATTAAAATTAATAGAGGTTGAATAATCAAATTACAATGTGATCAACAAAAAATCGATATTTCATGAGGATCAACTTCGTATCATCGATCGAAAGTGAAGTTAGTACCATTATATATATACCAAGTCACGAATGCCATAGAAGTGAATTAATGGCTTCAAGATGAACATAGCCAGCTTTTACATCACATGATGCAAGCAAGCAAGCAGGGGAGGCGAGCCACAGCCTCTTTTCCATCACTTGAAATCACTCTCTTAATTTCTCGTCTCTCTGCCAGAAAGAATTAACAGGCAACAATACGTGCCAATGTCCTCCCTGCCCCTACCTAATTCTTAATTAATGGCCTCACGCAGCACGCGAATTAAGGCTCGCTGTTTGGCGCAATGGGGACCTAAAACCATGATGGCTAGCTTGAGCCTCTTGGATCAAATTTTTTATGCATGTGACCTAGCTGCTAAGGCAGCTCTTGTTGGATTAATATGTACAGGTAATCAAGGGGTCTTGCCTAAATGATCGTATAGATTATTACAGACTTAATTAATTATTAGGTGGTATATATGTGCTTGTTAGTTAATCACATCATCCTTGCTAAAATCCCATTAACTTTCCAGGAACCAATTAAGTAAAAAGAAATTGACAAGTCGTCCTCGAAACAAAGAATGTTTATATATATATATATATATATATATAGTGGGCCATGCACGCCGGTCTCAGCAAGCAAGGAATTGCTGTATTGGTGAGGTTCGCGCGCATCTCATGATAATATTTTTGGCATAAGATGAGAAAGAGCAGTGTCAATCCGATATTATGAATTAGCTATATAGCTTTTCATAAGTTCTTGTATATATCCTCTGACTTTTGCCAAACGTGGGGAGGGAGGGAGGGAGGGAGGGATGGATGGGGCTAGGATAAGCAGTAGAACGTCTGTGGTTTTCAAGTAAGCAAGCTTGAGTAAGTGCTTTCCCAGACATATCATGACTTCTCAAAAAATTAATTCGTAAAACAACTTTATATAGGTATGCATGCGCATGCATGATTCACCACCACCATTGATTGATTGACTAAAATTGATCAATTCGAATCTCTTTCTTTCTGTCTGATGATAGGGTTTATTAGCAATGAAACTTCAACATATAGAAGACGACAAACAGAATGACAAGAAAGAGTTGCACTTACATTTGTGTTTATCCTCCTTGTACTGTAGTGGGACTTGGTACGAAAATGATCGAAAGCAACCCCCCACTGTACATATTTTTATTTTTATTTTTATTTTCCTCTCTCTCTCTCTCTCTCTCTCTCTCTCTCTCTCTCTCGCATTAGTCTCCCTGTTACCATCAACACATCTTCATCCTAATATCACATCACGCAACCCCTTTTTCCTTAAAAATTAATTAACCCAGGAATTGTATTTGGGACCATTAATTAATTACAGGAAAATTACAATAATTTAAATAATTATATACTATTTTTATAGTGGCCCAGTATGATTGTTTTCTTCGCAATATCTCTTACAGAGTCTGTATTTCTTAACCACAACAAAACAAATACTATTATGCTCTTAACTATGAAATTCAATATATATATATATATATATATATATATATATATATATATATATATATATATATATATCAATGCATGAAACCAATTAAAAACATGAAGATTTGTACAGACCAAAAAGATTCTGAATTCATTTCAAGCAAGGGATGACTGGTGTATACATAAAGGAAGCCATGGAGTAAATTAATAAGGTTTAATTTGATGTTTAATAAATATTAATTAATTGAAGATGGTTAAATTTATATATATGGCAAAGCAGTAGTAGCTAGACAGTAGCGCAAGAGGTACAATTACAGGTCTTAGGTACAAAAGCACAAACCCCATAAGGCTTGTTAGGAAGTCGGCAATCGATTCCGAAGCAGCAAGACATGGTGGCACAGGTGGTGGTTGCTGCCCCAGCACAGCACTTGCATAGCAAACACAGCTGGAAAGGTGCTAGCCTTCTTCTCCACAAATCATCATCTCCCCTTCTTCCAATTACCCTGTACTCAGCTGCCTCCATAGGCCGGAATTCTCCTGCGATAGAACTCAATGATGTGTTTACTGGAGAAGCCTCAACTGCAAATATATTAGTTACTTTGAAAGATTAACCAACTCCATGTCTATACATAGTGAGTCAAGATGAAGATTGAAAACCTTGCTCAGAAACCAACTTACCAGCTGGACCAATGATCAACAAAAGGATTGCTAATACTAATACTGCTAGTTTCGTGGAATAATTCATCTCAATAATATATGTCGGCTGACAGGCCAGAGAGGAGGCATGCAAAAGCTGCTCATGTACATACATACATGCATAGACGGAGAGGAGAGTTGAATTGAGGAATCAAATTTTGTGTGGTGCAGAGCTGTGGAGAAGAGTTATAATAGTGGGTCAATGAAGTGGGTTTTCTTTCTCTTTCTTTCTTGTGCTATTATACGATATCATGCACAGCCAATGATGGAGACAAGGGGTTTAGCCATTAAGTAGTTTTGGAAACTTGATCATTCGATAGATGTAAAGTTGATGGCACGGGCCATTTCTGAGAATCATCTAGCCTCCTCACAGAAAGCTTTCAACTCAACACTGTCTGACAGTGATGCCTGGCCCCAGATATGAAACCATCCAAGGAGGGGCTAGAGACTAGAGAGTTGTGATAGGCACAATATTTTCAAATTAATCAGGCCCTTTGAAGGGCCATTTAAAACTAAGCAAATGCATGAACGGAATAATGCCTGGACTGTGAGGCTAATTAATTCATATTATTAGTCCCCCTACCAGCTCAAGTGAGAATGCTCATTGGTTCTCCTCGGCATCCGTTTACTGTTGACGCATCCACATCCAAACAATCCGAGAGGGAAAATCATGACATTATTAATCAAGTTACAGTTTGGTATGAAGGGACTCTTAATTAAATGTACATGAACTCGAGGATATTTCCTCTAACATGCCTTCCTCAACACACAGGCAAAACAGAACGCAAAGCTAGGTATCTCCTAAATAAGAAAAACTGCTTTCATTTGGCAATTCTCATTGCTGTGCAAACTTTGCTAGAAGATTGATACGAGCAACAAGTTAGCGAGCAGCAACTAACAGCTGGCTGGGGGTCAAGATGATAGAATGTACACCAAGTACAAACAGCAGCAAATTCACTCACGACTTAACATCAGAAGTTGTCATTTAGAAAGATGGACGGGGACGGAAAGGCACACCAAATACATAGAAGGTGATATCGCTCATCTGACCCTGCACGCTGCAGGGCCACCAGGAGAGCAATTTGGATTAGGAGAACGACAACTAGAACCAGGAACAACATTGTTGGTGAATCTCCGCATCCGGTAATCAGGGACCCCGCCCATTGCAAAAGCACTGGCACTACCTGTTAGGGTTGGGGTCAGTGACGATGATGAAACTCCATTGGCGCCATCATTGCTACATTGTAGAGGTTCCAAAGTTTCAACTACATCACTCATCAGGGGCCTTGCCTTTGGATTCTGGCTCAGACAGTAGTATGCCAGGCTGCAGGCTTTCTGTGCTGCCCTTACAGAGTACTGATTCTCCAGTCTTGGGTCAATTATTTGCAGCAACTTTCTCTTGTCATTCAATTTTGGACGGGCCCAATCCACCAAGCTCTGCTCCTTGCTGGGTCTGGTCTTGTCAACTGACTTCCTTCCTGTCAATAGTTCCAGAAGAACTACTCCAAAACTGTATACGTCGCTTCTTGCAGTCAGGTGGCCTGCATGCCATATAAACTTTTTTAAGAAAAGCAAGCGCGGATACATGCTTTTACACAAAGGCAATTTGGCACCCCTGCAGTGTCCATGAAATTAGGCACATGCATGCACAGCAATCATTGATTCATCATACCATAAACCACAAACAACAAATTTAAAATGTGGATCGTGCGAAAAGTGACTTCAAAATCAAAAAATGGCAGAGAAAGGAGGTGGTTGTCAATAAGCAAGTTACTTCTCAGTATTAAGGAAGCAGAAGATTGGGAATTACAACTGCTCCAAAGATTCCACACTTACTTAATTCTGGGAAACAACTGTGGTTGCCTATGTTCAGCATTTTCCCCTTGAAATCAATATCAAAAGAATATGACATGTTCATTCTAGCTTCTGTCGATATAAATAATTTACTCTGGCTGTCAACCTACCAGAATCCTTGTCCATTCTCTCGTCCATGCAATACAGGTTTGAACACGTGGTCATACAGGTTTCCTTTTATATTGTTTATTATTACAAGACTAACATTGCAAGTACTTGGATCATTTTTGCATCATTGAATAGGGATTTTGAATGCTCGTAAATAATTTTGCATTGCCAAGCATATATTAGCATCATCAAACTTCAAGCATTTTAAATTGTCAGATGTTTGATATGCCACCCTTATTTTTCCAATTCTTTTATTCAGCTGAAATGAAAATCTACATCATAACCTTATGAGATCCAAGTGAGAAACCACATATTTCTCAATGATGCTTATATCAGATTACCCAACATTGCCACCCAATTCCTTGATTAACTAGTCGTTGCCAGGCAACCCTCAGAACTGATTTTTCTCCATACATACAGAAACACTGCTTGATCAATTCCTAGTTTAAGCTTTCTCTGAATAAATGTATTTAGTCTCCTTACCAAACCTTAGAATAAATAACACTGAACCTCAAGAATTTTAGAGATTGTAGAGGGTCGTACCAGTCATTACATATTCAGGAGCAGCATAACCATAAGTACCCATCACTCGAGTTGATACATGAGTCTCATCGCCTTGGGGTCCAGCTTTTGCAAGCCCGAAATCAGAGAGCTTGGCTGTATAATCCTGTGAATGCATCGGTAACGAGTATTAGCACAGGTAACAAGGAGGGACCGTCATGTATCAAGAAAACCAAACAAGAAATCTCAGATAAATGACATATAAGAAACCCCACTTACAGAGTCCAGTAATATATTGGAAGTTTTGAAGTCCCGATATATAACTGGCCTTTCTGCGTTGTGAAGAAAAGCAAGCCCTTTAGCAGCTCCAAGAGCAATCATCATTCTTGTGGCCCAAGATAATGGAACTGTTGCTTCTAGATTCCTCGGAAAAGTTCATAGCAATTCAAGTTAACAAAACATTGAGGTTACAGATTCTAATACTAAGCAAGGTCTTGTATATTTTCTCACTAGAACTAACATGTACAATCCATTTGGCACTAATAATCACAATAAATCATTATAAAATTGCTCAATTAAAGGTTATACAAAATGATAGATCATCTATGTAGTTTCATCACAGTATAGTACAATCTATTCATCCTTACGGTATATAATTTTTAAAGAGTCTTGTATCTTTTCCCAAAGGAGAAACACCACCCCAAGGAATTGAAAATCTAAACCGATATAATTTCTGAAACAATTTACATCACATTCCCTAAACAAATCAAAACACAAGAAAGTTTTATAACACATCAGATTCAGAACTCTTCAATGAGAGAACCTCCCATACAGCAATAAATCTAGTTAATGAACCTAATTGGAGAGCTAAGGATATAGCAGCATATCCTCAAAGTAGTAAATTTATGTTTGACGCCATTTCAAATAACTGTTGTCAGTCGATGAATAGAACAAACAACACATGTATTTCACAGACAACCACGGGACCGATGCTTATCATTCTTGAATTGGAACACATCAAAGGTGCCAGAACTATGAGTAAATTTTTCATTACAAAAGCAGCCATGATATCGAATGCAGGTGCTATGGCAGCAGAAATTATATTGCAATTAATTTCTGTAAAACATCAAAAGAAAGAAGAGAAGGCAAAGAAAGCATCTTTTAGCAGAAAAAAAGTAATCGTTGATGATCGCAGCAAAAGTCAATCATACCATATTGTCATTTACAGCAGTAGCAATACCCTTTTCAGTCAAGACAGAGCAATAAGTAGCATTAAAGACAGTAATTGGTAACAAGAAACACAATAATTGAAGAGGAACAAAAGGCAAAAAAATGCATACTTCGAAATAGATGATTCTCAAGGCTTCCTCGGAACATAAACTCATAAACAAGCAACCTGTGATCATCCTCACAACAATACCCAATCAACTTCACCAAATTAGGATGCCTTAGCTGCCCCAGAAAGTTCACTTCCGTCTAGTAAACACAACAAAAAAGAAACAAGCACTGTTCAATAAGCAGGAAAGACATGAAAGTGAGATGAAGTAAAACGAGGTTGGGTTGGGCAAGGTCAATGCACATTAAGCAGAGACATACAAGCCATTCACGGTGGCCTTGAAGACCCTCTCTATTTAGAACCTTGACAGCAACTGGAAGAGATTTGAGGCCAACCCTGACATTCTCATCAATGTAGCCTTTATAAACCGTTCCAAACCCTCCTTCCCCAAGAATATAATCAGAGCGAAAGCTCTTGGTAATAGTCTCGAGTTCATACAAAGTGAAGGCTATAACATGGGTGTAAAGAAGGGCATTCTTTCTTGAGTCTTCAAAGTTGCGTGGAGTTGAAGTGGGATCACTCAGATCTGAAATTGACCTAGTATGCTTCTTGTCTGACTGGCCGTTTTTAATTGATGTTGATGATGACAGTATGTGAAGCTGTTGTTGAACTGCACGCCCACCAAATTTCACACTCGTATAAATAATAAAGATTCAAACTTCCTTTTTATAAGAGAATAAAGATTCAAACTTTAAAAGATTTCGATGGAAAATCCCCAAAATTTGGAGCTTTATTAACGAAACCTTAAATACCCAGAAAGCAAAATGTAGAATACCAAAGAGAGAAATGGGGGAAGGGATAGATCTGGGGCCGAAACTAAAACGGGAAATTTAATAACCTTGAGCAGTGGAGACAACAGCAGATTCTTCTCTAGTGCCGCAGTTGCCCATCTTGATTACCTGTACTAGAAATGTTGTGATAGTGACTTTGAAGACTTATTAGTAGAAGGGGTAAGGCAGGAGCAGAAGCAGCAGCAGATACTGGTAGAATGGCTGTCCTGATAATGCAGCGGCTTACTTGTTTCATTCTTGGCTACTTTTTTTTTCCCCACTGCCTTCCCCCTTGACACTCTTTTTTTTTCTCTCTCTCTCTCCCTCTCTCACACTGTTACCAGTGTTTTTATTATATAAAAAAAAAGGAAAATTGAAATATTGAAGCAACCCCTGATTTATAGCAGTAGTTGTTAATTAATAATTAAGATTACATTACAATATTACATGCTGAGACTGGGCAATACTATATACCCTACTGCTAACACAGGTTACTAAAATAAGGAGTAAAACTTGTTAGGAAAAGAAATAGCTATCCCAAGAAAAGGGAAAAAGGATTGTCTCTCTCTTTTTGTATGGATGATAGATATCAGACAGAGGGTGGAGAGAGGATCTGTGAATCTCCTCCGGCCCCTATTTGCTATTGCGAAGGTGTGTAGGACCACTCAGTCAGTGAGAGTCAGTGAGACACGAACCCTCCTCCTATTGATGCTGCCTCTTTCAACTACACTTCGCTTTCATAACTACTTTTCTACTATGATTACTCCAAATTACCTCAAGGGCTTTGCTTGCTTTGTCTAAAAATGGCTTTGGTCCTTTTCAAAGCATAGCTTATCTTCTTTGTAACCGCAACCATTAATAAGACTAGTAGATGGGCGCTGCGCGTTGGGGCCGCTTATTTTTTTCTTAAAAATATATTTTAGTGCCTTTTAAGAAGAAACAAAAATATGTGATCAGTGTTATTCACATCGCTTGGTCAAATAAAATGTTTTTATTTTAATTAGATAATAAAACAAGATAAATAAAAAAATAAATTGATCAAATAAAAAAATATCAAAATAACCTAGGAAAAAACATTTTTTTTCAAAAGGAGAAAAACAGGAAGGCTAAATTCACAAACAATTAAACATGGAATGATGAAAATTTGACAAAAATACTTAGCCTAAGTCAACTCAAGTTATCATGACAAGCATGTATATCTTGTGATAAAGATCGAGCTAATCTGGATTAACCCGTCAAACATGTGGTTCACATCACAATATTAGGATAACCCGATAGAAAAAAAAAATACAAAGCTCATATCTTTAAAAAAACAATATCATACGATGAAATAAGAAAAAAAATAAGTAGGAAAAATACAATATCAACCCACGTTCAAACCCTTTGAAAAAACCATGAAGCTCAATCCCTTAAATAATTAAATGTTGAAGGATAAAATTAAAAAAAAAATCAATTCATCACTAAAGGATGAAACCAAAAAAATAATTAAATGTAAAAAATACCAAAGTAAAACAATTAGCAAACAAAGAATAAGTACCAAATATGACATAAAAATAAAATAAGGTTAAATGATGAAGGTAAATTTAATAAGAAAATGATAGAAAAACAAAATAAAATAAATAGCAATCGAAAGAATATGGATCAAATCTAAGAGAAAAAAAATTAAAAGATGATGAAATTAAAAAAAATCTAATTTTATAACTCATTTAAAATTAAAAAAAATAGTAATAAAGAGAAGAGGGATCAAATCTAAAGGAAAAAAATATATTGAAAGGCTGGTTTGAATTTTTAAAATACCAAGTGCAGAAACCGAGGTGGAGAGAGAAAAAAAATGAAAAGAAAAAGTTCATCAATACCAAACCGAATACAATAATGCCACATGTGTCGTCATGGGAGGAAGGAGGTGTCAAGATAAATTTAACCAAATTAAGAAAGCTCATCATTTATCATCGGAAACTTCTATGCATCGCTAGAAAGCAACGGGGCATCTAACACATTGATGCTTGCTTTACATACACCCGCCACCTTTTTTTATTAATAATTATATTTATCAAAAGACTAAATTGTCCCCAAGTTAACATGAATATAACAACAATTCTACTTTGAAAAGACACAATAGCTCCTAGATGACAACTTTTTTTAAGGCTTTTTGCATCATTTAACTGTTCTAACATGATGAAAAGAAAAAAAAATACCTCTGGATGACAATTCATTGTTTTTAACCTTTTAAAGGCTCTTTAGTAATCTAATTGTGTTAAAAAAATAAAAAGTTAAAGTTGTTTCCAGTTAATTACAATATGACTAATAGCCCATTGGAAAAGATTAGATTACCCGCAACACCAAAGCCATTGATTTTTTTTTTGGAAGAATAAAACAATTATTACATTGTAATAGTGAATAGGTAAATTGAGTCTATTTATACAATAAATGTACCAAGTGTTTTAGCTTTTCTATTATTTTAATTTCATTTCCTAGTTATGCTAGTTACTTTATAAGGATTAAAAAATGGTTCTTCATTCCTAGAGTTTACATCTGATGAAGTCTCAAAAATTTAAATAGCTTAGGATCAAGGCTCTTAGGTTGGATAGTTAATTAATCAATTGGTCCTAACAATCTCATCCATTCTTCATAGCCAAGGTGATTGATAGCTTGTACTTGGTGTTTAGTAAGCCAAACTGGCTTGTGGCTTATACCTGCAAATGGTCTCCTTATGGAGGTGGGGACTATCTTTTTAAAGAGAGAAAATATAATAATATTCTAGAGAGATACTATATATATATATATATACACACACACGATAGAGGATGAAGATTGTGAACCTTTATTTTGAATGTCTCATGATGTATTTATAATCAATGAGTTTTCTCTTTTTGTGGAGAAATGGGCTAGAGTATAACTTTATCTTTGTGATATTTTGAATTGCATTATGAGTTGTATTCCACTCATTTTATCCAACTAAAAGATGGATATATGACAAACCATGATAGATTTAAGCCCTCTTGGGGCTTGGCTTGACACACTATCGAGCCTAATCGGGGTTGGGTCTGTCTAACACCAGACCCAGCGCGACTCCACTGGGACATGTTTGGTGTTGGCTCGTGCCAGCCCAACACACCCAAAAATTCAGAAAAAATTATACCCGTATTTTTTTATTTGTGATTTATTAGTAAAGATATACTAATAAAATCTTGCTTCATTAGTAGCCCTTCATTTTTTATGATATAATATACAAGGACTTTAATTAATCTCCCAATTCGGGTAGAGTGGTGAGTTTTTCTCAGATAAAAGGGGTTAAGCTTGGAAATATGCATTTAGAATGGAAAAAATTCTTTTAGACATAAAAGACCAAAAATTAGTACTTAGAAAAATTCTAAGGGATTGAGGGTTTCATGCCCATCATCTATATAAATTCTTAAGTGGGTCATATGGAACCCAATGCGGGTGAACTTATACTTAGAAATTTCTAAGTGATTATAAGTTATTTGTGATTTATTAGTAAAGATATACTAATAAAATCTTGGTTTATTAGTAGCCTTTCATTTTTTATGATATAATATATAAAGACTTTAATTAATCTCCCAATTCGGGTAGAGTGGTGAGTTTTTCTCAGATAAAAGGGGTTAAGCTTGAAAATATGCATCTGGACTGGAAAAAATTCTTTCAGACATAAAAGACTAAAAATTTGTACTTAGAAAAATTCTAAGGGATTGAGGGTTTCATGCCCATCATCTATATAAATTCTTAAGTGGGTCATATGGAACCCAATGGGGGTAAACTTATACTTAGAAATTTCTAAGTGATTATAATTTATTTGGAGAGTGAGAGTATGTAGCTTTCTCAACATTGTCATGAGCTTAAAAACTCTCTACTAAAAAATGGTCATCATGATTTTTTTTGGCGAGGCATGAGAGCCCTTTACTAAAGAGCAGTGATTAAATGGTGTTTTTATTTGTACTAGGAAAACCAAGTTCATCCCTTGGAGATTGATGCATATAGCATTGAGAAGATTACATCCATCACTTGAAGACTGATATATAATTCTAAGAGATCGAGGGTTTCATGCCCATCATCTATATAAATTCTTAAGTGGCCATATGAAACCCGATGAGGGTGAACCTATACTTAGAAATTTCTAAGTGATTATAGGTTATTTGGAATTTTGGAGAGTGAGAGCCTGTAGCTTTCTCAACATTGTCACGAGCTTAAAAACCCTTTACTAAAAAATGGTCGTCGTGATCTTTTTTTTTTTGCGAGGCATGAGAGCCCTTTATTGAAGAGCAATGATTAAATGATGTTTTTATTTATACTAGGAAAACCAAGTTCATCCATTAAATATTGGTGCATATAGCACTGAGAAGATTACATCCATCACTTGGAGAGTGGTACATAATGCACTGGTGAGATCACGCTCATCCCTTGAAGAGTGGTGTATATAACACTAGAGAGATTATGTTTATCTCTTGAAGAGTGATACATAGCACCAGGGAGACTACATTCATCCCTTTGAAAATGGTGCATATAACATTAGGATAAGTGTTGAGAAGCCTTTAGCCATCACTTGGATAAAATAAAAAAGTTATTTTGAATAAGTCATTCATATTCAAGAAACTTATATTTTTATCAAGGATTATACATTGTGAGGTGATCTAAGTGATAAGTATGAAAGAGGTTCTTAAAAGGAAATATGTCTTGGAGGTGATGCGAAGATGTTTGCTTAGAATACCTTGATTACTTCACTTGAAAGGTTAGTTACATTGGTTTTCCTTGTAAAAATAAGGAGGTTCATATCGTAGCAAACTGACTTCTTCAACTCATATGTGATTTTTCATGAATTGCTTTATTTTGGACAAGCTTCTATCTGGTAAGACATAAAGTTTTCTCTAGAAGACATGTTTCCTTACTCCTCTTATCAAGGATTTTAAGGTCATTAACTCAATCAATTCTTCCACTTTAAATATCTCATTATTGAATCTCCTCAAATATATATGTGTACACTCTCCCTCTTATTGGGCAACACTAAAAAACTTGGTGGAGTTTTTTTTTACGGGTATATTGGTGCTAAAACGTGCCATTAGCTTGGCTTATAAGTCATTGAATCCTTCAATAGAGTTTGGTTTCAAGTTGTTGTACCAAACATGCATATCCTCTAAAGGTTGTAGGAGTTTCTTGCACATTGAGTCATGGTATTGGATGATCAAATCCAAGCTATCGTGTATATTTTGTACATGCTTCCTTGGGTTGACCAAGCCATCATAGTTATCCAAACTCGTTTTTATAGAAATATAGTATTTAGGGAGTCGAGTGTTTAATATGCATTTAGACAAAGAATAAACTCTTCACTGATAGGGCTATAAATATTCTTATGGGTATGCTTATGCATAAACTATTTTTTAGTTTTTTGTTTGTTGGGCTCTTGGAAGCTTAGACAGCTTGGCGTATAATGACAATTACAATGATCAGTGTCCGTCTTATAGTAACTAGAAAGAGTACGTTCAGAGTATTTACTCTGTTCATAGGTGTGGCAATGATCCCTTGAGAGACTTCCACATATAAGTTGGTGGTCGTTATACGAGCTTATTGTGCAGTTGGTGGTCATGACGCTAAGGCATTGTGTGTTGTTAAGGGTGTTAAGACTTGTTAGGGGTGACAATATTTTATTTTGCCCCCAGGTTGCCAACATGGCTTGGGTGAGGAGTTACACATGATTGATAAATGTTGAAGCTCTTGTTGGGTAAGAGTGTTCGCGGCAACGAGTTGGGCCGCGTCCAAGCCTAGGAGGGAATTGTTGTGCGCTATAAAATGCCCTGGAAATGCAAAATGCAAGTTTTATAAAGAAACCAATGGCTTTTTTATTTGTCTTCTCGTAGATAAAACCACTCCTAAAAATCCAAATAGCCTAGGAACAAGGCTCTGGGATTAGATAGTCAGTTAATCAATTGATTATAGTAATCTCATCCATTCTCCCTAACCAAGGTGATTAATAACTTGTATTTGATGCTTGGTAGACCAAGTTGACATGTGGCTAATACCTGCAAAAGGTTCCCTTTGATGGAGGTTGGGATTCTCTGATACTTAAATAAGTATCTTTTTAGAAAGAGAAAATACAATAATATAATAGAGAGATGCTCTATATGTGTGTGTGCGCGCGCGGGGGCGCAATGAAGAATAAAAATTGTGAACATTTGTTCTAAAGTTCTTATGATATATTTATATGTCATGTGTTTTGTTCTTTTATGGAGAAAATAGGGCTAAAGTATAACTTTTATCTTTGTGATATTTTGAGTTACATTGTTAGCTATATTCTACTCATTTTATTCAACTAAAAGATAAAGATATTATAAACAATGATAGATTTAATCCCATTCAAGACTAGGTCTGTTTAACACCAGACCAAGCATGCGTCTATTAAGATATGTTTGGTGTTAGCGCGTGCTAGCCCAACAAACCTGAAAATTAAAAAAAAAATATGCATGTATATTTTTTTTTATCTAATATTTATTGATAAATATATATAAAAATATATGAATAAAATCTTAATTAATGATCATATTTGTTGGATTAAAAATGATGGACAAAGTCTAGAATAGTAGGAGTAATAAATTTCACGAGGAGTGCATAAAACGACATAAGGACCATGCAAATGGGCTTTGGTAATACAAAAGCAAAACGATTGGAAAATGGAATTTGTTTGACCAGATGCCTTGATTTATGTATCGCCTGTTGACACTTGGAATTTGAAATCAAGGGCGCTGAATTGGATTGCTGCACTTGACAATAAAGAAGGCAAAGCAGCATGGACAGAACACAAGTGGCAGGTGATAATTGTAATTTTTTTAAAAGTTGCAATTAGAAAGAAATATTTTAAATAAATGGTTAAAACGAGATCCTATAAATTCAAAAAATAAAAAATAAAAAATAAAAAATAAAAAATAAATAAAATTTAAGATTTCAAAGCTATACACACCAAAACTCCGATAATAACAATTCAATACTATCAAAGAAATTTTTATAACTCCTTAAGTCTCATTTGATATTAAATACAAATTAAAAATGTATTTGAAAGTTTGGTAACAATTTAAAATAATAATTTTTTATTTTTTTAAAAAATAATTTTGATATTAACATGTGAAAATACTAAAAAAATTATGAATTTAAATTAAAAAATTATAAAAATTAAATTCATTGAAAAATATTTTTTCTTAAAAGCAATTCAATATGTTTTTTTTTTCCTGGAATCTAGTGTAGTAAATCACGCAATACAGAAGAAAATCCCAGCCCATACCAGCCCAGCCCAAATATATGGAGGGAGTAAAATCCTTGTCCTCTCATTTTATCCGCTCTCAGCTCTCTCATCTGATCCAAATCCTTCCTTCCTTGAAAACCTTGAGAGACAGAGACAAGTCCAGCCAAACAGTGGTAGTAGAAGTGGCATTATCAATGGCAGTGGCGGTGGCGGTGGCGGTGGCGGTGGCGGTGGCGGTGGACGCTTCTCCTAGCACTAGCAGTCATAGATGGAACATGGCTTCTCTCAGGTCTTCCCTTCCTTCTCCTCCTTATTCCTCTTCTTCAAGGAGTGCCGCAGCCACTATTCGACTCCCATCATCATCTGGTCGCCAATGCTTCCACAAAAGCATCAGCTTCTCTTCGACTCGCCGCCAACAACGGCAACAGTCAGTCCTTACTCGTTCTTTCACCGTTCTTAACCCTCTTCTCTCCCTTGGTTTCTCCGGTAATTTCTCTACTATTCTTTCAATTACCTATTTGTAATGCTACCACTACCTGTTTGATTACAAATTTAGGGTTTAGGGAAATTTTGTTGCCATAAGGTTATGCCGTTTCAGATTACCATTCTGACTGTTGTGTGTTCTACTTACAGACAATGTCACCTGTGGGCATGTCTTCCCTGACGTTGATAATGGTTCTCGCTTTTTCGCCATGAGGCATGGCAAGCGGGTTCCCAAGCTCAATCGCCCACCAGACCAGCGTCGAGCACTTCTCAGAGGCCTCACCACTCAGCTCCTTAAGCATGGTCGCATCAAGACCACCAGAGCACGTGCCAGTGCCATGAGGAAGCATGTTGACAAGATGATCACTTTGGCTAAGGATGGTTCTCTCCACAAAAGGAGACAGGCTCTCGGCTTCATCTATGAAAAGCAGATTGTCCATGCCTTATTTGCTGAGGTCCCCGACAGATACGGGGAACGAAATGGTGGATATACTAGAATTATTAGAACTTTACCGAGACGAGGGGATAACGCACCCATGGCCTATATTGAACTTGTCTAGGTGTTTTCTTTTGCTCAGCTTATTCTTGCATTCTATTTTGATATTACTGTTTGCTGAACCATATGCTTGTATTGATATTTACCATTTTTGAGATAGAGCTGCGTGCAATGAAAATGGTGCATTATGATTTAGCTGTTTGCTTAATTTGGGACATGTTCTATAGGTATTGAGTCGATGTTGCTGACTTCTTTTAGCTTAAACTTGCATTTTGCCTTTTGGATATGTTATACTGATTGGTCTGAATACTACCGCAGCAACATGTTCAAAAGAACCTATCATGACTCAAATCCATATATTCTCAAATTGCAGGATGTATACGTTACACGTTTCTATCCCTTTTTTTCTCTTCCTCGAGTGGAGACAATCTCTTGTGCTTTGGATGACGGTCCTGTCTCTTGATCCCTTGGTTTCCTTACTATTTGTGTAATGATAGTACCAATCCATACACAAGAACCTGGTCTTCAGCTAATTCTTTCGTTTTTGAGATGAGTTTTTTAGAAAGTAGCATGTTAAAAGGATGGACAGTTTGATCTTCACCCTTATTAATAGACACTTCAAGATGAAAACAAACTAGGAAAAGTAAGAAATCAATGTCATAAACCTAACTTTGGAGTATATTAATTTGTAGTGCAGCTTCTGTAGAGAAATGTAGCACTCCATCCTGCTAATCAACTTTAAACTCTGAAGACTGGCAACAAATTCCCTTCCACTTACCTCTTTTTTTACATCACTGCTTCTACCTTTCCTTTTACTTGGATTTTCATGAACATCTTAGCATTAAATTCTCCGAATTTGAGCTTCTGTCAGATTTCCTTGTCTTCATTCTCTGGCAATTGTTCTCTACAGTGGAACTTGCTATTCGATTCAACTTCACAAATTGAGCCACTGTAATATTCTTGCACAGTTATTATTCATTTTGGGGTCTTCTATGGTTATATTCTGCATTTTCACATCACTACTGGTCTCTAATTTTGACAGTCCTTTGATTTTCTTTTCCTCTTATTAACCATCTTTTTGCACCACTCTCCTCCTTCAGCATTTTCATACAGGTGTAATTTCACATTCTATTTCTTGATCATGTACCTGCCTGCCCGTACAGACTTTTGTTATTATCCTATATACCATCAAATTGTACTCGAAGGACCCTTTGTTTTGAATCCCCCCCCCCCCTCCCCAAAAGGAAGTTACTGTCCCAATTAATTTTGTCTATCACTGCCCTCAGCTTGTGCTTCCTTAAAACTTCTAAAATGATGCTTTTCTGGAATGTGTCTATTATTATCATTTTACTCATCTATCCTGACATTCTTAGTTCTTCATTTGGCCAGTGAATATTAGAATCATTTTTTTGTGTTTGAAGTCTTTCTCCACCTGGTCCTGCACCATTTCTCCACCTGTGGTTGCTTGAATCATTATTGATTTTAGGCTCTTCTGTGTTTCTGAATTTTTTTCATAACTATGAGTTTCTTATTTTGTCAGTGCCCTTCTTTTTTCCATTCGGCACCACCTTTTTTCACCACTCTCCTCCTTAGGCATTTCCATGTAAGTGTAATTTTAAGTGCATACTCTATTTTTTTTTTTTTTTTATCTCATGTCAGCAGGTGCTTAAATACTTCTGTAACTATCCCATGTAATTCCGCACCAACTGGATTATACTCAAGGGATCCTCTGTATTTGTTAATTTGATGTTCTTTTTTTTTTTTTTTTTCCTAATGAAGGACCTGATTTTGTCAGCTAGTTTCCTCTATCACCGATCTCAACATGTACTTCTTTAAAACTTCTTAAAGGGTGCATCTTTTAGAATTTTTCAGTCGTTATCATTTTACTCGTCATCTCCTACATTCTTAGTTTTTCATTTGACCTGTGGTCGTTTGAATCATATGCTCTGTTCCAAGGCATTCTACACCTGCGTCCCAAAATATATGCCTAGGTTGTGCACCCGGTTTGCCTGTCGTTACTTAACTTGCAATTCTTGCTTGCTATTAACTCCTAGCAAACATTGCCTAGCACTTTTCATCTTCCATACGTGGTAAACATTTTAAAACCTGTGAGTGATGTGTGTCAATCTGCATGACTGTTTATCATGTACAAACCATTGCCTTAGATGAGCTTTACTTAGCATGAAGTGAAAAGGAAAAGATAGAAATGATATGACTACAGGCTTTCATTAAGAGTAGAAGAGATTAAAAACAAAATATCAACAAAGGTTTAGCGAAATCCAAACCGTTAGGAACTTAGAGTGTAGCTTAATGATGTGCATGTAAAGATTCTTTTGATGTCTGAACCGTGAAAACTCCTCCATCTAAGCTTTTTGGCGCACTTTTCTTATGCTTTAGACATTTGGTCTCAGAATGTCTTTACATCTGGTACTTAGCTTTCTATTCTTTTACTTGTTCAGTTGTATTTTTTTATAATTAAATTTGGTTAATCATATGATTTCTTAGATATCGGATTCCCCATGGTTTCTCTATCCCCCGATGCCTACAGGACAGTCTTTGGTTTGTCATGTTGCTAGTGAATGCCTTTTGCATGGTGATATCGTATGGGAAACCTTGATGCGGAAAAAAAAAACACTAATGAAAACTAAAAGCAAAGAAAGAAAGAAGCAAGCAAAGAATTAAAAGTTGAGAAAAAAAAAACTCGCAAAAAAAGAAAATAAATTCAGATAAGAAATAGTATGTTACTAGTTACATGCCCCGCGCGATGCTGCGGGTCAATTATTTTTTGTATTTTAAAAAAAGTCAAGATCTAAAAGTATTAGGTTTTTTTGCAAAATTATACCCAAGAGTTTTAGGTTTGGTTGCAATGCTTGACCCAAAAGTAATATTTATAATATTAATAATAACATTAAACTTGGGTTAACCCTTAGCATAAAAGTGTCTGGACTGCAATACCAGACCCAATAGCATTGGATGTGTGTCTGACTGTAAGGTCGTGTCATAAAAGTGTAACAATTAAATATATTAGTTAAAAAGAAAAAAAAACAAAGAAAAAAAACCAACAGGAAGAAAAAAACTAATGAAAAAAAAGAAAAAAAATATGAATTAACTGTGTTAACCTTCAAATTAGGTTAACCCGTCATACCTTGAATTCGCATTATGAAAGTTTGATAATTAAAAACGAAAAAACAAATTAACGGGTTAACCCAGAATTAACTGGGCTAACATGTCAAACGAGGTTAGCCTGTCAAATTCGGAATCCGTGTCATGAAAGTTTGATAACTAAATGGAAAAAAATTAACATTAACAATTTCAATTAAAAAAAAATTAATTAAAAAGAAAAAAACAAAAGGCATAAGCCTTTTCACCATGGACTGCAATGTGCAGTCTAGAGTCAAAGGCATAAAAACAAAAAAAAATAAAAACTAAAGGCATCAGTCGAGAACTACTTAGAAAAAAATTTAATATTAATAAATTAAATTAATTAAATAAAATTAATTAAAAAGAAAAAATAAAAGAAAAAAAACCTCTAAGAAGAAAAAAAACTAAATAGAAAGAAATTTAACATTAACAAACTAAACTAAATGAAAAAAAATTAAAAAGAAAAAAAAGCAAAAAAAAATTATAGGTTAACCTGTTAAACCCGGGATTCGTGTCATGAATGTCTGGTAACTAAATAAAAAAAAGTAAAAATTAAGAAACTGAACCAAACAAAAAAAAATTAATTAAAACAAAAAAAATCCAGGTTAACTCGTCAAACCATGTTAACCCGTTAAACCCAGGATCTGTGTCATGAAAGTCTGATAACTAAATAAAAAAAATTTAACATTAACAAACTAAATTAAACAAAAAAAAATTTATGAAAATAAAAAAACAAAAAAAATTAACAGTCAACCCATAATTAACTGGGTTCACCCGTGAAACCAGGTTAACCCGTGAAACTCGGGATATGTGTCATGAAAGTTTGATAACTAAATAGAAAAAAAAATTAGTATTAACAAACTAAACTAAATGAAAAAAAATTAATTAAAAAGCAAAAAAAAAAAAATTCTTGGTTAACTTGTCAAACCAGGTTAACCCGTTAAATCCGGAAAACGTGTCATGAAAGTCTGATAACTAAATAAAAAAAATTAAATATTAATAAACTAGATTAAATTAAACAAAAAAATTTGTTAAAAGAAAAAAACAAAGAAATAAGCAAAAGAATAATCCCGAAAGGCATAAAAAAAGCTAAAAAAATGAGACAACTTAAAAAAAAAACCTAAAGCATCAGTGTTTTACTGTGGACTGCACTGTGCAGTCCACAATAAAACACTAATCTCTTTTAGTATATGTTACAATTAATTAAAAATAAAAAAAGCAAAAAACAATTCAGGTTAACTCGTCAAATCCGGGATCCGTGTCATGAAAATCTGATAACTAAATAAAAAAATTAACATTAACAAAAAAAATTCATTAAAACAAAAAAACACAAAGAAAAAAACAAAAAAAAACCCATAAAGGTTAGAAAACGAAAAAAAACAGAGAAAAAACAAAAAAAAAAGAAGACAACTCAGCGTTTCACTGTGGACTTGCACAGTGAAACACTAAGCAGTTTTAGTTTATTGTCAATTAACAAACTAAATTAAACGAAAAAAATTAAATAAAAAGAAAAAAATTCGGGTTAACTCGCCAAACCAGGTTAACCCGTTAAATCCGGGATCCGTGTTATGAAAGTTTGATAACTAAATAAAAAAATTAACATTAACAAACTAAATTAAATAAAAAAAATTATTAAAAAAAATGACAGCCCGTGAAACCAGGTTAACTCGTGAAACCTGAAATATGTGTTATAAAAGTCTAATAACTAAATAAAAAGAAATTTAACATTAACAAACTAAAGTAAACAAAAAATTTTAATTAAAAAGAAAAAAAAGCAAAAAACAAATTTCTGGGTTAACTTGTTAAACTATGTTAACCTGTTAAACCCGGAATCCATGTCATGAAAGTCTGATAACTGAATAAAAAAAAATTAACATTAACAAAAAAAAATTATTAAAATAAAAAAAAACAAAAAAAAAACTCTAAAAGTGTACAAAAAAAAAACAGCTCATCTTTTACTAAATGGAAAGAAATTTAACATTAACAAACTAAAGTAAAAAAAAAAATTAATTAAAAAGAAAAAAAAGCAAAAAAAAAATTTATGGGTTAACTCGTCAAATCATGTTAACCTATTAAACCCGTGATCTGTGTCATGAAAGTCTGAAAATTGAATAAAAAAAATTTAACACTAGCAAAAAAAATATTAAAAAAACTCTAAGAACATAAATAAAAAATAAATAAAAAGGCTCATCTTTTACTGTGGACTGCACAGTGCAGTCCACAGTAAAAGAATGAGCTCTTTTAGTTATAGTTTAATTTTATCAATTCTTCAAAAGAAAAAAAAAAGATATAAATAATAAACTCTAATTAAAACAAATAATTGAGTTTATAGTTCACTAAATAAAATATCAAAAAATAATTAAATTAAGCCCAACAAATAAAGCTTTATAACTAAAAGTTCAAATAAATTAAACCAAAATATAAGTTAAAGTTTAATTATCAACGGTTTGGACTATCTTTTATCGTCCATGATCACACAAGTGTGTAAAAAGTGTCTTAGGTCTAGTGTTCCCACCAACTCTCCCAAGATTTGAGAAACTCAACTTCGTTGATTGTAGTTAAAGGTGACTTCAATAATACTCCCAAAGATCACGATCAAGTTATTGTGATGTTTCTCTGATAATTCAAGTATAGTCTGAATCTGGTCGTCTTGCTCATATATTGGGATTCATTAAAGTTCATCATTCTTAGTAAAAACTTGTGTATTCAAAGTAGCATTAATATGTTTTTTTTTTAAGGATAAGGATAATAAGACAAGAGTTTCAAAATGAGTATCAGAGATAAGTTGTGTTTTATATTTAATGAAGTTCTTTTTGTCAAAAGTAGAGTTAATATCAAAGTTTTATGGCAGTTTAATGACAACTATTTGATTCACTCATTTGTAATATTTTGAATGGTTTAAGACGATTCACTTGAAATTTATGATTGGTTTTTAAAGAACATTGTTCATGGCTAATCTATATCACAAAATAATCTTTAACTTTAAATACATCATGATACTTATATATATCAGCTTGAAATTTGTATTATTTATTACTTGCTTGAATTTATTTTATGATCTTAACATGCAAATTATGAACTCTACATGTAAAAGACTCAGTTGAATCATATATTTTAAAGAGATGAGACATAGAAAGAATATCTTCAAGCTTTCTAGGTTTGTAACTATAAACACTATATGATTTAGGATGTTAAGTGAAACAAACACTATTTGAAGTCTTAATAGATATAATTTAAACATAACCTAGTAAATTAGAATTATCATCGTTTTCTTCATCAAGTGCCAGGGGTAATGGATCAGAGAGCTCAATATGTTGTTCAAAACCTATGATGTGTTGGACATCGAGCATGAAGGGTGGGGAATGAGGTAGTTTAAGAGGATTAATATCATGAGACTTGTCTAACACCATATTTACCTTTTTAGGCAATTCCATTATAGTTTTCTAAAACTTCTTCCTCTACCACTAAACAAAAATTATTATATTCTTTATTAATCTCTTTTTCAGACCTATTTTGATTAATAGTGTTAAGCTCATTTCCTTGTATATTTTCTTTATCGAGGTCACTAAAGTTCCTAGTACTGAGTTCATACACTTGCACACAATAATTGTAAATCTCAGTTAAGATAAAAACTAAATAAAATGATAATATAATAAATATGATAGTGATAATTATTTTAGAAATAAAGTTCTAAATGCAATTTATTTTTAAGAACATTGATATGACCAAATAACTAGTTAAAGGAAAAGCACTTGAATTTTTTTAAAAAAAGGCATAGTTGTAAGTTGCAGTATATAAGTGACATAAATACATTATTTACTTTCTAAAGAAGTCAAGAGTGACTGACCATTAGGGAAAAGAAAGAGTGGGAATGTTTTTGCTAAATTTCTTCAATTTTTCTTTAAAAATCTCAAGCAAACATTTGAAATAAAAAATAAAAAATGGGTTAGAAGGAGATTTAGCTAGGAAAGTGAAGGGAAAACTATGAAAATGGTTGCTTCAAAGGAAATGGTTTAAAGAAGAAAAGGAAATGAGAGATAAGGTGATAGGTCCCAATCAAAGCTATTTAAAGAAAAGTGTAAAATATACTCTGCTTGAGGTGAGAATAAACCTTATAATTCTTTTATTATTCCTTTCTTACTGGAAACAGAGTTTAAATACAAAAAAAGACTCAACTACTTTCCTAATTAAAAGGGAGTGGAACGGCTAGTTGACAATAAAATAGCCATCACTAATGGAATTATTCTTTCTAACTTATTGACCGATTCCTAGGCAAAATAACAGCAATAACAACTAATGCAAATCTTAAGTCATAATCTCCAGGTCACACGCTGATGTCCCATGCAAACTGATCCTTGCTTAACCCCCATATCTTGGATTCTTGATAGGCACTCTATTTGATCTTCTTGGTTTATCATTACTCCAATCTTTAAGCAGAACCTTGTCCTCAAGGTCCAAGTTCATATACTTGTCTCGTAGTTCCTGTGTACTTTCCCAAGTTGCATCTTCTTTTGGAAGTTTTTTCCACTGGACAAGGCTTTCTTCAATAAAACTAGACCCTTTCCTCACCCATCTAGTATCTAAAATAGCTTCAGGTTCCAGAACAATCTCATCATCATCATTTATGGGCGGCAGCTCACTGCTAGAGGTATTGGACTCCCCTACTTGCCTCTTAAGCAGTGAAACATGAAAAACAAGGTGAAGTCGAGCACCTGCAAGTAATTGGAGTTTGTAAGCTACCTTTCCCACCTTTTCTTCAATTTTGTACGGACCATAAAAACGACTAGCCAACTTCTGATATGGTCTCCTAGACACAGTTTGCTGGCAATAAGGATGGATTTTAAGGAAGACCAAATCCCCCACTTGAAAGTCCACGTCCCTTCTTTTTGAATCAGCCATTTGTTTCATTCGATTAACTGCTGCATGTAAATTTATTTTGAGCTGTTGTAAAATGGTATTGCGAGATACCATTGTTTGGTCCACCTCATTCACAGAAGATGCTCCAACTTGATAATTCGAAATACTCGGTGGTGGTCTCCCATAAAGAGCTTGAAAAGGTGTCATCCCAATAGACGAGTAGTATGTAGTGCTGTACCAAAATTTTGCCCAAGAAAGAAAAGAATTCCATTTGTGAGGTTGTTGAGAAACAAAACATTGAAGATATTGCTCAACACACCTGTTAACCACCTCGGATTGATCGTCGGTTTGGAGATGATAGGCGGAGCTTATGTGCAGCTTTGTACCCGACATTTTGAAGAATTCACACCAAAAGTGACTTATGAAAATAAGATCTCTGTCACTAATAATTGATTTTGTCATGCCATGAAGTTTGGCATTCCTTCCACAAATTTTTCAGCTACCATTTTTGCTGTGTAAGGATGCGATAAAGCCAAAAAATAAGCTGATTTACTTAAGCGGTCTACGACCACAAAAATAGTGCTTTTACCGTTAGATGGCGATAACCCTTCAATAAAATCCATGATGATGTCATCCCATACTTGACAAGGAATGGGCAATGGTTGAAAAAGACCAGCTGGAGATAAAGTGTCAGCTTTATTCTTTTGGCAAATAGTGCAAGAGGCTACATATTGTTGAATCACCTAATGCATTGATGACCAATAGAATTGTTGTGCCAATCGCTTGTATGTTCTTAATACCCCAGAATGGCCTCCATATGGTGAATCATAGAATTCTTGTAATAGTTGTTGGACAAGAGAGGAATTAGGAGGAATGACTACACGGTTGTTGTAACATACCAAACCATTTAGCCATTTATAGGGAGCTCCCGGATGTTCAATTGCAAGCTTGGCAATTCAGACCATGTATGGATGCTAGTTGGCTTCATCCTTGAGTACCTGCCACAAAGATGTTTGAGGAACAAAAAGAGTATTAAGGCTAGGGCTACCGATTACCCTTGATAAAGCATCAACAACGGAATTCTCCCTTCCCGGTTTGTAAATTATCTCATAGTCGTACCCCAATAATTTGGACACCCACTTCTGTTGTTCTGGTGTCACTATGCGTTGCTCCATCAAATACTTAAGGCTGCAGTGGTCAGTGTGGATATAGAATTTTCTGCCCAACAAGAAAGGACGCCAAGTGCGAATAGCTTGAACAATGGCAAACAGTTCTTTGGCATAGGTAGACTATGATTGCTTAGTGACCCCCAATGCTCGTCTCATGAATGTGATGGGTCTCCCTTGCTGAGTTAACACTGCCCCAATGCCAGCACCTAAAGCATCAGATTCAATGCCAAATGGTTCATAAAAATTAGGCATAGCAAGTGTAGGAGTAGAAGTCATTGCTTGCTTTAAAGTATTGAATGTCGCACTGCTTCATCTGTCCATCTAAAGAGTCCCTTTTTTAAAAGGTTGGTGAATGGTCGAGCTATGATTCTATAATTACGGACAAACTTTCTGTAATAACCTGTAAGGCCTAAGAATCCACGCAAGTCAGAAACAGTAGTGGGTCGAGGCCAATTAAGCATAGTCTGAATTTTCCCTTGGTCAGCCTTGACACCATGGGAAGTTACAATGTGACCCAAGTATTCAACTTCTTGTTGGCCAAATACACACTTGCTAAGCTTGAGGAAGAATTTATGATGCCGTAATATTTCAAAAGCTTTTTTAACATGTTCAATATGCATGATCCAATTGGGGCTATGGATTAAAATATCATAAAAAACACTAACACAAATTTGCGAAGATATTGGCAAAATATGGAATTCATAACAGCCTGAAATGTTGAAGGGGCATTACATAAGCCAAACAGTATAGCCAAATATTCATAATGACCATTGTGTGTACGAAAGACAGTTTTGTGAATGTCTAATGGATTTACCCGTACCTAGTGATAACTGGATCTTAAATCAAGTTTAGTAAAGAAAGTTGCCCTATATAGTTCATCAAACATATCATCTACGGTAGGAATAGGAAATCTATCCTTGATGGTGACAGCATTAAGGGCTCTATAGTCGGTACAGAAACGCCAAGTTCCATCTTTTTTTTTAACTAACAAAATAGGAGAAGAGAATGGACTTGTACTAGACCTTATTAGCCCCAATTTTAACTTGTCATGAACTTGTTTTTCTATTTCAGCTTTTTGAAAGTAGGATACCTGTATGGTCGGACATTAATTGGCTCAGTCCCCTCTTTAAGATTGATGTGGTGAGCTATCTCCCTTTGCGGTGGAAGCTGTTTTGGTTCCTGATAGATGTCCTTAAATTCTTGTAACAATTGTTGCATGTCTGATTGAGTGCTTTGAGGCATATTTTCCCTGGCCGCTTGTAGACAAACAGCAAATATTAAATTGCCCTGTTTCATCTCTTTTGAAATTGCTTTAAATTTTATAAGCTAAATTGGTTGCTTGTCAATTCCTTTCAATTGATGATGCTGGTTCTTCCACAAAAACACCATTGTCATTCTTTTCCAATCACAAACCATCGTACCCAATTGTTCAAGCCAATGAACTCCTAACACCATATCCAACCCAATCGGTGGTAATGAATAAAGAGTTAAGGTAAATGAGATACCTTGCAATAAGACTTGAACATTCTCAAATCTCCCTTGGCACTTTAGAGGACCACCATTAGCCACTTTCACATTAAAGGGTTTAGTTGGCACCACTGGCAATTGCAATACTTCAGCTATCCTGTCATTGATGAAATTATAGGTTGATCCACTATCAATAAGAACAATTAGTTCATGAAGTCCCACTTTGGCTGAGACATGCATGGTTCTAACTGTTGACCACCCTGTGAGAGCATGGAGTGAAATTTCAGGCTCTCCTTGAAAGATGGTGTGAGCTCCCTCATTATCTATATCTTCTTCTTTATAACTGTCTTCTAGCAACAACAACTGCGATCTTTTGCATTTATGCCCTAATACAAACCTCTCATCACAATGAAAGCAAAGGCCTTGAGCACGCCTGCTTTGCATCTCAGACCAAGTTAGTCTTTTCATTGGTGATGCAGACTTTATTTTTTATGATGAAGAGACGTCAATGGTCCTACTGAATGGATAATTAGAGACGTCAGTGGTCCTATTGAATGGACGATGAGTCTTCTCTTGACGGTTTGGCTGCTCATCTTGCATCCTCGCTAAATTGATGGCTTCCTTCAAGGATTTTGGCTTAAACATCCGAATTCCATCTACAATTTCAGGTTTAAGACCTCCCATAAAGGGGCCCATTAATGCCTTTGGAGTCCACCCTTACACTCTATTTCCCAACCTCTCAAATTCCTTTTGGTATTCACGTAAAGATCTTGTTTGTCTTATTTTTAATAAAGACTCGTTAAAATCTTCACAATCCGTAAGACCAAAACGAGACCATAATTCTTCCATAAAAATATCCCACGACACCTCCTTTCTTTCCTCGTGATAAGCCTTGCGTAACCACTGCCACCATTGATTTGCTTCTCCTTCCAAATGAAAAGAAGCCAAAGACACCTTTTATGTTTCCAAAGTGCCCTGGTATTCAAAGAATTGGTTGACACGCGTGAACCATTCAGTTGGGTCATTACCAAAATACTTGGGAAATTCGAGCTTAGCCAATTAAGCGACCCCCTTCTATGTTTTCACGAGAACGTGCACCGAAGGATTGTCCGCTGCATTCGTTGACATTGCTAGAGGACGATTCTTGCCTTGTAAGCAAAACTTCAGATATCTTGCTAATAACAGTTTCTAGCTGTTGTAGTTTATCGGTAACACCCAACTCCATTCTGCTGAAATCAGCTTGAAGTCACCCAAGAGCCGCTTCTAAATTCTCGATTCTTTATTTATTGGTAGTCATAATGTAAAGGCTCTGATACCAATAATAGGTCCCAATCAAAACTATTTAAAAAAAAGTGTAAAATATACTCTGCTTGAGGTGAGAATAAACCTTGTAATTATTTTCTTATTCCTTGCTTGCTGGAAACAGAGTTTAAATACAAAAAAAAGACTCAACTACTTCCCTAATTAAAAAGGAGTGGAACGGCTAGTTGACAATAAAATAGCCATCACTAATGGAATTATTCTTTCTCACTTATTGATCGATTCCTAGGCAAAATAACAGCAATAACAACTAATGCAAATCTTAAGTCATAATCTCCAGGCCATACGCTGATGTCCTATGCAAACTGATCCTTGCTTTACCCTCATATCTTGGATTCTTGATAGGCACTCTATTTGATCTTCTTGGTTTATCAGAAGAAAGGGAAAAACTTGTTTTCTTGCCATTTTCTTCCTAAGAAATTGTGGTTAAGAGGTGAGGAACCTTAATCAAAGCTTAATTTAAAGTTTTAGCATGTATTTTATTGGATTATGTATTGTTTAGCATTATGAAAAAATTGAATTAGAGGAATTGATTGTTTTAATGACAAGTTTAATGCTTAAAACATGTTTATTAAAGTAAATAAACAATGGGTAAAGTATCAATTTGAGGAAAAATGAAGAAAAATCTTGCCTCCTTTATTAGCCATAGGTTCAGTCAAGTAGTTATGATGGGAAGGGGAGAATAGTTTTTCAAATTGACATATAAATTGTATTACAAGTTGTTCTAGTACCTAATGATGACAAATTAATGTGGAAAATTAAAGGAAAATGAAAAGAAACTCATGGTTCCTTTTATTGCATATTTCGATTATATTGGGCCATAAAAGGAGAGGGGGGAAAATTATATAAAATGTGTGTGAAATGGAAATGTGATTTGAAGTTAAATTATGTTCAGGAAATTAATCGAAAGGTGTAACTTAGGGAATTTTGTGTAAAAGTTCAAAGATTTTGAAAAACAAAAAAACAATTAATAAAGATGAAATTATCCTATGTTAGCAGGGGATACCGTTGATATCGACATTACCTGAACTTAATTAGTCGTTCCCAGATTTAGAAGACTAATGATATCAATGAGAGTTATTGATGTCAGCATTACCTAAACTTGATTAGTCATTTTCCGAATTGAGAGACTAATAACATCAATGATAGTCATTGATATCGACATTAACTGAATTTGATTAGTCGTTCTCGGAAAATGAGAGACTAATGATATCAATGATAGTCATTGGTATCAGCATTAACTGAACTTGATTGGTCGTTCTCGAAAAATAGAAGACTAATGATATCAATAATACTTATTGATATTAGCATTAACTGAACTTAATTAGTCATTTTCTGAAATGAAAAACTAATGATACAATGATAGTTATTGATATCGGCATGAACTAAATTTAATTAGTCATTTCCAAAATGAAAAACTAATGATATCAATGATAATCATTGATATCAATATGTTCTAATTGAATCATGTTTCAAATAATGATTAGAAATATCAATTTAGAATATATATTAGCCTTGCTTAATGGGCTTGAGTCATTTAATGATTTATGATATTATGATGATTGATGTAACTGTCGGAAATAAGAATGAACATGAAATAAAAAGGAATTTATTTATAATCTTAAATGTTTTTAACTACTCACTTGATTATTTCCTAGATGATGTATTAAATATTGCATTTTGTTTCAGGATAATCACAATCACACTAAAAGTAGATTCACTCTACATCTTTTGATCATATAGACTAAGCATAATATTTGCATTTTGAATTGTAATATTATTTTGTTTTAGCATGTAAACATAAATGATTATCTTTTGTTGTTGTAGTTACTTAAACTAAATGTTCTCTAATATCTATATATGCTGGATTTTATATTGAATTCTTAAAGATTGAAATTATTGCATTATATAACCTTATTTGATGTTGCTTGAATAGATATAAATGATTGGGAAACATTGATTTATGTGGTTTATGATCCAAGAAAGATGGATCAAGGATTTAGTTTGTGTATGGATTTGAAACAGGTTTATATTGATAACTTAAGACCTCTCGTTATAGAGGAAACTTTACTGAAATTTTGGTAGAACCATAATTTTTAAATTGAGATTTAAAAAGGGTACTACAAGGGTTTTGACATTTTATCCATTACTCTTTATAAGTAACTCATAATCTTGCACTATAGTATAAGCTTGGTTAAGAGTGAAAGCACTATGAGTCTAACCTCTTCTCTAAAATCATCTTTCAAACATTTACAAAATCTATGTAAAGTCATGACTTCAATTTTTTATGGCACATCACATCAGGTAATCATTAAATTATGTTATATATTCATTGACATGCTTGTTCCCTTACCTTATATTGTTTTATTGGTCTGATAGTTTATTCCTATAAGATTGAGGTAAATACTTGTCCTGTAGTTTTTGTTTTATTTTGTTTCAATTAGTTATGAGAGGTTTACCTCTTCTCTCTAAACAATCCCCAACATCTCCCTAATAAAATTGAGTTTCACCAATGGATATTATCTTAGAAAATCTAACTCTCCTATTATTAGACAAGTTGTGCCAGTCAAGAAATTGATCCATATCACGAATCCACATATAAAAAATCCATGGGTCATGATGATAGTAAAAAATAAGGGCTTCTATTTTGTTAAGGCTCATGACTAGCTCATCAAGTTCATCGTGTTTAGAGTAACCTAAATGATAGTCAAACCGATGACTCTCATTATGAACTTGTCTATAGTGATTATTCATGTAATATTTATTGTTCTTTAGGTGCCTTATTCGAGAACTCTCTTGGGATTCAATTTTTTTAAACATGTTAAACATCTAGGTTTGCAGTTCCCCTCAAATTAATGACCTTATGAGTATCACTGAGGATCGTGTCCATGGTAAGTGTAGATTTAAATTTGGACACTAGATGATCAAGATATAAATACATGTAACACTAACTTAAAAATGAAATTGAGATTATGTACAAAAATAAAGTTAATTCCATTTTATTATTATTTTTTAAAATGTAGAGATTAAGGTAGAAAAAATTTAAGCAAGCCCTTACTAATAAAAAGCTCTTCCCAAGCCAAGTTCCCTGGATCTACGTGTTCCGGAGAGGGCCTAAATGGATGAATTAAGAGGCGTGCCCAGGGGGTAGACTTCAAGAGCTCTTGCTCTGCGTATCCTCCTACTTCTTATTCTGAGGATGAGGAATCATATGAACCGCCTACTCGCCCTACCATTCATTCTAAAAAAAAAAATGAAAGCTGCTCGTCCCTGGGGTTGAAAAGCTTCTTTTTGACTAAGCTAAGAAGGGTCAGTGTGTCGAGACGCAATGTTAAACCGTGATTAATCAAATAAATTTCATAATTTTTTACTAGTTTCGATAAGCTCTATAGTTAGTAAAAGAATTAATGAAAAAATGAATGGCGAAATATAAAGTGAGCAAAGAATATAATGCGAGATGAGAATGTTTTTTAGCGACAAAAGAATACTATAAATTATAAGTGTGTTGTCAAAAAATAGTAAATTTCAAGTAATTTACTAACCAAATTACATAATATTAACGATAGACTACTTGGATTATGTGAGCTGTCATTGATGTTACGAAGCTATCACCGTGATCATGTCCCCAATAATGTCATTTTATTGCTTTCACTTATTATTTCTTTATTTATTTATTTATTTATTATTTTCTAACTATTTTTTAATCAAGACAGAAAAATTGCGAATAAAAGTTATGAAGAAAGACGTTGTGGAATTGGACAGAAAGTGAAAAGAAAAGAAATAAATAAAGAAGAGATTGAAACTGCCACAGCAGATTGATGCGGTTGGTGTCCTGCTGGTGTCTGGTTGTTGAACATGCCTCTTTGATTATTATTATTATTATTATTATTATTATTATATTTTCACAAGACAAATTGCTCCACCGCTTTTGTTTCGCCTCCCACTTATTAGCATCAAGAACAAAAAAGCTTAAAACATATCCCATCAATGTCTCTCTTTCAAGACGTGAGTATCAAAGAAATCAGCCCCTTGCATTTATTTCTCTGTAAGACAAATTGATGTCTCTGTTCTTTTTCTCTACTGGTACTCTTGTTATTGCGTGTTTGGCCAAAGATTTTAGGTGGGCAAGTGGGTCGGCTGGAGGTGGTTGATCCACTGGTGTGGGGTGGCAGAAACTATGGTGGATAGCTGGCGCCGGAGAGGATGGATGGTGGCTAGGGTTTGGGGGAAATTAATAAACATGAGAGTGTGTTTAGCTGAGTGTGATTTTTTTTTTTCAGATATGGATTGATGTAAATAAAAAGATTAATTTTTTTAACTGTTGATCATGATTCTATATAATTTCTAGGGTTTAGAAAGTGTGTGGGTTGAGTTTTAAAAATTTTCATAATCACTAAGAGATTGATTAATTGAAAGAATAATTAAAAGCTAGCTGATGCAGCACCATAAAAAACCAAAAAAAAAATCTAAAAGCAAAGAAAGAAGAAGGAAGGAAGCCAATAATTGAGAGGAGGGAAAGAAAAACCAGGAAGAATAGAAAATTCAAATGAGAAATAATATGTTATTTTATTGATTAATCTAAATTGTTTAATATTTTAAAAAATAGAAAAGATAATTAAAATCTTAAATAGAAAAAATAATTAAGCTTATAGCCGCTGGATAAAATAAACAACAATAATTAAATCAAACATAATAAATAAAACCTAAATTATAAATCTTAACTAAAATTTCAAAAAAATTAAAGTTAAAATTTAACTATTTAAGCTATTCACCATTATTTATGATGACACAAGGTGCATAAATAAATAGTGTTTCGGGTCAGTGTCCCACCAAACTTCCATTATCCTGCTGTCGCAATCCATGCTTCTTTAATTTTGCTTTATAAAGATATGATGTTGCTAATTTCTCCTCCAAGGTGTCAAACATGCATGCTAGCTAGCTAGCTAGCTTTCATCCAGATTTTGAAATCTTCATTTTCCCAATTGACTTGAGTAACTAGGAACTTGAGGCGCATGGAAAATGAGGAAGGATGTCCTCCCTCCGTGTAAAATCTTGTCAGAGTTTATATATATATATATATATATATATATATAGAGCTCAACATTTGCACCGCACCCGATCGAGTGAGAAGTATACACTAGGACCTCGAAAAAGACTAGTCTAAAGCACGTATCTTTCAGGGTTTTTTAAGAATCTTCATCGTGCATTCTGCTTGTTTTATTGCAGCTGTTGGAATTGCGTCGTCCCTGTATTTCCTCACAACTTTGGAATGGGATGGGAATCAAGAGATCAATATCAGCTTAATTTCTGTGGGTTAGTTGGTTGGTGGTAAACTGAGGAGATCAGCCAGCAAAAAAGTAGTCGTACTAGCTAGCTAGTTGGGACGTCGGTGTGATTTTTTTATGCTTTTTTTTTATGTGCAGTGCAGCCATTGGTGCCGGGGGGCATCAAGAAAGGAAGTAGATGTCAAAGAATCATCTTACAGGTGTCACAGTTAACGCGTCCTTGAGCATGGATGATATTAAAAAACACCATGATCAAGGATTTCACAGCAGATTGGTCCTTCAACGACAAGGAAATAAATCTGAATGTTGTGAATCTCTCGAGATCCCATCATATACGTTGTTTCGCAGCTGATAGTTGAAAGCATTAATAATGCCATGCTCTTATAATCAGAAGTTGGTGAACGTCGCCACCGCAAGGATGCGTGTCAACATGTATTTACTTGGGTTAATTAGGGTTAAGTTAATTAGAAAAGTAGGAATTATGGCATGGGGTGGTTGAGAGAGAGAGAGAGAGTAGAAAAGTAGATGGGAATTCTAGCTAGGAAGGGGAGATAAAAAGAAAGGCGTTGCTTGTTTGATTATGAAATGGTAGCCATAATTAATTAATTAATTAAGAATCTCTTCATCTCGATCTCTACACAGTGTGGTGTCTGTCACTAGTGGCTGGCTGTGGTGCTCAACTGCTAGTATTATATAATTACTACGTACATGATACATCTGATCAGGAATGCAATGGTGGAATCAATGGTTCTCCTTCCTTCCCACTAAAACGAAAGCTCGTGTTTATTATTATTAATAATAGTGGACGCTCCCCTACGCTTTGATGCCCATCACCATCAAAGCAGAGGCCATGAGCAGCGCGCCTTCTCCTCTTTCCTCCATTTTCATTGCATCAAGGACCCTTTTTCTTCCTTGCTTTTTAGATGGCCATCAAAGTCAGAGACAGCTCCTATTCCTGATCAGTACCCAGGAGCTGCAAATAAAGTATATATGAACTGATTGATATTCTGAGAGCAGGAGGCCATCTGAATATCAAATATTATGCTTTTTAGTTTGATTTGATATGTATCTCGTCATGGCCCTAACACTCTCGCACTGTATTAATTGTTGTTGGTTGGACAGTACCACCCTCGCTCTTGGTTTTTCTGCCATTGCGTTTTTGACTCTTTTCTTCTTCCATTCCATTGATCTTTTCATATATTTCAAATCTGGATATTCAGATTTTTAGAACTAAGAAATTAACAGCTATCAAAAATATGAACATTGACATCAAGCTACTATTTGCATTTTTTTTATTTTTTAGGACAGGATAAGAGAGAAATTAAAAAGGAAAATGAGAATCATTTTGGACTTTAGTAGCAACTCCTGTAACTTTCACAATAATTTCCTCTCTATGTGACAATGTATGATTATTTAGAATGTGAAACTCCAATTAAGTTGGAGAGATCGTCAAGTTTGAATTAATTACCTTATCACATAAATATATTTAATCGGAAGATTTTTTACATATATATATATATATATATATATATATATATATGTTATCAATTCTATCTAAATGGACCCTGATAAATGTAGAAATCAAATAAATAAAAAAACAAGAAGGTCAGAGGTGTTGCTCTTAGAAGATGGCTACAGAGGGGGGCTGACCACGTCGCATAAACCGCCCCAGCCAATGCCAAGGGGATGGCAACTATCATGATTGTGATGTAGATTTTTTTATTATCGTCATCATCACAAAGGAGAGCTTGATTCGATCGTACATGTCAAACACGCCATAACAGGTGTTCGTGTCCCCCCTCCCACCGCTAATTAGTCCTCAGCCACAAGTTTCCCTGTATAATATAGCAATATTTGTATTTGTTTGCTTGCTTATTAATAATGATTTTATATATAATTAATTGGCTTAGAAGCAAAGACTGCAATGATTAAATAAGGAAATCTTATCATTGTTGTTGATCTACATTTAGTTAGTGATTACCATCAAATTCCATTAATTATATTTTATTTCAAAGAGGTAAATAGCTTTGTAGTAATCCTTTGCTAATAATAATCCACTCTAATTAATAAAAAACAGAGAGAGACATTGAGGGGTGGGTTGTGCAACATAGCTATGATTATTTTTTAAAATATTTTTTATTTAAAAATATATTAAAATAATAATTTTTTATTTTTTTAAATTATTTTTAATATCAACTTATCAAAATAATAAAAAAAATATTAATTTTAAATTTAAAAAAAAAAAAACACAGTTTGACCGCGTTCCACACACTTTTTAGGGTCTCCGTGTCAAGGCATCCTCTGTTTTTTCCTTTTTCCTTTTTTGAATTCTTGATTTGTCTGGACCGCCCATAGATAGCCGCGGGATTATTAGCCACACTCCATCCAATAGCCTTTCACCCCAGTACCCCCATTGGCTACACCTCCTCCTGCTGCTGCTGTGTATATATATATATAAATGTTGGTAAGTGTTGAGTATATCAACCCGCCATTCACAGCTCAAATTAAGAAGAGAAACTACACCCCCCGGCCCCTTCTGATCTCCTCTTCCTATCATCTCCTGATCCATCTCCTTTGCCGGGCAGTTAGCTAGCAAGGTTAATTTTGTCCCTGGATAAGTACTGGAATGACAAAGGTATACCCCAACGTCGCTCCCACCACTACTAATAAGAAGCAGAAGCTGTTCAATCTCAAGCCCGCTAATAACGCCTTGGATGTAGATCATGCGGTTGTCCTAACCGTGTGGAAGAAGTCTTTGCTGTTCAATTGCCATGGCTTCACGGTCTATGACGGCAGGGGCAACCTTGTGTTTAGGGTTGACAACTACATGGCCACTTCCGGTAATAACGGTGAGATCGTTCTCATGGATGCTGCTGGCAAGCCTCTCCTCACCATCCGTCGCAAGGTATACATGTATAATAATAATAATAACAACAATAATCTCATTTAGTTGTAAATTTCTATACTTATCATTAATAATGCTTTGATTACTTATTAGACAAATATTAATGGTCTTACTAATTTATATCTATATGTAATTAATTTGCAGAGGTTGAGCCTTGGAGATAACTGGCTAGTGTATGAAGGGGAAACAACCACCAACCCTCGGTTTTTGGTGAAGAAGCATGTTAACATCCTCAACACAAAGTGTTTGGCTCACGTTAGTCCGGCCTCAGGCAGTAACAAGAACGTTGTGTACGAGATAGAGGGATCGTATGCACAAAGATGTTGTGCCGTATACGATGAGAAGAAGAGAAGAGTGGCTGAGATCAAGCAGAAGGAGTCGGTGGGTGGGGTGGCTTTTGGTGTTGACGTATTCCGCCTCATTGTTGGTCCAGAAATGGGAACCTCTATGGCCATGGCCATGGTCATCCTCCTCGACCAGATGTTTGGCTCAACCAGACGATTCTCTACCTAAGCACTAGCTATGGCACTTGCCACAAACTTGGAATCAAAGGCCAGGGTATATTAATTTATAGTACAGTACATAATTAACCTGCAAAGAATGGATGATCATCCCATTCTGATTTTGAATTTTGATCTGCTAGCTTTATCCAGCTTGAACACTGTGGGAACTGGAAAGTTAATTGTAACACCACCATCACCATCTCGTCCCTGAGGGCCTTTACCTTCTTGGATACGACCTTTTTACATGCAAACCCACACCTTTTCTTCTTTAATTCTTCTTCTTCTTCTTCTTCTTCTTCTTCTTCTTCTTGTTTTTACGACCTTTTTACATGCAAATCCCCACCTTTTCTTCTTTAGTTCTTCTTCTTCTTCTTCTTGTTTTTTTTAACTGGCAATCAGAGCTAGCTTGGTTTTTTTCCTTTTAAATAAAAAACCAGAGCTCCATGTGGGAGATATATCATGTATATACGCATGTATTTCAATAGAAAAAACCAAACTACAATAGTTTGATGTCTCATCTCTTCTTCTTCTTCTTCTTTTTTGTGTGGCCAATGTTGCGGGATAAGTGGGGTGATGGTGATCTGCTATGATTTATTTTCCTTGTAATGATATTTTTCCTTAGTGGGAAATAAAAGTGAAGTTACAGTATATGAGAACAACCATATAAAAACGAGTTGACGTTGGGGCAAACTCTAAATTTGATACTTTATTAACCATCTACCTGTGATTTGTGAAGATCGAGGGGTAAGAAAAGAGAGGGAGCGCCTATGCGAGCTGAATCAGGCTCTCAGTTTGGTGGTTATAGGGTATATATGGGCTTAGACCATTAACATGCCGAGCGAACTGGCCGAACACTCGCTGGTATATATATATATATAGGGTCCATGATTGCCTTCTGATCTTATTCCATTCTCAAATTAATAACATGTGTTAGCTAGTTTGCTGTTTTTATTATTATTATTATTATTTATTTCCATAAGACATTAAGGATCCTACGTTAATGCTATAGCATGGATTTTACATCGATCGATCTTCCAACCCGCATGCCGTTTCGCATAGGATATATACCTCATTCTTGTCCATAGGCGGAGGCAAGGCATAGTATTGGGTGGGCTTGAGCCCATATCAAGATTTTATCAATATTTTTTTGATTAGTTTTATATAAAAATAATTTGTACTTCTTCATTAAGTTAAAATTTACGTGGAGCTTTCTAATATGATACTTTAACTTGGGTTAAAATTTCAGAATTTTTGAAGAAATTTAGAAATTTGATGAAAAATCACAATTGGACTAGTTTTACGTTATTGGACATAATTTTCAATCCGATCATCAGATCGAGCTGAAATTTTATGAGGGATTTTAAAATATATTGAATAAAATCTGGTTACAATTTTAAAATGAACGGAGCTTGGTAGTGCTAACAAAAAAAAGACAGTCAAATAAAAGCAAAACGACTCATTAAGTGTAAAATGATTATTTGCCATTAAAAATAAAACAAATCAGTTCTTCCTTCCTTTTATATGTTGCCGACTGAGTAGAAGCAGAATAGAAAAAGAAAGAAAAGAAAAGGCGAGAGAGAAATAGAAAAAAGTAAAGGAAAAACATAAAAAAAAATCCAATAAAAAAAATAAGAATAGTGAGAGAATAACCTTATAAACTTACAAAATCCAACTTATAAAACACTAATCTAAGGAAGAATCAAGTGAAGGAAGGAGAAATTGAAAGATGGGAAAAATTTAATTACTTTGTTTTCCAGTTGACATGAGATTGTTATTTTATCCTGGTTGAGGGGTTGTTACAATATGGATTCAGATTCGATTATAAATGAATTATATTCTACAAAACATCGAAGGATGTAACTTTAATAATAAGTTTATTTTTACTTTCACTTTAATTTTATGTACTTTCAAATTTATTTTTTAATATTATGGGTAATGTATTTGAATTAAAACTTTACTGTTAACTTTAAAAATTTATGTACATGAATTAATAATTGATCTTAAAATATATTTATATATTTATTTAATAGCCCATGCAAAAAATAATTTCTAGCTCCGCCCTTATTCTTGTCTTCTCAGAATAGGAAGTGATGGTGTTTTCAGAAGATAATTTTGCCATATGATCTAATGCATGGGAATCCAACTTGATATGGTTCAAATTTATGATTTGATGAACAAGCACTTTTGAGATTTTAAAGCTCATTTGTGCTCATTAGAGCATGCATGGCATCGGATGCCTGATCATTTCCATATTATATTTGATGTTTTAATTAAGCATGATCTACAATTCTCAAGAATTAAGAAGGGAAATAAGGTTCTCAAGGGAAGTGGCGTGATGGTAAAGGGTGAAGATTAACATAGTAGATCTCGAGTTCGAGTCAGGGCTTGCATCTCTTGTAAGAGCCTGGGACAGCCGAGATTTTACTCGCTCACCTGAGCTCACAAAGTGTGCTTTCCAGAAAATGAGGTTTTTCTCGAATCCAAAAAATTAAATAATAATAATGTTTATAGGGTCTCGATACATAATGTTGATTTTATGGTTAAAATGTTGTCTTTCAACTCTTTTTTACTGGATAATACTTTATTATTACAAATAAACCTTCCAAATTGAGGTGAACTTTAAATGAAAAAAATAATAATAATTTCGAGCTTGTCTGGAAGTGTGGTAAAGATTATTTTTCAAAATATTTTTTTTTTGTTTTGATATGAATCAAAATAATAATTTTTTAATTTATTTTTAATACCAACTTAACAAATTTATTAAAAAAAAAACATAACTAAATAACAATGCCAGATAAAACCTACGAGTACCACCCCGAACCACAAGCATTAACCCAAGGGAGATAGATGGATGGGGATTTAGGCACTCAACTTGCCTGTATATGGGATGTGGGCTTAGGCCATATTTCGTGGTTTGAAGGGTGTGGCCCAAGATTTGTGTTCTTATGTAAGACATTGTTGGTCCCTGCAAGCCATGGTTAGAAAATATATTAATATAATATATTTTTTATTTGTTTTATTTTTAATATTAACATGATTAAATACATTAAAAATATTAATTTAAATTTTTTTTTTTAAAAGAAATACGGTTCCAGACAGTACCTGGTAACATAAAGCTAGAGACAGGAGAGAGATGGATTTATTTTTTATTATTAGTTTTTAAGCATCATGCTGCCTGCCTAATTAGGATTTTAGACAAATAATTAGCACTCGGTAGCGGTACTTGTCAAGCACTCTGCATGCGTACACACAATGGGTGGAGTCGTCGACATGCAGGCGCGCCTGCCTGCCCTCTTCGGTGATCATGTGCTGGTGGATTTAACAATCTATTTCTATTAATTAATAATAAAAAAATACATTTATATTCAAATATTATTTCCACTCGCAATTTTGTATTAATTATAATTTGAATGTTTTTTTTTAATATTACAAGTGAGTTTTATTTTTTTCAATACATTAAACATAATTGATTTATGATCATCCTTGTTTCTTTTATTCTAATTTATTATCAATTAAATTTATATATTAATTGACCCGCTATATATATATATATTAATTTATTATGAAATACAACTTCATAATTATCTAGAGATGGAGATCGAAGTTGTGCGTGGTAATCACTACTGTTACTACGGATCTGATGATCCACCTTCTGCTTCTTCTTTTTCTTTTTTTTATTTACTGGTTTTTTCTTTTCTTTTCGTACAAGATTTACTGTGTTTGACTTGTTTGTAAAAGTTCATTTCTTACTTTTTAAACAAGCACCTGGTGCCAACAGGTTAACAGCCCATTGTTTTTTACTTTTAAAATTATTTTTGAAAAAAAATTAAAATATTTGTTTTAAAAAAATTAATTTTTTAAACTACATTAATAAGCTGATATTAAAAAAATAATATTATTTCAATCAATTTAAAATGTAAAAAACTCTTTCAAAGATATTATTACAACCTTAATTTTGTCTTCAGTAAAAATCTATAAAACTTCTTTAAAAAATTACATTCTGTTTTTAAAATATATCGTATAAAAAAATATTATTTTAATATATTTTTAATTAAAAAAATACTTTAAAAAAAACATGTGCTTTGAAAGACACTTAGAATTGAAAATAAATAAAATTAAGGTAAGGGCTGGGGCATGCATTGGACGGCGGTAGTAGTTGTATAATAAAAGGAACCACAAGGGTAGGGATATTCCGTTACTTGACAGCAGAGCCGAAATGGTTAAATTAAAGTAGGGAAAAAAAGAAAACTTCGAGAAGAATCGCGTGCCCGCATGATGCGCGAGGGGGAGTCGAGAGCGATCGGTTATACTCTTGAGTAAATTCTTCTTCAGTCCCTCACATTTCAATGTGATTATAGCATAGCTCTTCGTATTTGAAAATACATAAATTATCTCCTTCACCATAAATTTTATTGGGCTGGCTCTTTAATTAGCCTCCGTTTGTTTCCAGAAAAGTTATTTTCTTTTGAAAAATAAATTCTGAAAAAAATAAATTATTTTTCGATGTTTAGTAGAGTTATGGAAAATGAACTGGAAAACACTTTCCAATGTTTGGTTATATTATGGAAAATAAACTGGAAAATAATTTATTAATGAATCAAAATTTTTTCAAGTTTATCTAATATATATAAAATATTTAATATAATATTTAATCACTTACAATAAAATAATAAAATTTAAAAAGTATAATGATGAATTTTTTTATTATATCCTATATTCATATATAGCTTATTTTATAAAATATAACTATATATATCATATCATATTATAGAAAAATAACATTATGAAATATTTCGTAATTAAAACCTATTAATATATATTTTTTTAATTTTAAAAGCTTAAAATAAGTTTATTTTTTTTCATATGAAGAAAGCCAAATTAGTTTATAGTAAGAGTTAGATATTTAGGTTTTTTTTTTGTATGAAGATTTTTAAAAAGATAAATAAATATAAAAATATTTTGATGGGTTTTTTGAATAAATTTTTTTTTGTGAATCCGTTTTCCCTAAACGTGTCAGGCTATGAATGACCATTGCTATAATGGAGATGCATAGCCTGGTGAGAGGCACTTGTTTCAATCTTACATATTTAATGCCCCTCTTGGAGGTTCGAAGAACACTATCTCTTGGCTTTACTAGGGTTGTAGCTAGATTTTGTTCAAAAACTCTCCCCTGAAGTGTTCTCATGGGTTGCCAGGAAGAGCTGTTGATAGAAAAGGTTTGTGAGATCTACGATAAACTTTTGAGGTTAGAAAACCTCAATCCTTCCAAGCAAGTTAATTTTCTCTTCACCCAACTTGTACAGACTTGTATGAGTCAATGCCATAGGAAAGTGTTTTCCTTTTGACAAGGAAAGGAAAACACTTTTCTGTGATAAAAGACAGTTATTGTTTTTGATCGGAAACAATATTTCTTTGACTAGCTTTTCGGATAGTTAGCAAACATGAGAAAATAAGGAAAATGAATTCTAAGAATTTAGTTTCCTTGAAACAAACAAGGCATTAGTGAGTGAACAATTTTTCTCTCAGAATCAAGGGACTAATTTATATGATATCAAATAAAAAGGACTAAGTTACAACCCGTCCTAAGAATAAGATACTAAAATTAACCTACTCAACCCATCTCTACTATTTTGGTAATTTTGTACGGAAAAAAATCACGGGAAAGCACAGGAGACCAAGGGCTGGTATTATGGTAGTAATTATTTTTTAAATTTAAGTGGCTTTGCTGCAAAAGCAGCGGTTTAAACGGCGTCAATAATAAAAAATCAATAGTAAGTAGGAGCACAAGTATTTTATAAATCAAACGGCCAGAGGCGTGGTTTCTGAGTATCAGATCCAAGTTCGGTTTGAATAAAGAGAAAAGAAAAGGAGAGCCTGGGAGTCTTCTCCTCCGAGATTGTTTCGATTGTCAGTTATCTCCCTCCATTCACCGTAGC